>Ga0114930_10000679_pt1 | contig 35163 bp, 27 predicted proteins | sample AnhtaG_FD_87300 | JGI IMG/M metagenome (GOLD analysis project Ga0114930, IMG submission 87300) | Deep subsurface microbial communities from Anholt, Denmark to uncover new lineages of life (NeLLi) - Anholt_01485 metaG | ecosystem: Environmental > Aquatic > Marine > Oceanic > Sediment | place... | reverse complement strand
GCCGAGGCCCGGCGCGAGCGCGAGGACATGCACCGGGACTGCCGGCTGATCGAGTGCAAGGGCGCCAGCCATTGCGAGCGCGAGAACCGCAGCCTTTCCTGCCGCGCCTTCCCGTTCTTCCCGTACCTCACCGCGGCGGACGAGTTCGTCGGCCTGGCGCCGTTCTGGACCTTCGCGGACCGCTGCTGGCTGATGAACAATCTTCAGGTGGTGGACCGCGGCTTCGTCGGCGAGTTCGTGGCGGCGCACGAGCTGCTGTTCGCCGCCGACAAGGAGGAGCGCGCCGCCAACCGCGACCATTCCGCCGCGATGCGCCGCGTGTTCACGCGCTGGAACCGCCTCCTGCCGCTGATCGGGCGCGAGGGCGAGTACCTGGCGGTCGAGCCGCGCACGCACCGCATCCGCCCCGCGGATTGGCGAGAGTACCTGCGCCACGCGGCGTTCCGGGACGAGCCGCCGGCGCCCGCAAGGAAGCCATGATCCCCAAGCCATGAGCTCCAGGCCGAGGGCCTTGGGCCGATCGCTTGTGCCTCATGGCTTCCAGCTTGCCGGCTTACAGCTTCTTCCGCCTCGGCTACAATCGCCGCGGGGGGACCGATGCCCGACAAGGCCGACCTGAAATACGGCGAGCAGCCGGGTCTGCGCTTCGCCTGCCTGCTCGACGGCGCCGGCGGCTGCCGCGACCTGGGCTGGGAAGGCGTCGAGGCCTGGAAGCCGGAGGACGGCGTGCTGTGGGTGCACCTCGAGCGCGACCATCCCCAGGCCCAGGCGTGGCTGCGCGCGCGTTCGTCGATCGACCGCTTCGCGATCGAGGCCCTCTTGGCCGACGAGACCCGCCCGCGCGTGGACGACTACGACGACGCGGTCCTGGCGACGCTGCGCGGGGTCAACCGCAACGAGGCGAGCGAGCCGTTGGACCTGGTGCCGCTGCGGCTGTGGGTCAACGACCGGCGCATCGTCACGCTGCGCGACAAGGACCACTACCTGATGGCGCTGCGCGACATCCGCGAGGCGCTGGTGGCGGGCAAGGGCCCGAGCCGCGTGGGCGCGCTGTTCGCGCGCATCGCGGAGAAACTGGTCAAGAACCTGGAGCCGGCGATCGACGAGCTCGAGGCCACCGCTGACCGCCTGGACGAATCGCTGCTCGACCGCCCCACGTCGCAATGCCGCGCGGAGCTCAGCGAGCTGCGCCGCCAGGCGATCAATCTGCGCCGCTACCTGTCGCCGCAGCGCGAGGCGCTGTTCCGCCTGCAGGCCGAGGACGCGAGCTGGCTCAGCAAGCGCGACAAGATCCGCCTGCGCGAGACCACCGACAAGGTGCTGCGGCACCTCGAGAACCTGGACGCGATCCGCGACCGCACCACCATCCTGCACGAGGACCTGGCGGCGCAGATCGCCGAGGAGCACGCGCGCTCGTCGAACCGCCTGACGCTGGTGGCGGCGCTGCTGCTGCCGCCGAGCCTGGTCGCGGGCCTGCTCGGCGCCAACGTCGGCGGGATTCCCGGCAACGAGAATCCCTGGGCGTTCGTCCTCGTGGTCGCGGTCGTGCTGGTGCTGTTCCCGCTGGAGCTGATGTTCCTGCGCTGGCTCAGGTGGCTGTGATGGCCGGCGCTTCTGCGTCGTTCCATCCGCCATGGCCGGGCTCGACCCGGCCATCCACGCGTCCCCACCAAAACAGTTCGGCGCGGTTGCCCGGATCGAGTCCGGGCATGACGCCGTAGGAAACCCATGCCCTATTCCTCCCTGCGCGACTTCATGGAGCGCCTCGAGCACGAGAAGCGCCTGGTGCGCGTCGGCGAGCCGGTGTCGCCCCGGCTGGAGATGACCGAGATCCAGACGCGGCTGATCGCCGAGGGCGGGCCGGCGGTGCTGTTCGAGAACGTGGTGGAGGATGGGCGCAGGTTCGCCATGCCGGTGCTGGTCAACCTGTTCGGCACGGTCGAGCGCGTGGCCTGGGGCATGGACCGCGAGCCCGCGCAGTTGCGCGAGGTGGGCGAGGCGCTGGCGTTCCTGCGCCAGCCCGAGCCGCCGCAGGGCTGGCGCGAGGCGCTCGACCTGCTGCCGCTGGTCAAGTCCGTGCTGGCGATGAAGCCGAAGACGCAAGGCAGCGCGCCGTGCCAGGAAATCGTGCTGCAGGGCGCGGACATCGACCTGGGCAAGCTGCCGGTGCAGACCTGCTGGCCGGGCGAGCCGGCGCCGCTCATCACCTGGCCCCTGGTCGTGACCAAGGGGCCGGGCAAGCGCAAGGAGGACGACTACAACCTCGGCATCTACCGCATGCAGGTGATCGGCCGCGACCAGACCCTGATGCGCTGGCTGAGGCACCGCGGCGGCGCGCAGCACCACGCGCGCTGGAAGCGGGAGAGGACCGAGCCCCTGCCCGCCGCCGCCGTGATCGGCGCCGATCCCGGGACGATCCTGGCGGCGGTCACGCCCGTGCCCGACACGATGTCGGAGTACACCTTCGCCGGCCTGTTGCGCGGGCGGCGCGTGGAGCTCGCGGACTGCAAGACCGTGCCGCTCAAGGTGCCGGCCGAGGCCGAGATCGTGCTCGAAGGCCACGTCTCGCTCGAGGACTACCGCGACGAGGGCCCCTACGGCGACCACACCGGCTACTACAACGCGGTGGAGCGATTCCCGGTGTTCACCCTCAGCGCCATCACCATGCGGCGCGACCCGATCTACCTCTCGACCTACACCGGCCGGCCGCCGGACGAGCCGAGCGTCCTGGGGCAGGCGCTCAACGAGGTGTTCATCCCGCTGTTCCGCCAGCAATTCCCCGAGATCGTGGATTTCTGGCTGCCGCCCGAGGGCTGCTCGTACCGCATCGCCGTGGTGTCGATGAAGAAGGCCTATCCCGGCCACGCCAAGCGCGTGATGCTGGCGGTGTGGTCGTACCTGCGCCAGTTCATGTACACGAAATGGGTGATCGTGGTGGACGACGACATCGACGCGCGCGACTGGAAGGACGTGATGTGGGCGGTCTCCACGCGCATGGACCCGGCGCGCGACATCACGCTGATCGAGAACACGCCGATCGACTACCTCGACTTCGCCAGCCCGGAATCGGGCCTGGGCTCGAAGATCGGGCTCGACGCCACCGACAAGTGGCCGCCCGAGACCAAGCGCGACTGGGGCACGAAAATCCGGATGAGCGACGACGTGATCCGCACCGTCACCGAAAAATGGCCGCGCCTCGGCCTGCCGGGATCGGGCAAGAGCGTGTGGAAGTGACGGCGGGATAGCGAGCCGATTTCCAGTTGGTTCCCCCTCCCCCTACCCGCTCCCGCCTCAGGCGATGCTGACGCATCGCATGGTGGGAGGAGGGACTCTGCCGAAATAGGCGGCGCTGCAGTCTGCTCCGTCAACTCCCCGCTCCCCCGCGCGCCCTGAGTTCATCGAAGGGCGCGCCAGGCGGGAGGGGGTTAGGGGGAGGGGGCTCGATCGAACCGAAGCCGGAACCGGCGAGCCGCGACCTTGTTCGGGCCGTGACGCGGGCGCGACACCCCCCCTTTGGCGCGCGGCGGCCTCGTCGTATCATCGCCAGACACGACCCACAGGGGAGACCGGTCATGGCATGGCTGATGAACTGCATGTCGGGATTCGTGGCCTGCCTGTGCCGCCTGTTCGGCGTGACGCCCGAGAAGGTCAGGGACGAGAAGGAGAAGAACCCCGCGCCCACCCGCGAGAATTGACCGCCGCGGATCGTTCCGCTATGGTCCGCCCCATGACGCATCGCCACCTGGGACTGCTGCGACTTATCCGACTGTGCCGCTAGGCACAGGGCGGTCGCGCCCTTTTTCCGCGGCCGGCGTTCTCGAGCAGCAATCCAAGGTCCGCGTGTCATGACTCCCCGACGTTCCAAATCCTTCCCTTCCTTCGTTGACGCTCAAATCGCGCGCGCGCGCGCCGCGTCGCTCGGGCTGCGACTGACCACCGGCCGCCGGCGCCCCTAGGGGCACCACCGGCGGCCATCCAGGGCGCGAAGGCCGCGCCCGACCGGATCCCCGTCGTCGCAACCGAAGCCCGAGAAGCGAGCACCGTCATGTCCATGCACCGCATTCCGTCCGACAAATACGCGCCGTTCCAGCCCATCGACCTGCCCGACCGGCAGTGGCCCGGCCGCGCCGTCGCGAAGCCGCCGGTGTGGTGCAGCGTGGACCTGCGCGACGGCAACCAGGCGCTGGTCGAGCCGATGGACACCGAGCGCAAGACCCGCATGTTCCATCTCCTGGTCGAGCTGGGGTTCAAGGAGATCGAGATCGGCTTTCCCGCCGCCTCGCAGACCGATTTCGACTTCGTGCGCCGGCTGATCGAGGGCGGCATGATTCCCGGCGACGTGACCGTGCAGGTGCTCACGCAAGCGCGCGACGAGCTGATCGACCGCACCTTCCAGGCCTGCCGGGGCGCGCGGCGCGTCATCGTGCATCTCTACAACTCGACCAGCGCCTTGCAGCGGCGCGTGGTGTTCGGCCTCGACCGGCCCGGGATCACGCGCATCGCGGTCGCCGGCGCCAACCGCGTGCTGAGGAACGCCGAAGCCATGCCCGAGACCCAGTGGGTGTTCCAGTACTCGCCCGAGAGCTTCACCGGCACGGAGCTGGACTACGCGCGCGAGGTGTGCGCGGCGGTGGCGGAGGTGTGGCGGCCCACGCCCGCCAGCAAGATGATCGTCAACCTGCCGGCGACCGTCGAGATGGCGACGCCCAACGTCTATGCCGACCAGATCGAGTGGTGCCACCGCAACTTCAAGCACCGCGACTCGATCGTGCTGAGCCTGCATCCCCACAACGACCGCGGCACCGGCGTGGCGGCCGCGGAGCTGGGCGTGCTGGCGGGCGCCGAGCGCATCGAGGGCACGCTGTTCGGCAACGGCGAGCGCACCGGCAACGTGTGCGTCGTCACGCTGGCGCTCAACCTCTACTCGCAAGGGATCGACCCCGGCCTCGACTTCTCGGACATCGACGCGGTGCGCCGCACGGTCGAGCACTGCAACCAGTTGCCGGTGCACCCGCGCCATCCCTACGGCGGCGAGCTGGTCTACACCGCGTTCTCGGGCTCCCACCAGGACGCGATCAAGAAGGGCTTCGAGGCGCTCGGCGCCAGCAACAGCAAGCGCTGGGAGGTCCCCTATCTGCCGATCGACCCGGCCGACCTCGGCCGCAGCTACGAGGCGATCATCCGCGTCAACAGCCAGTCGGGCAAGGGCGGCGTCGCCTACGTGCTGAAGGCCGATTACGGCCTGGACATGCCGCGGGGCCTGCAGATCGAGTTCAGCAAGGCGATCCAGGCGATCGCCGACTCGACCGGCAAGGAAATCATGCCGCAGCTGATCTGGGACACGTTCAAGACCGCATACCTGGAGCGCGAGGCGCCGCTGAAGTTCGTCGACCACTCCACCTGGCCCGACACGAGCCGCCCCGGGGGCCGGGTGATCGACGCCGAGATCGTCGAGGACGGCCGGCCAAGGCGCATACGTGGCCGCGGCAACGGGCCGATCGCGGCCTATGTCGACGCGCTGGCCGCGCAGGCGGGAGTGGCGCTCACGGTGAAGGACTACCACGAGCACGCGGTGGGCCAGGGGGCCGACGCCACCGCCGTCGCCTACATCGAGGCCGCGACCGCCTCGGGCGCGCCGGTCTGGGGCGTGGGCATGGATCCGAACATCGTGGCCGCGTCGCTCAGGGCGGTCACGTCGGCGGCGAATAGGGCGGCCGCGAGTCGGGTAACCGCGAGTCGGGCGGCGGCGATTGCTGACGGCGCGGGGCGATCGGGGTAGAATCCGCCCGACGGTCAGCCCCTGCTTCCGGACGGCCCGCGATGTTCGATTCCCTGTACCCCCTGCTCGGCGCTCTCGCGGCGATGGCCGCGATCTGGTACCTGTGGTGGTTCGTCGGCAGCAACCGCTCGCGCCACCCCGACGTCGCCAACCCCGAGGTCGAGCGCGTGCGCTTCCGCATGCTGCTGACGGTGGCCGTGATCGTGGCGGTGGTGGCCGGCCTGGTGTTTTTCGGATAGGGGAACCATGAAGCCAGCCGGCGACCCGCTCGACCTCCTGGCCGGGCTGATCCAACGCGCGCGCCGCGCCGGGGCCGACGCCGCCGACGCGGTGCTGGTGCATTCCGCGGCCTTGAGCCACGCGCGGCGGCTGGGGAAGCTGGAGAAGCTGGAACGGGCCGAATCGAGCGACCTGGGCCTGCGCGTTTTCGTCGGCAAGCGCCAAGCCATCCTGTCCTCGACCGACGCCGGCGCCAAGGCGTTGGACGAGCTGGCGGAGCGCGCCGTGGCGACCGCCCGCGTGGTGCCGGAGGACCCGTTCTGCGGCTTGGCCGGCCCGGACGAGGTGCAGACGGGCGCGCCGCCCGTGCTGGACATGGAAGACCCCGCGGAGCCCGCGATGGACCGGCTGGTCGCGCTCGCCCAGGCCGCCGAGGACGCGGCGATGGCGGTGAACGGCGTCACCAACAGCGAGGGCGCCGAGGCGGGCTGGGCCCGCACGCGGATCGCGCTCGCCGCCAGCAACGGGTTTTCCGGGCAGTACGCCATGACCTCGCACAGCCTGTCGGTCGCGGTGCTGGCGGGCAGCGGCACCGGCATGGAGCGCGACTACGACTACTGCACCTGCGTGCACGCCCGGGACATGGACGACGCGGCGAAGCTCGGCCGCACCGCCGGCGAGAAGGCGGTCAAGCGGCTCAACCCGCGCAAGGTGAAATCCGCCGCCGTGCCGGTGCTGTTCGACAAGCGCATCGCCGGCGGCCTGCTCGGCCACCTCAGCGGCGCGATCAACGGCGCCTCGATCGCGCGCGGCACCAGCTTCCTCAAGGACAGGCTCGACCGGCCCGTGTTCCGCCGCGGCATCAACGTGATCGACGATCCGCACCGGCCGCGCGGCCTGCGCTCGAAGCCGTTCGACGCCGAGGGCATCGCCAACCGGCGCCGCGCGCTGATCGAGGACGGCCGGCTCACGACCTGGCTGCTCGACCTGCGCTCGGCCCGGCAATTGAAGCTGATGAGCACCGGGCACGCTTCGCGCGGTACCGGCGGCCCGCCCAATCCTTCGCCCACCAACCTCTATCTCGAAGCCGGGCCCGCGACGCCGCAGGAGCTGATGAAGGACATAAGCGCGGGGTTCCTGGTGACCGAGCTCATGGGCATGGGGGTCAACGGCATCACCGGCGACTACAGCCGCGGCGCCACGGGCTTTTGGATCGAGAACGGCCAGCCCGCCTATCCCGTTAGCGAAGTGACCATCGCCGGCAACCTCAAGGCCATGTACCTGAACCTGTATCCAGCGAACGACCTGGAATTCCGCCGCGGCACCGACGCGCCCACGGTCAGGATCGAGGGCATGACCGTGGCGGGGAAGTGACGGCGATGTCTGTCTGCCAAGGCGATTTGGGCGCCTTGCCTTGCGGTAAGGAGGTAAGGAAATGGTCGTTTTGGCAAAATTGACCTCCAAGGGTCAGGCCACGATTCCGGAACCGATCCGCAAGCGCCTGCGGCTTTCGCCGGGCGACAAGATCGCCTTTACCGTGGAAGGCGACCGGGTGACGCTGCGCCGCGCGGAGCCGCTCGATGCCGGTTTCCCGAAGCTGGCAAACGAGTCGTTTGCCGACTGGAATTCACGGGAAGCCGAAGAGGATTTCCGAGAGCTTTAGCCGCTGGGATGTGGTTGCGGTCAACTATCCATTCATCGAAGGCCACGAATCGAAGCACAGGCCCGGCTTGATCGCCTCAACCGAGCGCCTCCACGCGACGCACGGCCTCTACGTCGTTGCCATGGTCACGACCGCGCGGGCAGGTGTCCGCAAGGACGATGTTCAGATCGGCGACTGGCGCAAGGCCGGGTTGCCGAACCCGTGTGTCGTGCGGGCGGCTCGGCTGGTTACCATGAACGAAGCGATGATCGGCCGGCGCGTTGGAACGCTGACGTCGAAGGACCGCAACGCCGTCGCGGCCATGCTCAAAGCCTATCTGCACTAAACCTGGCGCGTTTTTCGCCGGCCGCGCGCATCGAAGGCATGACCGTGGCGGAGAAATAAGGAACAAAGGAATGGCTCCCAACCAAATGTTGCCTGGTGCAATCACCCTATACAAGGCCAAATTACGGAAGCTCGATTTCCTCAAGATTCCACCTGCGGAACGGAATCTATTTATTGTACTCGGCGTAATGATCTCCGAATTTCATACTCTTAACAAGATTCTCATATTCATCCTGAATCAGAATGTCGATAACGATGAGATCAAACGAAAAGCTCGGTCAGTTCAATTTTTTCAAATCGCGCCGATCCTTATCGGTAAGATCAATGAGGGCTGGAATGTCGTCACAAAATGCTACTTCGGATCACAGCTTTCTAAGTCTATTCACCCCCACCTTGACAGGGCCGCGCAGCAATCGGTCGACGAGCTAAAAAAATATTTCGGAAAGAGCAATCTGGTGAATCGAATTCGCAATATGTACTCGTTCCACTACCCCGTCGACACAGACGACACCCTCCGAAAGATTGGTGGGCGAGAAGATTGGAATCTTTATATCTCTGACCTAAATATCAATTGCCTTTTCCATGGATGCAATATCGTCACAATGTTTGGAATGCTGGAGAGCATTGACCCTGCAAGCATCGAGAAAGCTTCGCATGAATTGATCGATGACCTGAAAGCAATGCTCGGGCATTTCGACGAATTCACATCAAGCTATATGAACTACGTTGCGAAGAAATATCTTGGTCACTCAATTAAGAGACTTAACATTCGGCGACTGCAGATCGAGAACCTCCAGTCACTTCGAAAGGTGGAGTTGCCATATTTTGTAACGAATTGATCTATATCCCCGCGGTGAATTCGGCGACCAGGAAGTCGACCACCTTCACCAGCGCCTCCTTGTCGGATGCGCCGGCCGCGAGCGCCTCGCGGTACACCTTGATCTGGCGGTGCGCCGAGGTGCCGCGCTTCAGGATCTCGCGCGCCGACGCCACCTCCGCCGCGCAGCCGAATTCGCGCGCGTCCTCGGCCACCAGCTCGACGATTTCCTCCAGCAGGCCGGCGTAGGGCACGATCTCGCCCTTGCCGAAATCGACCAGCCCCTCGTCGGTGCCGTAGCGCTGCGCGCGCCAGCGGTTCTCCTCGATCAGCATGTTGGCGTATTGCCGCCAGCGCTGGTTGTTGCGCCTGAGGCGCCACAGCATCGCCAAGAGGCAGCGGTAGACCGCGGCGATGGCGATGGCGTCGTCCAGCCGCGAGCAGGAATCGGCGATGCGCATCTCGAGCGTGGGGAAGCGCGCCGACGGCCGCACGTCCCACCACAGCTTGGTGGGGTCGCCGATCAGCCCGGCGCGCACCAGCATGGCGACGTGGCGCTGGTACTCGCCGAAGCTGTCGAACCGCTCGGGCAGGCCGGTGCGCGGCAGCTCCTTGAACACGCTGACGCGGTAGGACTTGAGGCCGGTGTCCTGCCCGCGCCAGAACGGCGAGGAGGTGCTGAGCGCCAGGAGGTGCGGCAGGAAGTAGCTGACCTGGTTCATCAGGTCGATGCGCAAATCGTCGTTCTCGACGCCGACATGCACGTGCATGCCGCAGACCATGAGGCGCCGGCCCACGCCCGCGAGGTCGCGCGCCAGCGCCACGTAGCGCTCCTTCTCGGTCGCGCGCTGGCTTTCCCACACCGCGAAGGGATGCAGGCCCGCCGCGATCGGCGCGAGGCCGTGGCGCGCCGCGACTTGCGCGACCGTGCGCCGGAGCCGCGCCAAGTCGGCGCGCGCCTCCGCCATGGTGGCGCACGGCCGCGTCGCCACCTCGATCTGCGCGCGCAGGAACTCGGGCATCACCTGGCCTTCGAGCAGCGCTTGGCATTCGGTCATCATGGCGGGCGGCGGGTCCCGCGCCAGGTCGCGCGTCAGCGCGTCGACCAGCAGGTACTCCTCCTCCATGCCGAGGGTGAAGCTCGGCCGCTGCGTGGGCGGCGGCTGGGCCGAGGCCGCGGCGGCGTTGCCGGCGGAAGCGGATTTGGGATCGGTCACCGCTTCGTCCCCTGGCGCGCCTCGGCGGGCGCCAGCCGGCGATAGAGCCCGGGGTCGGCCAGGATCGGCGCGAGCGCCGCGCCCAGCACGCCCGCCCAATGCTCGGTCCCTTTATGCGTGTCGATCAGGTCCTGGCGGATCTCGACCATGACATGCGGCAGGCCGCGGTCGCAGGCGTGCAGGTGGATGCTCTTGCCGGCCTGGCCGCGGCCGGAATAGGGCTTGTTGTCGCCCACGCACACGTCGCCGCGCGCGGCGAGCGCGCCCATGAGCGGATCGGCGATGCGCAGGTCCCGGTCGTGCAGCACGCCGATGTGCCAGGGCCGCTCGAACCCGTCCATCACGGGCGTGCAGGAATGGATCGAGATCACCGCCGGCACGCGGCCCGCATCGCCGAAGCGCGCGATCGCGGCGTCGACCGCGCGGTGGTAGGGATCGTAGAGCTCGCGCCGGCGGCGCAAGGCCTCCCCCGGGGCGATGCCGCAGTTGCCGGGCACGCGCACGCCGTCGCTGGCCTCGGCGATGGATTGCGGGCTGCCGGGGACGCGGTTGCAGTCGATCACCAGGCGCGAGTAGCCGCTCAGGACCGCCCGCGCATCGAAGCGGCGCGAGAGATGGCGCGTGACCTCGGCCGCGCCGATGTCCCAGCCGATGTGGCGCATCAGCACCGCGTCGTCGAGGCCGAGGGTGCCGAGGCGCTTCGGCACCGCGCGGCTCGCGTGGTCGCAGATCAGCAGGAACGGCGCGGCGCCGCCGGGGTTCAGGACCTCGAACGGCGGCGGATCGCCGGCGCACAGCAGCGGCTCATCGTCGGTCATGGCGCGGCGGTCATAGCGCCCCGGCGCCGGGCTGGCAAGCAACCCTCACACCAGCTTGCCTTCGGGCAGGAAGCGCGCGTGGCGGTCCTCGATCTCGACCACCCACAGATCGGGGTCGCGCTTGACCTGGCGCTCGACATAGGCGTCGCACGCGGCCTCGGCCACCGGCTCCGCGCCGGTGCCGCGCATCCAGGCCGCCGCGCCCTCGAGCGTGCGCGTCTGGGTCCAGACCGTCACGCCCGCCTCGAACCGGTTGACCTTGATCAGGATCGCGCCGCGCTCCTCGTCGCCGCGGCGCGCGACCGTGGCGGAAAGCCCGGCGATCGAGCAGCGCCGCACCAGCGCCTGCACCATCAGGCGCGTCGCCAGCCGCGGCTCGGTCATCGCATGCGGCGCGCTATTCCGCCGCGGCGCGCGGCGCGGCGGGGGCGCTCGCGAACCGCGCCATCAGCTCGGCCCGCCGGGCGGCGGCTTCCGTCACGCTCTTCGCCTTGACGTGGCCGAAGCCGCGGATGCGCTCGGGGATCGTTGCGATCTCGACCGCGAGCGCGTGGTTGTCGTGCGCCAGGTCGGCGACGAGCGCGTCGACGGTCGCCTCGTACTCCGCGATCAGGCGGCGCTCGGTCTTGCGTTCCTCGCTGCGCCCGAACACGTCGAACGCCGTGCCGCGCAGCCCCTTGAGCTTCGCCAGCGCCCGGAACGCGCCCAGCATCCAGGGGCCGAACTCCATCTTGCGCGCCTCGCCGCTCGCCGGGTCCTTGGCCGCGATCAGCGGCGGGGCGAGATGGTACTTGATCTTGTAGTCACCCTCGAACTGCCGCTCGATGGCCGCCTGGAACGCCATGTCGGCGTAGAGCCGCGCCACCTCGTACTCGTCCTTGTAGGCGAGCAGCTTGAAGTAGTTCCGGGCCGCCGCCAGCGCCAGGCCGGTCATGCCCTTGGCGCGCTCGGACTCCGCGCGCTGCACCCGCACTACCAGGTCCTTGTAGCGCCGCGCGTAGGCCGCGTCCTGGTAGGCGGTGAGGAACTCGATGCGGCGCTCGACCACCTCCTCCAGCGTCTGGGCGATGTCGGGCCTGGCCATCGCCAGCGGCGTGACCGGCTCGGCCGCGCGCTCGACCGCCGCGAGGTCTTGCGCGGCGCGGCGGCCCCAGCGGAACGCGGCCATGTTGGCTTCGACCGCCACGGCGTTGAGCTCGATCGCGCGCAGGAGCGACGCCTCGGCCAGCGGCACCAGCCCCTTCTGCCAGGCGTAGCCCAGCATGAACGGGTTGGTGGCGATGGCATCGCCGATCAAGGCGGTCGCCAGCCGCGTGGCGTCGACGAACGCGGCCGCATCCTTGCCCACCGCCCCGGTCACCGCGTCGATCATCGCCCGGGCGGGAAATTGCAGGTCGGGCTTGCGCGTGAACTCGCCGGTCGTGGTCTCGTGGCTGTTGATGACGGCGCTGGTCGCTCCGCGCTCCATCTTGGCCAGGCCGTCGAACGAAGCCGCGACCACGAGGTCGCAGCCCAGCACCAGGCGCGCCCCGCCCGCGGCGATGCGCACGGCGTGGATGTCCTCGGGCTTCGGCGCGATGCGGATATGCGAGACCACCGCCCCGCCCTTCTGCGCCAGGCCGGTCATGTCGAGCACCGAGCAGCCCTTGCCCTCGAGGTGCGCCGCCATGCCGAGCAGCGCGCCGATGGTCACCACGCCCGTGCCGCCCACGCCCGTCACCAGGATGCCGTAAGGCTTGTCGAGCGCGGGCAGCGCGGGCGCGGGCAGGTCCGCCGGTTGCCATCCAACGGGCGCGTCCTCGCTCGCGCGCAGCTTCGCCGGCTTGCGCAGGCCCCCGCCGTGGACCGTCACGAAGCTGGGGCAGAAGCCGTTGACGCAGGACATGTCCTTGTTGCACGAGGACTGCTCGATCGCGCGCTTGCGGCCGAATTCGGTCTCCAGCGGCACGATGCTGAGGCAGTTCGACTTGACGCCGCAGTCGCCGCAGCCCTCGCACACCAGGTCGTTGATGAAGGCGCGCTTGGGCGGATCGGGCATCAGTCCGCGCTTGCGCCGGCGGCGCTTCTCCGCCGCGCAGGTCTGGTCGTAGACGATGGCGGTGACGCCCGGGATCTCGCGCAGCTCCTTCTGGATGCGGTCGAGCTCGTCGCGGTGGTGCACGGTGACGCCTTGCGCGAAATCGGCGCCCACGGGGTACTTGTCGGGCTCGTCGGTCACCACCACCACCTTCTTCACGCCCTCGCCGTAGAGCTGGTGGGTGATGCCGGCCACGTCGAACTTGGCGTCGTTGCGCTGGCCGCCGGTCATGGCGACCGCGTCGTTGAACAGCAGCTTGTAGGTGATGTTGACCCCGGCGGCGACCGCCATGCGCACGGCCAGGATGCCGGAGTGGATGTAGGTGCCGTCGCCCAGGTTGGCGAAGACGTGCTTCTCGTCGGTGAACGGCGCCTGGCCGACCCAGGGCACGCCCTCGCCGCCCATCTGGGTGAAGGTAGCGGTGTTGCGGTCCATCCACTGCGCCATGTAGTGGCAGCCGATGCCGGCGAGCGCGCGGCTGCCCTCCGGCACCTTGGTCGAGGTGTTGTGCGGGCAGCCCGAGCAGAAATAGGGGATGCGCCTGATCTGCGCGCGCGGCTCGCTCAGCGCCTTTTCCTTCTCCGCCAGGAACTGGAGGCGCTTCTGGACGCGCTCGGAGGTGTGGAAGCGGGCGATGCGTTGGGCGATCACGCGGGCGATGCGCGCGGGCGTCAGCTCGTCGGTCGAGGGCAGGATCCAGTTGCGCTCCTCGTCGAACTTGCCGATCACGCGCGGGCGCACGTCCTCGCGCCAGTTGTAGAGCTGCTCCTTGAGCTGGTTCTCGATCACCGCGCGCTTTTCCTCGACCACCAGGATCTCCTCCAGACCCTCGGCGAACTTGCGCACGCCCTCGCGCTCCAAGGGCCAGGTCATGCCGACCTTGTAGACCGTGAGGCCGATCTCGGCGGCGTGCCGCGCGTCGATGCCCAGGTCCTCGAGCGCCTGCATCACGTCGAGATACGACTTGCCGGCGGTGACGATGCCGAAGCGGCGCTTCGGGCTGTCGATCACGGTGCGGTTGAGGCCGTTGGCGCGGGCGAAGGCGAGCGCGGCATAGAGCTTGTACTTGTGCAGCCGCATCTCCTGGTCGAGCGGCTGGTCGGGCCAGCGGATGTTCAGGCCCCCCTCGGGCATGGCGAAGTCGTTGGGGATCGCGATCGCCACGCGGCCGGGATCGACCGTGACCGAGGCCGAGCTGTCCATGGTTTCGGCGATGGTCTTCATCGCGGCCCAGCAGCCCGCGAAGCGCGACATCGCCCAGCCGTAGACGCCGAGGTCGAGGATGTCCTGCACGTTGCTGGGATTCAGCACCGGGACCATCGCGTCCATGAACGCGTATTCGCTCTGGTGCGCGAGCGTGGACGACTTGCAGGTGTGGTCGTCGCCCGCCAGCAGCAGCACGCCGCCGTGGGGCGAGGAGCCGGCGTTGTTGCCGTGCTTGAACACGTCGCCCGAGCGGTCCACGCCCGGGCCCTTGCCGTACCAGATCGCGAACACGCCGTCGTACTTGGCGCCGGGGAACAGGCCGACCTGCTGGCTGCCCCAGACCGCGGTCGCGGCCAGCTCCTCGTTGATGCCGGTGCGGAAATGAATGTGGTTCGTCTTGAGGAACTTGCGCGCCGACCACAGCGCCAGGTCGAAGCCGCCCAAAGGCGAGCCGCGATAGCCGGAGATGAAGCAGGCGGTGTTGAGGCCGGCGGCCGCGTCGCGCTGGCGCTGGATCATCGGCAGGCGCACCAGCGCCTGGGTCCCGGTCAGGTACACCCGGCCCCGGTCGAGCGCGTATTTGTCGTCCAGCGTGACGGCCCGGCTTGGAGCGGCCGCAGCGACCATCGTCTCACCCCGGCTGCGAAACTTTGTTACCCGGCAAGGTAATACGCGGGCGTGGGCGTGACAATCGTTCCCGGCCGGCGGCAGGCGAAGGAAGCAAGCTTGCGCCGGCCCGCCCGGCGGCGGCGGTTCCTTGCCCGGCCGCGGCCGGAAATCGGCAGAAAATGTCGGTGCGTTCCGGCCGGAAGGCGGCTATAGGAAGCCCCGCCTTTCGCGTCCAGGGAACCGCATGACCATCCTCGTCACCGGCGTCGCCGGATTCATCGGCCACTATGTCGCGCTCGCCCTCCTGGCGCGCGGCGAGCGGGTGCTGGGCATCGACAATCTCAACGACTATTACGACGTGCGCCTGAAGCAGGCGCGTCTGCGGCGTTTCGACGGCCGCAACGGCTTCGCCTTCAAGAAGCTCGACATCGCCGACCCCAGGGCGGTGATGGCCCTGAAGGACGAGTTCAAGGACATCGACCGCATCGTGCACCTGGCGGCGCAGGCGGGCGTGCGCTACTCGCTGGTCAACCCGTTCGCCTACATGGACGCCAACGGCACCGGCCACCTGGCGATGCTGGAGTTCGCGCGCCACCTGCCCGGATGCAAGCACATGGTCTATGCGTCGTCGTCGTCCGTGTACGGGGCCAACACCAAGCTGCCGTTCGCGGTCGAGGACCCGACCGACCGGCCGATCTCGATCTACGCCGCGACCAAGAAGGCGTGCGAGCTGATGAGCCGGTCCTACGCGCATCTCTATCGCACAAGGCTGACGGGCCTGCGCTTCTTCACCGTGTACGGGCCGTGGGGCCGGCCCGACATGGCGGCGTTCCTGTTCGCCGACCGCATCCTGCGCGGCGAGCCGATCCAGGTGTTCAACAACGGCGACATGAAGCGCGACTTCACCTACATCGACGACATCGTCGCGGGCGTGCTGGCGGCCTTGGACCGGCCGCCCGCGGACCTGGGCCCGGCCGACCCGCCGCACCGCGTCTACAACCTGGGCAACCACCGCAGCGAGAGGCTGCTCGACTTCATCGCGATCCTGGAGCGCGAGCTGGGGCAAAAGGCCAAGCTGGACCTGCAACCGATGCAGCCCGGCGACGTGAAGGAGACCTACGCCGACATCCAGGCCAGCGAGCGCGACCTGGGATTCAAGCCCGCGACGCCCATTTCCGCAGGGCTGCCGCGGTTCGTGCAGTGGTACAAGGAGTACCACGGCGCCAAATAGCGCCGCGTCGCCTCAACCCTTGAGGTCCGCGAGGAACCGCTCGCGCCACGAGGCGGCGTCGTGCGACTGCACGCGCTTCCACATCGCCTGCCAGCGCGACTTGCGCTCCTCCAGCGGCATCCTGATCGCGGCGTCGAGCGCCTCGGCCAGCGCGTCGGCGTCGAACGGGTTGACCACCAGCGCCTCTTCCAGCTGGTGCACCGCGCCGGCGAACGGCGAGAGCACCAGCACGCCGGGGTCGTTGCCGTCCTGCGCCGCCACGTATTCCTTCGCCACCAGGTTCATGCCGTCGCGCAAGGGCGTGATCAGCCCCACTCGCGCGAGCCGGTAGTAGCCCGCGAGCGTGGCGCGCGGCACCGGCCGCGTGACGTAGCGCAGCGGCACCCAGTCCACCGTGCCGTAGCGGCCGTTGATGGCGCCCGACATGCGGTCGAGGTCGCGGCGGATCGCCTTGTACTGCGGCACGTCGTCGCGCGAGCGCGCGGCGATCTGGAGATAGGTGACGCGCATGCGATAGTCGGGCCAGCGCGCGAGCAGGCGCCCGTAGGCCTCGAACCGGTTGGGCAGGCCCTTGGAGTAGTCGAGCCGGTCCACCCCCATGATCAGAGTGCGGCCGCCGAGGCTTTGCCGGAGCCGGCCGACCTCCGCGTCGTGGGCGCGGTGCGCCGCGAGCTCCGCGAAGGCCGCGGCGTCGATGCCGATGGGATAGGACTGGAAGCGCACGCCGCGGCCGTCGACCGTCATGCGGCCGTCGGCATTGGCCCGCAGCCCCACATGCTCGCGCACGCATTCCAAGAGGTTGCGCAGATCGGGCGCGGTCTGCACCCCCACGAGGTCGTAGGCCGTGAGCGCCCGCAACAGATCCGGCCCGCTCGGCAGCACCGCGAACATGCTGGGCGGCACGAACGGCACGTGCAGGAAGAAGCCGATGCGGTTGGCCACGCCGAGCTCGCGCAGCATGCGGCCGAGCGGAATCAGGTGGTAATCGTGCACCCAAACCGTGTCGTCGGGCTCGAGCAGCGGTTTCAGCGCGCCGGCGAAGGCGCGATTGACGCCGAGATAGGCTTGGTACAGCGAGCGGTCGAAGTCCACCAGCCCCATGCGGTAGTGCAGCAGCGGCCACAGCGTGCTGTTGGAGAAGCCGACGTAGAACTTCTCGTAGTCGTCCTTGCCGAGGTCGAGCGTGGCGTAGGTGACGCCGTGCGCGCGGCGGAGGTGGGGCGCGGGCGAGATCGCGTCGTTCACCTGCCCGCTCCAGCCGAACCACAGGCCGCCGGTCGCCGCGTCGCTGAGCGCGGCTGCGAGCCCGCCCGCCCGCCCGCCGCGGTCGGCCGGCGACGGCACGCGGTTGGAGACCAGGACTAGGCGCCCCACAACCCGTCCTCCCAGCTACGGCTCAGGCGCATGGCCGAGACGATGAGGCCCACCAGCGAATAGGTCTGCGGGAAGTTGCCCCACAGCCGTCCGGTCGCCGGGTCGACATCCTCCGACAGCAGGCCGTGGCGGTTGCGGAACGTCAGCGTGCGCTCGAACATGTCGCGCGCCTTGTCCTTCATGCCGGCGGCCGCCAGCGCATCGATGTACCAATAGGTGCAGGCGAGAAACGCGGTTTCCGGCAGGCCGAAATCGTCCGCCACGTCGTAGCGGTAGACGAGCCCGTCGCGCAGCAGCGACTTCTCCACCGCCTGGAGCGTGCCGAGAAAGCGCGGATCGGTGGCGGCGACGATGCCGATCTCGGGCAGGAGCAGCAGCGAGGCGTCGAGCCCGCTTTCGCCCAGGGGGTCGTCGAGCGCCGACGTGAAGCTGTTCTTCTGCCCGTTCCAGGCGCGCTCGAGCACCTCCGCGCGCAACGACTCGGCGGCCTCGGCCCAGTGCGCGCGCTCCTCCTCCAGGCCCAGGCGCTTGGCGATCCGGCGCAGCATGTTGACGCCGGCCCAGCACATGGCGGCGGAAAAGGTGTGCACGCGCGCCCGGCCGCGGAATTCCCAGATGCCGGCGTCGGGCGCGAGCGCCGTCCTAACCGCGCGCCGTCCCACCACCGCGAGCTGGCGGTAGAGCTCGATCCCGCCGGGCTGCGGCAGGCGCTGGTCGAAGAACATCTGCCCGGCGGCGAGGATCACCGAGCCGAGAATGTCGTTCTGCACCTGGCCTGCCGCCGCATTGCCCACGCGCACCGGCCCCATGCCCTGGAACCCTTTGAGGTGCGGCGCTTCGCGCTCGCCCGTGGGCGAGCCCGGCACGACGGGATGGAGCGGCGCGAACGGCTTGTCCTCGCCGCCCAGCACCGCGTTCAGCAGGTAGCGGACGTATTCCTCCATCGTCTTGGTGGTGCCGAGGCGGTTCAGCGCCAGGACGGTGAAATACGCGTCGCGCAGCCAGCAGAAGCGGTAATCCCAGTTGCGCTGGCTGTCGGGCGCCTCCGGGATCGAAGTGGTGAGCGCGGCCACGATGCCGCCCGATTCCTCGAAGCTGCACAGCTTCAGCGTGACCGCGGCGCGGATCACCGCCTGCTGCCACTCGAACGGAATGTTGAGATAGCGCGTCCAGTCCTGCCAATACTCGGCGGTGTTCTCCTGGAACTCGCGCGCCAGCGACTGCGGGGCTTCCGCCACCGTCTCGTCGGGGCCGATCAGCAACGCCCCGGGCCGGTCGAGCAGGAACTCCACCTCCTGCGCCAGGAACGAGACCGGCAGGTCCGTGGTCACCCGCAGGCAGGCGCCCGAGGCCACGAAGCGGACGTGGTTGCTGCCGAGGCGGAGCTCGGGCGTCTCGGCGCCGTAGCCGAAGCGCGGACGGATGCTGAAGCGCACGCGCGGGCGGCCGCTTATGGGCGCGATGCGCCGCACCAGCATGGGCGGGCGGAACACGCGCCCGAACTGCCGGAACCGCGGCGCGAAATCGACCACCGCCGCCTTGGCGCCGTCGCGGTCGGTCAGCGTGGTTTCCAGGATGGCCGTGTTGTGGAGGTAGCGCTGCTCGGCGTCGCTCTGATTGGCGAGCCGTAGGTCCATGAACCCGCCTTCCGGCTCGGCTCCATCCACCAGGGCGGAGAACACCGGGTCGCCGTCCAGCCGCGGGTAGCAGAACCAGACGTGCCGGCCCCGCGGGTCCACCAAGCTGGCGACCGTGCAGTTGCCGACGACGGCGAGGTCGAGGCTCTTCATGCAGGCGACCTTGCCCGCAATGCATGCGGTATTTCCAGCAGCCATTTGCGGACATGGGCGGCGCCCCCGGGAAAATACCGATGCACATGCAGGCCGTGGCCGCCCAGGGCCAGCGCGGCGCGAAACCCGTCCTCGTCGGTGACGTCGTCGCCGACGAACACCGGAGTTCGGCCGGCAAAGGGAATTTCCTGCATCAGCCGGCGAACCGCCCATCCTTTGTCCACGGCGCAAGGGCGGACTTCCACTAGGTAGTGTCCCGGGACCGCGGCGAACGCACCCGCGCTTGCGCCGGCAAAGCGGGCGGCGACGGCGCGCGCGGCGCCCGCGGCCTCCGGCGCCAAACGGAAATGCACGGCGATGCCCGCGGATTTCTGCTCCACCACCAGCCCGGGACGGGCGCGGGCCAGGGCGTCGGCTTCCGCGCGCCAGGACGCCGGCACCAGGGGCAATCCGGGCGCGGACTCGACCGCGCCCGAGGGCAGGCGCAATGCGGCGCCGTGCTCGGCCGCCGCCGCCCCGCGCCAGTCCGCGAGCAGACGGTCGAGGTCGCCGAGCGTGCGCCCGCTCACCAGCGCCACCGCCCCGCCGAGCGCCGCCGCCAGGTCGGCCAGCAGCGCGTCGAGTTCGTCCGGCACGCGCACCAGATCGGGCCGCGGGGCGATGTCGACCAGCGTGCCGTCGAGATCGAGGAACAGCGCCCAGCCGGGCGCGGGCGCGGGCGGAATCGACCCGGTGGCGCCGCTCGCCTTCATGCGCCCAGCGACGCGGCGGTGGCGCGGCCGACGCCGGCGCCTTTCAGGTCCGCCCAGGCCTTGGCGAGCGACCCGCCGAGGTCGATGGCGCGGCAGGCGTCCTCGACCACCACGGTCGCGAATCCCTCGCGCGCGGCGTCCAGCGCCGACCAGGCGACGCAGAAATCAGTGGCGAGGCCCGCGACGAACACGCGCTCGAGCCCGCGCTGGCGCAAATAGCCGGCGAGGCCCGTCGGCGTCGTGCGATCGGCCTCGTAGAAGGCCGAGTAGCTGTCCACGCCCGCGTGATAGCCCTTGCGGATCACGAGCTGCGCGTGCGGCACGTCGAGCTCGCGGTGCAGCTCCGCCCCGTGCGTGCCCTGCACGCAGTGGTCGGGCCACAGCACCTGCGGTCCGTAGGCCAGGCGCACCGTCTCGAACGGCTTCTTGCCGGGATGGGAGGAAGCGAACGAGGCGTGGCCCGCGGGGTGCCAGTCCTGGGTCAGCACCACGTTGGCGAAGCGGCGCGCCAGGCGGTTGACCACGGGCACGGTCTCGTCGCCGCGCGCCACGGCCAGGCTGCCGCCCGGCATGAAGTCGTATTGCAGGTCGACCGCCAGCAGCACGCTGCCGGGGCCGACGCCAGGGTTCTGCGCCATGGTGCCTTCCTATATCGGGCCGCCCGGCCCGGCCGGCCAGTCCGGCCATGGGCTCCATGATAGGACAATTTCGGGGCGGGACGGCCGCGCCCCGCGGCCGCCTTGCACCCATCGCCTTGGGGTTATTTCGGCGGGGCGATCATGAAGCAGTTGGAGCCGAACCAGCGGCCGGCCTCTTCGCCCGCGGCCATCGGGTTGCCGCTGACCTCCCCGCGCATGGTCATGCGCGTGGATACCGCGACGATGCGCTGGTGGATGGTGTTCGCGTCGGCGCGGCACAAGCCCGTCAGGTCGCCGCCCGATTCCTTCTCCAGCGCGTCGACGATGGCGCGGCCGTCGCGGCTCAAGCCCGCCTTCAGATCGCGCTTGGGCGGATCGCCCTGGGGCGCGGCCGGCGCGGACGCCGGGGCGGGCTTGGCGAGCGCCGCGGCGCGGCTCTTGGCGAGCCCGGCGAAGGTGCCGTTGGGATAGAGGCGCAGGTATTCCTGGAAGTCCTCGGCGCGGTCGCTGTACTGGATCGACTGCCAGAACACCGTCTCGCGGTCGGGCGCGGCGCCCGCCGGCGCCGTCGCCTTGAGGCTGACGTTGAAGACGAAATCGCCGCGCAGCGACGACGAGACCCACGGCGTCTGCGCGCCCCTGGTGCGGTCCTCGACGCCGGCCGTCACCAGCTTGAACACGTCCTCGACCTTCAGGTTCGGAACGCCGAGCGCCTTGGCGAGCTCCTCGGTGAACACGCCGTTCCTGCCCTCGCCGTCGGCCGCGACCGAGCCGGGCGCCGTGGCGTAGGCGATCAGCGTGCCGCGCGCCGCGTCGACCGCCGCCAGGCCGTGCGACGCGCCGCGCATGCGCCGCTCGAACGGGTTGTTGCGGCAGGCATCCAGCATCACCATGTTGAGGCGATTGCCGGCGTCGCGCATGCGCGCGAGCACCTGGTCCACGTCGATGGCGCGGAAGCCCAGCGCATCCTCGTGGTCGATCTGCGCGTCCACGGGAACCAGGTAGTTGCGGCCCTTGGCCTGGATGCCGTGCCCGGCGTAGAAGAACAGCCCCACGCCGCCTTTCGCGAGTTCCCGCCCGAAGCCGAGGATCGCGTCTTCCATCTGCGTCTTGCCGGCGTCAGTGCGCACCGTGACGGCGAAGCCCAGGCCCTTCAGCGCGTCGCCCATGGTGCGCGCGTCGTTGGCAGCGTTCTTGAGCGGCTGCTCCTTGTACGCGGAATTGCCGATGACCAGCGCCACGCGCCGCTCGCCCTGCGCGTCCGCGCCGTGAGCCCAAACCAGCAGCGACCCGAGAACGGCGAGCAAGACTTTCGGTCTGCGCATTCCGTCGCCTCCGCCTGCGCGCCCAGCGCCGCTAGAAGAACAGCAGGCGGAGCACATAGACCACGGGCACCACCACGACCGCCGCGGGCAGCCACAGGCGGCTGATGACGGTGTAGAGCGCGTCGAACAGGGAATGCGTGGCGCCGCCGGCGCGCCCGCCGCGCATCGACTGCCAGCGCCGGACCATCGCCGGCATCATCACCAGCGTGGTGACGGCGAACGCGAGCCACAGCCAGCCTGGAACGACGCTCATGGGATCCCTGCGACGATGGGGCCGATCGTCGGGGATTTTACAGGATTGCCGCGGAACCGGCCACAGCGGCGGGGCGGCCGCCGAGCCGCTATTCGGCGGCGCGGGCGGCCGGTTCCACCCGCTCGACCCGCGCGGCGCAGTACTTGAATTCGGGGATCTTGCCCATCGGGTCGAGCTGCGGGGAGGTCAGCAGGTTGGCCGCGGCCTCGGCGTAGCAGAACGGGATGAACACCATCCCCTGGGGCACCGCCTCGTCCACCCGCGCCACGAGGCGGATCGCGCCGCGCCGCGTGGCCACCTTGACGACGTCGCCGCCGCGCACGCCGAGCCGCGGCAGGTCGCGCGGCGACAGGCAGGCGATCGCCGAAGGCTCGATCGCGTCGAGCACGGCGGCGCGGCGCGTCATGGCGCCGGTATGCCAGTGCTCGAGCTGGCGGCCGGTCGTCAGCACGAAGGGATATTCGGCGTCGGTCGGCTCGCCCGGGCCGCGGTAGACGGCCGGCACCAGCTTGCCGCGCTTGCTGGCGGTGGGGAAGCCGTCGCCGAACACGATGTCGCTGCCCGGCTTGTCGGGCGCGGGACAGGGATAGGTGACGGCCGATTCGCGCTGGAGCCTCTCCCAAGTGATGTTGGCGAGCGAGGGCATCACGCGCGCCATCTCGGCGAACACCTCGTGCGGGTCGGCATAGTTCCAATTCAGGCCGATGCCGCGCGCGATCTCCTGGATCAGCGCCCAGTCCTGGCGCGCCTGGCCGGGCAGCGGCAGCGCCTTGCGGCCCATCTGCACCTGACGGTTGGTGTTGGTCACGGTGCCGTCCTTCTCGGGCCAGGCCGAGGCCGGCAGGATGACGTCGGCGTGGAACGCGGTTTCGGTCAGGAAGATGTCCTGCACCACCAGGTGCTCGAGCTTCGCCAGGGCCTCGCGCGCGTGGTGCGCGTCGGGATCGGACATGGCGGGGTTCTCGCCCATGACGTACATGCCGCGGATCCGGCCGTCCAGAATCGCGTTCACGATCTCGACCACCGTCAGGCCGCGCTTGGGATCGAGCTTCGCGCCCCAGGCGTCCTCGAACCGCGCGCGGATTTCGGCGTTCTCGACCGACTTGTAGTCCGGGAACACCATCGGGATCAGGCCCGCGTCCGACGCGCCCTGCACGTTGTTCTGGCCGCGCAAGGGGTGCAGACCGGTGCCGGGCCGGCCGACCTGGCCGGTGGTCAGCGCCAGGGCGATCAGGCAGCGCGCGTTGTCGGTACCGTGGATCGACTGCGAGATGCCCATGCCCCAGAAGATGATCGAGGCCTTCGCGCGGGCGTAGAGCCGCGCCACCTCGCGGATTCGGGCGGCGGGGACGCCGCATTCGCCCTCCATCTTCTCCGGGCTGAAGTCCTTCACGTGCTCTTTCAGCGCCTCGAAGTTCTCGGTGAAGGCCTGGACGTATTGCCGGTCGTACAGCCCCTCGCCCACGATCGTGTGCAGCATGGCGTTGAGCAGCGCCACGTCCTTGTTGGGCTTGAACTGGAGCATGTGCGTGGCGTGGCGCTTCAACGCCTGGCCGCGCGGATCCATGACGACGAGCTTGGCGCCGCGCTTGGCCGCCTGCTTGAAGAACGTGGCGGCGACGGGATGGTTTTCGGTGGGGTTGGCGCCGATCACGATGATGACGTCGGCGTCCCGGCAGGCGGTGAACGGCGCGGTCACGGCCGCCGAGCCGATGCCCTCCATCAGCGCCGCGACCGAGGAGGCGTGGCACAGGCGCGTGCAGTGATCGACGTTGTTGGTGCCGAAGCCGGTGCGCACCAGCTTCTGGAACAGATAGGCCTCCTCGTTCGAGCCCTTGGCCGAGCCGAAGCCCGCGAGCGCCCCACCCCCATGCGCGTCGCGGATGCGCTTCAGGCCCGCCGAAGCGCGCCCGAGCGCCTCGTCCCACGTCGCCTTGCGGAAATGGGTCCAGGGATTGGCCGGGTCGACCGTGTCGTCGGAGCCCTTCTTGACGCCGTCCTTGCGGATCAGCGGCTCGGTCAGCCGGTGCCGGTGGTGGACGTAGTCGAACCCGAACCGCCCCTTGACGCAAAGCCGGTTCTCGTTCGCCGGTCCGTCGCGGCCGGTGACGTAGAGCAGCTTGTCGTCCTTGACGTTGTAGGTGATCTGGCAACCGACGCCGCAATAGGGGCAGACGCTGTCGACCTTGCGGTCGGCGTAGCCGGTGCGCGCGTTGTCCGCGCCCACCAGCGTCGCCGGCATCAGCGCGCCGGTGGGGCAGGCCTGCACGCACTCGCCGCAGGCCACGCAGGTGGAGTCGCCCATCGGGTCGTCGAAGTCGAACACGATCTTGGCGTGGGCGCCGCGCGCGGCCATGCCGATCACGTCGTTGACCTGCACCTCGCGGCAGGCGCGCACGCACAGGTTGCAGTTGATGCAGGCGTCCAGGTTGACCGCCATCGCGGGGTGCGAGCGGTCGGGCGCGGGCATGCCGCGCCCGGGGAAGCGGCTTTGCGCCAGCCCCACCTTGCCGGCCCAGCTCCAGAACTTCGAGTCCGGGTCGTGCGCGGCTTTGCCTTTGGGCTGGTCGGCGAGCAGCAGCTCGAACACCATGCGGCGCGAGGCCTTGGCGCGCTCCGACGCGGTCTTGACCTTCATGCCGGGCGCGGGCTTGCGGATGCACGAGGCGGCCAGCACGCGCTCGCCCTCGATCTCGACCATGCAGGCGCGGCAATTGCCGTCGGGCCGGTAGCCGGGCTCGGGCGCGTGGCAGAGGTGCGGAATCTCGGCGCCGAGGCGCTCGGCCACCTGCCAGATGGTCTCGCCCGGGCGCGCCTCGACGTCCTTGCCGTCGAGGGTGAAGGCGATGGGTTCGCTCATAGCCTCACCCATTGGCCCGATTCCGTCATGGCCGGGCTCGTTCCGGCCGGCCGCGTTCCTCCCGGCGGCAGATCGCGACCCGCGGACGACGTGGACGCCCGGAACAAGTCCGGGCATGACGGGCTGCGACTATGGGGCTTTGTCGCCATCCGCTACCACTTCCCCAGGGGCTTGGCCAGGTCGTCGCGGAAATACTTGAACACGCACAGGAGCGGATTGGGCGCCGCCTGGCCCAGGCCGCAGATCGAGGCGTCGCGCATCGCGCCGGAAAGCTCGGTCAGCAGGCCCTCGTCCCACGGGCCGGACTGCATCAGCTTCACCGCCTTCTCGGTGCCGGCGCGGCAGGGCGTGCACTGGCCGCAGCTCTCGTCCTCGAAGAAACGCATCAGGTTGAGCGCCACGGCCTTCACGTCGTCCCGGTCCGACAGGATTACGACCGCGTGCGAGCCGACGAAGCAGCCGTATTGCTCGAGCGTGCCGAAATCGAGCGGCAGGTCGGCCATCGACGCGGGCAGGATGCCGCCCGAGGCGCCGCCCGGCAGGTAGGCCTTGAATCGGTGCCCGGGCGACATGCCGCCGCAGAATTCGTCGACGAGCTCGCGCGCCGTGACGCCGGCGGGCGCCAGCACCACGCCGGGCTTCCGGACGCGGCCCGAAACCGAGAAGCTGCGCAGGCCCTTGCGCCCGCGCCGGCCGTGCGACGTGAACCAATCCGCGCCCTTCTCGACGACGTCGCGCACCCACCAGAGCGTCTCGACGTTCTGCACCAGCGTGGGCCGGTCGAACACGCCCACTTGCGCGACGTAGGGCGGGCGGTGGCGCGGCAGGCCGCGCTTGCCCTCGATCGATTCGATCATCGCCGATTCCTCGCCGCAGATGTAGGCGCCGGCGCCGCGCCTGAGGTCGATCTTGGCGTGCGGCGACAGGCCCGCCGCCGCCGCCCGCGCGATCTCCTCGAGCAGCATCAGGCGGATCGCCGGGTATTCGTCGCGCAGGTAGAGATAGACGTCGGCCGCCTCGACCGCCCAGGCCGCGAGCAGCAGGCCTTCGAGGAAGCGGTGCGGGTCTTTCTCGAGGTGGAACTTGTCCTTGAACGTTCCGGGCTCGCCCTCGTCGCCGTTGACCGCCATGAGGCGCGGGCCCTTCTCGGCGCGCACCAGCGACCATTTGCGGCCCGTGGGGAAGCCCGCGCCGCCCAGGCCGCGCAGGCCCGCCGCGTCGACCGCCTTGATCGTGTCCTCGCGCGTGCGCCTGCCCGCCAGGCATTCCCGCAGCAGCGCGTAGCCGCCGCCCGCGACATAGGCGTCGTAGGAAGTCTCGGGCCTGTGCGCCCGGTCGGCATGGGGCGCGGCGCAGGCGGCCTTGACGCGCTCGACCGTGGCGTTGGCGAGCGCCGCGTGCCCGACCGCCGCAGCCGGCGCCTTGTCGCACAGGCCCATGCAGGGCGCGCGCACGACGCGCACCGCGGCGCCCAGCGCCCCGGGCAGGTCGTCCAGCAGCTTGGCCGCGCCCGCCATCGCGCACGCCAGCGAATCGCACACGCGCACGGTCACGGGCGGCGGCGGCGGCGCGCCGTCCTTCACCACGTCGAAATGCGCGTAGAACGTCGCGACTTCGTACACTTCGGTCAGCGCCAGCTTCATTTCCTGCGCCAGCGCGGCCAGGTGCCGGTCGGACAGGTGGCCGTAGCGGTCCTGGATCAGGTGCAAATGCTCGATCAAGAGGTCGCGGCGGCGCTCGGCTGGGCCCAGCAGCGCGCGGACCTCCTGCGACGCCGCCGGATCGACCTGGCGGCCCTTCGGCGTGCGGCGCGGGCCGCGCCGGCCGAACTCGGGTTTGCCCGCGCCGCCGTCCATGGCGGTCAGAACAGCCCCGTGATCCGCCCGTCGGCACCCACGTCGATGCTGTCGGCGGCCGGCACCTTGGGCAGGCCGGGCATGGTCATGATCTCGCCGCAGATCGCGACGACGAACTCGGCGCCGGCGCTCAAGCGCACCTCGCGCACGGGAACCACGTGGTCGACCGGCGCGCCCTTGGCGTCGCCGCTGGTGGTGAAGCTGTACTGCGTCTTGGCGATGCACACCGGCAGCCTGCCGTAGCCCATCGCCTCGAACTGCGCGAGCTGGTCGCGCACCGGCTTGTCGGCGGCGATGTCCTTGGCGCGGTAGATTTCCTTGGAGATGACGCGGATCTTCTCCAAAAGCGGCATGTCGTCGGGATAGAGCAGCTTCAGCTTGCTCTTGCCGCTGTCGATCACCTTGACCACCGCGCGCGCCACGTCGGCCGCGCCGCGGCTGCCCTCGGCCCAGTGGTCGGCCATGATCGCCTCGGCGCCGAGCCTGGCGCAGGACGACTTCACCAAGTCGATCTCGGCCGGCGTGTCGGCGGAGAACCGGTTGATCGAGATCACCGGCACCAAGCCGAACTTCCGCACGTTCTCGACGTGGCGCTGCAGGTTCGCCATGCCGGCATCGAGGGCCTTGAGGTTTTCGGCCTTCAGGTCCTCTTTCTTGACGCCGCCGTGCATCTTGAGCGCGCGGATGGTCGCCACCAGCACGACGCATTCGGGCCTGAGGCCGGTCTTGCGGCACTTGATGTCGATGAATTTCTCGCCGCCGAGATCCGCGCCGAAGCCGGCCTCGGTCACCACGTAGTCGGCGAGCTTGAGGGCGGTGGTGGTGGCCAGTACCGAGTTGCAGCCGTGCGCGATGTTGGCGAACGGCCCGCCGTGGATGAAGGCGGGCGTGCCTTCGAGCGTCTGCACCAGGTTGGGGGAGAGCGCGTCCTTGAGCAGCGCGGCCATCGGCCCGTGGGCCTTGAGCTCGCGCGCGCGCACGGGTTTGCGCTCGCGCGTGTAGCCGACGATGATGTTGCCGAGGCGCTGCTTTAGGTCGTCGAGATCCTTGGCCAGGCAGAAGATCGCCATCACCTCGGACGCGACCGTGATGTCGAAGCCATCCTCCCTGGGGAAGCCGTTGGCCACGCCGCCGAGCGACGAGACGATCTGGCGCAAGCTGCGGTCGTTCATGTCGATGGCGCGCCGCCACGCCACGCGCCGGCCGTCGAGCCCGAGCGCGTTGCCCCAGTAGATGTGGTTGTCGATCAGCGCCGCCAGCAGGTTGTGCGCGGCGCCGATGGCGTGGAAGTCGCCGGTGAAGTGCAGGTTGATGTCCTCCATCGGCACCACCTGGGCGTAGCCGCCGCCGGCCGCCCCGCCCTTGACCCCGAAGCAGGGGCCGAGCGACGGCTCGCGCAGGCACAGCATCGCCTTCTTGCCGATGTGGTTGAGCGCGTCGGCGAGGCCCACGGTGGTGGTGGTCTTGCCCTCGCCCGCGGGCGTGGGCGTGATGGCCGAGACCAGGATCAGCTTGCCGTTGGGCCGGTCCTTCAGCGACTTGATGAAATCCATCGACAGCTTGGCCTTGAAATGGCCGTAGGGCTCGAGGCTCTCGGGGCCGATGCCCAGGCGGTCCTGCGCCAGCTCGACGATCGGGCGTTTCTTCGCGGCCTGCGCGATCGCGATGTCGGATTTCGGGTTTGCGTGCTGCGTGCTGGCCATCGGTTTTCCCACGTCGTTCATCGTCATTCCCTTTATGTAAGGCGCGCGCCCGGGGCCAGCTTGGACGCGGCGGCGAATTCGCCGGCGGCGACCTTCTGCCCGCCTTCGGCGCGCACGCGCAGCACCTTGATGCGGCCGTCGGCCACGGCGACGGCGAAACCGTCGGCCTCGACCGCCACCACTTCGCCCATCTTGCCGCCGATGCCCTTGGGATCGATTGCGGGAAGGGGTTTCGATTCGAACACCTGCAGCTTCTTGCCGTCGCAGACGGTCCAGGCGCCCGGCGCGGGGTTGCAGCCGCGGATCAGGTTGTGGATCTGCGCCCAGGGCTTGGCCCAGTCGACGCGCGCGTTCTCCGGCCCGCACCAGCCCTCGTAGGTGGCCTTGGCGTGGTCCTGCTTGATGCGCGGGGCCTTGCCGGCCTTGACCAGGTCCACCGCCTCGAGCATCGCCTGCACGCCCATCGGGAACAGCCGGTCGAAATAGACCGAGCCCAGCGAATCGTCCGGGCCGATCGGCGTTTTCTTCTGCAACAGGATGTCGCCGGTATCGAGCCCATTGTCGGGCCAGAAGATCGACAGCCCCGTCTCGGTTTCGCCCTTGATGATCGGCCAGTTGATCGAGCTGGGGCCGCGGAACTTCGGCAGCAGCGAGGGATGGTACTGGATCGAGCCCTTGGTCGGGATGCCGAGGAATGCTTCCGGTACGAAGAGGGTGACGAACGCCATGACCTGAAGGTCGGGCTTCAAGGCCCCGAACTGCTCCCACACCTCGGGCTTGCGGTAGGAGGCGGGCTGGTGCACCGGCAGCTTGAGCGCCTGCGCCGCCTCTTTCATCGGGTCCGCCTTCTGCCCCGGCTTTTCCGGCGCTACATAGACGGCGACGACGTTTTCGCCGCGTTCGACCAGCGCTTCCAGCACCGCCTTGCCGAAGGCCTGCTGTCCGTGAACCACGATGCGCATTGGGTGTTCTGTCCTCTTTCCTTCGCGTCGTTTCCCGCGCCCGCCTTTCGCTTCGCTCAAGGCGCCCTCTTCCAATGGAAGAGGGTGGCGAGCGCCGGCGAGCCGGGTGAGGGGCGCGTTTCAGTCCGCCGCCGCCTTTTTGTCGGCCGGGGGCGGCGGCGTTACGGCGCCGGAGGCCTTGATTGCCGCCAGCTCCGCCGCACTGTAGCCCAGGACCTGGGTCAGCACCTCCTCGGTGTGCTCGCCCAGAAGCGGCGAGCGCTTGACCTCGCTGATGCTGTCGCTGAGCTTGATCGGGTTGCCGACGCTCAGGTACCTGCCGCGCGTGGGATGGTCGACCTCGACCACCGTGCCGGTCTTGCGCAAGGACGGCTCCTCGGCGATCTCCTTCATCGACAGGATCGGGCCGACCGGAATGTCGACCTTGTTGCAGATCTCCATGACCTCGAACTTGGTCTTGGTCATGGTCCACTGCTCGATGGTGCCGAAGATGGCCTTGAGCTTCGGCAGCCGCGCCGGCGGCGTGGCGTATTCCGGGTCGGTCTTCCATTCCGGCTTGCCGATCAGGTCGCAGATCGCGCCCCAGACCGGCGCCTGGGTGATGAAATAGACGTAGGCGTCGGGATCGGTCTCCCAGCCCTTGCATTTCAGGATCCAGCCGGGCTGGCCGCCGCCCGAGTCGTTGCCGGCCCGGGGCACCGCCTTGCCGAATGGAATCCCCTCGCCGTACTGGCTGTATTCCTTGAGCGGCCCCTTCTCGATGCGCTGCTGGTCGCGCAGCTTGACGCGGCAGAGGTTCAGCACGCCGTCCTGCATCGCCGCCAGGACCTTCTGGCCGCGGCCGGTGCGGTTGCGCTGGTAGAGCGCGCAGACGATGCCGAGCGCCAGGTGCAGGCCGGTGCCCGAGTCGCCGATCTGCGCGCCGGTCACCAGCGGCGGCCCGTCGCGGAAACCCGTGGTCGAGGCCGAGCCGCCGGCGCACTGCGCCACGTTCTCGTACACCTTGCAATCCTCGTACGGGCCGGGGCCGAAGCCTTTCACCGACGCCACGATCATGCGCGGGTTGAGCCGGTGGATGTGCTCCCAGGTGAAGCCCATGCGATCGAGCGCGCCGGGGGCGAAATTCTCCACCAGCACGTCGCAGGCCTTGATCAGCCTCTCGATGATCTCCTTGCCCCTGGGATGCTTGCTGTCGACCGTGATCGAGCGTTTGTTGTGATTCAGCATCGTGAAGTAGAGGCTGTCCGCGCCCGGCACGTCGCGCAGCTGCCCGCGCGTGATGTCGCCCACGCCCGGCCGCTCGATCTTGATCACGTCAGCGCCGAGCCACGCCAAAAGCTGCGTGCAGGTGGGGCCGGATTGCACGTGCGTGAAATCCAGGATGCGTACGCCCGTCAGCGCCTTGCCGTCCTCTCCCCAGGGCTTCGCGCTGATCCTGGGCAGGCCGGTCGCCTTCGCCTTTGCGGCGGGCTTCGCCGCCGCCTTGCGCTTCACGACTTTCGCCTTGGCCTTCGCCTTGGCTTTCTTCTTCGCCGCCATTGCGGTCCTCGCTTGTCCGTCGTCTGGTTCTAGGTGCCCGGCGCGCGCCGCTTCATTTCTTGCGGACCACGCTTTGCGGGTTGAGCTTGCCGATGCGGCCGCTCTCGGTGCCGGCCGCCGGGTCGATCACCGCGTTGATCAGGGTCGGCTTGCCGGAGTCCATCGCCGCGTCGACGGCGCGCTTCAGCTCGTCGGGCGTGGTCACGTGGGCGCCGGCGCCGCCGAACGCTTCCATCATCTTGTCGTAGCGCGAGCCCTTGACGAAAACGGTGGTCGCCGGGTCCGAGCCGCCGGCGGCATTGGCGTCGGTGCCGCGATAGATGCCGTCGTTGTTGAAGACGACGACGCAGACCGGCAGTTTGTACCGGCAGATCGTTTCGACCTCCATGCCGGAGAAGCCGAAGGCGCTGTCCCCTTCCACCGCCAGCACGGGCTTGCCGGTCTCCACGGCGGCCGCGATGGCGAAGCCCATGCCGATGCCCATGACGCCCCAGGTGCCGACGTCGAGCCGCTTGCGCGGCTGGTACATGTCGATGACGCCGCGCGCGAGGTCGAGCGTGTTGGCGCCTTCGTTGACGAGGATGGCGTCCGGCCGCTCTTTGATCACGGCGCGCAGCGCGCCGAGCGCGCCGTGGAAATCCATCGGCGCCGTGTTCTTCATCAGCCGCGGCGCCATCTTGGCGACGTTTTCCTCTTTCTTCGCCTTGACGGCCCCGATCCAATCCGCCGGCGGGGCCGGCCATTTGCCGTCGAGGCCCTCGAGCAACGCGGATACGCAGGAGCCGATATCGCCGACCAGCGGGGCGACGATCTCGACATTGCTGTCCATTTCCTTGGGCTCGATGTCGATCTGGACGAACTTCTTCGACGCGGGCTCGCCCCAGGTCTTGCCCTTGCCGTGCGACAGCAGCCAGTTGAGGCGCGCGCCGATCAGCAGCACGACGTCCGCGTCTTTCAGCACCGTCGAGCGCGCCGCGCCCGCGCACTGCGGATGCGTGTCGGGCAGGAGGCCCTTCGCCATGCTCATCGGCAGGAAAGGAATGCCGCTCTTTTCGACCAGCGCGCGGATCGCGCCGTCGGCCTGCGCATAGGCCGCGCCCTTGCCGAGAACGATCAAGGGCCGCTTGGCGCCCTTCAGCACGTCGAGCGCGCGCTTGACGGCCGCCGGCGCGGGAAGCTGGGCCGGCGCCGGATCGGCGATCTTGACGAGCGACTTGGCTCCGGCCTCGGCGTCCATCACCTGGGAGAACAGCTTGGCGGGCAGATCGAGGTAGACGCCGCCCGGGCGGCCGGACACGGCCGCGCGGATCGCGCGCGCCACGCCGATGCCGATGTCCGCGGCATGCAGCACGCGGTAAGCCGCCTTGCAGAGCGGCTTGGCGACGGCCAACTGGTCCATCTCCTCGTAGTCGCCCTGCTGCAAATCCACGATCTCGCGCTCCGAGGAGCCCGAGATCAGGATCATCGGAAAGCAGTTGGTCGTGGCGTTGGCCAGCGCCGTCAGGCCGTTGAGAAAGCCGGGGGCCGACACCGTGAGGCAGATTCCGGGCTTTTTCGTGAGGAACCCGGCGATCGCGGCCGCGTTGCCGGCGTTCTGCTCGTGCCGGAACGAGATGACGCGCATGCCCGCGGCCTGCGCCATGCGGCCCAAGTCCGTGATTGGGATGCCGGGCACGCCGTAGATCGTGCTGATGCCGTTGAGCTTGAGCGCGTCGATGACGAGGTGAAAGCCGTCGGTCAGATCCTGCTGCGCTTCCGCCGCGGGCGTCGGATTTGTCGCCGTGTCAGCCATCGTGCTCTCCCGTCGTCTTTACGAACGCGCGCGTCGCCCTTCCCGCGCGGCGTCCATCAAGCCCGATCAGTCCAGGTAGTCGACATGCTTCTGGACGTGCTGGGCCAGGCCCAGCGCGTGCTGGCGCACCAAGTCCTCCGCGCGTTCGGTGTCGCGCGTCTCGAGCGCCTGGATGATGTTCATGTGGTCGCGGATCGACCGGTCGACGCGGTCGTCCTCGCCGATGGTCTGGCGGCGGATCATGCGCATGTGCGTGAACAGGTTCTCGGCCAGCCGGATCAGCGTGTGGTTGCCGCTGAGCTGGATGATGGTCTGGTGGAAGTTGATGTTCACTTCCGAGTACTCGTCCAGCTTGGCGTGCAGCTTGTCGCCCTCGAAGGTGGCGAACATGCGCCGGAGGCCCGCGATGTCCGCGTCCAGCGCGGTCTCGGTGATGAGGCGCGCGGCCATGCTCTCGAGCGCCGCCCATGCCTCGATCATTTCGACCACTTCGCGCTTGGTCTTGCGCACCACGTAGATGCCGCGCCGCGGCACCGAGCGCACGAAGCCTTCGCGCTCGAGCTGCGCCATCGCCTCGCGCACGGGCGTGCGGCTGATGCCGAAATCCTGCGCGAGCTGGCGCTCGTCGAGCCGGATTTCGCTGCGCGAACGGTAGATGTCCATCGACACGATGACGTTCTTCAAGGCGATGTAGGCCTTGTCCTTGAAGGTTTCGCGGCTGTCGATCGGCTGCACCACCAGGCGTGCTTCGTTCATGCCACCGGTCCCTCCGCCCGCCGCGTCGTCCCGTTGGGCGGCGCGTTCCACGGCCGCAGGCGAGCGCTTGTGAGATACATTATTCATTATGCCACCAATCCATTCCTCTGTTCAATGCGGGGCGCAGCCCAGGCGGGATAGGGCCGGGACCGCGGAATCTCAGGCTTTCTTGGCGGCCGGCAGCCGCACCAGGTCCTTGAGCCGGGCGAGCGCCGACCAGAACAGGGCGATCACGCCGAGCCCCATGATCGAGCCCACCAGCCAGTTGGAGACGAAGATGCCGAGGCCGCCCTGCGAGGCCAACAGCGATTGGCGGAACGATTCCTCGGCCTTGTCGCCCAGCACGATCGCCAGCACCAGCGGCGCCAGCGGGTAGTTGCACTTCTTGAACACGTAGCCGATCACGCCGAACACCAGCATCATCACCACGTCGAACGTGTTGTTGTGCACGCTGTAGGCGCCGATGGCGCAAATCACCAGGATGATCGGCGCGATGATCGAGAACGGCACGCGCAGGATCGCCGCCAGCACCGGCACGCAGGTCAGCACGATCAGCAGGCCGATCACGTTGCCCAGGTACATGCTGGCGATCAGGCCCCAGACGAATTCCTTCTGCTCGACGAACAGGAGGGGGCCAGGCTGCAAACCCCAGATCAGAAGGCCGCCGAGCAGCACCGCCGCGGTCGGCGAGCCGGGCACGCCCAGCGCCAGCATGGGCAGCAGCGCCGAGGTGCCGGCGGCGTGCGCCGCGGTTTCGGGCGCCACCACGCCCTCGATCTCGCCGGTGCCGAACTTGTCGCCGCGCTTGGAAATGCGCTTGGCGATGCCGTAGCTCATGAACGAGGCGGGCGTGGCGCCGGCAGGCGTGACGCCCATCCAGCAGCCGATGACGCACGAACGCAACGACAGGGCCCAGTATCGCGTCAGCTCGCGCCAGGTCTGGATCACCACGCGCGGGTTGATGGCGGCGGACTTGCCCTTGAAGCTGAGGCCCTCCTCCATGGTCAGCAGGATCTCGCCGATGCCGAACAGGCCGATCACCGCCACCAGGAAATCGAACCCGGCGAGCAGTTGCTCGACGCCGAAGGTCAGACGCAGCTGGCCGGTGACGCTGTCGATGCCGACGGCCGCCAGCGCGAAGCCGATCATCATCGAGGCCAGCGTCTTGCTCGGCGGTTCCTTGCTCATGCCGATGAAGCTGCAGAACGCCAGGAAATAGACCGAGAACTTCTCGGCCGGGCCGAACTGGAGCGCGAACTTGGCGACCAGCGGCGCCACCAGCGTGATCATCACCACGGCAAACAGCGCGCCGACGAAGGAGGAGGTGAAGGCAGCGGTGAGCGCCTCGCCGGCCTTGCCCTGCTGCGCCATCGGATAGCCGTCGAACGTGGTCGCAACCGACCAGGCTTCGCCGGGGATGTTGAACAGGATCGAGGTGATGGCGCCGCCGAACAGCGCACCCCAGTAGATGCAGGACAGCATCACGATCGCCGACGTCGGGTCCATCGTGAAGGTCAACGGCAGCAGGATCGCGACGCCGTTCGGGCCGCCGAGCCCGGGTAGCACGCCGACGAAGATGCCGAGCACGAGCCCGACCATCATC
>Ga0114930_10000678_pt1 | contig 35251 bp, 30 predicted proteins | sample AnhtaG_FD_87300 | JGI IMG/M metagenome (GOLD analysis project Ga0114930, IMG submission 87300) | Deep subsurface microbial communities from Anholt, Denmark to uncover new lineages of life (NeLLi) - Anholt_01485 metaG | ecosystem: Environmental > Aquatic > Marine > Oceanic > Sediment | place... | reverse complement strand
GCTTCGACGGCTGCTTGATCGAGAAGCGGGATCGAGCGGAGAACATTTATCCGCTGCACACGCCCATAAATGTCGGTGGTCGCCTCTATGTTCACAACACCTTCCACCCTGGCCTGACGGGCGATCTCGGGATACAGAGGCTCGACCTTTTTGATCAGTTTTGGAGCTCTGATCTCCCCGATAGCCCGAATAGGGGCTTCCACTTCACCGACCACACCGCCGAGCACGCCGCCGACAACGCCGCCGAGCACACCACCGACGACTCCACCCTCGACGCCGCCTTCCACGCCGCCTTCGATACCCATATCCATGAGTTCTTCTTCGACGATTTCATCTGGGATTTCCACAGGGGCGACCAGTTGGCCGGGTTGAATGTTGGTCTGGGCTTTGACGGGTTTGATACGTGTTCTGGCTTTGGAGCTGGAGCGTTTTTTTGCCGGGGGAGGTGGAGGAGGTGGGGGAGGAGGGGGAGGAGCAAGGAATGCGCTGTAAACTTCGACTTGGGGCAAGTTTCCTGTATTGAGCAAAGGCATGATTACCAAAAGCGCCGCAATAAAGGCATGGGCGATCAGAGATGCCGGAAAAATCATGGCCTTCAATCCGTAGTCTTTACCACCTTTGATAAAAGAATCTTTGAACATTTTCGCCTCCTTATCTGGAGTTGGAGTTATGCTTTGTTTGATGCCGGTTGTCACTCTTTCAGAGAAGGACTGCCAATATTTTTCATCCTGAGATGAGGAATGGAATTGTTTGGATAATTTCTCCAATTTTTCTAAATTAAGAAGCTCCTTCTGGCATTCTTGACAGGATGCCAAATGTTGTTCGACTTGTTGTTTGTCTTTGCCGCGGAGCTCTCCATCAAAATAGGCACTTAACATTTCTTTTATTTTCTGATGCTTCATCAGGGTCTCCTTTAAAGATATTCAGCCATCATTGATTTGAGTTTCTCGCGAGCTCTGCTCAACCGCGACATGACCGTTCCTTCTGAAATTTCCAGTAACTGAGCTATTTCTTTATAGCTTAGATTTTCGTACACCCGCAGGATGAAGACGATCTTTTGTTCAGGGGGAAGAGCCTTAAGCGCCTTTTGGAACTTTTGTTCTGTTTGGTTTCTTTGGAGCATTTCATGAGGCAATTCCTGTCCCATTGAAGAATTACCTGCAATTTTTTCAGCGCTATCTCCTAAAGGCTCTTCCCGTTTAGAGACTTTTATAAAGTTGAGACTGTTGTTGACTGCAATTTTTCGTATCCATGTGAAAAAGTTCATCCCATCCTTGAAGCTGTTTATAGCGAAATAGGCCTTGATGAAGGTTTCCTGGGAAACATCATCTGCCGATTGGTGGCTTCCCGTCATTCTTCGACAGAGGTAATAAATGCTGTTTTGGTACTTTTTCACCAAGGTTTCAAAAGCACTGACGTTTCCGTTTTTGGCCTGTGTGATCAGCATACGTTCCTCTTTTTTCTCGTCTTGCCTCATGGGTGCTCCCTTTAATATACAAACGAAATCATGGTTTATTCCCAGAATTTATGTTCATTATTTTCCACATACCCCATTCATATCTTATTAAAGGCAATTTTTGTGCCTAATTGAATATTTCTAATCTGTTCATATTAAAGAAGATAAGGGGATTTCGGAAGAGACCCTTCAGTAAAATATCTTTACAAGTGGAAAAAATATTATCACTTTTTCATCAATTGGAGAAACTCTATTGCCTTGGCTTTTAAAGCGTTGTGGGAGGCGGCTTTTTCTGCAAGTATTTTGGGGACGTCCCATTAGGTGCCACCCTGTCCATTTTAGTTCATTTTTTTTTAATTATGGGCTTGACAACACGACTAAACTGTATTAATTTATTAGTACAGTAAGACAGAGGATGAAAATGATTAAAGTCGACACATCAAGCTTTGTTCCCATTTATGAACAAATAAAAAAAGAGTTCAAAAAAGAGATCTTTATGAGGGATCTAAAACCGAATGATCCGTTGCCTTCCATTAGGTATTTGGCCACAGAGCTCCTGATCAATCCCAACACCGTGGCCCGCGCATACAGGGAGTTGGAAAGGGAAGGTTTCATCTACACGAGAAAGGGAAAAGGCTGTTATGTCTCGGATGATTTCACGCAACTTATGATTGAGGAACGAAGGTCGATCTTGACAAATAGTTTTGATGAAGTGATACAGGATGCGAAAAAATTCGGTCTGAAACCTGAAGAAATCAAAAAGCTTTTCGCAGAGAGGCTGACTGTGTCTCAAAAAGTCATGGAAAAAGGAGAATACAATGGGTGAAATTCTGCAAGCAAATAATCTATACAAGAGTTTTGGACGAAAGCAGGTTCTCAGCGACTTCAACATGTCTTTGGAAGAGGGGAAGGTCTATGGACTCCTCGGGAAAAATGGGGAAGGGAAGACCACATTGATCCGGATTATCATGGGTATCATCCCAGGCGATAAAGGCAAGATCCTTTACAAAGGAAATGATATCAAATTCAATCATCCTTTTTATAAAAAAGAGGTTGGCTACATCCCCGAGGAATCCATCTTTTTTGGGTGGATGACGATCAATGAGTTGATGATCTTCAATTCCTCTTTTTACCCCAAATGGAACGCGCATAAAGCCAAGGAATTTCTGGATCGGTTTGATTTGGACGGGAAATTCAGGATTAAAAATCTTTCCCGAGGTATGAAGTTAAAGCTGGGATTGATAGTGGCTTTGGTTGCAGAGCCGGAGCTGTTGATCCTGGATGATCCCACCTCTGGAATGGATGTCCCCACTCGCCATGACTTTCTCAAAGGGATTATTCGCGAAATACTGGATGAGGGTACAACCATTCTATTTTCCTCCCATCTGGTTCATGAGCTGGAAGGGATCATCGACCATCTGGGTATTCTTCATAATGGAAAACTCATCCTGGAAGAAAACTTCGAGCTGGTGAAAAACAATGCAAAAAAAATCCATCTCACCTTTGATGGAGCTGTTCCCGATGGAATCGACATCAAGGGTATGCTGACAAAACAGACCGACGGCAATAAATGCGATCTTGGGGTTTATCCTTGGAGTGAGGATGTGAAAAAAGATCTGGAAGCACTTCATCCTACAAAGGTGAATGTCGAATCCATGACACTGGAAGAGATTTTTATCCATTTTGTGTCTTGAGTGGGGTATAGGAGGTTTTGATGTTTGCAAAAATATTCATAAAGGAATGGCGGGAAAATATCCTGATATTTTCTTTGGCCATCTTGATGATGGCCGCCATGGTTTTCTTGAATCTTTCAGGTCAAGAAGAAATGACACTCAATTTTTCAGGAATGTTCTTGTTGTTGTTTCTTCCGTTTGCTGCTCTTCTGATCGGTTCCGGCGGTTTTTATTCCGAATACAAGGACAATGCCTGGATCTATCTTTTTTCTCGTCCTATTAAAAAGGAGTTACTCTGGATATCCAAGTTTGTGTCCCAGTTGAGCATCCTCCTTGTGATTTTTTTGATTTTTTATTTTATCAGGCGTTTCCTGCCTGGATTGGACAAGATCTTTCAAGACTTAGATTTGAATTTCCCTGACGCTTTCTCTCTTTCTGCGTATGTTGTCATGCCCATCATTGCCTTTACTATCGCTTTTTCCCTTTCATTACTCTACGAAAAACAGTTCATCATCTTTTTTGTATCCATCCTTATCGGTGCGGGATTGTTGTTTATTTCTCAAAACTATATTTACTTTCTCTGGGAACGAGGTTTTCTTGTTAAGGGTGAAGGCATACTCTCCGTATTTTTTGCTTTGAGTTTTGTTTTTGCTTCGATTCTGACTCTTGTGAAATCTGATTTTTCTCAGGTGAGTCAGAAAATTTTTCGGTTCTCAAAATATTTGTTAATCTTTCTGATCATATCTTTCTTTATCAGCACAGTCTGGGTTACAAGGGGCCAGATCTTCTCTACCAGCAGAGACTTTTCCGCATGGAGATCCATTAAATACCAGGGAAGTCTTTACTTCCAAGATTATAGACAGGGAATTTTGCGATATGATCCAGATCAGGAGAAAATCGAAAGGCTGAAAAAAGAGTCAAGATTCTCTTTTGAACCTTTTTCCTTGAGGGCGGGAAAAATCCCATTCCTCCAGATCAAAAGCAGGAGGCAATGGTATCACGACCTCTGGATTATGAATGTCGACGGGACCGGGGCAAGGCCGTTGGTGGAATCTTCTAAGGAGGATTCCCTTTTTTACAAAAAGCGAACCAGGTCCTTTATTCTTTCTCACGATGCCAATAGAGTGGCTTTTATAACAACTCATTCCGAGAAAGAGGGAGAGAAGAGTGTGCGGGTTCATATCCTGTGGTGGATGAACACAGATGGATCAGGATTGCAGAGTCAAGTCTTGGCTGTCCCAAATTCTCATGAAGCGAAGTTGATCGCCTGGCCTTCCTTCGGAAATAGTCTTGCTGTGCTGGTCCAGAGCGGGCCATTAACACGTAGAAAATCTTCCCAAATAAGATTGGTTGATCTTGATGAGGGCACCAGTCAAGTTTTAGAAGAAAATGTCCTGGTGCCTTATGTATGGCGTCTTCCCCCTAGCCAGGATTACCTGACATTCAAAATTCGGAATTATGATGAGGATAAGGATAATTTAGTTCTTCTAAATCTCAAGACATTTGAATCATCCGAGCTGTTTTCAGCAGATTTCCTGAAACTGTGGGCATGGAAATGGAGTCCGGATGGTCGTAAAATCGCCTTTTCTAGGGAAAGAGAGTTGTGGATATACGACCTGGAGGAAAAAAAGCTCGAAAAGATAAGCCAAAGGAATTACGAATATGAACCCGGATTCGATTGGACTACGGACGGACAAAAATTCATCCTCTTAGCCCCAATCGTCGGGGAAAATCATCTCATCGTTATGAACCAAGATTTCCAGGAAGAAAAGAAAATCATGATTCCTATCCAATTCAAAGGTGCCATTTTGATTTGGGGACTAGAAAACTGTGCTTTGCTCAAAAGTACCGGGAGAGGTGCGACCTGGCGTGTTAACCTCGAAACCGAAGACTGGAAAAAAGTCTATTAGAGGGTGTTGGCAAAATGAATAAAAAAGTCATGGCATTTGCCTTTTTTATCAGTCTCGGACTGTTTTTTTCTTATGCTTTCTCTCATCCGATCTCTCAGGAAACAACAATTACAAACAAAGATGATGTGACCATTGTCTCCAATCCCAAAACCCCCTGCCCGAAGAACGGCATTCCCATCCGGATCGAGTTTGAAGAAGAGCTTTCGATCGGAGTGGAGGAAGGCAATGAAGAATACATATTCGGCAACCGGATTTATTTCAACACAGATGTGGATGGCAATTTTTATGTGAATGATTGGGACAAAAAGTGTATCCGAAAATTCGCTCCTGACGGCAAATATCTCTTGGCCATAGGCAGACCAGGACAGGGTCCTGGGGAGTTTCAAAATGTTTGGCATCCCAGATTTGATATAAATAACAACCTGTACGTTTCGGATATTGTCGGCAGCCGCAGGATTACCCATTTCGATAAAAGAGGAACATTCTTAAAGCAAATTAGGGTCCCGATCCGATTGAGCAATATATACATTAATTCCCTAGGACTCTATATTGGCTATCAATCCACCGTGATCGAGGATCCCAAAAAAGGCGACAGCGTCATCAGTGTTTTAGGATTATTCGATACTCAATTTCACCTTCTTTCAGAAATAAACAGAGATGTTCATAATTTTTCGTCTCCTACTGGCAGAGGCGCCAAATCCAGGGCAGCGTATCTTGCAAACATACTGAGTGAAGATGCTTTTAAGCCCACGAGTAACTTCCTTGTTGCTGAAAATGATTTCATATATTTTGGTTTTCCAGAATTATATGAAATCGAGGTGTATTCCCCTGATGGAAAGCTCTCTAGGATAATCCAGAGGAGCTATGATCCCATCAAAATCAATAAAAAGCATAAAGATGATTATATCCGGTACCAGGATGATGAATTCTTGAGGTTTCTCCGCGCTCCAGACCAAGAGATTAAAAAGGATATTATCAAACTGGTAAAATATCCAAAACATTTGCCCCCGTATATGAATTTCACTTTGATGGAGAATGGGTGGTTGGCAGTTGTTGTGGATGCCATCGAGGGAGATTACACGATTTTTGACCTTTTTGATGAAGAAGGAAGATACATCGCGCATTTCAAAGCGAGTATTCCGATGGCAAACTTATTTTTCAAGAATGGCAAAGTCTATGCTTTGGCCATCGTAAATGACTACAGGTATGTGAAAAGATATAACTTCGAGATTCAGGAAAAAAGAAACGATAAGTAGGGAACATCTCAATCCCTCCCCTTTGAGTTGACTCACCATTATTTTATTGTTAGATTGAAAAGAGTTGAATAACATCAGGAATAAGTCGCAGAATCCATTGTATATTAAACAATAGGAGACATTGGAGTACCTGTGAAGTTGTCAATTTTGTAGTATTGTGATGTGTGTTTTTCTGCAACGTTTAGCCCGGATGGAAAGTATATAGTTACAACTGGCGATAATCAGACGGCCAAAATTTGGAGACTGACAAAATAGGACTATATCATCTATCTAAATAATAGAATGAGGATGTGAGCATCCTTATAGGTTAAGTCCATGAAAATAACGCAACTAACCGTCAAGAGGCCTATTACCACGCTCATGTTTTTTCTGGGTATTGTTCTTCTCGGGTTTGTATCCCTGCGAGAACTGAGCGTGGACCTGCTTCCAAATATCAGTTATCCCCGGCTCTCGGTCGTCACCCAGTATCAAGGGGTGGCACCGGAAGAGATCGAAACATTGATCACCACACCTCTGGAAGCGGCAGTCAGCCGAATCCCAGGATTGCGGCGTGTAGAATCTGTGTCCAAGGAGGGAGTCTCGTTTATGACTCTGGAATTCTCCTGGGGAACGGATATGGATTTTGCCATGCTCCATACACGAGAAAAGCTGGATGGGGCTCAATCCATGCTCCCGGAGGATGTGGAGGAACCCACCATCATTCCTCTCGATCCCCAGAGCCGGCCCATCATAATACTTTCTGTGTCTGGCCCGAGATCTCTCCTTGAGCTTAAAGAGTTCTCTGAAGAGGTCATCAAACCCAGAATGGAACAAATCGAAGGAATAGGGTCGGCAGAGATTGCTGGAGGTGTCGAGAGAGAGATCCAGGTCGAGATAGATCCCCAACTCATGTCTCTGTATGGACTGAGCGTTTCACAGATATCCAGTCGTATCCAGGCATTCAACCGGAATATTCAAGGAGGGAGTGTCCGGAAGGGAAGGTTCAAATATGCCCTGCGTATCGTGGGGGAGTTCGAGCGGGTGGACGAAATAGGGGAGATTAGCTTGAAAACAACCAAAGAGCGGGGTGTCATCAAGCTGAAAGACGTGGCAAAAATCAATGACTCGATCAAAGAAAGAGAAGGATTGACTCGTCTCAACGGGAGCGAAAGCATCGGGATTTTGGTCAGAAAAGAATCCGGCGCCAACACCGTAGACGTAACGCAGCTTGCCCGGGATGTTTTGGATGAAATCACACAGGAAAATGATCAGATCGACATCCTGATTGTTTCCGAACAAGCCAAATACATCGAAAATGCCATTTCGTCGGTGTTGAACGCTATCATTTTTGGTGGGATTTTGGCTTTTTTTGTCCTGATCATCTTTCTCCAGGATTTCAAAACACCGTCCATCATTGCCGTGGTTATTCCGATTTCAATTATCGCCACCTTTAACCTTCTTTACTTCAGGGCCATCACCCTGAATATCATGTCTTTAGGAGGCCTCGCCTTGGGATGCGGAATGCTGGTGGACAACTCTATCGTTGTATCCGAGAGCATTTTCCGGCATAGATCCCTTGGGAAATCCCTGTTCGAGGCCGCTTTATCAGGGACCAAAGAAGTCGGCATGGCGGTCACAGCATCGACTCTAACGACCATATCCGTCTTTATCCCGATTATTTATGTCCATGGGGTTGCAGGTCAACTTTTCAAAGATCAAGCCCTGACAGTTACCTTTGCTCTCCTCTCATCCTTGATCGTTTCTTTGACTCTGCTTCCGATGCTGGCGTCTCGCCGATTCGACATCGAAAAAGATAAAAAAAGAGCGGATGATTCAGATGAAATCGAACATCCCAAAGAGCATCAGAAAAAATCCAAATGGCGCTTCTTGGGGCTGCCGTACAAAGGTCTGCGGTGGTTCGTTTATTTCTTGTTTAAAGGGATCTATTGGGTGCTCAACTTTCTGTTCAGTTTTATCGTCCAAGCCGTCCTCTTGATCGTCCATTATATTGCCATTCCCTTCAGGCCCGTTGTTCGGGGCATTTTTAACGCATACAACGCTTTTTATCAAAAGTTTGCTCATGTGTACCATCGATTTCTCCTTTGGAGCCTGGATAACAAGGGTAAAGTGCTTCTGGGGTCTTTGTTTTTTCTTTCGATTACTTTGTTTGTGGGCACAAAAATCCCGCGCGAACTAATGCCCAAACCAGAGACAGTCTCGTTCGAGGCCAACTTGAAAACGCCGATCGACTTTTCTTTTGAGCAAACTGCCGATGTGGTTGCCTCCCTCGAACAAGCACTGGGCCAGAATGAGAGTGTGGTCGATTATTTTTCTCAAGTCGGCATCGTTTCAGGTTTGGAGAGCCAAAATCCGGAAATTTCTGTCAATTCCGGGAGAATTTATGTGGAAGTGGATCAATCATCCGCGGTAGATGATACGATCGAGTATTTGAGAGAAAGAATGGATAAATTTCCCGGCTTAACCTACTCGATCGTCAAGGAGCAGTCCACCATGGTCCAGTTTCTGGCATTTGCCACTGCCGAGATCGGATTGAAGATCAAGGGGGACGATCTCAACAAATTGAATGGACTGGCCCTTCAACTTGTCGAAAAATTGAATGGCATTCGAGGCATTGCCGATATCAGCACCAATATCGGTGAAGGAAAACCGGAGTTTTTGATCAAGATTAGGAAGGGAGCCCTGGAAAAATATGATATCTCGGCTGCAGTGATCGGTTCATATTTCACCGATGCGGTCAGAGGAAGAAGAGATACGCAGTTCAAGGAGATGGAAAAGAAATACGACATTTTGGTCCGTCTTACCAAGGATGTGAGAGACAATATCGAATCCCTTCTGGATGAACAGATCAATCATCAGGGAAACCTTATCCCCTTGAGAGAGCTGGTGTATTATGAGCTTGCGCGAGGGCCAAAGGAGATCCGGAGAGAAAATCAACAGAGGGAAGTCCTGGTCACGGCAAACTTGCGAGGGACCAAAATCAGCCAGGTGGCTCCCCAGATCAGAGAGAAAATCGATGAACTGGAATTGCCGCCCAACTACAGAGTGGTGTTCAGCGGCGAGCAGGAGGAGATGGCCAAGTCCTTCCGGAGTTTGATATTTGCCTTCTCCCTGGCTGTGCTATTGGTTTACATGATCATGGCTGCCCAATTCGAATCCCTCCTTCATCCCTTTTTGATCCTTTTCACGCTCCCGATGGGATTGACCGGTGCCATTTGGGCCTTGTTTATCACTGGGCAAACATTGAATGTGATCTCTGTCATCGGGATGGTCGTTTTAGCGGGGATTGTGGTCAACGATGCGATCGTCAAAATAGACTACACCAATCAGTTAAGGAAAAAAGGCATGGCCCTGCGAGAGGCCATCATGGAAGCCAGCCGGGTGAGGCTCAGACCGATTCTGATGACCACGGTTACCACGGCCTTGGGACTTTTCCCGATGTCCTTGGGCCTGGGAAAAGGCGCAGAGCTTCAACAGCCCCTTGCCATATCGGTCATAGGTGGTTTGATGCTGGCCACCTTCCTGACCTTAATCCTTATTCCCTTATCTTATGATCTGGCTGAGAAAAGAAAAACAGAGAAAAATAAATCATGAAGATTTTTGTCGAACGGCCGATCGCCACTGCTATGATATTCATGGCCTTGCTCGTTCTGGGGATCTATTCTTTTTTGAATTTGCCCTTAGAGCTGGCGCCTAAAGAAGAATACCCTGAGCTTAACATCAATACATCCTGGTTCGGCGTGCCGCCCGAAGTCATTCAAACAGAGATCACCGCCCCGATCGAGGAAAAGGTCTCGACGGTCAAGGGAATCCGCAAAATCTATTCCGAGTCACAAAACGGCAGTTCGAGAATAACTCTGGAATTTCTTGAAAAGACAAACATGGAATTTGCCCACCTTGCCCTCAGAGAAAAAATATCCGAGCTCAGGGATGTCCTTCCTTACGGTGTGCGCCCGTCGGTAGAACCATATATTCCCGAGGATTTCCAGGAAGATCCCTTCCTGGACTATACCATTTCTGGGAGTTATTCGCTCCATAAACTGAGAGAGTACATCAAAGATCGTATCGAGATCGGAATCGGTTCGATCAAGGGAGTCGCCAATGTATATGTATGGGGCGGATCCGATCCCGAAATCAAGATTGTCCTGGATAAAGAAAAGCTCAAGACTTTCGGAATCTCCCCTTATACTGTGTTTAGCCGTATTCAGGAAAGAATAGAGATATATCCTGCCGGGAGAGTCCAGAAAGGAACTCAGGAGTATATCTTCAAGGTTTCGAATCTCGTCACCAGCACCAGGGAATTGGGTGAGATCATCGTGACCTATTCAGGGGAAAACCCCATCAAGCTGAAGCATATTGCGAAAGTTTTCCCTTCTTACCAGGATATTCGCCAGATAAACAGGATCAACGGGCAGCCGACAATTCGGATGATAGTCTACAAGGCGAAAGGAAGCAGCACTTTGAAGGTGACCAAAGCCGTAAAAAGAAAGCTTGAAAAAATCAAGCAGGAATTACCCCAGGATTTGGTCTTCCGGGTAGTGAACGATGAAAGCGAAAAAATAAGCAAGGGACTCCGGGAACTCTATCTTTTGGTGGGAATCATCGTCGGTGTCATTTTTGTCCTGGTTTTTGTCGTGTTGAGAAGTTTTAAGCCCTCTATTCTCGTCCTCTCTTCCATAGCCTTTTCTGTTTTGATCACATTCAATTTGATCTACTTTTTCAAGATTTCCTTGAATATGTTCACGTTGGGAGGATTGGCGCTCGGATTCGGCCTGTTTGTGGATAACTCCATCGTAGTGTTCGAGAATGTGCTCCGTTTAAGGGAGCGAGGCGTTCCTCCCATCAAAGCGGCAATCCAAGGGGCAAAAGAGGTCTTTCTCCCAGTCTTGGCGGCGACTTTGACCACCATGAGTGTGTTCTTCTCGTTTGTTTATTTTACGGGCCGCATGAAGATTTACTATCTCCCGCTGGCCATCGTCATTAGTTCCGCTTTGGCGGCCTCCTTGCTTGTCTCTTTTTCGCTCATTCCAGCCATGAGTCCACGCTTGCTGAAGGAGCGAAAGGAGAAAAAAGAGGAAAAAATCCGAAATTTTTATGTAAAATTTCTGAAGTTTATGATCCGCCATCCGATAGAAGTCATCCTGATCATAGCCGCCATATTTTTCGGGGCATACAAGTGGTTCCGCTCAGAGGTTACCATCGGATCTTTTTTTTCCTGGCAGTACCAGCAGATGCTGAGGGTGTCTGTGGGTATGCCCCCGGGAACACCGATCGAAGCGACAGACAAAGTGATGATGAAGTTCGAAGAAAAGGTTATGCAAAAATCCTACGAAAAGGAGATGAATACAACCGTAATGCCCGAGAGAGCCTACATTTTCATAGAATTTCCCCCAGAGATCGAATTCTCCTACCATCCCTATGTGCTGAAGGAAGAGCTTATCCAACTGGCAACGAATTTTGCAGGGATAAGTGTGAGCGTGTCCGGATTCGATCCTCAAGGCTATTATTCTTCCATCGGGCCCACGACCTATTATGATTCACGGATAAAATTTTATGGGTATAACCTGAAAAAACTCCAGGAGATCACGTCCAACCTCGAGCGCACCTTGAAGAGAAATCCGCGCATAAAGGATGTCAAAATAACATCCGGCCGCTTCGGTTGGTGGAGGCTGGATTCCTACGCATATGTTTTGAAGATCGATAAAGAAATTCTCCGCCAATACAACATCGATCCCCAGTATCTCTATTATCATCTCCAGGTATTGATGGCCGGACGATTGTCGATGCCTCTAAAGGCCAAAATCGAAGGAAAGGAGACAGACATCTCGATAAAATTTCCTGAAGCGGCATTGATCGACCTAAAAGGCCTGCAGGATGAGATTATCCAGACTCAGGGGGGAGAATTGATGAGGTTGAAGGACATCTCCACTCTTGAGGAGTGGCCGATCGCCGGGTCGATCGACAGGGAAGACCAGCAATTCCAGCAAACTCTTATGTGGGAATTCCGAGGACCTCACAAAGCGGCGGAACGTTATAAGGAGGCAGTCTTTAACAAGCTCTCATTACCGCCGGGATTTTCGGCGACTTTAGAAGGGTATGATTGGCGGATGACAGAGGAAGAATTGGGCCAGATCAAGTTTGCCATCATCTTTTCGTTGATCATCATTTTCATGATTTTAGCCGCTTTGTATGAATCGTTCATCCAGCCCTTTTTTATTCTTCTGGCGGTGCCTCTGGCCTTGATCGGGGTGTTCGTGGCTTTTGTCATCGCCGATTTTCCGTTTGATTCCTCGGCCTACATAGGCGTTATTCTGCTGGGTGGGATTGTGGTCAACAACTCCATCCTTCTTGTGGATCACATCAATTTGAAGAAAAAAGAGGGCCTCCCTGTGCTCGATGCTGTTTTAGCCGGAGCGAGGGAAAGAATACGCCCGATCTTCATGACAACGAGCACGACTGTTTTGGGAATGTTTCCTTTGATATTGATCCAACTGGAGGTCGAAAGACGCCGCCTCTGGTCATCACTTGCCCTGTCAGCAGTGGGAGGATTGATCAGCTCCACGATTTTTATCTTGATCGTCATCCCGATCTTTTATTTTTATGGCGACCGCATCCGGGGCTTTGCTTCCAACAAGATAGGGGAGTTCAAGAAGGCATGGGCAAACTTCAACACATGACCTTAACCGGTTCTCTTCCATATTGTGTGGGCATTACTTTCAAAGTGTTTTTTTGCCATCAGGTATGTCCTCCGCTCTAGTGAGGATCTTTAACGCCATTCCCTCACCGCTCTTCTCGGCGGCTGCGGAACTCCGCGCGCTAACTCCCAATTCTGCCACTTAGCCTCTGTTCCCATGATTGCTCGGCTCTCTAATCTTTTAGAAAAGTCGTGCTCAATACATCCTCGCCGTCCGACTTTATCGGATTCCCTCGAAGAACGACTCGTGAAGGCTAGATCCTCAATGGCGCTTCGGACATACCTGATGTCTTTTTCCTTCAGAGCTTACTCACAGAAAATGCAAGAGTACCACCTAAATGCAGGGGCGGGGCGGAGGGTCTTGGCTCGTGAATAATCCAGGTTAAAATCACAACTTGCTTGCCTGTATCAAGTGATACAAAATCGGGGAGATCCAGTAAAGGATTCCCAACGCTATAATCACAAAAGCAATCCAACACACAATCTTGATCAACAGGGTTATCCGATTTTCGGCTTTCACTTCGCGTAATTTTTTCTTGCGCAACCATTGTTCTTTCCTTTCTGTCATTCCGATTTTAGGGATGATCAAGGATTCCCGGATTTCTTTCTGCCTTTCTTCGTGTTTGTAAAGCAAGATTATTCCCGACAAGGAAAGAAAAATTCCCATGATTATCCCGACGGTCAATCCCGCGATCGATCCGCGTGCATATCCCAGGAACATACAAAAAAGGCATATCAAGGCGGATAGGGCGATATGCCTCGGATTTTTGATATCTTTGAGCAAAGTCTCTAGCCTGAACTATTCATAAAAATGCCGATGCTTTTTTTACTTCAGCAATATCAGGAAGTTATCCTGACATTGCTGAAATAAATTTTCAAGAAGTATCTTTTTATATTCATCGACAATTTTTACCCTACGGGCGAACCGATCTTACTGCATCTGCTTCGTTGTGCCCCATTTGCGGTGGACAACCACAGCTGCATGGGTCACGCCTCTCATCTGAAGCAACCTCGGCTCGTGAATAATCCAGGCTTGGTCATAAAAGTTTTTTAGAAATTTTATTCATTTTGGGAACAAAAATCAAAACTTCCAATCTTCGCAATGACGCCATGTGGATATTTTTTGATTTGTGGGGGTTTCTGTTATAAAATTCTGCTTTTGGAGGACAACATGGCGGCCTATTCCATTCCAGAAATAAAGAAAAAAATCCAGAAGTTTCCCAAACAGGATTTGATCCATCTCCCCACGCCTTTTAAAAAATTGGAAAATCTCACAAAGGAGCTAGGCGGTCCGAACATATATATCAAACGGGATGATATGACCGGATTGGCATTTGGGGGCAATAAATCTCGAAAACTGGAATTCATCATGCAGGATGTCTTGGATAAAGAAGCGGATGCGATCATCACTTGGGCAGGGCTGCAGTCCAACTGGTGTCTCCAGACAGCTGCAGCGGCCAGAAAATTCGGGATCACCCCGATCCTGATCCTTTTCAATGTTTATGATCTTCCTGAGGAATATGATGGGAATCTTTTGCTCGATTTTATCCTGAGTTCCGATATCAAGATCAGGGAAATTGGCAAAGGAAGCATCTTACATATGGAAGATGTCGATAAGATTCTGGAAGAAGCGGCGTTAGAGGTGAAAGAAAGGGGGAATACGCCTTATATTGCTCCCATTGGAGGCTCGGCAGCCGGAGGTTCGATGGGGCATCCCCTGGGAGCCATCAGTTATGTGAATGCTTATATGGAGCTGATAGAACAGGTTGAAGACAAGGGAATGGATGTGGATTACATAATACATGCATCAGGCTCGGGAGGGACACAAGCCGGTTTAGCAGTGGGAGCAAAAGCATTGAGTGACAAAGCCAAAGTACTCGGAGTGAGTGTTGCAGAGGAGAAAAACACGTATGCTGATTATGTATTGGACATCGCCGCAGATACTGTGACGGCCTTGGATATAAAATTGGAAATTGAGAAGGATGATATCATCGTTTTTGATGAATACTTGGGAGAAGGGTATGGAGAAGTGAACAAGGAAGTGGCTGAGGCTATCCGGCTAATGAGTATGAACGAAGGCATTTTTCTGGATCCGGTATATACTGGCAAAGCCATGGTCGCTATGATGGATCTTGTGCGAAAAGGCTATTTTGAAGAGGAAGACAATGTTGTTTTTTTCCACACAGGGGGAACGGCGGCCTTATTCCCCAACAAACAGAAGCTGGGAAAATTTCTCAGCGGATAATGAGGTTATAAGGAGGTATCATGAAAAAAAAAGGATTTATTTTATTTATTGTTATTTGTCTATCCATGTTTTTGATAGCAACGGAAATTTCTTATGGCCAAGAAAAACTCAAGGTTTATATTTCCGTGGATATGGAGGGTATTGCCGGTGTGGTGAATGGGGATCAGACATCCTCATCCGGGAAAGATTACGGCATAGCACGGAAGTGGATGACCGAAGAAGTCAATGCAGCCATTCGGGGGGCTTTACGGGCGGGAGCCACCGAGATCGTGGTTAACGATTCCCATGGATCCATGCGAAACGTCGTCATATCGGAGCTCAATCCTGAAGCCTATCTTATCACTGGTTCTCCGAAGCCATTGAGCATGATGCAGGGGATCGATGAGACGTATGATGCGATTTTTTTGATCGGGTACCACGCACGTGCCGGATCCAAGGATGGCGTTTTGGATCATACTTATTCTTCAGGGTCTGTCTTTTCAATAAAAGTAAACGGAATTGAATTGGGAGAAGCAGAACAGAATGCGTTGATAGCTGGGTGTTATGATGTGCCGATCGTGTTAGTGACGGGCGATCGAACCGTTTGCGGCCAGGTGAAAAAATCGCTTGGGGAAGAAGTCGAAACAGCCGTAGTCAAAGAAGGCATAGGAAGGCACGCAGCAAAATCCTTAACGCCAAAAGCGGCGCATGCACTGATCGAGGAAAAAGCCAAGATTGCACTGGAAAACAGGAAACGCATCAAACCTCTTAAGTTCCAGCCTCCATATCGTTTTGAATTGACCTATCTTCGTTCCTACATGGCAGATGCTGGCGAGCTTATCCCTCAGGTCAAACGCACAGGACCTCGGACTGTTATGTTCGAAACCGAAGACTATATCGTAGGATACAAGCTTTTCCGTGCATTGATTAGCCTGGCTCAGTAATCAATGGGCAGAATAATGAAGCTGGAAAGGCCCATATTCAAGGATGTTCTGAAAGCCAGAAGTTTGATCAAGGATTACCTTCCGCGGACTCCTATATATTCCTATCCCCAAGTCAATCAACTGTTGGATGCAAGGGTGTATATCAAGCATGAGAATCACCTGCCAACCGGGGCGTTTAAAACAAGAGGAGGCATAAATCTCATACACAATCTGAACCGGAAACAAAGGGATAGAGGGGTGGTAACCGCTTCCACCGGAAACCACGCCCTGTCGATAGTGTATGCATCCAATCTGTTTAACGTTCCTGTCACTATTGTGATGCCCGAGAAGTCCAATCCGACCAAGGTCAAAGCTATCAAGAGCATGGGGGCTCAAATCGTTTTTTTTGGCAGGATCTTTGATGAATCCAGGGATTATGCCGAAAAATTGGCCGGGGAGAGACGTGCCCGATTCATCCATCCGGCGAATGAACCGGATTTAATTGCGGGAGTCGGAACCTACGCCCTGGAAATTTTCGAGGAAGTCCCCAACCTGGATGTGATAATCGTTCCCGTGGGGGGAGGGAGTGGCGCCTCCGGTTGTTGTATTGTCACGGAAGCGGTCAATCCCGGGTGCCAGGTTATCGGAGTTCAGGCCGCAATGGCGCCGGCCGCTTATCTCTCCTGGAAGGGCAGAAAAATCGTTAAAGACAAAATGGAGACAGCCGCAGAGGGTTTAGCCACCGAAATCGGCTACGAGCTGACACAGGAGATTTTACAGGATTACCTTACAGATTTTATTTTGGTTTCAGAAGAGGAGATGGTGCAAGCCATCCTGCTGATCATGGAGCTCATCAGGAACATGGCAGAAGAGGCCGGAGCTTCTCCGCTGGCAGCCGCCTTGAAGATAAAAGAAAGGATCAAAGGCAAAAGCGTCGCACTTGTGCTGACCGGCGGCAATATTTCAATGAACCGCTTGCGTAAGATACTCGTTTAGCTACTTGCGGTAACTTTTGAGATATTTCAAAAATTCCGCATCTGTCGACAGAAGAAGCCAGGTTTCTTTGTCCATAATATTCCTGTAAACTTCCAGTGTTTTCATGAATTGGTAAAATTCCGGGTCCCGGTTGTAGGCATCCGCGTATATCGCCGTGGCTTCTGCATCAGCCTTTCCTTTTACTTCCTGAGCTGTCCTGTAGGCTTCTGATGTAATCTTTAACAGTTCCTTCTCTTTCTGGCCGCGGATTTCTGCACTTTTTCCGTCACCCTCGGAACGATATTTGGATGCGATTCGTTGTCTTTCTGAGATCATCCGGTCGAACTGTTTTCTCTCGACTTCATCCACATAGTTGATTCTCTTTATTTTGACGTCCTTGAGTTCTACGCCGATTTCCGGGGTTGTTTTAGAGGATTTTTCCAGGATGATTTGGGCGATTCTCTCCCGTCCAATCTGAATCTTTACTATGGCGCTGGCGAGATCGAGGATTACGGCTTCCTCTGTCATTTCGAATTCCCGGTTTGTAGAACGTACTATCTCTATCAGGTCAAAGTTGGCAATCGCATTCCTTGTTTCACCGTCGATGATATCATCGATTCTGGAATGGGCGCCTCTTTCGTCCCGCACTCTCTGGAAGAAAACGAGCGGATCGATGATTCGCCATCTGGCATACGTGTCGACCCATATGTATTTTTTATCTTTTGTGGGAATTTCGTTGGCATCGCCATCCCATTCCAGCCAGCGTTTCTCGAAATAATTGGCTATCTGGATAAAGGGGACTTTGATGTGCAGTCCTGGGGTTGTGATGGCTCCCCCGATGGGGTCTCCGAATTGTGTGATGATGACCTGGTTCGTTTCCGAAACGATGTAAAAGGCATTGAACAGGATAAACAACACCAAAAACGCCGCCACAACAATGAGGATTTGAATCGTCTGTTTGGTCATGGTCATTTTATCACCTCCTCCCCGAGATTCAGAAGAGGCAGGATGTTTTTCATTTGCTCGTCAAAAATGATTTTTTTGTTTATCTTCGGGAGAATCTCATTGATAGCCTCAAGATAGAGACGTTTTCTTGTCACCAACGGAGCCCGGGCATACTCCCTGTAGATAGCTCTGAAACGGTTGGCGTCTCCTTCTGCATTGTTCACTCTTTCCGTGGCGTACCCTTCGGCACCTCGAATCAGCTGCTCTGCTTCTCCACGGGCCTTGGGAATTTCTTGGTTGTATTCCGACCACGCCTCGTTGATTTTTCGCTCTTTTTCTTGAAGTGCCTCGTTGACTTCGTTGAATGATGGCTTCACAGGGGGAGGGGGATTGACATCCTGGAAGATGAGCTGGTTGACTTCTATTCCGATCTCGTATAGGTCGCAAAGTGACTGTAGTTCCTCTTTGGCTTCTAAGGCTATTCTGGCTCTTCCGACGGTGATGACCTCATCCACGGAATTATCGCCGATGATTTTTCTCACAACCGCCTCGTTCATGTAGTGAAAAGTGCTTTCTGCATCTCTGAGCTTGAAGAGGAAATTAAAGGCATCCTTTATTTTGTACTGCACGATCCATTCCACATCCGCCACGTTCAAGTCACCTGTCAGCATCCGAGATTCCTTTTGGGTTTCCGGAGTTACACTGTATTCTGTCCTTATTCCTGGCACTTCTGTTCGAAACCCAAACTCCATCTTCAACTGCCTTTGAACCGGTACTTTCATCAATTGCTCGATACCAGGGAGCTTGAGGTGGAGTCCAGGATCTGTCGTCCTGACGAATTTTCCGAACCGGAGGATTACACCCATTTCCTCGGGACGGATCTGATAGAAAGAGCTGAACAGCACGATCAGGATGACCAGGCCTACTACGGAAAGCTTGATGATTCCGGGTTTGATTTTAGGAAGCCGAATATCCATAGATGGAAAATCGCCGTTGCTCATGAAGACCTCCTTTCTTGTGTTGAGTAATAGTCATGATAGCATATTCTTACACAAAAGATACTTTTTTTTTATAAAAGAAATTCAACCTGATTTGACAGATTTTATGATGCCTGGCAAATCGGAAAGAGAAGCTTGCAAAACTTGATCATCAGATTGCTTGGTTTTTCCCGAAGTTTTCATCCCGCTTCCTGTGAGGATCAAAACGATTCTGCTCTTTGGGCCAATCTTTCCCTTTTCAGCTAGCTCCAGAAAACCGACTAGAGTTGTTGCCGAAGCAGGTTGGATAAATATTCCCTCGAGTTCGGCCAATTTTCTTTGGGCCTCGAGAATTTTAGCCTCTGGAGCACTCATTATGGTTCCTCCAGCACGCCTAATCATCCTAAGCAAAATATTTCCCCCTGGCGGATCGGGATTGGAAATGGCTTTTGCGATGGTCTCGGCTTTCTCAATCCTTTCCACACTTAGCTTTTTTGCTTGGAAGGTTCTAGCAATCGGAGAGCAACCTTCCGCTTGAACACCAACAAAATGGGGATACTTCTTGATGAATCCGTGTTGTTTGAGTTCGTGGAAAGCTTTTATAATTCCGATCAAATGCCCCCCTGAACTCACAGGAACAAAGATGAAATCAGGCACTCTTTGATCTAACTGAAAGAAGGTCTCAAACGCTGTCACCTTATAACCTTCGATCCGGAAAGGATCCACCGAATTTGTGAAATAAATATTATTTTTTTTGCCCAGAGAAAAACTCCTCCGGAATAGCTCTCCATAGTCCCCTTTGACATTGATCATCACAGGATTGTATATGCCAGTTGAATTGAGTATTTCGCGATGTGCGCCATCTTTGACCAACACAAATGTTTTTATTCCCGCTCTTGCTCCATAAGCAGCTGTCGAGATGGCCATATTTCCAGTAGAAACAGTGCCAATCCTCTCTATGCCGAGGGATATTGCTTTTTGAATGGCTAATGCTGTTCCTCTGTCCTTAAAGCTGAGGGTAGGATTGATGGTCTCGTTTTTTGCATACAGGGCTGGCAACCGGAAGTTTTTTTCAACATTCTTGAGTCTGATCAAGGGCGTATTGCCTTCACCCAGGCTGAGATCATGGTTCACGTGGTCCAGAGGAAGAAAATCCAGCATGACTTCTAAAGGATGATCTTTGTTACGATGAAATTTCTTATATGTTTGTGGGCTTTTGTAGAGAAGCGGTTCCTGACATTTGGGACAGAATGTATGAAATGGGTCAACAGAGTAATTCTTCTGGCAAAAGACACACTCGAATGCTTCCATCGAATTCATCGATGATTATATCGCAATCCTGCTTTAGCATCAAAGAGAGCATTCGGTTGTAAATTTCAAGCAGCAGAGGTAAAATCAATCGCTGTGATTGAGGCAGCTTCGAATGGATAAAGACGAACATTTCATGCAGGAAGCCTTAGCAGAGGCGAAGAAGGCTATGAAGGTAGGAGAGGTTCCTGTGGGAGCTGTTCTTGTTGAAGGGGAACAGGTTATCGCGCGCGGGCATAATAAACCGCTTTCGTCCAATGACCCAACAGCTCACGCAGAAATTGTGGGGATTAGAGAAGCCTGTCAGGAGAAGAGGAACTACAGACTCACAGGCTGTGTGCTGTATGTAACCATCGAACCGTGTGCCATGTGTTTGGGGGCAGCTGTTCATGCCAGGTTGCGGAGAGTGGTTTTTGGCGCTTTCGATCCCAAGGGCGGAGCCGTGGAATCGGTGATGACCTTTCCTTTTGCAAAAATGAATCACCGGGTTGAGATAAAGGGTGGCGTTTTGGCAACAGAATGCGGGAAGATCTTGAAATCCTACTTTGAAAAAAAAAGATAAAGCCGTATAAAATAGGAAAGATGGAGAGGTGGCCGAGTGGTTGAAGGCGGCGGTCTCGAAAATCGCTATACTGTGAATGCAGTATCGTGGGTTCGAATCCCACCCTCTCCGCCATCCATAATGGGGACGTCCCCTTTAAAAATGGCCGGGTATTCTAGGCTAACGTTGCAACCATAACGGCTTTAATCGTATGGACTCTGTTTTCGGCCTCATCAAAAACAATCGAGGCATCGGATTCAAAAACTTCCTCAGTGACTTCCATCGCTTCTAGTCCAAACTTTTGATAGATGTCTTCGCCAATAGATGTTTCGCGATTGTGGAATGCGGGCAAACAGTGCATAAATTTAACTTGAGGATTGCCAGTCAGTTCCATGGTGTTTTTGTTCACCTGATAAGGCTTTAATAGCTCAATTCTCTTTTTCCAAACATCTTCTGGCTCTCCCATGGATACCCAGACGTCGGTGCAGAGAAAATCACAACTCCTTACACCCTGTTCGATATCCTCAGTGATCACTATTTTTGCGCCTGTTTTTTCCGCAATTCCTTTGGCCTTTTCGACGAGCTTTTCATCAGGCTGAATCGATTTTGGCGCTATTGAACGAAAGTCCATTCCCATCTTGGCTGCCCCTATGAGCAGCGAATTTCCCATGTTGTTTCCCGCATCGCCCAAATATGCGAATGCCACTTGGTTTAGAGGCTTGTCAGAATGCTCCATCATTGTTAACAGATCAGCAAGAACTTGGGTTGGATGATACTCGTTTGTAAGACCATTCCACACCGGCACCCCTGAGTATTTTGCCAATTCTTCGACTATCGCCTGCCCAAAACCTCGATATTCAATGCCATCATACATTCTTCCCAGCACGCGAGCCGTATCTTTCATGGTTTCCTTTTTTCCAATTTGGGAACCGGTCGGTCCGAGATATGTCACATTCGCTCCTTGATCGAAGGCCGCTGTTTCAAAAGCGCATCTTGTCCTGGTTGAAGCTTTTTCAAAAATGAGAGCAATGTTTTTCCCGATTAATCTTGGTTGCTCTGTCCCAGCATATTTTGCTTTTTTGAGATCAGCCGAGAGATTCAGCAAAAAGTGAATTTCTTCTGGTGTGAAGTCCAATAATTTCAGAAAATTTCGGTTTTTCACGTTTTCACCTCATTTTAATTGATAAAATTTGGACTCCATTCTCTTGAAAGTCAAAAAGTATAGCATAGGATTTTTTCTTAGGCAAATTGATGAATTCGAAAATCGCTCTAATAGAGAAGCTTTAAAAAAGAATTACAAAATACAATGTAAATCCACGTCAAATAAAACGCCAATAAAAAGCCCTTGACAAAATAAAACCATAGTGTTTACATGTTAGCGAACATGGCAACTAAATCTAATAAAAAGCATTCTCAAGCATTTGGTAATTACATAAAAACCTTAAGGATGGCAAGAAATATTGGGCAAAGAAAGTTGGCAAAAGCTATTGGTATTTCTCCTTCTTATCTGAATGACATAGAAAATAATAATAGATATCCTCAAAAAAAAGAATTAATAAAAAAAATTGCTTATATTTTAGAAGCGAATTTAGATAATTTATATGATCTTGCTGGAAAAGCCAAAAATAAAATCCCTCCAGATATTCCTGATATTATTAAGAAAAGCAAGGAAATTCCATCATTAGTGAGGACCATAAATACATACGGATTAACTAACATGGAAATAAAAGAAATCAGAAGAAAGATTGAGGAGGAACACATGAAAGCAATTATAATTGCTGCAGGAATGGGGAATCGATTGATGCCTTATACAAACGATTTACCCAAATGCATGCTTGAATTTGAAGGAAAGACACTTTTGCAACGTCAGATCGATGCTTTTAAAGCGTGTAAAGTAAAAAATATAGTGGTTATAAAAGGATATAAAGAAGAAAAAATTAATTATCCCGGAATTAAATATCATATCAATGATAATTATAAAAATAATAACATCCTGACTTCATTATTCTATGCTGAGGAAGAAATTAAAGGAGGAGTAATTATTTCCTATTCAGATATTCTTTTTGAAAAACAAGTCGTGGAGAGACTGCTTGAATCTAAAAAGGACATTTCAATTGTCGTGGATATAGATTGGAAAGGATATTATGAAAATCGCAAGCATCATCCCATAGAAGAGGCGGAAAATGTTATTTTTGATGCTGAAAACAATGTTGTGGAGATAGGAAAAATTTTGGCGAAAAAGCATGATGTTCATGGCGAATTTATTGGCATGATGAAACTTACCGAGAGAGGTTCTGAGATTTTCAAGAGACATTTTAATCGTTCCAAAAAGCTTTTTTGGGGAAAACCGTTTCAAAGAGCGGCTACTTTTGAAAAGGCATACTTGACCGATATAATTCAGGAAATGGTTGATTTGGGAGTTTCAATACACTGCGTTATTATTGAGCGCGGCTGGAAAGAAATCGATACAGTTGAGGATTATAAAAAAGCCATAAAAACATTTAAAAATTAAAGAGGAAAAGAACATGTCCGATATGAAGCAAGAGCAGTTTTGGAAAATAAGATCAAAAAAATACAATAATCTTAGGTGGGTACATGAGCGAGCTTATATCAAGGCGTTTAAATCCTCAGCTGATTTTAATAAAAACAATCTAGTTTTAGATGTAGGGACAGGTACTGGAGTTATAGCCCATGCAATAGCTCCATTAGTAAAAGAGGTAATAGGCCTTGATATCTCCCAGGATATGCTCGACCACAGCAACTGGAAAGATAATAAATATTTCATCAAAAGAGATATCCGAGATTCTATATTTTACGACAAAGTTTTTGACAAGGTAACAGCAAGAATGGTCTTCCACCATATTACTGAAGAAACTCAGGAAGCAATGGATGAGTGCTATAGGATTTTAAAAATTGGAGGAAAGATGGTCCTCTCAGAAGGAGTGCCCCCAGCACCAGAAGTTAAGGAAGACTATAAAAAAATATTCAAATTAAAAGAAAAAAGGCTAACTTTTACAGAAGAAGATCTTGTAAGCCTTATGAAAAACTCAGGCTTTAAGAACATCAGAGTCTTTGTCCATATAATGAAAAATTTCAGTGTGTGTGACTGGTTAAATAACAGCGGTCTGTCTAAAGACAAACAAAATAAAATATACAAGATGCATGTAAACGGCTCCGAAATTTTTAAAAAAGCTTATAACATGAAAAATGTAAAGGGTGACTGCCTGATTGACACTAAGAATCTTATCCTCGTCGGAGAAAAGGGTACTGGAAGTTTTAAAGAAGTACTACTAGAAGACTTAAGCTCCAACAACAAAAATCAGAATAAAAAGGAAGTAAAAATATTTAAAGAAGAATAAGGAGGATAGAATGAATAAAACATTTTGGAACATTTGGACTTCTTATGCAACTTACTACTTTGGGAAAGTAAATTTAAGCATAGTTGTCCCGGCGCTTTTAGTTACATATAAGGATTTGAATATGCATAGCGTCGGTTTGGTATCGAGTGGATTTTTCTTTGCCTACGCAATTGGTCAGTTTATGCATGGCCAGATTTCAGAACGATTTAATCCATTTGTTTATATATCGTTAGGTCTCATATGCTCAGCTGCTATGAACTTACTTCTCGGATTTACTGCAGGATTTTTTGTTTTATTATTTATCGGAGAAACTCTTGATGGTGGATTTCAGGCAATGGGGTGGTCATCTATTGTGAGAGCTAATGCTGAGATGCAAAAAGATGCAAAAAGTAGGGAGAGAACATCTACAATCCTGGGCACATCTTATCAAGCAGGTAATTCTATTGCGTGGCTTATTTCTGCATTTGCTGTTGGAACATGGGGCTGGCAAGCCGGATTTTGGGTTGCAAGTGTGTTCTTGTTTGCAAGAGGAATAACGCTACTACTCACTAAGCCAAAAATGGAGTTTAAACCAAAACAAAAGGTAAAAGCTCAAATTAGAGCAACGTTATCATTCCCTATAGTCATGAGCGGCGTATCATTATGTTTGTTGAATATGGTTAGATTCGGAGTTATCACCTGGATACCCTTATATTTCTTTATAGAAGGAAATTTTGGGATAGGAGACATGGGAAAGGTTGGTTTAAAAGTATTTCTGATCCCCATATTTGGTATTTTAGGTACTTTAGTATACAACAGAATAAAAATAGACAAGGATATTACCAGTATTGTTTTTCTAAGCCTTTTGGGAGTTAGTTTTATAATTTTTCCGTTAACAACTGGCTTAGTAGCAACTGCAATTCTGTTGATCGGCAGTTTCTTCTTATACGGGCCACACGTTTTCTTAGTGACAACATGCCCATCAAGATTCAAGGATAAATATGTCGTAGCTGCATCGACAGGCTTCATAGATGGAATGGGTTACGTAGGAACTGTATTAATAGGGATAATCGTTCCTGTATTAGTTGATCTTGGAAAAGGAAATTGGAATTACGTATTTAAATTCTGGGTAGTTCTATCATTTGCAGCTGCCATTTCTGTTACTCTTGCTTATTTTTTCCATTTTAAACTCAACAATGCCTGCAAAGAGGAAGCCCCACTAAATCCTTAAGGAGAAGGAAATGAAAACAAAATCTATAGTATTGCTTCTGGTTGTATTCACTTTCTCAGCGTACACATTTTCTCTTGACAGCGAAGAAGTAACTACAAAAACTTCCAAGCTTACAATTGGGGGAAGGCTGCAAACTCAATACCAGTATGTAAATTCCAACCCATATACCAACCGGCTTATTCTGCGGAGAGCGCGCCTGACTTTCCAGTCTAATTTGGCTGAATGGGCATATATAAAGGTGCAAATTGAGGCAGGGAAACAGCAGTTCACTTTAAAAGATGTCTATTTAAGCTTGAAGCCAGAGTGGTTTGATATCTTCATCGGACAGAAGCATGTTCCATTCTCCCGAGAGGCTTTAACCTCCTCAAAAGATCTTCAAATGATTGAGCGAAACCGTTCATCTGAATTTGCGCCTTTTCGTCAGATGGGAGTCGAGGTGCATGGTTTTGCACTGGATAAAAAATTGGAGTATTCAGTGGGTATTTATAATGGAGCAGTCAACAGCAGCTCTGTCTCAAATCTTTCGAACAATATGCTGAGCAAAGTCAAAATCTATCACATTGATATTGGCGCTAGCAAAGACAATAATAAATTTCTCTATGCTGGAAGAATAGATCTCCATCCCTTTGGGTACATGAATAAGCAGCAGTCTTATCTGGAGGATTTAGAACATCCTCTTTTAGGCTTTGGAATGAATTTCTATTCATCTGATGATTCTCCAAGCGGAGGCCATAATTCAGGAGTTGCAGAACTTGAAAAAACCTTGGTTTATGGAGGAGACGCTGCCATTAAATTTAAAGGCTTTGCCGGTACCTTTGAATATATACATAGAGACGTTTCCTGGTGGAACTCTGAAGATCAGGTTAAAGAGGCGGCTCAAGACACTTTTACTTTACAGGGTGGATTAATGATAATCCCAAAAAAATTAGAACTGACAGCGCGCTATGAGTTTGTGAAATTCGATAAAAATGAATTGCTCCTGGGACCTGATGAGCAAAATATGGATAAATGGCTGACCTTTGGCTTTAATTACTTTTTTGAAGCTCATCATTTGAAAATACAGTTAAACTATATTCTGAAGAATGAAGATATGCCTGCTGGTGTTCCAGAGCCTAATAATGATGCTTTATTAATGCAGTTTGCTTACTATTTCTAACATAAAGTTTTCAAAATACAATCCAATAATAAAATCAGGGATATGTGCCGAACTATACTCATCTACACAAATTGGGGAAGAGCTAAGAGTTTTTACTTTACTCCATAGATTCATTTTGATAATAATTAGAGCTTAATAATTGGAGTGCATAAAAAAATATGATAAAAGACCCGATTTATGGAAAAAACAATCTATTTGCAGTAGCCGATGAAGCAGTAAACACTTACATATTTAGGCCATTAGGCTGGCCTATTGCTAAATTTCTAAAAAATTCGCCAATTTCAGCCAACCAGTTGACTTTTATTGGATTGATTTTTGGAATTTTATCAGGTGTTTTTTATTATTACGGAGGGAACTTAAATTATTTTTTTGGCGCACTTTTTCTTTTTATTGCTTCTTTAATAGATTGTACAGATGGCCCTCTTGCGAGATTGAAGAATATGCAGTCAGAATTTGGCAAGATACTGGAGGGAATAGTTGATTATTTGGTTGGGTTATCCGTCTTCATAGGTCTTTCAATTAGTCTTTACAGAGAGAGTAATTATAGCAAGGGAACTTTATTTGTTATAGTCATTGTTTTTATCCTGATTATTGTCCAGAACATTGGGTGGGATTATTCTAGGATGCAATTTATGAATATCATGGAAAAGGGAATATTTGAACCTGTGACTAGTTTCAGTGATTTTTACCAAAAACATGCAGAACTGAGGTATAAAGAAAGAGGGATAATCGCAAAAATTAGCATAGTTGGCTATTATATTTATAACCTGGCAGTAGAAAGGATTTTATCGCCAACTTTTCCCTATAAGAAAAGAGAAGTTAAATATTTTAATGAGGATGAAAGAAAACAATATTATAAAAGATTTAGGTTGATAATGAGATTATGGACGTGGAATGCTGCAAAAACTAAAATTGTTTTTATAGTATTATGTACTATTTTTTATCAAAAGAAGATTCTGATTTTTGGATTGCTATTGGGTTTTAACTTACTCTGGATAATGACATTTATTGCTCACAAAATCAATTTTTACAAGAAAAGTTAAATACAGGATAATAAAAGATACAAGAATTTCTGCCAGATATGAATAATCTAACTCCTTAACGAAAAAATAAACTCTTAAATCCCAATCAAACAAATTATAAGATTTTTTCGATTATTCCTAAAAAAAGTGTGTTTTGAATTGCTTCTGTTAACCCAAAAACAGCGCAACAACCCAAAGAGCGATCGATCCGAGGATTGTACCAGCATAGGACCAGCGCGGACGGTGGTCAACAAAAATGCCTCCATTTTTACCGACAAAAAATCCCATAGGCACAAGGAATGCAGCCAACAGGGCGCTGATGCTTCCGTTGACAAAAATGTGATGGGATACTTTGGAAAATCCCCCGACCACCCAATACTCGTAGCGGAAAACATATGTGATCAAAAGGGCAAAAAGCGCATTGTTTCCGAATGCACTCATCGCGCCAGTAAGGCCCCATTTGAGTGGCGTTTTTTCTTCGTTTTTTATCAACAGTGAGGCAAAGACATCAAAAGTAGCGCCCAAAAGGAAAATTCCGAGAAGATGACAGTAGGAAGGTGCCGTGTTTGCCAGTCGGAAGAGAACGGCGAATATGCCGATCAACGTCGAAGAACCTGGCTTATTTATCATACCGCGGGATATTGCCAACAAAAAAAGAGCAATAATCGTTAGGATAACTGCGGAATTTTGAATCTCATTCCGGTATAAGATATCGCCCAGGAAGACTTCATTTATTCCCCAGATTGAACCAAAAAGCAATAGCCACATTAAGGGTTTAAATTTTTTCATCTTTTTTCCCCTTTTTTGTAAATGATAAAGTAATACATTCCGGATCTTCCGGTATCCCCTCTAGTGAGCGGATCATTCCTAAAATGGTATTGGAGAATATTTTCTGGACAAAGGGATTCGTGGGAACAGAAACATTGTCAATATTGAGTTGGAGAAGCGGCTCCTTTTTATGCGGGTAATTTTCCAGAAAATCTGCAATTTTTTCAGTTTCTTCTGGATAGAACACAGGGATGTCCTTTCCCACATCAAAGTCTGAAACAACAGCAACCAGTTCCTCAGGGGGGCACGATATTTTTTCAGAAACTCCTTTGCGTAACACTTCGATTTTTTTGAGTGTTTTATCTGATCGGTTTCCCTCCACGAGAATAAAGTCGCTGCACTTGAGATACTCTCTGGAAATCTGCTGAACATCGAGGTCGGCCTTTTTTTCTTGCAGTACCGCCAATCCGTCAGAAGAATACATGCAAACAGAGTCGGACCCGGCCTCCACAAATTGTGCTGTGTCTTTCCCCTGTGCTTCGAGGTCAAAACCATGGGCACAATATTTTATGACTGAGACAGTATACCCCCTGTTTTTTAGTTCGCTGACAAGTTTCAGAATGAGTCTGGTTTTTCCTGAATCAGTATTTCCAGCAAAAGCGAATATTTTCATCAAATTATTATGTTTTCCCGGTCGTTTATAACCAAATTGTATATCACAGGGCAGATTCGATGTCAAAATCACATTTTTTTAAGTCTTTCTGGAGAATTTTTTTACATGGGAAAAAAAGGTATCCATTGGCGAACAGGCGGCCCGTCATGATGGCCAGAGCAGCTGCGATGGCCCCAATAAAATTGAACAAAACCGTTGTCATGAAGAGGAGCGAAAAGATTGTGAGAACCTCGATCGAGGTCGCGATCGTGATGGCCGTGGTCTTTGCATTTTTAACGAGGATAGCTCTCTGAAAGGAGATGAGAACCGTTAATCCCGGCAGCACGCTGAGTATTTGAGCGGGAAATCGGGCAAAGTTTGTTAATTCCAGCGTGAGCCCGGAGACTTTGTTGAACCACACAAAAGATAGGGGAGTGAGGGTTATTAAACAGAGGGCGACGACGACTAAAAAACCAAGAATCAAGGCAAAATTTCGCAAGATTTTAAAGTTTTTGTTATGCTCACCCAACAGCGCGATCCCCACTTCCTGGAAAGACAAGCCCATACTCCTGAAAATGAATACCAGTGAGTTGATAACGGGAAGAACGGCCAATGATTCAATCGGCATACGGCTCTGTCCCATGAAAAAAGTGACAAGGGGATGAACGCCCAGGCTTAGGATTGAGGTCAAAGCCAATGGATAATAGAATTTTGTGATGTATCTGTAGCTTAAGCGGTTGACTTCCTGGATGTTTGAGTCTTTTAACATAAATCGTTTGATTGTTTGATGAGACATTAACCTCACCGCAGCCGCTTCTGCCACAACAGATAAAGAAAGAGAAATAGTGCCTACCAGGGCACCATTCAAATTGAAGAAAAAATAACACGTAAAGGCTGTAGTAGCAATTGTGGATAGCCGGACGATTGTGCCATAGGCCACACGCCGGGTTAGGTGGCTTCTAATGAGAAGACCTTGATAAAAGCGGCGGTAACCAATGGATCCTGGCCACACAAGGAGAGCAATACACGCTTGATGAGTCATATCGGCAATATTTTGAGGCAATCCGATCAGTCTCTGTACGATAAAGTAAAAAACAGGGGGCAGAACAAAAAAGATCATGATCAAAGTGCAGATGCCGTTTAGAGTAAATGTGAAATTTCTTAGTTTGAGATAGGAATCTCTATCACGGACCAGGGCAGTCGATGCGCTCATGATCATGATGATTGGTGCTTCGATAAGCACACCGAAAGAATAGGCCACCCCATAAGCAGCCAGATTGTATTTCGGATCCGCGAGTCTTGCGATGATAGCAGCGAGAAAGGGGCCTTCTGTGGCCATCATAAGCCATGTGGCTGCAAGCGGAATCCAGAAGATGAAGATCTTCTTGTATGTGAGAGCTCCTTTTTCGTCGATCATAGCGTTTTAGTTTAAAGAGTTTGGCTAAAAGAGGCAAATTCTAGATTTTTGGATTGAGTTGGAAGAGAACCATTAAAAATAATATTGACAATGGCTGTATGCTCATTGCCGCCGGAGGCGGGGGAATCCCTGCTATCTGCCAGTTCTGCCCTAAAGGGCACGAGTGGCACGACTATAACTCTTTAGTTGCTTAATCCCTTTTGCAATGATATATAGAAGTTTGAGATGCCAATATTTATCCATTCTTGAAAGGGGATTATTATGACCTTTAAAGGACGAGATATCGTTTCGATTCGAGATTTTACAAAAGAAGATTTGCTCCATGTCCTGAAAGTTTCAAAAGAGATGGAGGAGGATAAACCTCAGCTGCTTGCGAGCAAAATATTAGCGACCTTGTTTTTTGAACCCTCGACACGAACTCGATTAAGCTTTGAGAGCGCGATGTGTCGATTAGGTGGTAAAATCATAGGATTTTCAGATGAAAAGGTTTCTTCAGTTAAAAAGGGAGAAACGATTTGGGATACAGCCAAAATGGCTGAGCGGTATAGTGATGTTATTGTTATCAGATCTCCCATAGAGGGGTCCGCAAGGTTGGCTGCAGAAGCGACGTCTGTACCGGTCATCAATGGCGGTGATGGAGCAAATCAGCATCCTACTCAGACACTCCTAGATTTATACACGATTCAGAAAGCGAAAAAAAATATAGATGGCTTGAAGATCGGATTTTTGGGGGACCTGAAATACGGGCGAACAGTCCACAGTCTGGCCATAGCTTTGAGTCATTGGAAGGTAGATCTGTATTTCATTGCACCAGACGCGCTGCAAATGCCGGACCATTACCTGAAGGATCTTCAAGAGGTGGGGATCAAGTGTTACCAGACAGATGATGTGTTTGTGGTTAGTAAAAACCTGGATATCCTTTATGTCACCAGGATCCAACAAGAAAGATTCCCAGATCCGATGGAATATGAAAAATACAAAAATGCCTACCGATTGGATCAGTCATTGTTGAGCCATATAAAGGATGACATGAAAATCATGCATCCCTTGCCTAGAGTGGGCGAGATAAGTCCTGAATTGGATGAAACAAAACATGCGATTTATTTCGAACAGGCAGGCAACGGAGTAACGGTGAGGAAGGCTTTGCTGGCACTGGTTTTGGGAAAGGTGGAGTGAAAGATAGGAGGTGTTGTGGATTTTATATTGAAGAAATATCGGTTTTTTATATATTATGGTTTCAGTGAAAATCAGATGGTGAAATGATATGAAAAAAATAGAGAGAAAAATTCCGGCAATAAAAGATGGCTCTGTGATCGACCATATTCCCAGTCGTGATACATTCAGGATAATGAGGATTTTAGATCCACAAGAATTTATTCATCCGATAACCGTGACTTTAAATTTGAAGAGCAAAAAAATGGGTAAGAAGGGTGTAATCAAAATAGACAATCGGTTTTTAACAAAAAAAGAAGTGAATAAGATTGCCATACTTGCTCCCAGTGCAACGGTGAGTATCATAAAGAACTACAGAATCAAGGAGAAAATAGAAGTAAAGATACCCAAAGAATTGGTGAGTATCATCAACTGTTCAAATCCTACGTGTGTTACAAACAGAGAAAAAGTGGATACAAAATTTAAAGTCATAAGAGACGATCCGTTAGAGGCGAAGTGCCTTTATTGCGAGAGAGTGTATGGGAAGGATGAACTGGAACTCAAAAGAAAATGATGTGGGAATATGAAAACGATCAACATTATCCTATTGGGATATGGACGGGTTGGGAAAGCTTTTGTTCGTCTTATCCAAGAGAAACAAGATTCTTGCCTCAACCGGTATCATCTCCACATTCGTATTGGTGTTGTTTTGGTGGGAGGTTAGATTGACCTCTGAAACTTACGAGATTCACACTACTGCTAGTTGTTTTCTCTTATGGCAGAATTCTCAGATGAAGACTTTCGCTCATTGGAGTTTCTGTTCTTCAGGCGTCGCTTCCAGTAATAATAAGCTGGTATTCCTAGGGCTGTCAAAAGAAGTCCTGCCACTGCTTCAACCGGTTTTTCCAGCAATGTGTTAAGAAGAATTCCGCAGGATGCGATAATAAAGACAGCGGGTACAATCGGGTAGCCCCAGGTTTTATAGGGCCGTGGCAGGTCGGGGCGTTTTTTCCTGAGTGTGAACACGGATGCCGTCGCTGCAACCCAGAAAGCTATGGCGATAAACATGGCAAAGGTGAAGATCTGTTCAAATGTACCAAGAAGCGTGAGCAGGGAGGCCCAAATTGCCTGGATGAGGATGGAAAATCCAGGAGTCCGGAAACGGGGATGGACATGAGCCACCTTCCGGAAAAAAAGACCGTCCTTGGCCATGGCGTAATAAACCCGTGGTCCAACCATGATTGAGCCGTTAAGGGAGCCAAATACCGATACAATAACAAGCGCGGAAATAAGAGCCCCTGTGGAAGATCCAAATAGAGCTCCTGTTGCCTTTTCCGCTATTCGGATATCTCCGATGGTTTCTTGCATGGGGAGAGCATAAAGGTAGATATAATTGACCAGCACATAAAGAATAGTGATTCCTAACGTTCCCAGGATGAGGGCTAAGGGAAGGTTGCGTTTGGGATTTTTAATCTCACCAGCTACGAAATTGACGTTGTTCCAGCCGTCAAATGCCCAAGAAACAGCAACCAGTGCAACGCCGAAGCCGATAATGATACTTCCAAAGCTCAGGCCCGCAGGATTCAATGCCATCTCAGGGGGAGCACCTTTCCCGATTGCAAAACCCAGGATGATGATGGCGGCGATGGTTCCTATTTTGATAACGGTGAACAGATTTTGAATGGACTTTCCAAGACCGACGCCTATAAAATTAAAAATGGACAATATGATAATAACAATGATTCCAGTGATCTGGCCTGCTGAAAGGGAATAATGTAACGAATCCTGGAAGAGTGGGACGTTCAGAGTCAGGATAGTATTTTCTGTCCCCAGGGATGGGAAGAAGTAGCCAACATACTCGCCAAATGCCAAAGCGAGAGCGGCGATTCCTCCGGTCATATAGACAAGAAACAGAATCCATCCGAATAAAAATCCGGACATCGGCCCGTAGGCTTCTCTGAGATAGACATACTGTCCTCCAGCCTCGGGCATAGCCGCTCCGAGTTCAGCATAGGTCAGCGCTCCGGCTAAGGTCAGAAGCCCTCCCACAAACCAGGCGAGAAGGATGAGACCGGCAGATGGGATGCTCTTAGCCATGATGCCTGTCGTGAGGAATATGCCTGATCCTATGACAATACCCACCATGACCATTGTCGAGTCGAAAAGTCCTAGTTGCCGGACAAGGCCAATTTGAGATGATTTTTTTTTGTTGTTATTTAGATTCATTTCTATCTATATTTCTCTAGCAAACCTGTTTTTTCGTTAAATTCTCGGATGAATGAGTCCCATTCCGCGTAAGATTGGTATTTTTCCTTCCAGTAGTTTTCATCATACCATTGTTTGTCGAGTTCTTCGACATCCTTTCCCAGTTGCTCAACCCAGGTGAAGTATTTGAGGTTGTGGATTCTCTTTTTATCCCAGTAACTCAGCTCCTGCATATGGTCTGTGGTGAGGTTCATCAAGCAGCTCTCAAAATCAACCGCTGCTTGCTTATCTGTGTAATCCCCTCGCTCTTTCCTCAATTCTTGTATCCTGGACTGGTAGAGCTCCATGGAGTCTGTAGCGATGGTGAAAACCATATCGTTTTTGTTCATTTCGTAATATTTCGCCATTTTTATGGCACCTGCCAGGTTCGCAATCGATGAGATTCCCATGAGTTCTAGTTTCTCTACTGACTCGTCTGGAATCCCTCTGGATTTGAGAAAGTCCATTCCTTCAGGTTCATTAAAAAGCCGGACAATCCTCATGCAACACTCATCATCGATACCTGCGACCATATCCATGTTCTTCAAGTTGTGTATCCAAGGGACATGTTTGTCTCCGATCCCCTCGATTTTGTGTTCGCCATGTCCGTTGTAAAGAAGTGTAGGACATTGCAAAGCTTCTCCTGCACAAACCTTTATCAGGGGAAATTTTTCCCGGAGATAGTCAGCCGAACCCAAGGTCCCTGTGGATCCCTGTGTCAGAAAAAGTGCAGCCAACCTTTGATCGTCATCTTTTTGGCTCTTATAAACCTCTTCTATTGCCTGACCAGTGCAGACATAATGCCAGATGGCATTTCCAATTTCATCAAACTGATTGAGGACAACGATCTCATCCGGCCTTTCCCTTTTAAGCTCGAAAGTCTTGTCATAAACCTCTTTGATATTGCTTTCAGAACCTGGCGTGGCATGAATTTCAGCACCGATTTTTTCCAACCATTCGAATCGTTCTCTCGACATCCCTTCGGGAAGAACCGCGATGCTTGGACTGGCCAGAAGGTAAGAATCGTATGCACCTCCGCGGCAGTAATTTCCTGTAGAGGGCCATAAAGCCTTCTGGCAAGTGGGATCAAAAGCACCTCTTACCAGCTTTTCTACCAGCGGTCCGAATGTGGCTCCAACCTTGTGAGAGCCGGTGGGGAAATACTTTCCGATAAGGATCATTATCCGGGCTTTTACTCCTGACAATTCAGAAGGAATCTCAAAGAAATTCACCTCACTGTACTCTCCCCCAAATTTTACAGGTTCGTTTTTCCACGTTATCCTGAATAGATTCCGAGAATGGAGATCCCAAAGGCCGATCTCTCTAAGCTCGTCCTTGATACCCTGAGGGATTTTTTCGGGGTGAGCCATTTCCTTATAGGTCGGGATGATT
>Ga0114930_10000677_pt1 | contig 35261 bp, 27 predicted proteins | sample AnhtaG_FD_87300 | JGI IMG/M metagenome (GOLD analysis project Ga0114930, IMG submission 87300) | Deep subsurface microbial communities from Anholt, Denmark to uncover new lineages of life (NeLLi) - Anholt_01485 metaG | ecosystem: Environmental > Aquatic > Marine > Oceanic > Sediment | place... | reverse complement strand
GGCGAGTTACACCGAGACTCAGACGGTCAGGCTGCCGGAGGTGCCGGCGGGCAGCTACTACCTGATCCTGCGGACCGATCACTATGACTACCTTTACGAGGCCAACGAGGCCAACAACGACCGGGCGGTGGCAATTACAGTCACGACGCCGGACCTGACGCCCACCGTGCTGACGGCACCAGCCTCGGCGGTGGCAGGGCAGCAGATCGAGGTGTCGTGGACGGTGGAGAACCCTGAGGCGGGCGAGGCCCAGCCCTATTGGTATGACAGACTCTACTTTTCCGCCGACGACGTGTGGGATGACCAGGATACCCAGCTTGGCTCCTTCCGATGGAATCATACCCTGGCGGCGGGGGCAAGTTACACTCAGACTCAGATCGCCCGGTTGCCCCAGGTGCCGGCGGGCAGCTACTACCTGATCCTGTGGACTGACAGCGACAACAGGCTCTACGAATCCAACGAGGCCAACAACGGCCAGGCGGTGGCCATAGCCCTCACCACGCCAGATCTGACGCCCACGGCGTTGACAGCTCCGGCCTCAGCGGTGGCAGAGAAGCAGATCGAGTTGTCGTGGACGGTGGAGAACCAGGGAACGGGCGAGGCCCAGCCCTATTGGTATGACAGACTCTACTTTTCCGCCGACGACGTGTGGGATGATCAGGATACCCAACTTGGCTCCTTCCAATGGAATCACGCCGTTGCGGCGGGGGCGAGTTACAGTCAGGTTCAGACGGTCAGGTTGCCGGAGGTGCCAGCGGGCAGCTACTACCTGATCCTGCGGACCGATCACTATGACTACCTTTACGAGGCCAACGAGGCCAACAACGAGACTCAACAGTCTATCGAGATTCGAATTGCAGATGCTGTCACTACTCCCTGGCGCACGCTTGACAGTGGCGAAGACGGAGCCCCAAGTCTGGGGAGCTTGGACTTTTCGCCCGACGGTGTTCGCCTTGTAGCTGCTGGCGGGAATCGCGCCTTCACCTGGGATGTTCCAACAGGCGATCTTCGCGGCCGGTTTACAGCGCACACCGCACAAATTGACACGGTTGATTTCTCACCCGTCGGCGATCAAGTTCTCTCGGGCGCTCGCGATGGCACGTCACGCATTTGGGATGCTTCAAGTCGTCAGCAGATCCGCAGTTTTCCAGCGGCTACTAACCAACCGAATCCCGCGGTCTACTCCGCCGATGGCGCATGGATCTTTGCTGGAAGTGGCCTGGGTCTTCCCCGCCTCTGGGACGCCGTCACCGGTGAAGAACTACAGACCTTTTCCGGCCACACCGGCGCGGTCAATGCTGTGGCGCTGTCGCCCGATGGGTCGAAGGCGCTAACGGGAAGTTCCGACAAGACGGCGATCTTGTGGAGCACTGAAACAGGTACCCGCCTCTTCACACTGTCACGCCATACCAGTATTATCAACGCGGTGGCGTTCTCACCCGATGGCACCCAGGCCCTTACTGCCTCCAACGACGGCACGATCAGTCTGTGGGACGTCGCTTCTGGCGCTCAAACAGGCGTTTTTATCCAGGGCAGCCCAGTCGTATGGGCGGTGTTCTCGCCCGATGGAAGATACATTGTTTCTTGTGACAGTAGGTGGCCCGGTACAACCTATCTATGGCAGGTATCATCTGGCGCACTGGTCCGCACCTTCTCGGAAACGGACGGCGATCCAACCAGGATGAATGGGGTCGCCATATCGCCCGATGGAACCCTGATAGCTACCAGCCATTCCGACGGGCAGGTGCGGCTCTGGCAATCTGGCCTGGAGGCCATTCCGCTGCATCCGATCACGCCCTTGGCAGTGGGTTCGGAACTGACGGTGACGCTTCGTTCCCATGGTCTCTACTACTTTGAGATCGACGCCGAGTCGGGACGAAATCTCCTTATTACACTTGGTCCCGGGACCAGCCAGGCGGGCTTGCAGGCACAGGAGAAAGGCAGTGCCGCCAGTTCCGATGCTAAATTCGCAAATCTGGCAGGCAAGGCCGCTGCTACCTCGTTGAGCAACTCGTCTGTTGATCCAACAGCAGTTCGTGTGGTTGCCAGAAGAGGGAGTCTCCCATCCGCCTACGAATACGACTACTTTGCGCAGGCGCCTGTTTCCAATCTTCATGCCGAGATACCGATTGCCCCAACCAGCGCGGCCAAGTACTATGTACTTGTCTTCTCTCCTTACCTGGCCCAGGGCTCCATCAATGCCAGCATCCGCGCGGACTATGTCGGTTTTCACATTAGCAGTCTTTGGCCTGATAGTGGTGGCAACGCAGGGAATGTCACAGCACATATTCGGGGGACAGGGTTAACGGCTGACACGATGGCGCGGTTGGTGGCACCAGGGGGAGCGCTCATCACAGGCGCGACGCCTCTGCTGATTAACCCCGTGGAGATGTTCGTCACCTTCGACGTGCGCGGCGCCGCAACGGGGTTCTACGATGTCCAAATCGAAAAGCCCGGTTATGCGTCCATCGCCCTGGAGGACGCCTTCGAGATCACCGGCGGCATCGGCTCCCGCCTCGAAGCCCGTTTAGAGGCTCCCACGGCCGTTCGTCCCCAACGCTATTCCACATTGTGGCTAGAATATGCCAACGTGGGCGACGCAGACATGGGCGCCCTTCTATTCATCGTCTCAAGCGTCCCGACCGTGCCCATGACGTTGCGAAAGGACGCCCCATACGAAACGGAGCCAGTCCAGATCCTTGGTGTCAACTTTGACGGGCCAGCGGGTGTGCTTCCCCCTGGCGCACGCTATCGTATCCCTATCTATTTCCAGGCAGCCACCGACACGGCCGAAGTCACCTTCAATCTTGAAATGATGATAGCCGACGCCACTCTCATCGACTGGAACGCGGTCGAGGCGGAGGTACGACCGCCGACTGCTGACCCCGAGGTGTGGGATATGATATGGGCGGAGTTGACCAGCCAGATTGGTGAGGGCTGGGGTGACTACATTTCTACTCTGAGAGCAGATGCTGCTCTGCTTCCCGAACAGTTGGGACATCCGTTCGTGGTCAGAGACGTGTTACAGATAGCGATCCACAGGGCTGAGGAGCAGGTGTCGCGAACTATCGCGGGTACGGTCATCGATGATACGTTGGGATTACCGGCTCGGGGTGATCGGATCTACCTAGCCTCACAAGACGGGGTGATGCAAGGCTTCGGATGGATATTGAATGATGGAACATTCGCCGTTACAGGAGCAGAGCTTGGTACCTATACGATATTGTTCGAAAACTACGTTGGTGCAGATGGCCCAGCCCAGGTGGTTGTACCCGACGAAGGTGTGGAAGACCTAAATATCCGGGTTCTGCGCGGTGGATTCGTTTCGGGCATGGTGCGCGCTGCTAGTACCGAGCAGCCACTGTCCGGCGCAAGCGTTGTTGCTCGCGACCAGGAAGGAAACGCTTACACAGGCATGAGCACAGGTGATGGCTCGTATTCGATAGGTCCTCTCCCGCCAGGTACTTATGATATTGTGATCTCATCTGAAACGCATGCACCCACTCGCATTGAGAAAGTGCAGGTTGGCACGGGCGAAGAGGTTACAGCTCCAAGCGTCGACCTCACGACGGGCGCATTGGTTTTCGGGACAGTCTCACTAGCGGCAGGTGGTCCAGACGCTGACTCGTACGTGGTAGAGTTCAGTTCTCCGGATGGCACAGCTAAGAGCCGAGAATTCCCCATTGATGCAGGCTTTACGATAGGTGGTTTAGCGGCAGGTTCATACCGCGCCCGGATACTCGCGCCAGGATACGCAGCGGAGACCGTTGAACCGATTGAACTTGCAGCTGGCGAGGCCTTCTCCCTACCGGCGCTGACGCTCCAACCTGGCGGTGCCTTGGAAGGTACGATCATGTCACTTGGCTCCGGTGTGGGTATTGCAAACGCTTCCATAGTCCTAAGCCAGGGCGAAGACGTTGCAGCCACGTCCGCTAGTACTAGTGATGGCACGTACTATATCGATAACTTGGTGCCCGGTGCCTACATGGTCCTAGTCACTGCGGAAGGATTTTGGTCAAGCTCGCAAACCGTCGATGTGCCTGCGGGAGAAGCTACGTCCTGGTCTGTAGAACTCCATCCGGCGGGCAGCATCCTCGGTACCGTAACCAGCGCAGATACCGGAAGTGGACTTGTTGGCATCACTGTCCAAGCTGCATCTGAGGATGGTGCGTTGCACAGCAGTGGGACCGATGCAGTTGGCCATTATGAGCTAGCCGACCTCCCTCCAGGCACATACACGGTCGGCCTGGGAGACATGGGCTTTGCTCATCTCGTCCAGACACCAGTAGTTCTCGACGAAAGCACTCCCGCACCCACAATAGACTTCGCCCTTGAAGTCGTAGGCTTCGTATCTGGCACGATTTATGACTCCGATGGTAACACGCCTATCGAAGGTGCCCTGGTAGCACTAGGTCAGGACGGCAAAGTCATAGCCCTTGCGCAAAGTGCTGCGGATGGATCCTATGGTTTCGCCGTGCTGAAGGAGGACACCTATGCGGTCGACGCTTTCACTCAGATAAATGCCTTCCCCGCCCAGACGGACATCGTTGTGAACTCGGGAGCCCAACTGTCGGGCATCGACCTTGTTGCTGGGGACCTCTACGTTGGAGGATCAGTAGTTGACGGGGCCAGCGGTCAGCCGGTAGCTGGCAGCTTTGTCTCCGTAGTAGCATCGTCCCAGGGCACACTTCTTAGGCAAGCGGGCCAAGCCCCTGTTGAAGCCGATGGCAGCTTTCTAGTTTCAGGGCTGGCGACTGGGGCTTTCAAGGTCATTGCTCAGGCCCCGGGCTACGCAGCTCAAACCGTCGACGTCACTTTGAGCGAAGGTGGAACCACCCCTTCAATCACCTTCGAGTTGACGCCTGGAGCCACAATATCGGGAACAGTTCTCGAGGATGTGACCGGCAATCCCATCGCAGGCGCTACGGTCATTGTTACCAAGGCTAGTGCGGACAATGAAACAGCTTTGACTCACACCGACGATTCAGGGCTGTATCAGATCGAAGGCCTTGGACCAGGTATTTACAACATTACTGTTTTGGACAACGTGCATCAGGTGTCGGTGGCAGTTATTGATGTGCCTGCCGGTGACACCGTTGTTCGGGATTTCTCGTTGCTAGCTAGTTCCACCCAGGTTACCGGTCGTGTTCTCGACAACGTAGGATTGCCGGTAGGAAATGCAGAAGTGATAGCTGTCGATGCTGGCGGACATCTGTTTGGCGAGGCTTTAACGGGCCCAGACGGATCCTTTACGATAAATGGGCTACCTCCAGGAACATATTCTGTCGTAGCCGAGGTTCTCCATCACGCGGCTCCAGAGGCAGTTCCGATTGTGGTGGAGGCTGGTAGCACGCTCACTGGTGTCGAACTCGCGGTCGCCCGGGCTGCAATAGCCGTTGGCGAAGCGCCGTCCTCGACGAGAACGGGCAATGCCCCGTTCGCCTCTGGTAGCTTTTCCCACGTAGCAAGCCATATTCTACCCGCTTCGACCCAGTGGGCTGGGTTGTCATCGGCTGCCGGTGAATCTGGGACGGTGGGCATAGGATCTTTTCTTGATGACTGGCTTTTCGGCAGAACTGAACCCGCTTGTCCTGAATGCCAGGGTGAGTGGGATGCGATGATTGCTGCGCAACAGCGGTGGCTCAGGGCGTCGTCCAAGTTCCACGAAGCCTCAAACAGGTACTGGGGGAAGGCCCTATGGATGATCGGCAAAGTCGAAATCGCCATTGTAGCCAATGCCGCGGTCGCTGGACTGGCAAAGGCGGTCGGTGCCCTGGCAGCCAGGTTCGGCTTACCAATACTTCATCAGATCGTTGCCGAAATTGCAGCTGCTGGCGTCGGGAATATTCTGAAGGGAGCCATTCTAGATGTTAAGATCGGACAGCCTGGCAAGGTACAAGGCGCCCTGGAGAACGCCCGTAGCGAAGTCATAAAGGGTGCCACAAAGCTCGCAGGATATGACATCGCTAATGATTTAGGCGGTAGAGGTCTCGCAAGCGCCTTGTGGGTAAAGGCCGTGGTAGACAAAGTAGGTAAGCTTCTCAATGTGCTGAGTGTACTCTCTGATGCCATCACTCTTGGCATTCTCAGAGACTGGGACCAGCTTATCCGTCTGGCTAATGAATTCAACGTCGCCGAGGATGAGCTTGAGTACGCCCAAAAAGCACATAACGCGGCCAGGCGTGCTTATAAGCAGTGCGAGAAGGAGTGCAAGAGGAAGAAGCAAGATCCAAAGCCACCCGAGCCGCCCAGTGAATTCATCGACACTACGTCGACCGACGTTGTCCGCCCCATCGACCCCAACGACAAGCTTGGCCCCGAGGGAGTCGGTCTGGCCCGAACTGTCTCCGCGGACGATGAGTTGGCCTACGTCATCAGGTTTGAGAACATGACCACGGCGACGGCGCCGGTTCAGGAATTGGTGGTCATAGACTATCTCGATCCGAACCTTAACTGGACAACGTTCCAGTTCTCGGACATTGCCTATGGAGACCGTCTGATCCCAGTTCCAGGTGGTGTGATCGAGTTCTCAACCCGCGACTTCCCGACGCCTCCAACCATCACGGGCACAGTCTCGGGCACCATGGCGATTGATATTACAGCCTGCGTCAATCCCCAAACGGGACGTGTTGAATGGCGCCTCAGGGCAATTGACACGGTAACTGGCCTGCCACCTGAGGATCCATTTGCTGGTTTCTTGCCTCCCGAGGACAGTACAGGTCGCGGCCAGGGGCATGTCAGCTTCTCGATCATGCCAAAAGCCTATGTCGCTATGGGCACGCGCATCACCAATACGGCAAGCATCATCTTCGACACCAACGATCCGATAGAGACGGACCCTGCAGCGTGGAACACCATCGGTGAACTCAGCCAGTTACAGTTCGGCGCCGTCATGTACGCCGTTGACGAAAACGGCGGCAGCGCCACCATCTCAGTCGTGCGCACGGGTGGCAGCTCCGGTGCGGTCACGGTCAATTACGCACCAGCGATCGCACTGCCACCGCCGGCTCGGATTACACCGCCACTTCGGGGACCGTCACCTTTGCCGATGGGGACACGGCTGAGAAGACCTTCACCATCCCCATCATGGATGATGCCCTGGTAGAGGGCGACGAAACCATGATTCTCGCCCTTAGCAATCCCACCGGTGGTGCCATCCTGGGCAGCCCCAGTACGGCGGTGCTGACGATTATCGACAATGACGTGGCCAAGCCTAGCTACAAAGTCTTCCTGCCCCTGGTGCTGAGGAACCCCTGAGAGAATCAGGCGCCAGGGTGGGGACGCAACCTTGCGCGAATGAGCAGTCATGGCTGCAAGTCCTGATTGCGCCGCCCCAGAGTGATCTGCAACAACGGGTAGTCTCCCTGCAGTGTGTTCGTACACCTGGGCTCGCCGGCAGATCGCTAAATTAGCGCACAAGCTCGCGGAAGCCGCTATGGTCGTAGGTATTGGCCCTGTCCGTTCTCCCCAACACGTGAGAGGGAGACCGCCGGAGAGTGGTCGAGCGCCTAATGCTGAGTCAGGACAAGATGATCTGCAAGGATGGCGATTGTGCCTCTTGATATCTTCCTCTAAGCCTCGGCTGCAACTGACTACCTGATCATCGTCATCCACCGTAGCTCAGAGGTACCGGAAAGCGAGAAGTAGCGAATGATGCCACGAATCCTGACCATCGCCGGCTCTGACTCCGGAGGCGGGGCTGGCATCCAGGCGGATCTCAAGACCTTCGCCGCCCTGGGGGTGTACGGCGTGAGCGCCATCACCTCCATCACCGCTCAGAACACGGTGGGCGTGCAGGGAGTGTTCGATCTGCCGCCTGAATTCGTGGGGTTGCAGATTGATTCCGTAGTGACCGACATCGGGGTGGATGCGGTGAAGACGGGGATGCTCTCCAACGCGGGGATCATCGAGGTGGTGGCAGCCAAGGTGAGGGAACACGCGCTGCCGCACCTGGTGGTGGACCCGGTTATGGTGGCCAAGAGCGGCGACCCGCTGCTGCGACCCGAGGCGCGGGAAGCGCTCATCGAGTTGCTCCTGCCCCTGGCCGAGGTGCTCACCCCTAACCTGCACGAAGCTCGCGTGTTGACTGGGCTGTCCATCGAGGGGTTAGAGGAGATGCACCGTGCGGCGGAGGCGATCCATGCTCTGGGGCCACGATATGTCGTCGTCAAAGGCGGCCACCTGGAGGCCGATCCGGCGGATCTGCTCTTCGATGGGCAGCGCTTTGTTATGCTCAGGGGGGAACGCATCGCTACTCTCCATACCCACGGCACGGGCTGCACCTTTGCCTCAGCCATCGCCGCTGGGCTGGCCAAAGGGCTCTCGGTGGAGGAGGCAGTGCGGGGGGCAAAAGTCTACATCACAGAAGCGATCCGCCATGCGCTGCCCCTGGGCCATGGCCACGGGCCGACGAACCATTTCGCTGTGCTGTACAAGGCGGCGGGGTGGGATTAGCTAAGACATCAGTTGCAGGCGGGCGGTCTCAGGCGTATAATCCTGCAGGGGGACTATTGGGTAATCTAGGGCAATCTCTATGTCCAAGGAGGTATATTCAGCATGACAGTTGGCACTGGCAAATACACGTACGAGGTCATCCAAGGCTGGGGGCATCTCCCCAAAGGATGGGAGCTCGGCTGGATACCTGCAGTGGCTGTTGATTCACAGGACAGGGTCTACGTGTTTAGTAGAAGTGATCATCCCCTGGTCGTTTTCGATCGCAAGGGCAACTTTCTAACCTCGTGGGGAGAAGGTATCCTCAAAGACGCCCATGGTATCTTCATAGACTCCAACGATCACGTTTATTGTGTGGACAGGAATACTCATGTAGTGAGGAAGTTCACCACTGGCGGCCAACTTCTGATGACGCTGGGCACGGAAGGCCACCCTGGAAAGGACGACGAACCCTTTGATCGTCCCACAGGTGTGGCTGTCTTGCCTTCGGGTGAAATCTATGTGTCTGATGGCTACAGTAACGCGCGGGTCCACAAATTCTCCCCCACCGGAAAGCTGCTTCTGTCCTGGGGTTCACCTGGCGATGGCCCGGGGCAGTTCAACCTGCCCCATAGCGTTTGGGTGGACAGACGAGGGCGTGTCTTGGTAGCCGACCGGGAGAACAACCGCATCCAGATCTTTAACTCAGATGGGGAATTCCTCGAGCAGTGGAGGGAATTCCTGCGACCAGATGCTCTGTTTATCGATGCTGATGACACCGTCTATGTAGCGGAACTAGACCAGCGGGTGAGCATCCTGACGCTCAAAGGAGAGCTGCTAGCGCGTTGGGGTGGCGAAAAGAGCAGCGCGCCGGGACAGTTTCTCGCCTGTCCACATGGGATATGGGCTGACTCCCGAGGAGATTTATACGTGAGTGAAGTCCAGGCAAACGATAGAATCCAGAAGTTTGTCCGGCGCAGTAGCTAAGTACATCTTTGGGAGAAATCATCCATGCACGACCCACGGTTAGAGAAACTGGCTGATGTTTTGGTCCACTACTCGGTGAAGGTGCGGCCAGGCGACAAGGTGATCCTCTCCGCGCCGGCCATCTCCGCACCGCTGGCTCGGGGGGTGTACGCCAAGGTGTTGCGGGCAGGCGGCTTGCCACTGGTGTTGGGGCAGTTGCCTCAAATGGAGGAAGTTTTCTACAGACACGCCAGCGAGGAGCAGTTGCAGCACGTTCCACCTCCCATCCGGATGGCCATGGAGACCTACGATGTGTTCATCAGCATCATCGGCGACGAGAACACCAGGGCGCTGACCGGTGTGGATCCAGCCAGGATGGTGCTGCGAAACCGGGGCTGGCGGGAGATCCGGGAGCTGTGCCTGGCACGGGCAGCCAGGGGTGAACTGCGCTGGACGCTGTGCCTCTTCCCCACCCAGGCTCACGCCCAGGACGCCGAGATGTCGCTCACCGAGTACGAGGATTTCGTCTTCGGAGCCTGCCTGCCCGATCCCGACGATCCCATTGGCTGGTGGCAGCGACTGCACGACCGGCAGGAGAGGCTGGTGGAATGGCTCCGGGGAAAGGAGCGGGTGCACGTTACAGCTCCAGACACGGAGCTGACCCTCTCCATTGCCGGCCGCACCTTCATCAACGCTGATGGGACAAAGAACATGCCCTCCGGCGAGGTGTTCACCGGCCCGGTGGAGGATTCAGTGGAGGGGCATGTGCGCTTCACCTATCCGGCCATCGAGTCCGGCCGCGAGGTGGAGGATGTGCAGCTCTGGTTTGAGAGGGGCAGGGTGGCGAAGGCCACAGCAGCCAAGGGGGAGGAGTTCCTGCTGGAAACGCTGGACACTGACGAGGGGTCACGATACGTGGGTGAGTTCGCCATGGGCACCAACACCGGCATCACCCGCTTCACCCGCAACATCCTCTTCGACGAGAAGATCGGCGGGAGCTTTCACCTGGCGCTGGGGGCTGGCTATCCCGAGACTGGCTCGCAGAACAGGTCGGCTATCCACTGGGACATGATTTGCGACCTGCGCCAGGGGGGTGCGATTTATGTGGACGATGAGCTAATCTATCAGAATGGGGAATTCGTTCTGGAACTGTAATGCTTTCAAGGAGAGTTCAACGGGAATCGAGCCCTCAACCGGCCGTTATGTCACCTGAGAGCTCGACTCCGACGCTTCTAATCAGGCAGAGCCTTGGTCATCTCTCCCAATATCAGTAATACCCTCTCCAGTCGCTCTTGCCAGGCCTGCGCTGAGGAATCCAGGGAGATTCTGAGTTGCCGCCGCCCCACCCGCATCTCTGCCCCCAGCCGTGACTTCAGCGTGGCCACCTCCGCTCGCTCCAGTGACCGGCCCTGAAGCACCACCGACCCATCATCGGCGTAGATGCTCTTCACCCCTGCCTTGCTCGCCAGCGCCTTGAGGCGAATCTGATAGAGAAGACTATCCACCACTTCAGGCCGCTGGCCGAAACGATCTTCCAGCTCCCGGGCTATCTCCTCCACCGCTGCCAGGGTTCGAAGCTGGGCCATGCGGCGGTACAATTGCAGCCGCAGATGCTCCTGGGGTACGTAGTCAGTGGGAAGATAGGCTCTCAGGGGCAGGTTGATCTGCACCCCCGTCTCCAGAGGGCTCAGATAGGCGGCCAATTCATCGCGCACCAGTTCGGGCGCTTCCTCCCCCTTCAGCTCCCTCACCGCCTGGGCCAGGAGTCGGGTGTACAGGTCAAAGCCGATGGCGCTGATGTGCCCGTGCTGTCGTTGGCCCAGGATCTCCCCCGCCCCTCGGATCTCCAGGTCGCGCATGGCGATGTTGAACCCCATCCCCAGCTCACTGGCCTCCTTGATAGTCTCCAGTCGCTGCCGCGCCTCCTCATTCAGCCGATGGTGCCGGGGATGGAAGAGGTAAGCGTAGGCCCGCACGGCGCCGCGCCCCACCCGGCCGCGCAACTGGTAGAGCTGGGCCAGACCGAAGCGGTCGGCCCGATGAATGATGATGGTGTTGACGTTGGGGATGTCCAGCCCACTCTCGATGATGGAGGTGCAGACCAGGACATCAATGTACCCCTCCACGAAGTCGGCCATCACCTGCTCCAGGTCCGGCTCGCGCATCTGACCGTGAGCCACGCTGATGATCACCTCCGCCACCAGCTCTGAAAGACGGCGGGCCATGTAATCGATGCTGCGGACCCGGTTGTGGACGAAGTACACCTGACCGCCTCTCCCCACCTCCCGCAGGATGGCCTTGCGTATCAGGCTCTCATCGTAGGCTCCCACATAGGTCTGGATAGGGATCCGCTCCTGAGGGGGGGTGTCAATGATGGAGACGTCTCGCACGCCAGCCAGCGACATGTAAAGGGTGCGGGGGATAGGCGTCGCTGTCAAGGTCAGGACATCTACCTCCTTGCGCTTCTGTTTAAGATGCTCCTTGTGCGTCACCCCGAAGCGCTGCTCCTCGTCAACGATCAGCAGCCCCAGGTCCTTGAAGGCCACATCTGGTTGCAGCAGCCGATGGGTGCCAATGACGATGTCCACCGTCCCCGCTGTGAGTCCCTGGAGGATGTGGCGCTGTTCCCTGGGCGAGCGGAAACGGGAGAGCATCTCCACCTCTATGGGGAAGGGGCTAAGGCGGCGGTGGAAGGTCTGAAAATGCTGCTGAGCCAGCACGGTGGTGGGCACCAACACTGCAACTTGTTTGTGATCCATCACCGCCTTGAATGCCGCCCGCAAGGCCACCTCCGTCTTGCCATAGCCCACATCGCCGCAGATGAGACGATCCATGGGTTTGGGCTTCTCCATGTCCGCCTTCACCTCGCGGATGGCCCGGAATTGGTCTTCTGTCTCGTAGTATGGGAAGGAAGCCTCCAGCTCAGCCTGCCAGAGGGTATCGGGGGAGAAAGCATGGCCCTCCATAACCTCCCGTGCGGAGTACAGCTCCAGCAGATCCCGGGCCAGTTCCTCCACTGCCCGCTGGGCCCTCTCTTTGACCCGCGCCCAGTCGGTGCTCCCCAGCCGGTGGATGGTGGGCTCCCGGTCGTCGGCGCCTACGTAGCGGCTGAGCCGGTCCACACCGTGGATAGGCACATAGAGCCTGTCCTCACTGGCGTAGTCCACCTGAAGGTACTCCCCCTCCACACCGTGGATTGTCAAGTGGACCAGCCCGCGAAAGATGCCGATGCCATGTTCCACGTGCACCACGTAGTCTCCGGGGGAGACATCGGCGAAGAAAGCCTCGGGGGTCACCTTCTTACGGCGGATCACGTGCCGGGGCTCCGGCCGGGCCCAGCCGAAGATCTCAGCGTCGGTCTGAAGGATCAGTTCCCAGCGATCCACCCCGCGGCGCAAGGTCCACCCCTCGGCCAGGGCCCCGGATAGAAGGCTCAGGCTGCCTGGAGGGGGCAGTTCGGTGACCGCCTCTACAGGCACCAGGTGTGCTCCCCGCTCTCCCCACAGCTCAGCCAACCGCTTGGCCTGTCGGCTGAGGGCCACGATCCGGACCCCAGCCTTTCCCTGAACCTGCCACACATCCAGGAGGCGCCGCAGTTGGCCTCCGTAGCGCTCCCCAGGCACAAAGGCATCGTGCAGGCGGTAGGATGTGTCCCCTGACCCTGATGCCTGGTAGCCAAGGATGAGAGGTGGGTGCACTTCCCACACCTCCCGCAGATGGTCCCAGGTCCAATAAGGGAGGATGACCCCCTGGGGAAGTTCCCCCGCTCTGCTCAGGCTCTCCCGCAGGTCGAGAGCTTCTCTTTCAAACTCCGCCACCGCCGCTTCCAGCTCCGGCTCGTCATCCAGGAGTATGAGACCCTGAGGGGGGAGATAGTCCAGGAGTTGGCTGGGACGGGGATAGAGATAGGGGAGGTAGAACTCCATGCCGGGGAAACATTCTTCCTGTTCCAGGGCCTCCTGATCCTCCTCAAAACGCTGGCGTACGGCCTCGTGGCAGGGGCTCAGGTCCCACGCACTCATGGCCTTGGCAGCCCGCGGGCCCCGGCGGGGCAGAGCCTCACTGGCCGGCCCAATGGTCACCTGCTCGATGTGAGACTGGGAGCGTTGGGTAGCTGGATCGAAGATGCGCAGGGAGTCAATTTCGTCGCCAAAAAACTCGATGCGCACCGGCCACGGACTGGCCGGAGGGAAAACATCCACGATACCCCCCCGGCGGCTGAAGGTGCCCGGTCCCTGGACCACGCTGACCGGTTCATACCCCCAGGACACCCACTCCTCCAGAAGTTGGCGTAGCGCGACCTGTTGCCCCTGGCGCAGGGTGCGCCTCGCAGCACGGTATTCCTCCGGGGGAAGGGTCAGAGAGAGAAGCGCCCGGGTGGAGGCCACAACCAGGGGTGGCACGGTGGTGGGAGTGGATCGAGAACTGACCAGTCGCTCCAGCGTCCTCAGCCGCTGCTCAGTGGTCACCGGGCTCCAGGGGATGTGCTCGTAGGGCAGGGCATCGGGCTCGGAGAAGCGAAGGATTGCCTCCGGGTCTGGGGCCCATATCCGCAGTTCTTCATAGAGCTGCCGGGCCCGTTCCGCCTTGCCGGTGATGAGCATCAGCGGCCGTTTCAGGTCGTGATGGAGGGCAGCCACCAGGTAAGGACGAGCCGCCGCCAGGAGGTGAAGTGGCTGGGGGCCAGATGGCCCCTCGGATGAGCCACGGAGATCCTCAATCAGGCGGCGGTAAACAGATATGCAATTGAGGCAGTCCAACAAACCGGCGAGTTTCACCCTACATCTAATTGCACTGATTCATAGCCTCTTCAATGCCCAGCTCCAGGAAAGCTTCGATAGCGGCTATCGCTTTATCGTAAGTCGTGGCCATCGTAGCCAACTCCTCCTCACTGAAGTCGCTGAGCACGTAGTCTATCACCTCTACCCCAGCCGGAGGCCTTCCGATACCCACCCGCAGGCGGGCGAACTCCTCGGTGCCCAGGGCATCAATAATGGACTGCACGCCCTTGTGGCCGGCGGCGCTGCCCCCTGGGCGGAGTCGGATCTTCCCCAGCGGCAGGTCCAGGTCATCGTGCACCACCAGGATGTCCCGGGGCTCATAGCCATGGCGGGCCATAAGCCCTCGCACCGCCCAGCCACTTCCATTGACAAAAGTAATGGGCTTGGCCAGGATAACGGGATGGCCAGGGATCACTCCTCTGGCGATGCGGGCCTTAGCTTTCAGGCCGGTGAAGGTTAGGCCATGGGCCTGGGCCAGCGCATCCAGGCAATGAAACCCCACATTGTGGCGATTCTGTTCATATTTGGGCCCAGGATTGCCCAGGCCCACGATCAACTTCCATTCCAGTTCATCAGCCATCAAATTCGTCCCTTTCTTCACTGAAATGGGGCTCAAGCACACCCTATTTCTTTCTCCGATACCTTAGTTCCTACAATCGGCTAAGGAGGAGGGAGACCAGTCGGCGCAGCAGCGCCAGGATCACCACGAACAGGAATAATCCCCCTGCCGAGGCTCCGCCGTAACAGGCCGCGTTGCTCAGCCCCTCGATGCTGAGGGCCGAAGGGGGAGAATGATCAGCTTTGGTTCCCACCTTCTTCTCAGGCACAGCCGGTTCACTCACCGTGGGCTGAGGGGTGGGGGTGGGCAGTTTCGGCTGTTCGACCACGATAGTTGGTGTGGGCGGCAGGGGAGTGGGCGTGCGCGCGCGGGTGGGTGTAGCCTCCGAAGTGGGGGTTACCGTAGGAATGGTGTTGGAGACAGAAATGTTCCGCACGAAGTACTCGTCGTAGTTGCCGTCGCGGCGCACCACCCGCAGCCGCAGCTTATAAGCACCGTCGGGCACGGTGGTGGTGTACCAGATCTCCAGTTGCCCATTGATGACAGGTGTCTCATGGACCTGGCCTATGAACACCCATTCCTCAGTGGCCATTGGTGAATAGTAGAGCTCGTACTTCCAGAAATCGGGATGGGTGGCTGTTCCCTGCATGGCCACTGCCCCCGCCACCATCGCGTTGTCTCGCGGCGAGGTGATCCCCGGCGCTTGCGCGCCAGCCCACTGCCCCTTCGCCAGCCCTACAGCCAGCAGCACCAGCCCGGCCAGGACAGCCAACAGCCATGTTGTAGAGTGTTGTAAATTGAGCACCTGTGTCGGTTTCATTGCTACTCCTCAAGCGCACTTCAATGGACTTTAAGTGTAGCACAAAATGCTCTTAAGGACAAGAAGGCGCGAAAATTCCAGGTACACAGCACCCGTTGCTCTTTTTTCGAGGCCAAAGCCGATTATTCTGCCAGGACAAATCAAGGAGTTGCTTCAGCAGGCCCCTCGTAGTTTCTGGGTCAGGGAGGGGTGGGAATGGAACTTGATAGGTTTTGACAGTCACTCAACACTATACTGGATGGCGGAATCCAAGCCCGCAACGCCAGGTTCGGGCTTTTTTCATGGCACAAGTGGCCAAGGTGGTGGGAATGAGCAAGACCTCACGTCTGCCTGGCTTCTATCAATTGAACATCGAGGAGCGGACCGGAATGGTGGCCCAGTGGGCAGGGCTGGCTCCTGATGATATCTCTATGCTGCGGCAGGGCTTGGCCCTGGCCCAGGCGGAGAGGATGATCGAAAACGTGATCGGCACCTGCGCCCTGCCACTGGGGATCGCAGTCAATTTTCTCATCAATGGGCGCAACTATCTGATCCCCATGGCCATTGAGGAGCCCTCGGTGGTGGCCGGAGCCAGCTTTGCGGCGCGGCTGGTACGTGAAGGCGGCGGGTTTGAGACCACCTCCACCGATCCGATGATGATCGGCCAGATTCAGGTGCTGGGCCTATCCGATCCCTGGCACGCACGCTTCGACCTGCTGGCCGCCAAAGAGCAGGTGCTCGATCTGGCCAACCAGCAGGACCCGGTCATCGTCGGCCTGGGCGGCGGCGCGCGCGATCTTGAGGTGCGAGTTTTCCCCCATACCCTGAAGGACACAGGCAGCCCTGTCGGCCCGATGCTCGTCCTCCACCTGCTGTACGACGTGCGAGACGCCATGGGGGCCAATGCAGTCAACACCGCTTGCGAGGCCGTGGCCCCCATGGTGGAGGAGATCACCGGCGGCCGCGTGGTGCTGCGCATCCTCTCCAACCTGGCCGACCGAAGGCTGGTCCGGGCCAGGTGCGCAATCCCTCCCCAGGCCCTCACCCTTGATGAGTTCGCGGGAGAGACAGTGGTACAGCGCGTCCTAGAAGCCCACGCCCTGGCGACCGTGGACCCCTACCGCGCGGCGACGCACAACAAGGGGATCATGAATGGCATTGACGCCCTTGCAGTAGCCACGGGAAACGACTGGCGGGCGGTGGAGGCAGGGGCACATGCCTACGCTGCCCGCGGTGGAGCCTACAGACCGCTGTCGCGCTGGGAGAGGGACGCTGAGGGGAAGTTGGTGGGCACGCTGGAACTACCGTTGGCAGTGGGCACTGTGGGTGGAGCGACGAAGGTGCATCCCACAGCACGACTGGCGCTCAAGATCCTGGGGGTTGAGTCTGCCCGCGAGTTGGCGGAGGTGATGTGTGCTGTGGGGCTGGCCCAGAACCTGGCTGCCCTACGTGCCCTGGCGACCGAGGGCATCCAGCGAGGTCACATGGAGCTACACGCCCGGCAGGTGGCCATTGCCGTTGGAGCTGAAGGGGAGTTGATCGAGCGGGTGGCCGAACGGATGGTGCAAGAGCGAGTGATCCGCCCCGATCGGGCGGAAGCGATCTTAGCAGAGCTCAGGCAGGGCACAGACTTCTAATTGACCCGCAGGAGAAAACACCAGACACAAGGAGGCTAGAATGGACAAAGTACGGCTTGGCCTGATCGGCACCGGCGGTATGGGCATAGCACACATCCACCTCATCAAGGACATTGAGGAGGCGGAGTTGACCGCCGTGTGCGACATTGATCAGGAGATCTGCGAAGGGGTATCGGCCGAGAATGAGGTGCCGGGGTTTGTGGACTACAAAGCGTTGATTGACAGCGGACTGGTGGAGGGGGTGATCGTAGCCACCCCCCACTATTTCCATCCACCCACCAGCATTTACGCCATGCGGCAAGGGGTGCACGTCCTATCGGAGAAGCCGGTGGCGGCGACGGTGAAGGCCGCCGACGAGATGAACCGCGCCGCCGAGGAAACGGGCGTGAAGTTCGCGGTGATGTACCAGCGGCGGACGACGCCCCTCTACCAGGCCGCCCGGAAGCTGATTGACGAAGGCTGGCTGGGAGAATTGTACCGCACCTGCTGCGTTGATACCCACTTCCGAAGCAAAGCCTATTACGATTCAGCCGGATGGCGGGCCACCTGGAAGGGCGAGGGCGGCGGCGTCACTATCAACCAGGCCCCGCACGGGATTGACGTATTCATGTCCCTGGGCGGGCTTCCCTCCCGTGTGATAGCCCGGACGGCAACGCGGCGGCATGACATCGAGGTGGAGGACGAGGCTTCGGCCATGCTGGAGTACGAAAATGGCGCCATCGGTTACTACCACACCAGCACGACGGAAGCACCGACCACCGAATACATGGAGTTCTGCGGCGAGAAGGGCAAGCTGGTGATCTCCAATGGAAAGCTCACCTTCTGGACCCTGGAGACACCGGTGCAGGAGTTCACCGACACCACTGAAGGGATGTGGGCCAGCCCACCGGCTGAGGAAGAGGAGATGGTGCTGGAGGAGCGGGAGACCGGCCACGCGGCCGTGATCCGCAACTTTGCGCGGGCCATCCTCTACGATGAGTCGCTGATCACGCCGGGCGTGGAGGGGATTTGGACCGTGGAGTTCATCAACGCCCTGATTCTCTCTGGCAAGAGGGGGAAGCCGGTGGACATCCCGGTGGACCGCGAGGAGTACGAGGCCTTCCTTGAGGAGATGAAGAGAACCTCCAGGGAGAAGGTGATGACTGGTCCCGATCAGCGAATCACGGACACCAATATTTAGTCCCCAGTCCTCAGTCCTAAGTCCTGATGGTGGACTATGGACTGTGGACTGTGGACCAAGGACTAAGTCATGAGACCGCTGCGCGAGGTGGGCATCGTAGGCTATGGGGCCTATATCCCCTGTTACCGGCTGCCCGCTGCAGAGGTGGCCCGGGTGTGGCAGGGTGAGGGAACCAGTATGCCTATCCGAGAGAAAGCCGTGCCAGGACTTGACGAGGACAGCGCCACCATGGCTATCGAGGCGGCGCGCAACGCCCTGGCCCGTGCTCAGGTGGACCCGAGCCAGATCCGCGCCGTGTGGGTGGGCAGCGAGTCTCATCCCTACGCTGTCAAGCCCACCTCCACCATCGTCGCCCAGGCCATCGGTGCTGTGCCCCACGTGCTGGCCGCCGACTGCGAGTTCGCCTGCAAGGCTGGCACGGAGGCCATTCAAACAGCCATGGGGTTGGTTGGCTCAGGCATGGCCGACTATGCGTTGAGCATCGGCGCTGATGCGGCCCAGGGCCGGCCTGGAGATGAGCTGGAGTACACTGCCGGTGCCGGCGCAGCGGCCTTCCTCATAGGCCCAGCGGAGGAATCGGCAGCCCTCATCGAGGGCTCCACCTCCTACGTGACTGATACCCCCGACTTCTTCCGGCGGCCCGGACAGCGCTATCCACAGCACACCGGTCGCTTCACTGGCGAGCCAGCCTACTTCCACCACACCGAGTCGGCTGCCCGCCATCTGCTGGAGGAGGTAGGGGCTGAACCGGCCGATTTCGCCTACGCCATCTTCCACCAGCCCAATGTCAAGTTCCCACAACGGGCTGCGCAGCGGCTGGGGTTTACCTACGACCAGATCAAAGTGGGCATGCTGGTCAACGAGATTGGCAATGCCTACGCCGGTTCCTCCCTGCTGGGGTTGACCGCCGTGCTGGACGTAGCCCGGCCCGGAGAGTGCATCTTCCTCGTGAGCTTCGGCTCTGGCGCGGGTAGCGACGCTTTCTCCCTTCTGGTCACCGATCTCATCGAGGAAGGGCAGCGCCGGGCACCTCTGACCCGTGACTACATCGCCCGGCGGGTGATGGTAGACTACGCTACCTACGTGCGCTACCGGCGAAAGCTGCGTATGCACTGACAAATGTCAAATTCAAATGCCCAATTTCAGATGATATTTCGGGATTTGAGATTGAAGGATGCGCGACGTCACCATAATTGGCATCGGACAGACGCCGGTGGGCGAACACTGGCATAAATCGCTGCGACAGTTGGCCGGGGAGGCAGTCTCAGCGGCGTTGCAGGACGCTGGCCTGGAGCGGGCTGACGCCCTCTATGTGGGCAACATGCTCTCCGGCGAGATCGCCGCGCAGGAGCATCTGGGGGCCCTGATAGCCGATTTCGTGGGCTTGCGGGGCATCGAGGCCTACAAAGTGGAGGCTGCCTGCTGTTCAGGGGCCGCTGCGCTGCGGATCGGCTACATAGCCGTGGCCGGGGGCCTACAGGACATCGTCATAGTCTGTGGGGTGGAGAAGATGACCGACGTCCTGGGCCGGGACACGACGGCTGCCCTGGCGCTGGCAGGGGATGGCGACTACGAGGCTGCCCTCGGTCTCTCTTTCGTGGCCATAAACGCCCTGCTTATGCGCCGCTACATGCACGAGTACGGTGTCTGTCACCAGGACTTCGCTCCCTTCAGCGTCAATGCCCATCGGAATGGAGTGGGCAATCCTTATGCTATGTTTCGGTGGCCTATCACCGCCCAGGCCTTCGCTCAGGCGCGGATGATTGCCGATCCCATCAACCTGCTCGACTCCTCCCCCATCGCCGATGGCGCGGCTGCGGTCGTGCTGTGCCCCACAGCCCAGGCCGGCGAGTTCACCAACCACGCGGTGCGTATCCGTGCCTCGGCCACGGCTACCGACAGCGTGGCCTTGCACGACCGGCGCGATCCGCTCTTCCTCAGCGCCGCATATCAGTCGGCCAGGAAGGCCTATCAGCAGGCGGGGATCAGGCCCCAGGACCTCGATCTCTTCGAACTGCACGACGCCTTCACGATCATGGTTGCCCTTTCTCTGGAGGCCTCCGGCTTCGCTGAACGGGGGCAGGGTGTGCGCCTGGCCCAAGAGGGGGAGATCACACTGGAGGGCCGTATCCCCATCTGCACCATGGGAGGCTTGAAGGCACGCGGGCATCCCGTCGGGGCCACGGGCCTCTATCAGGTAGTGGAGGTGGTACAGCAGTTGCGAGGGCAGGCGGGGCCCAACCAGATTGAGGGTGCCTCACTGGGCATGGCCCAGAACATCGGGGGCAGCGGTGCCACCGTCGTCACTACCATCTTGGAGAGAGCAGAGTAGACCAAGGGCATGGCTGTAGTAAGCTGCAGGTTACCAATCGGAAGTTGCAAGTTTGATCAGAGAACTTGTAGCTTGCAACTTTCAACTTGAAACTCATGTAAGGAGGATTCCATGTTCACACTGAGTGCTTTTGCCGATGAGATATCACCAAACCTGACCAAGCAATTGGATGTCCTGGAGTCGGAGGGGATACGCTACCTGGAGCTGCGAGGGGTCTGGGGTAAGGGTGTGCTGCAGTTGGACGATGGAGAGATTGCCACCATCAAAGAGGAACTGAATGCCCGGGGGATGGGGGTATCGGCCATTGGCTCTCCCATAGGCAAGATGCGGCTTGATGAGCCCTTTGAGCCTCACCTGGAGAAGTTCAAGCGAGCGGTGGAACTGGCTGAGTTCTTCGGCTGCGAGTACATCCGCCTCTTCTCCTTCTACCCGCCCCTGGGCGAGAAGGCGGCCGACCACCGGGATGAGGTGTTCGAGCGCATGTGGGCTCTGGATGAGGCAGCTAAGGGGCACGCTGTGAAATTGGCCCACGAGAACGAGCGGGCCATCTACGGTGACATCCCTGACCGCTGCCATGACCTGTTGACCACGCTCCCCAGGGAGCGCTGGGTTGCAGTCTTTGACCCAGCCAACTTCGTCATTGAGGGGGTGAAGCCCTTTGACGATGCCTATCCATTGCTGGAGGAGTTCATCGCCTACTGTCACATCAAGGATGCCACCTTCGATCCTCCTGAGATCAAGCCAGCCGGTGAGGGAGATGGGCAGATTCCTGAGGTGTTGAGCGCGCTAGACCAAAAAGGGGTGAGTTGCTTCCTCACCTTGGAGCCGCACTTGGCCATGGCTGGTCAGTTCCGTGGTTTCACCGGGCCCGAGCTGTTTCGCAAGGCCTCGGACGCTTTGAAGAAGGTGCTGACTGAGATCGGTGCAGAGTGGGACTGAACCGAGTTTGGAGGTTGAGATGCAGATACCGCGTTATTGGAGGTTGAGTCAACAGCGATATGGGTTAGCAGGTGAGGTGTGTGAGTCGTGTGGGGAGAAGCTGTTCCCGCCGCGAGATGTGTGTCCAGTATGCCAGCAGCCGGCCAGCAAGCCCTTCACCTTCAGTGGACGGGGGAAGGTCTACTCTTACTCGGTGGTGCGGCGAGCACCGGAGGGCTTCGAGGAGTTCGTGCCCTATACCGTAGCGTTGGTCAAGCTGGAGGAGGGGCCGCTGGTCACAGCGCAGCTCACCGATGTGGACAACGAAGAGGTGAAGATCGGGATGGAGGTGGAGATGGTGACCCGAAAGCTCCGAGAGGAGGGAGAGGACGGGTTGATCATCTACGGCTACAAGTTCCGACCTCAGTTGGCGGTGGCCGGAGAATAAGGGCGACCCTCTGGGTCGCCTGAGAAAGCAAGGGGGTTGCGGTCTGCTGGCCACAGGCTGTGCTGCAACCCCCCACCTCTATCTCACCTCTGATGGCCTCTATTCTCCCTCTCCGGAATTGCCACGCACCCCTCCTGAAAGCACTTCGTCCCCGCTGCCCCCTTCTTCATCACAACCACACCTGTTTTGCTCTTTCCTATCCGCTTCATACGTGATATAATAAATGTGATGGATGAGTTGTGAGTCAAGTAGGGGCTATCCTCCGTGATCGCCCTCTGTGCCGGAAAGTGAAAGCGACTGATGTTTCGAAATCTGCTCACCAAGGTGATGGGCGATCCCAACGAGCGGGAGCTGCACCGGCTGCAGCCCCTCGTGGAGGCCATAAATAGGCGGGAACCAGAGGTCCAGGCTCTGTCCGACACAGAACTGAGGGCCAAGACAGATGAGTTCCGCCGTCGGCTGGCGGAAGGCGAGACCCTGGATGACCTCCTGACCGAAGCCTACGCTGTAGTGCGGGAGGCTGCCAAGCGCACTGTTGGCATGCGCCTCTTCGATGTGCAACTGATCGGCGGCATCGTCCTCCACGAGGGCAAGGTGGCGGAGATGAAGACCGGTGAGGGGAAGACCCTGGTAGCGACCCTGCCTCTGTACCTCAATGCCTTGGAGGGCAAGGACGTGCATCTGATCACCCCCAATGACTATCTGGCCAAGTTCGGTGTGCAGTGGATGGGACCCGTCTATCACCTGCTAGGGGTCTCGGCCGGCTGCATCCAGCCCATGGCCCCCGACCCTCGACTAGGTTCCTTCTTGTTCGATCCCGATTATCGCTCCGCCGACGACCGCTACGAAAACCTGCGTGCGGTGTCACGGCGGGAAGCCTACGAAGCGGACATCACCTATGGCACCAACAGCGAGTTCGGCTTCGACTACCTGCGCGACAACATGGCCATGTCGCTGGATCAGTGCGTTCAGCGGGGGCTCCACTACGGCATTGTGGATGAGGTGGACTACATCCTCATTGATGAGGCCCGCACCCCACTCATCATCTCCGGTCCGGGGGAGGAGCCCGATCCCAACTACGAACGGATGTCCCGATTGGTGCCCCGGCTCAGGCGGGATGAGGATTACCTGGTTGACGAGAAGGCTCAGATCTTGACCCTCACCGAGTTGGGCATTGAGAGGATGGAGCGCTGGCTGGGGATTGACAATCTGTACTCCGACGAAAACTACCGCCTGACGCCCTACATTGACAACGCCCTGCGGGCTCACGTCCTCTTCCACCGCGATCACGACTACGTGGTCATGGATCACCAGGTGATCCTGGTAGACGAGTTCACTGGACGGATGATGCATGGCCGCCGCTACTCCGAGGGACTGCATCAGGCCATCGAGGCCAAGGAAGGGGTGCCCATTCAGCGGGAGAACCTGACCCTGGCTACCATCACCCTCCAGAACTACTTCCGCATGTACGATAAGCTGGCGGGGATGACTGGCACAGCGGCCACGGAGGCCGAGGAGTTGGACAAGATCTACGGGCTGCAGGTGGTGGTGCTGCCGACTAACGTCGAATACCGCGCCACCTATGGCGACTTAGTCACCCACCGCCGCCCCATCAGCGAGATCGAAGAGGTGAGCTTTGCTGGGATGTTGAACGGGCGCGATGACGTCGAGATAACGACTTACGAGCGCTCCGACGGGTCGGAGAGACGCTACTTCCAGCGTCTTGATCTCCCCGACGTGGTCTACAAGACGGAAGGAGCCAAGTTCCGGGCCGTGATTGATGAGATCGAGGGTTGTCACCGACGAGGCCAGCCGGTGCTGGTGGGCACGGTGGCCATTGAGACCTCGGAGCAGCTCTCGCGGATGCTCAGACGGCGGGGCATCCCTCATGAGGTGCTCAATGCCAAGCGGCACGAACAGGAGGCGCGCATCATCGCCCAGGCTGGACAGTCAGGCGCGGTGACCATCGCCACAAACATGGCTGGCCGAGGGGTGGATATCCGGCTGGGCGGCGATCCGGAGGGATTAGCCCGCGAGCGGTTGCGCCGTCAGGGATATGACCTAACAGCCCTCCCCGATGGGGTGTGGGAGAAGGCATTGGCCGAGGCCAGGCGGGATTACGCCCAGGATCAGAAGCGGGTGCTGGAGCGGGGTGGCCTGCACGTGATCGGCACTGAGCGACATGAGGCCCGCCGCATTGACAACCAGCTCCGAGGGCGCTCAGGCCGCCAAGGCGATCCCGGCTCCTCTCGCTTCTATGTCTCACTGGGGGATGAGTTGATGCGCCGCTTCGGGGGCGACCGCGTGGCGGGCCTCATGGACCGTCTAGGGCTGGAGGAGGACATCCCCATCGAGCACGACCTGGTCTCCAAATCCATCGGGAGCGCCCAGGTGCGGGTGGAGGGTTTCAATTTCGACATCCGCAAGCACGTCCTGGAGTACGACGACGTGGTCAACAAGCAACGGGAGGTGATCTACACCCAACGGCGACAGATCCTGAGCCAGGACAACCTACGGCCTACCATCCAGCGTATGGTGGAGGAGGAACTGAAGGCGTTGGTGGCCGGGCACACTGCTGTGGAAGAGTACGAGGAGTGGGACCTGGCAGGGCTCCAGTCTGCAGTGCGGGCCATCCTCCCTCTGCCTCGCCGTCTGCGTCCTCAGGATTGGGAGGGACTGCCTGCCCACGAGATCGAGGCCCAGTTGGTGGCCCTGGCCGATGAGTTCTACACTGCGAAGGAGCGGAAACTAGGGTCGGAGATGATGCGCCAGGTCGAGCGTTTCATCCTGTTGCACACCGTGGACAACCTCTGGATCCGCCACCTCACCGACCTGGACAACCTGCGGGAGGGGATCGGCCTGCGGGCCTATGGCCACCAAGACCCCCTGGTTGCCTTCCAGCGGGAGGCCCACGAGATGTACGATGACTTGGTGGCTGCTGTCCAGCACGACGTGGCGCGGGCCATCTACCACGTTGAAGTGCAGGAGGCCCCTCGACGCCGGCCTGCGCAGGCCACACGGCCCCGGAGGATAGCTCCAGCAGCTACTCAGCGGCCGGCCATGCAGACCAGAGCGGTCGGTCGCAATGACCCCTGTCCCTGTGGCAGTGGCAAGAAGTATAAGAACTGCTGCATGCGAAAGGAGAGAGTTGCCGCCGGTAGTGCGCCCGTGGCCCAGGCAGCGGGGGGCAGGTCGAAGCGCAAGAGGCGATCGCGTCGTCGGCGTCGGTAGAAAGGTCGGGAGTAAGGAGGATATCAATATGGCACACCGTAAACTTCCTATTCCACCTCACTTCGATCCGGGTAAAGTGGGTGAGGTTTGGAGAGTTCCCTATCAGGAACGGGCTGAGGAAGCTGAGAAGTGGGCAAAGCAACATAACATACAGCCTGCGGCCAATGACAGATTCAAAATCTGTCTAGTGGCAGTAGATGTGCAGAAAGCCTTTTGTATTCCTGGCTTTGAATTGTTTGTCAGTGGACGTTCCGGGACCGGGGCGGTTGACGACAATCGAAGGCTGTGTGAATTCATCTACCGGAACCTGGATGTGATTACCCAGATTGCTCCGACGATGGACACGCACCAGGCGATGCAGATCTTCCACTCCGCCTTCTGGGTTAACGACGAGGGCGAGCACCCAGAGCCCTACACACTAATCACGATGGAGGATGTTGAGGAAGGCCATTGGAAGTTTAACTCCGTGCTTTCTCGCAGTCTTGGGATAGATGATGAATACGGTCAGCAGCATGTGGAACACTATACAAAGGCATTGAGAGAGGGTAGCAAATACGATCTGACCATATGGCCCTATCACGTCATGTTGGGGAGCATTGGCCATGCGCTGGTCCCGGCTGTGGAGGAAGCCATCTTCTTCCACAGCATAGCACGATATAGTCAGCCCAGTTTTCAGGTCAAAGGGGACAACCCGCTGACCGAGCACTATTCAGTCCTTGGCCCAGAGGTGTTGGAGGGGCCGGACGGAGAGCCGATTGCCCAGAAAAATGTCCAATTCATTGAGCGGCTCTTGCAGCTCGATGCGGTCATCATCGCTGGACAGGCCAAGAGTCACTGTGTGGCCTGGACGATTGATGATCTGCTGCAAGACATTTACCTTCGGGATGAGAAGTTGGCTCAGAAAGTGTATCTCCTGGAGGATTGCACCTCCCCAGTCGTCGTACCCGGGGTGATGGACTACACGGGTGAAGCGAACGCCGCATTCCAGAGATTTGCTGATGCGGGAATGCATATTGTCCGCTCCACCGATCTCATCGAGAGCTGGCCTGGCATCAGGCTTTGATGAGGAGAAACGCGCTGATGACCCAGAAGACCATCCTTTCGACCCCTCTTGCCCTCTCCGAAGACCGGGCCGACATCTACTTCGCCCACACTCAAGAGATCCTGAAGGCCGAGGGCCTGAATCCGGTGGTCACCATGGAGGTCTTTTCCAATAGAGCTGGCATCCTGTGCGGCATACGAGAGGTACTGGACCTGCTGGCCGCCGTCCTGCCTGAGGACACCGAGGTGTGGGCCCTGGAGGAGGGAGAGCCGATGGAGGCCAAGGAGGTGGTCCTGCGCATCACCGCCCCCTACCAGAGCTTCGGCCTGTATGAGACGGCATTTCTGGGCATTCTGGCCAGCGAGAGCGGCTGGGCCACGGCGGCGCGGGAGTGCGTGGAGGCGGCGGGCGATGCCCCCGTCATCAGCTTTGGGGCGCGCCACGTGCACCCCGATATCTCAGCGCGGATGGAGTACGCGGCGCTGGTAGGCGGCTGTGCAGGATGCGCCACGCCGGCCGGCGCGGCGCTGGGGGGCATCCAGGCCAGCGGCACCATGCCCCATGCGCTGATCCTCATCTTCGGCGATACCGTGGAGGCCACCCTGGCCTTTGACCGACACATGCCCCCCGAGGTATCGCGCATCTCCCTGGTGGATACTTTCAAGGATGAGGCTGAGGAGGCTCTGCGGGTAGCCGAGGCCCTGGGCGACCGGTTGTGGGGCCTGCGGCTGGACACCCCTGCAGAGCGGGGACGTGTCACGCCTGAGTTGGTGAAGGAGGTGCGTGCCCGGCTGGATCAGGCGGGCTTCCCTCACGTCAAGATTTTTGTCAGCGGAGGAGTGGGTCCGGAGCGCATTCAGCTCTTTGGGGCGGCGGGCGCTCCAGTGGATGGATACGGAATGGGGAGTGCCATCAGCGGGGCGCCACCCATTGATTTCACTGCCGACATCAAGGCCATCGAAGGCAAATCCCTGGCCAAACGGGGACGCATCCCCGGCCTCACTCCCAACCCCCGGTTGAAGAGAGTGCTCCTGGCCCCATAGAGAACAGGCCCGCGATCATACGCGGGCCTGTGATCGTTGGAGGAGCTAACGCCTCTGACCAGGGGCTGAGGCCTGAGCGTCGATCTATTCCTCTTCTTCCTCTTCCGCCGTCGGCGTGGGGGCGATGGCCTGGATCAACTGGTCCAGCATCTCGTAGGCGAAGGTCTGGCGGAAGCCAGCCAGGCAGGCCACCAGGAAGGGAAGCCATTCAGCGGCCGGAACAGGGAAGCAGTGGGCCCCTCCCCACCCGTTTCAGGACTTCCTCCTCTTCACTGGGCCCCTCCGGAGGTGGAGGCGGCCGGAATGCTACCTCAGGCAGCTCGTGCTCCTCCGGCTGTGGGAGAGGAGGCGCGCTGGACTGAGGTACTGTTGCTTCAGGAGGAATTTCCTCCAGAGGTCTCATCGCCACCGGCGCTGTTGGGGCCTCTGCCTCCTCTTCCCTCTCCACCTGGTGTCGGGGTCCAAGACCCTCGACCGGAGGAAGCCCATTGCCGAAGAGAATATCCACTCCCTTGTCCTTGATACTGGCTTTACGCCTGCTCATTCAGAATCACCTCCGCTAGCGTCCTGTAGGCTTCAGCGCCGGGATGACGGCTGGCATATTCCAAGATGGGCTGACGAGCTACCGGGGCTTCGGCGAAGCGGATACTGCTTGTAATCACGATGGGGAAGACCTGATCGCCTATGGCGGCCCGAAGCTCTTCTTCACCACGCTGTTGCCAAGTGATAGAAAACCTGGTATACTGAAACTACGGTCGGGCAAAGGGGCGATGGAGGCCCTCAGGGGCTACGCGGCATCAATGGGTTCCCTACGAAGAAGGAGGTGACTGTCATGGCGAAGTTCGACAAGACCATCGTGATCGCTGCTCCCTTGAGCGACGTGTTTGATTACGTCTCACAACCAGAGCATTTCCCAAACTTTCTGCCTATAGCCGATCTTCAGTTTCTCACTCACATGCACCGCGGAGTTGGCACGCGCCTTCGCTACAACTTCACCCTCGTCGGCAGGAGAATGCTGACAGAGTGCGACCTGACCAGGCTGGAATTGGACGAGAGTTTGGCGTTCCATTCCACCAGGGGTGTAACCTGCGATTGGGGCTTCACTTTCAAAGAAGTGGAAGGCGGCACTCAACTCCGCTGGGAGGGCGAATACGACATACCCCTAGGATTTCTGGATAAGCTCCTGGGGAGGAGTGCAGGCATGGAACGAGCGATGGAGGCCGCCGTTGAGGACAGCCTGCAAAAGCTCAAAGAGACGCTTGAATCGGGCTGAGGCCCTTGCCCAGGACAAATGACATATGAGGGTTGTGCAGACCAGCGGTGGGATCGAGAGACGCAGCGTAGCCCCGCTGCTCAGGTAAACATGCAAAGGAGATCATTCATGGAGCTCATGGAGGCCATTCGCAAACGACGCAGTATCCGCAAGTACCGGCCCGATCCCGTGCCTCAGGAGGACATCGAATACGTGCTGGAGGCAGCGCGGCTGGCCCCCTCCTGGGCCAACAGCCAGTGCTGGCACCTCGTGGTGGTCACCGACCCCCAAGTGAAGGAAGCGGTGGCCAAAGCGGGCAACCCCTGGACCGCACAGGCGCCGGCCCTCATCGTCGCCTGTGCTGATGCCACCAAGCCGGGCACCAAAGGTGACCAGCAGTACTACATGCTGGACATCGGCATCGCTGTGGAACACCTGATCCTTGCTGCGACCGATCGGGGCCTGGGTACCTGCTGGATCGGAGCTTTCAAAGAGGAGGTTGCCAGGGAAGCTCTGGGCGTGCCAGACTCCATCCGCGTGGTGGCCTTCACCCCTCTGGGCTACCCGGCTGAGCCCCCCGGTCCTCAGCGGCGCAAATCGCTGAACCAAATCGTAAGCTACAACCGATACGAGGCCCTCTGAGGAAAGGTGCAAAATCAAGCCAAACGAAAGTTGAAGCCGGGTCAGGCGACGGCGGGAGCCTGGGTAGGGCTCGTCCACCCCGAGGTGACCGAGATCATGGCCCAGATGGGGTTCGACTGGCTGGTGTTCCCTGGCCTGACGCCAGGACAGGCGACACTGAACATGCTCCTCTCACTATCGAGACGGTGCAGGAGCTGATCCAGGCTATGTAGGGCAGCGACGCAGTGCCCCTTGTCCGAGTGGCCTGGAATGACCCCGTCCTCATCAAGCTGGCCCTGGACATCGGCGCCTACGGGCTGGTCATCCCCTGGGTGAACAGCCGGGAGTAAGCCCTGCAGGCCGTGCGGGCCTGCCGATACCCTCCCCAGGGCATCCGAGGCGTGGGACCCCGGCGCGCATCCAGGTATGGGCTGGAGTTCAGCTACTACCTGGCTCAGGCTGACGAGGAGATCCTGACCGTGGTCCAGATCGAGACTCAGGCCGCCGTGGAGCACATTGACGAGATCCTGTCCGTGGAGGGGATTGACGCCTTCTTCATCGGCCCCGCTGATCTCTCCGCCTCGCTGGGGTATCTGGGAAGGTGGGACGCTCCCCCGGTGCTGAGGACGATAGATAGGCTGCTGGAGGCGGGGAAGCGGAAGGGGGGTGCCGGCGGGTATCTTCGCCCTGAGCCCGGACCATGCCCGGGAGTGTCTGGATAGGGGATTCCAGTTCGTGGCCCTGGGCTCAGCGGCGGGGTTCATGATCCAGGGCGCCGCCAGTGCCCTGGAACGAGCAGGCTGGAGGCGAGAGCAGTGAACCGAACAGTGGTGTTGATCCAACAGGGCACCGATGGGGCAGAGATGGCCTACCAGGCACTGGAGGAGTTGGGAGCGCGGGAGGTCCTCTCCCTCAGACGTAGGATCCTCATCAAGCCCAACATCACGGTGAACAGGCCTGCCTCCAGCGGGGTCACCACGCACGCCAGCGTGGTGGAAGGGGTGCTGCGCTTCCTGTGCGATCACCGGCTGGGAGAGGAGGTGGCCATCGGGGAGGGCGGGGGATGCGATATCAGCCGCGCGTTCCGGGAACTGGGCTTCGCGCGGGTGGCGAAGCAGTACGGGGCGCGGTTGGCTGACTTCAACCGGGATGAAGCGGTCCTGGCCCGAATCCCCCATCCCCTAGCCCAGAGGGAATTCAAGCTGGCCCGCATGGTGACGGAGTGCGATTGCATCATCAACCTGCCCTGCCTCAAAGTGCATACCGGGGAGAGCCAGGTTACCCTCTGTATGAAGAATCTGATGGGCTGTCTGGTCCGTCCGCGCGGCTTCATGCATCATGACTTCAACCGAAGGGTGATAGACCTTCTGCGAGCGGTGGGGCACTCGGAGCTGAACCTTATTGACGCCATTGTGGGCCACGAGGGTGGTGAGATCCATGGGGATCCAGCAGGGATGGAGTTGTTGATCGCCAGTCGAGACCCGGTGGCCGCCGACGCAGTGGGGGCGGCAGTGATGGGCTTCAACGAGAGGGAGGTGGGCCACATCGCTCTGGCCGGAGAGATGGGGCTGGGTCAGGCGTCGTTGGATGAGATCGAGCTTCGCGGCCCTGCTATGGAGCGAGTGAGGCGTCCCTTTCGGCGCGCTCGGTGGTAGGGTGATGAAAGTTCTCATTGATACTGTCCTGTTCGACTTCGACGGCACACTGGTGGAGATTGCGCTGGACTTTGCGGAGATGCGGCACCAGGTGCTGACCCTGGCTGCTCGCTATGGCGCAGTTCCTCCAAAGGAACTGTACATCCTAGAGATCATTGCCCATGCACAGCAGCAATTGGCGGCCTGCGATCCTCAGGCAGCCCGGTCCTTCCTCCAAGAGGCGGAGCGGATCCTGACCGACATCGAGATAGAGGGGGCTGATCGGGCCGAGCCCTTGCCCGGTGCCGAGGAGACACTGCGAAAGCTCCACGAGCGGGGTGTGAGGATCGGCATAGCGACCCGCAACTGCCGTCCTGCTGTGGAGCGCGTTCTGGCCCGCCTTTCCCTCCCCCATGACCTGCTCCTGACCCGCGACGATGTGGCCCGGGTCAAGCCCGACCCCGCCCACCTGCTGGAGGCGGTGCGCCGGTTGGGTAACCGGCCGGAGCGGGTGCTCATGGTGGGTGACCATCCCATGGACATCCTCGCCGGTCGGCAGGCCGGAATGCGCACTGCAGCCATCACCACCACCCGTCCGGCATCCGACTTCGCCGATGTACACCCTGACCTGGTGATAGAGAGCATCCCGGAGCTACTGAGAATCCTCCCGCTGGCTCCCAAGCCAGCGGGAGGGTAACAGACAACAAAGGAGAACTGATCATGGCTGAGAAAGTCGCTCTAGACATCAACTCCCCCTACAATCACATAGCCATCAAGGTGAAGGACCTGGAGGCATCGCTGCGGTTCTACCGGGACCTCTTGGGGCTGCCGGTAGAGCGCAGGCTGGAGGAGCCGCAGATCCTCTGGCTGCCCGGTGTGGAGTTGGTGCAACTGGAGGAGGGGGAGGAGTTTGGCTTCACCGGCCACATTGGCCTGGGGGTGGGCAACATTGAGGAGGCCTGCGCCTATCTGGAGGAGCAGGGAGTGGAGTTCGACGTCCCGTTGAAGGACATCGTCTGGGAGGCGATGGGCAAGGGGTTGAAGCTGGCCTTCTTCAAAGACCCCGACGGTCTCTCGGTGGAACTGGTGCAGTGGCGGGACCTGTAGGGAACGAAGATGGGCAAGCTCGACGGCCAGGTGGCGGTGGTGACCGGTGCCAGCAGCGGGATCGGGCGGGCTACGGCTCGCCTACTGGCCGCAGAGGGCGCGACGGTGGTGCTGGTCGCCCGAAGGGAGAAGCTGCTGGGTGAGGTGGCGGAGGAAATTGCCTCACACGGCGGGAGGGCGATATGCTATCCCGCTGATGTGGCGGACCCCCAGGCAGTGAAACGGCTCTTCTCCACCGTCGAGGAGCAGTTTGGACGGCTGGACATTCTGGTGAATGGGGCGGGGGTGAACCCGCCCCGCCGCCGACTGGCCGATGCCGGGCTGGAGGACTGGACGCAGGTCATCGAGGTCAATCTGAGCGGGGCCTACCTCTGCGTGCAGGGGGCGCTGCCCCTCATGCGAAAGCAGGGCTGGGGGACCATCATCAATATCTCCTCCATGGCCGGCAAGCGAACCTCTGTCTTGGCCGGTGTTGCCTACTGCGCCTCCAAGCACGGCCTGGGCTCGCTGACCCGCTCCATCAACCTAGAGGAGCGGCAGCGGGGCATCCGGGCCTGCGAACTCTGCCCGGGGGAGGTGAACACCCCCATCCTGGACACCCGCCCCTATCCTCCGTCCCTCGAATCGCGGGCACACATGCTCCAGCCGGAGGACGTCGCCCAGGCGGTGCTGTTCGTAGTGACACTCCCCCAGCGGGCCATGGTGGAGGAGCTGCACATCACCCCCACCATTCCCCGCCAGCGCTCATTCCAGGAGCTCAGCGCCCTGGGGATTGATATCCAGGCGGGGGTGCGATGAGACGGATTCTCTTAGGGCTAACTCTGGCACTGATCCTGGCTGGGGCTGCGGGCTGTCAGACGGTGCGCTCCACACTGACCCAGGCATTGCCTTGGATCCACCCCACTCCCACCCCCGCCAGCTATATGGAGCAGATGGGGGACGCATTGGAGGGGGTGCGCGGCCGGGTACCGGGAGTCATGAAATGCTTCGCCCCGCTCCGAATGCTGGGCCTGGATCGCGAGACGGCCCGCGACTGCCGTCCGAAGGAGCTGCACCGGGATGCGCAGCGGATCCTGCAGCGGCTGAAGGCCATATCGCCGCCGGCTGAAGTGAAGGGCCCGCACGACAGGCTGATCGTGGGCCTGGAGGAACTCCTCAAGGTCATTGAGGAGAGGCGGGGCCAGTCGGGGACCACGCCTGGGCAACAGTTTCAGGCTATCGGTGCTCTGGAGCGCATCACCAAGGCGCTGCAGGAGATTGGCGATTTCATCGGCCAGGCGGAAGGGGAATAGCTTTCCCCCGCCTCACACCGGAAAGGATGACCATGCGAGAGAACCACGTCAAGCGAGCCCTGAAACGCGGGGAGGCGGTCATCGGCACCATGGCCAACGAGGTGAAGTCGCCCAGCTTGGCCCAGATGTGCGCTGCAGCGGGGTTCGACTTCCTGTTCATTGACACCGAGCACGGCACCTACTCCCTGGCAGAGACGGCGGCTCTGATACAGATGTGCCGCCAGGTGGGGGTGGTGCCCCTGGTGCGCGTGCCCGACCTGGCCTACCACCTCATCGCCCGGGTGCTGGATGCAGGAGCGATGGGGGTGATGGTGCCGCGCATTGAGACCGCGGAGCAGGTGGAGGCAATGGTCTCCTATGCGCGCTATCCCCCTCTGGGCGTGCGGGGCTCAGGGGGCGGCGGCCGCAGCGAGTATGGCCTAGCTGGAGGATCAACCGCCGAGATGGTGGAGTGGCTGAACAATGAGACACTGATAGTGGCCCAGATTGAGCGGAAGGCGGCCATCGCAAATATCGAGGCCATCGCGGGGGTGCCTGGTCTGGACGCGTGCCTCATCGGGCCAGTGGACCTCTCCATCTCGCTGGGGGTGCCGGGGGAGATGGATCACCCCCTGATGCAGGATGCCATCCAGAGGGTCGTTGATGCCTGCGCCCGCCGTGGCATCGCCTCCGGTGGTCACTTCTCAGCGGAAGCGTTGGAGTACTGGTGGAGGCGGGGGATGCGGATGCTGATGTGCAATTCCGACATCGGGATGCTTCGGGCCGGCTGCCGGCAGACGGTGGCCCATCTGAGGGCCTTTCTGGAGGAAAGCTGAGGGGTGACTAGGCGCAAAAGTTCGCGGAAGAGCAGGGCGAAAGGCCAATCGGACGGGACGCGCTACATCTTCTGGGTGAACATGCTCATAGTTTTCGTACTCGTCGTGCTGCTGGTAATGGGGCAGTGGGATTTCCTGCTGGCCGGTGTGTTGCTCTTCTTCGTGCTCAATGGCCTGCTGGGCCGGTAGCGGTGATAATGCTAGGCCAATGGTTCTGGCTTGTGGGACAGAACAATCGGTGGTATGCTTTGGTTGGGTTTTGTGTGTTGGCGCTTAGCATCAAGTTCGAGCGACACGCCAGGAATGTTGGCCTGATGACGCGCCACTTCTACCAGCTTCATCGTGTCATTCCCGGCCAAACGCTTCATAAAGCCCCAGCCAGAAAGAGGAATATGCAGGGAAAAGTCCGGATAAGATGCTACAGGAGGAGTCTATGCGGCCGAATATCAGCATAACATGCCAATTGGGATATTATGCGGAGGAGATGCTGCATAATTGGTAGATTGTGCCACCTAGCGGGTGCCTGTGGAGCACCACGCCAGGGCGTCACAATCAGAGTAGTGCCAAATGTCCCACAAGCGGGCTCGGTTTGAGTGCTGTTATGGCCTCAGTGGGACACCAAGACTGCACGCGCCATTTGGCACAACTATAGTTAGCCAGCCCAAACTACTGAGCATCGACCAGTCACAATCAAAGGAGGGAACTTATGAGCATAACACCTCGTGGGATGAGTGTCCAAGAGGCATACCGGCTCTATCGAGATGGTAATCTCCTAGTCAATCGAAGATACCAAAGAAAACTTGTCTGGTCTGAACAAGGAAAGGCCTTTCTTATCGATAGCATCCTGAAAGGCTTTCCCATTCCTTTGTTACTCCTTGCAAAACGTCCTCAGATCTATGGCCCTGGCAAGTATGAGATTATTGATGGGGTTCAGAGTCTACTGAAAAAACTAGGCTCCCTAAGCTAAAGTCGGTTGAAGAAAGCTCATTGAGTGCTTCATTGAGCGCAAGTGGCTTCGCAATCGAGCCCAAAAAGAAACAAAAAGAGAGTTGACACGAGCTCGTTGACTACGTCCTGCTTCTTTCTTGCTTACCTTTTCTGCTTTCCCAGCCCACTTTCGCTCGATCAGGTAACGATGGATGCGCCGCAGGTTGCTCATAGCGGCTGATCCGAT
>Ga0114930_10000673_pt1 | contig 35431 bp, 37 predicted proteins | sample AnhtaG_FD_87300 | JGI IMG/M metagenome (GOLD analysis project Ga0114930, IMG submission 87300) | Deep subsurface microbial communities from Anholt, Denmark to uncover new lineages of life (NeLLi) - Anholt_01485 metaG | ecosystem: Environmental > Aquatic > Marine > Oceanic > Sediment | place... | reverse complement strand
TTGACGTTTTCGGCCTTGGCTTGCTTGCCCTTGTGTTAGCTCTGGCATACTTATAGCCTATTTCGTGCGGTCTGTCAAGTTTGTCAAGCGACCATTTGTTCTATGTCGAAAGCAGGCTTAGGACTACGGACTACTTTTACCGCCGTTGCCACCATACGTAGGCCCCCACCACCAGTACCACCACCGGCAGCAGAATCCAACTGACGTAGCCCACCAGCCGCGACTGGGCGTAGGTGAGGAAGAGCTGGCGCACCTGCGGCGGCTTAGGACGGATGGCGATGAGTTCCTCTTCCTCGGCCAGCCAGTTGACGCTGTTGAGGAAGAGGTCGGCGTTGCCCAGGCTGGCGATGGCACCATTGCTGGCGAAATCGGAATCGCCGAAGAGGATGAGGCGCGTCTTCCCCTTACCCCTCACCTCCTGCTCCACGATGGCTCCCATCACCAGCGGCCCCGCCTGGTCCTCTCCCTCCTCATACTTGGCCTGGGGACTCTCCACATCGGTCTCCCCCCAGCTCCGCGGACCACTCTCGAAGAGGGGGGTGAAGGTGCGGCCCGATGGCGGATTCTGCTTATCGGCCAGGTCATCCACCGACCGGGCCAGCGGGAAGAAGGTCATGGGCAGGTCTTTGGTAATCTGGGAGAACCGGTAGCCGGCCACGAGCGGCACAGCCGGATCGCCCAACAGAGAGCTGGTCGGATCGAGGATGACCCCCTTTCCAAAAGCCACCTGCCAGTTGGACAGCAAGTCATTGAACCCTGCATCGCCCTGGGGGTCCTGAAGGATCAGCGCCTTGCCCCCCTCGCTCAAATAGCCCCGCAGCGTCTCCAGCTCCGCGGGCAGGAGGGCTGTCTGAGGCGCGGCGATGATCACTGCGGCCGCCTCGCTGGGCACGGTGTCGGTCACCGCCAGGTTGAGGGTCTGGACGATGTAACCCTCGTCCTCCAGAGCGCGTTTGGCCTGGCCATAGCCCGCCTGATTGAAGCCCTGGATATCCCGCTCACGATGGCCGGTGAGGAAATAGACCACCTTCTGCACATCGCGGGAGACGCGCAGGATACCGCTGGTGATGTCCTGCTCCTGGGTGCCAAAGGCGTCGTACCTTTTCTCCCCTCGCTCGATGACCAGGGTGCCGTAGCTGCGGATCTCGTACTCCCGGGCGATGGAGGGCTTCAGATCGGGATCAATGATCTCACAGGAGATTTTGTCGCTGGCGTAGGTGTACTCCTGAAGCAGGTCCTCCGCAGCCGCGGCCCGAGGGTCACCACTGGCGAAGAAGCCGATGATCTTCACCGGCTCCTTCAGTCCGGCGAGCACCTTCCTGGTCTGGGACGACAGCGAGTACTGGCTCCCGGCGGTGAGGTCCCAGCGCCAGTGGTGGCGCATAGCCAGGAAGTTCACCAGGGTCAGAATCCCCAGGAAAGCCAGGCTCATGACCAGCACGTTGGAGCCGTAGCGGGCCGTTCGCCCCGTGAGGGCGGTGCGGACCTGCTCTGGCCGCAGGAAGACGAAGCAGGCCCACAGGAGCACCCCCAGGCCGAGGGCGATCTCCGCCTTCAGGTCCCAGAAACGGTTGATGAAGTAGAATCCCAGCCCTCCAACGAGCAGGATGGTTCCCAGGTAGGCCAGGTAATGGGTATACTGCTTCAGCTTTTCCACTACCCTAAAGGGCACAGGCATCACTTCCACCTCCGCGTCTCCAGCGAGCGGGTGGCCAGGAAGAGTCCCGCCGCCGTCAAGCTCAGATAGTACACCACATCCCTGCTGTCAATGACCCCCTTGGCAAAGTCGGGGAAGTGAGCCAGCAGGGAGAGATTGCTGAGGAAGGTGGAGATGGGCCGGCCAAAGGCCTCGGCGAAGGCCCCCATCAGCCACAGGAAGAGCAGGATCATAATCCCCAGCACCCCGGCCACGATCTGGTTCTGGCTCAGGGAGGAGGTGAAGACACCGATAGCCAGCATACTGCTGCCGATCAACAGCACTCCCAGGTAACCGCTCAGGATGGGCCCCATGTCCGGGTTACCAAAGAACAGCAGGATGAGCGGATACAGCAGGGTGAGGGCCACCATCACGCTGAACAGGGCCAGCGCGGCCAGGAATTTTCCCAGCACCACCTCCCAGTCCCGCACTGGCGAGGTGAGCAGCAGCTCCAGCGTGCCTGAGCGCTGCTCCTCGGCCAGGAGGCGCATGGACAGAAGGGGTGCCACAAAGATGAGCAGGAAGACCAGGTTCTGAAAGAGGTAGCGCAGCGTCGCCTCGCGGGAGTAGAAGAGGATACGCTCGAACATAATTCCCATGATGAAAAGAAAGGCCGCCGTCACCACGTAGGCTATGGGGGAGACAAAATAGGCCCCCACCTCCCGTCGAGCGATAGTCCAGGCATTCTTCATGTCGTATACCTCCATCATTGCGAGAGGAAAGAAGGACAATCAGGGGGATAGAAAGGGAAAAAGAAAGCGTTCGGTAATTGGTTTGCTGCCCGGTTGTCCGACGATAAATCGTCGGATTGAAAAGCTAAAGGGCGGTTCACCGCCCTGAAGCGGCCCGCTTTGAGCGGGCTTGGGCTTCTCAGCCTGGTGATTATGAAGTTTGACAATTTATTCCGGTAATCGTGGGTCGGTTTGTATGGCCAGAACTACAGCTTGGAAAGCTGTAGTTTGAGGCATTCCCCATCGTAAGGAAGCCATTCGTCGCCCAAGCTACACCATTTCATGGTGTAGTGCCGGTTTACCCAACCACCGTCCGATTGCGGAATTATTTTCTCAAAATTCATTATCACCAGGCGAAGGCTGACGACGAATTTCTGAATGCTCTCGAAAAATCAATCCCCTTCGCCCCTTTTCATTCCCCCTCGTTACGTTTCATTCCTCTGAGATATTACCTACCCCTGAAACCCCCGTTTCGTCAGTGGTCAGCTTCAGGAAGACCTCCTCCAGGCTCATGCCCACGGGGCGCATCTCCAGGAGGCCCCAGCCGCCGCCCACCACTGTAGCCGCCAATTGGGGCCGCACATCCACACTCAGCGCACTCTGCACCTCGTAGCCGCTCGCATTGAGGGGCTCTACCGACAGTACCCCCTCGATGGCGGCCAGCTTCTGCCGCAGCTCCTCATTGGCTCCCTGCACCTGTAGCCAGATGCGCTCCGCACCCTGCAGCCGGGCGGTGAGATGCTCTGGTGTGTCCTCGGCCACGATACGTCCCTGGTTGATGATCAACACCCGTCCGCATATCTCGCTCACCTCGGGCAGGATGTGAGTAGAGAGGATGATGGTCCGCTCTCGGCCCAGATCGCGGATCAGCTCCCGCACCTCCACCACCTGTTTGGGGTCCAGGCCAATGGTGGGCTCATCCAGGATGAGCACCTCCGCATCGTGCAGAAGCGCCTGGGCCAGCCCCACCCGTTGGCGATACCCCTTGGAGAGCTTGCCGATGATGGTGTGGGTGTGATGGGTCACCCCGCAGACATCCATCGCATAGGCAATGCGTTGATCTCTATTGGTTACATCCCGCAGGTGGGCCAGGTATTCCAGATAGGAGTGGACGGTCATCTCCGGGTAGAGGGGCACTGTCTCGGGCATATAGCCGATGCGGCGGCGCACCTCCAGTGATTGGGTGAAAACGTCGAAACCGGCCACGGTGGCCCGTCCCGCACTGGGAGCCAGGTATCCGGTCAGGATGCGCATGGTGGTGGTCTTCCCCGCCCCGTTGGGGCCCAGGAATCCTAGTACCTCCCCTGCTTCCACGTGGAAGCTGACATCCTGTAGGGCCACCGTCTGGCCGAAGGTCTTGCAGATTCCTTGCACCTGGATCATAGCTGCCACGCCTCCCAAGCAAAAAGCACCCCGTGCCCCCAAGAGCTTGATCCCACAGTGTGCTTCGCGAATTCTTCAGCATATCACTTCTCTTCGATCAGAACAGCGAAATAACTATAGCACAGGGAGCAGAACTTGTCAAACTCTTGAGCTGGCCAAAAGTGATTTGACAATCTGGGGAGCAGAAGTATAATATTAAAGCTGTGTGACATTCCTCAGCACTGGCGACGGCAGCGCTGAGAAGGCTACAACTTCTCGAGAACTGTGAGCGACCCCCATCCGCCATCATGATCATGGGCGGCCGATGGGGGTCTTGTATTTCCCACTGAGGACGCTTTGAGCTCGCTTGGACCCTTGAGCCTGCGGGTTGATCTGCAGGCTGGCGAAGACGGCAAGCTCAAATCATGGGGGCTGATCAAGGCGGGGCAGGTGACCACTGAAGGGCTGCTGAACAGGATCGAGATGGCCTTCCGAGCCTACGACCCCTGTCTGGCCTGCGCCACCAATGCGGTGCCTGGGCCGATGCCCCTGATCGTCAATATCTATGATCATGAAGGGACCCTGGTGAGAAGTCTAAGCAGAGATTAGGGGCCAGGCGAAGCCGCATTGTATCGCAAGAAAAACTTCTTAAGTGAGGGAATCATCCGCCCCTGGCCAGGACAGGCAGATACTGGATACCGATAGGCAAGCGCAGGCAGTCCACGGCGAGACACAGCGTGAGGCGGCGCGCATCGTGGGGCAGGCGGAGCTTGCGGAGAAGCACAACGGCAAGAGGTAGGGGCGAACATACTGCCCCTCCATCCTGCTTGAAGGCTTGACTCAGCTTTCGAGAACCCCTTAGTCGAGGCCATTGCTATGAGAATTGGAAGGGTTGAGCGTATCATCGGGCCGGTGATAGATGTCCATTTCCCCGACGGGGACCTGCCGCCCATACTCAATGCCCTGGTGATAGAGGCCGGTGAAAAGAGACTGATTGTGGAGGTGCAGGAGCACATTGATCGGGAGACGGTTCGCGGCATCGCTATGGGTCCCACGGCGGGCTTCAAGCGGGATATGAGGGCCGTTGACATGGGAGACCCCATCGCCGTGCCAGTGGGGCCGAATACGCTGGGCCGGATGTTCAACACCCTGGGGCAGCCCATTGACGGCCTCAATCCCCTAAATGGGGTGAGGAGAGTACCTATCCACAGGCCAGCACCAGCCCTCACCCGCCAGGAACCCTCCATGGAGGTCTTCGTCACCGGGCTGAAGGTGATTGACCTCCTGGCACCCTATGCTCGAGGTGGCAAGGTGGGGCTTCTGGGTGGGGCAGGCGTGGGCAAGACCCTTTTCCTTATGGAATTGATCCACCACACCTCGGCGGAGCACGAAGCAGTCTCCGTCTTCGCTGGGGTGGGGGAGCGCATCCGCGAGGGTAACGAGCTCTACCTCCAGATGAAGCGCAGCGGCGTCCTCAAGGACGCCATCCTGGTCTTCGGTCAGATGAATGAGCCCCCTGGAGCGCGCTTCAGGGCAGCTCTGACAGCCTTGACCATGGCCGAGTATTTTCGTGACGAGGAGGGTCGGGATGTCCTCCTGTTCATAGACAACGTCTTCCGCTACGTGCAGGCCGGCTCGGAGGTCTCGGCGCTGCTGGGACGCCTCCCCTCAGCGGTGGGGTATCAGCCCACCCTGGCCAGCGAATTAGGAGAGCTGGAGGAGCGCATAACCTCCACAGTGGGGGGTTCCATCACCTCCGTGCAAGCCATCTATGTACCCGCTGATGACCTCACCGACCCGGCTCCGGCATCCACCTTCGCCCACCTGGATGCGACCGTTGTCCTCTCCAGACAACTGGCCAGCCAGGGCTTTTACCCCTCTGTGGACTCTCTGGAGTCCACCTCCCGCCTCCTGGACCCGCGCATCGTGGGGGAGGAGCATTATGAGGTGGCCGTCAGGGTGAAGGAGATGCTCACCCGTTACAAGGAACTGCAGGACGTCATCGCCATCCTGGGAATAGAGGAACTGGCAGAGGAGGACAAGCTTCTGGTGCAGCGGGCCAGGAAGATACAGCGGTTCCTGACCCAGCCCTTCTTCGTAGCTGAGGAGTTCACCGGCATGCCCGGTCGCTTCGTCCCTCTGGAGGACACAGTGAGGGGCTTCAGGATGATTGTTCAAGGCCAGCTCGATGATCTCCCTGAGAGGGCCTTCTACATGGCTGGCGACATAGATGAGGTGCTGGAACGGGCGTGAGAACTACCAGGCTGGAGATCATGACTCCCGATAGGGTGGTCCTGAGTGAGGAGGTCTCTTCCATCAGGATCCAGCTAGCCGATGGGTGGTGGGGGATCCTGCCCCACCATGCCCCCTTCATCGCTGAGCTGCCCGTCGGACTTTTGACCTACAGGAAGAATGGCGAGCGGTGCTACATCGCCCTCGCCGGGGGAACGGTCGAGGTTCAGCGGGAGAAGGTGCTCATCCTGACGGCGGCGGCTGAGAGGGCCGGCCAGCTCGCCGCTCTGGGAAGGGCCATGGAGGAGAGAAGAGCGGAGGAGGAGAAGGCTGCCTTTCAGGCCCACATCGAGTTCGAGCGGGCTCGAGCGGCATTGCTGCGAGCCCTGACAGAAGAGGGGATCGCCAGGCGGTGAAGCATCGAGGCGAAGAGGGGGATGAGAAGGATAAGAAGAAAGAGGAGAGAAGCCTCTGGCAGACCATGGCTGTGGCCACCTCACTGGCCTGGAATGTCGTCGTGCCCATTGTCGGCGGGGCTATGCTGGGCCGCTACATTGATGACCGGGTGGGGGAGGAGTACATGTGGACCATAACCCTTCTCTTCGGGGGCACCTTCATCGCTTTCTTCAATCTCTATCAGATGCTTTTTAGAGAGAGTTAATGACTTTGGAGTGCGCAAGCTCTGCTTGCGTCAAGAAGCAGAGCTTCTTGATACCGGAGGATTACTGCGGTGACCGAGGAAATCTACAAGACCTACCTTCACAACTCACCCCACCTCTTCCGTCCATGTGCCATCTACATGGTTACGGCAGGAACTCTATGGAAGCGCTTTTTTGCTCGATTCTGATGCCAAGAAAGCTCATTTCTGTGAGGTCCTGTTTCAGCAGGCCACTATTTTGGGTTGGGACATTGAGGCCTGGGCTGTCCTTGGGTAACCACTATCATTTTGTAGCCCAGGCACCGGAGGAAGCAGCCACCCTCAAGTCCTTGTTAGGCGGCGCGTCAGAAGAAGGCTCTTTCAGAAAGGGGAGCATCGATTGTGGTATTCACGCTCTTGATTCTTTCGGCAATATACGGTATCGTCATCTTGGGGTTGATTTTACTTCTCCGCAAGATGGGAGCTTCTGGGAAGAGAGCCATCATCCTTGGTTTCCTGGTCTTTGGAGCAGTAACGGGAATCCTCACGGCCTGGGTATGGCCGATAGATTCGGGTATTTACTTCAACTTTTTCGCCTCATTTCTTGGCGATCAGGTTTACAGTTTGTCGATCCAATACTTCGGAGATCCGAGTTCTCCTCAAGCTCACTACACCATCTCCTGGATCTTGAGAATTCCGCAAGTCTATGTGATTACTTCCATAGTTTTGTGTGGATTAGTGAGCCTGCCGCTTCAATGGGCCTACAACGGAGGATTGAAGGTGAATAGGGAGAATGCAGGGTGAAGCAAAACGACAATACTAGAAAGCGAGCAGTTCGGAGTCCTGTGCTTGGCCTCAACAGCGTGCCGCCCAACCCCTCGCTGGAAGCGACGCCGTTATCGCCGCCGATTGGGCGGTTTGGTTGAGCCTGCATCAGCCGCGGTTGGCGGGTGGGGCAAGCCTGGCTCGCCGCGCGCCTTAGCTCGAAATCGATCCAGAGGGTGCACTCAATTACTGCCAAGCACATTGGGCGACTGGATAACACCTCAGGAGGCCGAGTGTGGTATAATTACTGGGATACCTGTATCACTTATGAAACCTCCTGCCTTGCTCGCCTTCACCATGTGCATGTCAACTCAGTGAAGTATGGCCTCGTAGCCCGAGCATCTGATTACCCCTTCTGCAGCTACCGCTGGTTTGAGGAGCAGGCGAACCCTGACTTTCGCCGCAAGGTATTCGCTCAACCTATTGACAGGGTTCAAGTGATAGACGATTTGTGACCTTGGAGTGCGAAAGCTCCGCTTTCACTACGGAAGCAGAGCTTCGGCACTCCGAAAATTGGAGGATTGCTATGGGCGTTGAAGAAGCATTGTTACCCTATGTCGTGTTCACCATAGGGCCCATCGAGATCACCTCCACGGTAGTGACCACCTGGCTTATCGTGGCCTTTCTGGGCGTGGCTTCCTATCTCGTCGGCCGGAGCCTGAAGGTGCGGCCCGGCGTCTTTCAGAATATCCTGGAGTGGGTGGTGGAGAGCATTGATGGTCTGCTCCAGAGCATGATCGGGGAGGGGTCCCGCTTTCTCTTGCCCTTCGTGGGGACGCTGGCTATCTTCATCGCCGTTGCCAACCTGACAGGACTGATCCCCGGCCTGAAGGCCCCCACAACCGACATCAACACCCCCCTGGCCCTGGCTCTCATCGTCTTCGTCACGGTCCACTATTACGGCATCCGGCATCGAGGGCTGCTGGGACACCTGAAGCACTATGTGGAACCCGTATTCCTCATGCTGCCCATTGAGATAGCAGGGGAGGTAGCCCGCACCATCTCCCTCACCTTTCGACTCTTCGGCAACATGATGGGCGAGGAGATCGTCGTCAGCGTACTCTTTCTGGTGCTGCCCCTCCTCGTCCCCGTGCCCATGATGATCTTCGGCATCTTCACCGGCTTTATCCAGGCCTACATCTTCACCATCCTGACCATTACCTACCTGGCCGGGGCAGTGAAGGCCGGTGGACCGAAGTGAGAGGTAAGGGGTCAATGGATAACGAGTCAATGAGTAACGGATAACAGTAACGAAGAATGAGGCTGTCAACCCGTCCCTCATCCCTCGTTACTCATCAAGTTGATTACTACACACTGAAAGGAGCGATTGTCATGGAGTGGGATTTCGTAACCCTAAGCACAGTTCTGGCTGGATTGGGGATCGTCGTCGGGATCATCGTCCCCGCTATCGGCCAGTTTCTCGTGGCGAGGGAGGCAATGAAAGCCATCGCCCGCCAGCCAGAGGCTTCGGGCCCGATCAGCACCGCCCTCCTCATCTCCCTGGCCATGCTGGAATCGCTGGCCATCTACGTCCTGGTGGTGGTGCTCATCCTGCTGTTTGCCAACCCACTCTTAAAGTATGTAGTGGGTGGATAAGGAGGCTTAACCCATGCTCAACATCAAGGTGAGCACCATTATCTTCCAGGTCATCAACTTCCTGATCCTGGCCTTCCTCCTGCTCAAGATCCTCTTCCGGCCTTTGATGCGCCTTCTGACCGAGCGCGCCAATAGAGTCACCCACGCCCTCGACGAGGCTGAAGGGCGAGAGCGAGAGGCTGAGGAGATGAAGGATGAGTATCAGGGGAAGGTGGAGGAGGCTAGACAGGAAGCTCAGGCCATCAGAGAAGGGGGGCGAGAGGATATCGAGAGGCTCAGGCGGGAGATGATCGAGCAGGCCAGGGCTGAGGCTCGAGCCCTCCGAGCCAGGGCCGAGGAGGAGATAGAGAGGGAGAGGATGGAGGCCATCAGGCGGCACCGCGAGGAGATAGCAACCCTCGTCACCTCCATGAGCGCCAGGATGTTGACCGAGGTGGGCGACGGCCACCTTCAGGGGGTCTTCTTCGATGCCTTCCTCGACCGGCTGGATAAGCTGGAGCCCGATAGCTTACGCCATCGAGGGGAGATGGAAGAGATGGAAGTTATCCCCGTGGAGGTCACCTCCGCTGATTTCCTCTCCGAGGCGGACGTGGAGAGGTTGCAGGAGGCACTGTCTTCCCTGCTGGATAGGAGGGTGAGGTTGGAGTCGAGTGCGGATCCCTCCCTTATCGGCGGGGCGGTGGTGAGGTTCGGCGACCACCTCATTGACGGCAGTCTCAGGGGACAGTTGGCCAGGCTGAGGGAGAGGTTCGTCGAGGAGCTGGCAGAGAGATGAAGGCCTCCGACGGATCGCTGAAGACTAAGGAAGCCTTATCCGGATTGAGGCAGCTCACCGAAGAACAACTTTATCGGCCCCAGGTGGTCGAGGTCAGCGCTGCCCTCCAGACCTGGCAAGTTCTCTCGACCTTCAAGGGACTGATCAAAGAGTATCGGTACCAGCCGGAAATCCGCAGCGTGGGCACTGTGCTCCAGATCGGCGATGGCATCGCCATCGTCTCCGGCCTGCGCGATGTGATGGTGGATGAGCTGCTGGAATTTCCCGGCGGGCTCTTTGGTTTGGCCCTCAACCTGGACCGTGATCACATCGGCTGCATCCTTCTGGGTCCCGATGAGGGGGTAAGGGCTGGCGACAGGGTGATGAGCACCGGCAGGCTGATCGAGGTACCGGTGGGAAAAGAGCTCTTAGGACGGGTGGTGAATGCTCTGGGACAGCCTATTGATGACAAAGGACCTCTGAAAGCCACCCGATTCCGTCCCCTCGAGGCAGAGGCCCCCGGCGTTATTGCCCGCGTCCCCGTGAGCGAGCCCCTGCAGACGGGGATCAAGGTCATTGATGCGGTGATCCCCCTGGGCCGGGGACAGCGGGAACTCTTGATTGGCGACCGTCAGATTGGCAAGACGGCTATTGCGGTGGACGCGGTCCTAAACCAGAAGGGGACCGATGTAGTCTGTATATATGTATGCATCGGGCAGAAGATGTCCAACGTGGCGCGCATTGTGGACATCTTGGAGAGGACCGGGGCTATGGACTACACCACCGTGGTGGTGGCCAGCGCGGATGAGCCACCGGCATTGGTCTACCTGGCCCCCTACGCTGGCTGCGCCATGGCCGAGGAGTTCATGTACAACGGCGGCCACGCCCTCATCGTCTATGACGACCTGTCCAAGCACGCGGTGGCCTACCGAGAGCTGTCACTCCTTCTGCGCCGCCCCCCGGGACGGGAGGCCTACCCCGGCGACATCTTCTACCTCCACTCCCGCCTCCTGGAGAGGGTAGCCAAGCTCAAGGGGGAGCTTGGGGGAGGCACTATGACCGCCCTGCCCATCGTGGAGACCAAAGCCGGGAACATCGCGGCCTACATCCCCACCAATCTCATCTCCATCACCGATGGTCAGATATATTTCTCCTCCACCCTCTTCAACCGGGATGTCAAGCCGGCCATTGACGTGGGCCTTTCCGTCTCGCGGGTTGGAGGGGCAGCCCAGAACCGGGCCATGAGGGTGGTATCCAGGCGGCTGAGGCTGGACATCGCCCAGTACCTGGAGCTGGAGATATTCGCCCGGTTTGGGGCCGAGCTGGACAGGGGCACCAGCGAGCGGCTGGCGCGGGGCGAGAGACTGATGGAGGTCCTGAAGCAGCCCCAGTACGCGCCTTTGCCAGTGGAGGAGGAGACAGCCATCATCTTCGCCGCCGGCCAGGGCTACCTGGATGAGGTGCCCCTGGAGGGGATCAAGGAACTCGAGCACCGGCTCCTGGAATTCCTGAAAAGTCACTACGCCCCTCTGCTCCACCGGATCGCGGAGGATTCCTGGAACAGGGAGATGGCGGCAGAGCTGAGGGAAGCGATAGAGCAGTTCAAGGAATCCACTTAGATGGTGCAGATCGCGGAGATAGAGGCGCGGCTGAAGAACCTGCGAGGCATTGAGCACCTCATCCGATCCACGAGGGCCATGGCTGCGATCCGATGGCGCAGGGCGCGCCACAGGCTGGGACAGGCGCAGACCTACGCTGCTGAGGTGGAGCGGCTGCTCAACATCGCCGTACAATACCCCAGCACGCTTGTCGTGCCATCGGCCAGGGTGACTCCCTCGCCAGGAATGATTGGCTTGATCGTCATCACCTCTGATCGGGGCTTGTGCGGCGCTTTCAACCTCTCCTTAGTGGGGTTTGCCAACGATTTCATTGACCGGGAGCAGGAGCTGGGTCATCGGGTCAAGATCATTGCTCTGGGCAGATATGGGGAGAGATTCTTTAACCGCTCTTCCGACGAGGTCATCTACACCCATCCCCTGCCCCTGATCCGTGCCATCTCCTTCACGGAGACAAGGGAGATATATGAGCGTATCGAGGAGCTTTACCAGGAGGGAGAATTTGACCAACTCTACCTGATTTATAACTCCTTTGTCTCCTTTGGCCGCTACCAGCGGGTGGAGATAAGAGTCCTGCCGCCGCATCTAACAATCCCCCCCGGGGCTGAGGTGAAGAGGGAGCACATCATCGGCAGTGACACAGCCGAACTGCAACGCTATCTTCTGGCCGAATACCTGGCGGTGCAGATTCACCTGGCCCTGGTGGAGTCCATGGTCAGTGAGCAGGGAGCGCGCTTGCAGACCATGGAGGCGGCCCTGAACAACATTCAGGACAGGATTGACGGACTGGTGTTGGAGCACAACATGGCACGGCAGGAGAGTATCACTCAGGAGGTGCTGGAGATCAGTGCAGGAGCGGAGGCTTTGGGATTAGGGGGACGCTGGCGATGAAAGCAGAGGATATCATGTATAGGCGGGTGATCACCGTCAAGCAGACGGCCACCCTGCGAGAGTTAAATGAGATTCTGCAACAGCACAAGATCAGCAGCCTGCCCGTCGTTGACGAGGAGGGCAGAGTGGTGGGAATGGTCACCGAGGGCGATCTGATTCGGGCTGTGCTTCCTGGTTACATGGAACTCCACGAGAACTCCCTTTACCTCCATGATTTCGAATACTTGGAAGAGAGAGTACACCACGTAGAAGAGATCCCCGTCAGAGAGATCATGACCCGCAAAGTCATCAGCGTGAGCGAGAACACGCCAATTTTGCAGATAGGCTCCACCTTTCTGCTGAGAAGAATACACCGACTCCCCGTGATGTGCGGGGACAGACTGGTAGGCATTGTGAGCCGGGCTGACATCTATCGCGCGATTTTTGGCGAGGTGGAGGAGCTGAGAAGGATAGCGCCCCGGGAGCGCCGCATCCTCGTCTCCTTGGCGAATCCACCTTCGGTTGGTACGATGATGACCCTGGCCACAGCCATCGCCCAGGGTGAGAGAGGGGAGGTACTGGCCCTCCATGTGCACCGGAGACTGGAGCCTGAAAGCCCCCTGCTTAAGGAGGCGGCCACATATCACAGTGCCGAGGTGCCCGTTCATCCCCTGCCGCGGATGGGGCGCGATCCGGGGGAGGGGATCGTGGCCGCCGCGACGGAGAGGAAGGCCGACTTGCTGATGCTCTGCTGGAGGGGCCATGCGCGCTCGCGGGGTACGCTGATGGGGCAGGTATTGGACTACGTCATCGAACATGCCCCTTGCGACCTGGCCATCGTCCGTGATCGGGGGCTGAGACAGGTAAGACGTCTCCTGGTCCCCACCGCCGGTGGGCCTCACGCACCACTGGCCGCAAGGATAGCTCTGGCTATCGGCAGGGCCCACGACGCAAGGGTGACCCTCCTTCACGTCTGTCGCCCCGGCGCGAGCAAGGAAGAGAGACGGCGAGGGGAAAGTATGATGGAGCAGACCCTGGTCGGCCTCGAACCCGAGCAGCCGGTCGAACGCAAGATGATCACCGGCGAAGTGATTCAAGCAGTGATAGAAGAGGCCCGGGGATACGATCTGGTCCTGGTAGGTGCCACAGAGGAGCAGCTCTTCCAGCGGATCCTGTTCGGCAATATCCCCAAGGGGATCGCCGAGGGCTGTCCCAGGACGGTTATGATGGTCAGGCGCCGTGTGTTGTGAGTCCAGGAACATCCATCAGTGAGAGGGGCTTGCTGGGGGCGACATTAAATCGCTGGTAGGAGGCTGCGATGGAGGCACCAAAACCCTTCACCCATATCCTGGCGCCTATAGATGGATCGGCTGCTCGATCAAGGGTGGGCGACTGGTAATTGAGTTGGCCACCGCATTTCAGGCACAGATTACCTTCGTACTGCCCGGTACTGGCTCTCAAACCGGAATTGACAATCTGGGGAGAAGAAGTATGATTCAAACCGTGTGGCATTCCTCAGCGCTTTTGACGGCATAGCTGAGAGGGTTACAATCTCTCGGGCCCTGTGAGCGACCCCCATCCGCCATCATAGTCATGGGTGGCCGATAGGGGTCTTGCATTTCCGCAAGGAACACCCGGATGTAGGTCTACTGGAACGCTATCAGCCACCTCATTGGGATAGAAAGGCAAAGCTATGTTTCTGAACCTCATTGCACCATTGGCGGGGATAATCACCCTGGCTTTCATCCCCGTCCTCTTCTGGCTCATTAATCGGGAAGACCCGGGCACCGAGCGCATGCAGCAGATCGCCTCCTACATCCAGGAGGGGGCCAACGTCTTTCTGCGCCGGGAGTTCCAGACCATCGCCTATTTCATCGTGGGCATCGCCATTCTGTTCCTCGTCTTCAGGGGATGGCAGATCGCCTTTGGCTTCGTGCTGGGTGCGCTTCTCTCCATGCTGGCTATGGTGGTGGGTATGAATGCCGCCACGCGGGCCAACGTGCGAACCTCCAACGCAGCCCGCGAGGGACGTGCGGACAAAGCACTGACCATCGCTTTCCGCGGCGGCGCTGTCATGGGGCTGTTGATCGTCGCCCTCAACCTAATGGGGATTTCACTGTTGATGATAATCTTTGGGGTAGGGCCTCATAACCCCGAGTCGGTGAGCCTGTTGGTGGGCTTTGGGGTCGGGGCCAGCCTTGCCGCGCTCTTCGCCCAGTTGGGCGGCGGTATCTACACCAAGGCGGCCGACATCGGCGCTGATCTGGCGGGCAAGATAGAGGCTCACATCCACGAGGATGATCCTCGTAACCCGGCTGTGATCGCCGACTTAGTGGGCGACAACGTCGGTGACTGCGCTGGCCGAGGGGCCGATCTCTTCGAGTCGGGCTCTGACAATCTGATCACCATAATGATCATCGGTGCATCGCCCCTCTTCTTCAACAAATACGGCTGGGCCGCAGTGCTTTTCCCCCTCCTCTCCCGGGCCATCGGATCGCTGGGCACGGTCATCGGGTCGTTGGTGGTCAAGGGCAAGGGGGGGCGGGGACCGACCGCCTCGGTTAACATCGGCTTCCTGAGCACCGCCGCCTTCTGCCTGGCAAGCTTCTACTGCGTCGCCCGTTGGGTCATGTACGACATGACCCTCTTCTACTCCAACGCCGTGGGGCTGGCGGGGGCTTTCGCGGTGTTCCTGATCGTCCAGTACTACACTGGCATTGAACAGACGCCAGCACGCCGTATCGTGGAGTTGACCCGTAGCGGATCGGCGCTGAACATTCTGGCCGGGCTCTCCTACGGCATGGAGAGTTGCGCCTGGCAAGCGATTCTGATCGCCGTCATCATGCTCGTTGCCTATTACATCGGCGGTGGTGGGTTGGCCGGTATCTACAACATCGCGGCCGCTGTCCTGGGTATCACCGAGATGAAGGGTATCATCATGGCTTCCGACACCTTTGGGCCCATCGCCGACAATTCGGCTGGCATCAGCGAGATGGCCGGTCTGGGTGAGGAGACCAGAAGGGTGGGAGACTCCCTGGATGCGGTGGGCAACATGACCAAGGCCCTGACTAAAGGGTATGCCATGACCACCGCCACTCTGACCGGTGCGGTGATCCTCTTCAGCTATCTCTTCGAAGCCGCCCGTCTGCTGGATATCCGCCTGACGGGGATTGAGAGCCTCATGATCAATCTGGCGGACCCCCTGACCATTGCCGCCCTCCTGATCGGCAGTGCCATGCCTTTCCTCTTCTCGGCCCTGACCATCCAGGGGGTTGGTCGGGCAGCCGTCCAGATGGTGGAGGAGGTCAGAAGGCAGTTTCGGGAGATCCCCGGGCTGCTGGCTGGCGAAGCAGAGCCTGACTACTCTCGCTGCATTGACATCAGCACTCGCAGCGCCTTGAAGGAGATGATCGCCCCTACCCTCCTAGCGGTCATCATGCCCATCGCCGTAGGTTTCGCTATGGGCGTATGGGCTCTGGCGGCCTACTTGATCGCCGTCAAAGTAGTGGGCGCTCTGCTGGCCACCTTCATGTTCAACGCCGGCGGCGCCTGGGACAATGCCAAGAAGTATGTGGAGAGCGGGCGCCTCGACAGAGCGGAGCCAGCGGACTATGCAGCGGTGGTGGTCGGCGACACTGTCGGCGACCCGCTCAAGGACACCGCTGGCCCCTCCCTTCACATCCTGATCAAGCTACAGAACATCCTGGCTATCACTATGCTGCCCCTCTTTGTCACTTACACGCTCCTCAAGTGAGCGAGTCACACTGAGTGAGGCATCACCCTGAGAAAATCAAGGGAAGGAGAATATGCAATATCGGCACTATGGAAACACCGGGATCATGGTCTCAGCTCTGGGGTTTGGGGCCATGCGGCTTCCCCGCCTGGAGGACAGGACCTGCGACTACGATAAGGCAGTTCCCCTGCTTCAGCGAGGGATTGAGTTGGGGATAAACTACATTGACTCCGCCTGGGGTTACCTCAAGGGCACCAGCGAGGTGGCGGTAGGCAAGGCTATCAAGGGCCACGACCGGGAGAAGCTGTACCTCTCCACCAAGGTCCCCCTCGAGGGCCAGTCGGGGGCGGAGTGGCGGGAGCAGTTGGAGACGCAGCTTAAGCGCCTGGACACCCACTACATTGACTTGCACAACATGCACAGCCTGCGCTGGGACACCTTCGTGGAGAAAGCCAAGGGGCCAGGGAAACCTCTGGAGGCAGCGCTGCAAGCCAAGGAGGAGGGTCTCATCCGCCACATCTGCTTCTCCTGCCATGATACGGTGGAGAACATCAAGCAGCTCATTGATACCGGTATCTTCTCCGGCATGACGGTGCAGTACAACCTGCTGGACCGCCACAACGAGCCGGCCATCGCCTACGCCTACGATCATGGTGTGGGGGTGACCATAATGGGGCCGGTGGGCGGAGGGCGGCTGGGCCTCCCCTCGGAGGCCATACAGAGCTTGATCCCCGGCGGGACCAAGAGCACGCCGGAGATCGCCCTGCGCTTCGTGTTGGCCAATCCGGCGGTGAGCCTGGCGCTGTCGGGTATGAATGAGATGCGGCAGATCGAGGAAAACGTGGTCACTGCCTCGCGGGAGGAGCCGCTGAGTCAGGCGGAGTTGGCCCAGATGGCGGCTGCGCTGGACGAGACAGGGCGGCTGGCCGAGTTGTACTGCACCGGTTGCGGCTACTGCATGCCCTGCCCCAATGAGGTCAATATCCCAGAGAACTTCAAATACATGAACTACCACCGGGTTTACGGGTTGAAGGAGTACGCATGCCAGGCCTATGCCAAGCTGAGCGCGGGTGGTCACTGGGTGAAGGGGCTGCCCGCTTCTGCGTGCTTGCAGTGTGGCGAATGTGAGCCTAAGTGTCCGCAGAACATCCTCATCGTCGAGCAACTGGAGGAGGTGGCTGCCACGCTGGGTTAGATCGTGATTGTTCGGACTTCAAAGGTCCTGGGCAGAAGGAACTCTTGCTCAGGGCCTTTGCCATTTCAGACAGACTCACATCCCATGGAGAGGCCGCTGTCAACGTCGCGGCGGGAAAGACTGTTGACAGAAAAAGGCCAAACAGGTATAATCGGTTTGCAAAGGCAAGAGAGGAGACGTTCATTCCATGCCCATCCACTACGAGCCCTGCCGCGTCAGAAGGATTCTGAACAAGCGGGAGCAGGCCGACCATTGGTTCTGGGACCGCTACTCGGCCGCGCCCTACGTCCGCTGCGAGTACGCCTGCCACACCTGCTACTCCCGCGCCCGCACATGCTGCCCCTTCGACGATCCGACCGACTTCGGTCGGATCGTGCGCGTCAAGGTCAACGCAGCCGAGCGGCTGCGCGCGAAGCTGAGCCGCGTCCCACGGGATGTGGTATCCACCGGTGACTACCAGCCCCTCGAGAAGGATACAGTGCCCCACTGGTGGGAGATAGGATGACGAGCAAGGGAAGGTGTAAGCGAAAAGAGTTCAAACGTCGTCCGCGCTACTCGGAGGTGGTAATCGGCATCACTGACCTCACCCGTGAGGAGTGGGAGAAATTGCGGGAGCGCTCTGACGACGCGGCTGGCGGCTATGACACATACGAGCGTTGGCTGGCCGAGCAGGAGAATGTGATCCGCAAGATCAAGGCGCTGGGGCATGACGCCCTCAAGGTTCCGATAAAGGTGGACGATCTGGAACAGTGGCTCGCCCGGCAGAACCTGTCCAATACCTCGGAAAGCCGGGCCCGTTACGTGGCCCTGGCGGCGAGGGACATAGATAGCACGGGGAAGGGGTCAGGATAAACCTTCCAACTCCTCCGGCCAGTAACGCGCCTTATGCGTCTTCGCCGCTATCAACTCTGGATGTCAGCCAGGAGTTGCTCAGACATTATAGCCATGACCGAGACAGGTGATATGAACGCCCGCTGTCACATCGGCACCTCTGGCTGGGTTTATCCCCACTGGAAGGGGATCTTCTACCCCGAAGATTTCCCTCAGAGGCGGTGGTTCGAGCACTATGCCCACCACTTTGCGACGGTGGAGATCAACAATACCTTCTATCGGTTGCCTCAGGAGAAGACCTTCGACCGCTGGCGGGAACAGGCTCCAGAGGGTTTCCTGTACGCGGTGAAGGCCAGCCGCTACATCACCCACCTCAGGCACCTGAGGGAGTGCGCCGAGCCTGTGGAGCGCTTCCTGGGGCGGGCACGCCGATTAGAGAATCACCTGGGGCCGGTGCTCTATCAGCTCCCGCCGCACTGGGGGGCCGATCCGGAGCGTCTGGAGGAGTTCGCCATACTGCTGCCCCAGGACCTGACCCACGTCTTCGAGTTCCGAAACGGGCACTGGTTCATCGAGCCGGTGCGGGAGGTTCTAGAAAGATATGGCCTGAACTTCTGCATCTTCAGTTTGCCCAGCGTCGAGTGTCCCCTGTGGGTCACTGGCCAGGTGGTCTACATTCGCTTTCACGGCTCGGGTTGGGCCTACGGCGGACGGTACAACCGTAAGGAGCTGAGCCCCTGGACGCAGCGCATCCAGGGCTTCCTGGCTCAGGGCTATGACGTTCATGTTTACTTTAACAACGATGCCTTCGGCTATGCCCTGGAGAACGCCAGGGAGCTGAAGGAGATGGTCGAAGGAGGAAGGAAATGGCAACCTGCAAAGAACGGCTGATTGCCCATTTTCAGGAGAAGAGTGTGGCCTTCGAGGAATTCAGGTTTCCCGAGGTGTACACCGCTCAAGAGATGGCGGCCCAACTGCACGTCCCTGGCCGGCAGTTGGCCAAGGTGGTGATGGTGAAAGTACAGGGAGAAGTGGCCATGCTGGTGCTGCCTGCCCCGGCCAGGGTGGACTTCTCCCGGCTGAAGGAGGCGCTGGGAGCGAAAAAGGTGGAGCTGGCCCGCGAGAGGGAGTTCGCCGACTGCTTCCCCGACTGCGAGGTGGGAGCTATGCCTCCCTTCGGCGGACTCTACCAGGTGCCGACCTACGTTGATGAGAGTCTTGCACAGGCCGGGGAGATTGTCTTCCTGGCAGGGAGGCACAACGAGGCGCTGAAGCTAAGCTACGCCGACTACGAGCAGTTGGCCCAGCCCAGGGTGCTGAGTTTTGCCTGCTGACATGATCCGGCCAGGTCAATTCCTACATCCAGCGCGACTTTGGGAGCTGGCTGGTGACCGCGTCCGCTGTCTGACCTGCGAGCGACGCTGCGTGCTGGGAGAGGCACAGCTTGGATGGTGCCGCACGCGGGAGAACCGCGATGGTCAGCTAATGACGCTTATCTACGGCAACGTCTCCTCGCTTTCGGCCAACCCCATCGAGAAAAAGCCCCTCTTCCACTTCTATCCCGGCTCGGTGGCTCTCACCGCGGGGAGCTGGTCCTGCAACTTCGACTGTCCCTGGTGCCAGAACCGGGGCATCTCCAAGTCGCCCCCGCGCTCAGCTCAATTTATGTCAGCCCAGCAGTTCGTCGCCCAAACTGTACGCCGCCGTTGCCGTGGCACCTCCATCAGCTTCAACGAGCCCACCCTCTCGCTGGAGTGGTCGCTGGAGGTGTTTGAACTGGCGCGAGCAAGGGGTTTGTACAACACCTTCGTGACCAATGGCTACATGACTCCGGAGGTGCTGCAGCTTCTCATAAAGGCTGGGCTGGACGCTATGAATGTGGACGTGAAAGGCGACGCTGATGCGGTGCGGAGATACTGCAAGGCAGATGTGGAGGCCGTGTGGCGCAACTGCAGGGCGGCGAAAGAGTCCGGGCTATGGATCGAGATCACCACGCTGGTCATCCCCACCGTGAACGACGAAGAGGATAGGCTGCGAGGCATCGCCCGGCGCATCCGCGAGGAGCTGGGGCCGGAGACGCCCTGGCACCTCAGCCGCTACTACCCCGCCTATCGCTTCACTGCGCCGCCCACTCCAGTGCGCACGCTGGACTGGGCGCATGAGATCGGCCGGGAAGAGGGGCTGGAGTTCGTGTACCTGGGCAATGTACCCGGGCACCCCTACGAGAATACATACTGCCCTCGGTGCGGTGAATTGTTAATCCGGCGGCATGGACTGGGGGTAATGGGATGTCGAATCAAGGGAGGCAAGTGTCCCGAGTGCAGACATTCTATTCCAGGCGTGGGATTGGAGGGCCCTCCAAGATGAAGGAGAAGAACCCCTGGAACTGAGCACCGACCGCGCGGCAGAGTCCTGGCCACCGATCCGGAGGTGATGATGCCGTTCAAGAAGCTGTGGCTTCGGCTGCGAAGTGAGGGATACGGCACCGCATTGTCGCTGGAGGAGGCGAAGGAAGAACCTGTCTGCCGGCCAGACAGGCGGGAAGAAGGGGAATCGGGGGAAGGAGAGCGATAGCAGGTTGCAGCCCCCAAGCCTGCTGGAACTTCGTTATCCCAGTAGCTCTACAAACCCGCGGGGGCTGATGATCTTGATCCCCTGGTACTCGCCGAGGTCCAGCAGGTGGGGGTCCCGGCTCACTATGTAGTCGGCTTGGCCCTCCATGGCCGCAGCCACAAAAATGTCATCATTGGGATCGTTGGTCACTCCCGCCAATTCCAGATGGCCAGGCACCCATGAGGCGTCCCGTTCGAGGCGCCGCACCAATGCCTCGACGGCCTCTGGAGCTATGTGAGTTCGGAGTCTGGGGCGGCCAACCACACGAATGAACTCGTCGTGAATCAGCGGAGACGTGACCACCTCAATCTGGCGCCCCTCCCACTCATCCAGGAGTGCAGAGACCGCACGTCCGGCAGTGAGTAGAAAGCTGACCAGGACGTTGGTGTCAATGACCACTCTAGGCATGAGCTCGTACCGCGTCGATCTCCTCGGCTACCAAGGCCGAGGCCTCCTCCTCGCTCAAGCCACTCTGCCTCGCCGACTGCCGGATCAGGGCAAAGTCCCTCTCCCGTTTCTCCCGCTCCAGCTCCACAAAGCGCTGGTACTCCTCCATGTTGAGGATCACCGCGATAGGCCGCCCTCGCCGTTCCACGATGAAACGCTGGCCGGCATATGCGGCCCGGTTCAGGATATCCGAGAACCTACTTCGCGCTTCCGCCACGCTCAAAGCCTGCACAGCCATGTTTTCCCTCCTGATCAACATGTACAATTTGGACAAATTATAGCCTCAACTCATTGGCGTGTCAAGTTCACCTTTTTCCGGTTCTTTTCTCCGATTGACACAAGGCAGGCTGTGTGCTAAAATGGGGAAGACGAATATACAACCGTTAGCCGAAACTGCGTTTGAGGTCACAGAAGACATGAAAGCAATCAACACAAGCCACAAGACTCACGCTGATAACCTTACCCAGATCGAGAAATGGTTACTCCTGGGAATAACTCTATTAGCAATCTCTCTCAGGATTTGGGGTATCAATTTTGGCTTACCATATCTTTATCACCCTGATGAACCTGTAGGTGTAGGAATTGCACAGAGCATGTTCAAGACTGGCGACCTCAACCCGCATTTTTTTCATTGGCCATCACTAACCTTCTACATCAATGTGCTTGCTTATATACCCTATTACTTTGCAGGTAAGTTGATGGGCGTTTTTCACAGTCCTGCTGACATCCCAGGCCCGACAATGCTCGCGATGGGGGTTGGACAGGCCCCAATGCCCACGACATGGTTGCTCGGACGTATTCTCACAGTGACTTTTGGCTCCGCTGCTGTTGTATTGGTCTTTCTGATCGGACGAGGATTGACCAATAACACGGCGGTAGGGTTACTGGCTGCTATAATGATGACCATATCACCGACCAATGTGGCACACAGTCGCTTCATTACACCAGATACTTTCACAGTTCTCTTCGCGCTGCTATCATTTTGGGGGTCTGTCCAGGCATTTCAGCAAGGCAAGCCCTGGCACTACATCATAGCAGGCATTGGAAGCGGACTCACGACATCAACCAAATATAATGGCGCGCTAATTGTGCTTCCCTTGGTCCTGGCACATTTTCTTCGGCATGGATTGAAAGGCATAAGAGAACGCAGCCTGCATTTCGCACTCTTATTGAGCATTGTCGTATTTCTAGCGACTACGCCTTTTGCATTACTAGATTACCCAAAGTTTCTTACTGATTTGCAATTCGATGCTCAACATTACTCAAGTGGCCATGCAGGCATGGATGGCAATACGCTGAATTGGTATCTGGCATACTTGTGGCGAGTTGAAGGCCCTGTAGCCTTACTAGCGGTTTTGGAGATTCTGCGTGGCATCTGTGCGCGTTCAAAACAGACTGCCCTTCTCTTTATCTTTCCATTGATCTACTTCACGTTTATCAGCAGTTTGGTAGTGAGAAATGATCGAACATTGTTGCCCTCAACCCCGTTTCTGCTTTTGTTGGCATCGTCTTTACTGGTGAATCTATTCAGGCAGGCGGACACTCGACGATCAAACACACGGAAGTTGCTGATCTTTGCAGTAGGAGTCTTGGCTATGGCGTCTCTAGGGTTGCCGCTACTGCAAACGGTGAAAAGCAATATTCAATTGACCACTGTAGATAGCCGTGAGACGGCAAGGATATGGATTGCTCGTAATCTGCCAAATGGCGCGCGAATTGTAATTGAGTCATACGCCCCATACGTGGACCCACAACGCTTCTCGGTGCAGGGATTTGGCAGAATGATTGATCGCACATCAGACTGGTACACTGCTAACGGTTTCGAGTACCTGATTTTCAGTCAAGGTATGTTTGGGCGTTTTTACCGAGAACCGGATAGATACTACAACGAGGTTTCTCAATACGAAGATTTGTTTCGTGCCTTCGATATGGTTAAAACGTTCACAGATGGGGGATATGAGGTTCGGATTTACAGCGTTACCGAACGATGAGCAAAATCCAGACGGCAGCTTCAGCTAGCGCCGCATTGCCGGTTCGAGGCTCCGCCGCTTGTCCAAGTGCCGCGCGAAGCGCGGCACTTCTGCAACGCAGGACTTGTCCAAGCGCCCAATAGTCAGCACCATCCGAGGAGGGACGAAAATGCTGGAGGAAATCATCGCCGTAGCCCGAGGGGAGGCCCCGGCCGACCTGTTGCTGCGCAACGCCCAACTGGTCAACGTCTGCTCCGGGGAGATCCACCCTGCCGACGTGGCTATCTACGATGGCAAGGTCGTGGGCTTCGGTGAGTACGAGGCGAGGGACACGCTCGATCTGAAGGGACATTACCTCTGCCCCGGCTTCATTGATGCCCACGTCCACCTGGAAAGCTCCATGGTGGCTCCGCCCCAGTTCGCCAGGGCCGTCGTGCCTCGCGGCACGACGGCGGTGGTGTCCGATCCCCACGAGATCGCCAACGTGCTGGGAGTGGAGGGCATCCGCTACATGCTCGATGCGAGTCAGGGAATCCCGCTTGATGTGTATGTTATGCTGCCCTCCTGCGTTCCGGCCACCCACATGGGCACCTCAGGGGCGGCACTCTCCGCCGAGGATTTGGCCCCCCTGTGGGATCACCCCCGCGTGATCGGCCTGGCGGAGATGATGAATGCGCCGGGGGTGCTCTTCCGCGACCCAGGCGTGCTGGCCAAATTGCGCTCCGCTGGCGGCCGCCCCATTGACGGCCACGCACCATCCCTTTCGGGAAAGGACCTGGCCGCCTACATCTGCGCCAACATCCGCTCCGACCACGAGTGCACGACGCTGGAGGAGGCGCGGGAGAAGCTGCAGATGGGAATGCACATCTTCATCCGCGAGGGCACCACGGCCCGTAACCTGCGGGACCTGCTGCCCCTGATCACTCCCCAGAACGCTCACATGTGTCACTTCTGCACCGACGACCGCCATCCAGCGGACCTCTTGGACGAGGGGCACATTGACGACCTGGTGCGCACCGCCATCGGAGAGGGCCTGGACCCCATCATCGCCATCCAGATGGCCACCTTCTACACCGCATGCTACTTCGCCCTGAGGAATGTGGGCGCTGTGGCCCCCGGCTATGGAGCCGACCTGGTGGTCTTCGATAACCCTCAAGATCTTACCATCCTGCAAGTGTTCAAGGGAGGACGATTAGTAGCCGAGGGAGGAGCGTACTGCGGCCCCGGCCTGAGTGTTCCCCAGCCACCGGCGGGGGCAATGAATGTGGCACGAGAGGGGCTGGACCTGGCCGTGCCCGCTGAAGGGGAGTGGATTAAGATCATCGAGGTGGTGCCGGGGCAGATTGTGACCCGTAAGCGGGTGGACCGAGCGACTGTGAGGGAGGGTCAGGTCGTGGCCGATCCGGAACGCGACCTCCTCAAGATGGCGGTGGTGGAACGACACCGCGCCACCGGCAACGTGGGCCTGGGTTTCGTGAGGGGTTTTGGCCTGAAGCGGGGAGCCATCGCCTCCAGCGTGGCCCACGACGCGCACAACATCGTGGTGATAGGCACACACGACGGGGACATGCTGGCGGCCATTGATGACGTGGTGCGTATGGGAGGTGGGCAGGTGGTCGTCGCCGGAGGCGAAGTGCTGGCCAGTGTGCCATTGCCCGTGGCCGGACTCATGTCCGACCAGCCACTGGAGGAGGTGCGCGACCAGGTGGAGACCCTGACCCAGGCCGCCCACAGCCTGGGCTGCGTACTGCCCGACCCACTCATGACCATGAGCTTCCTGGCCCTGGAGGTCGTCCCCGAGCTGAAGCTCACCGACCAGGGATTGGTGGACGTGACCGAGTTCGACTTCGTGCCCCTGTTTGGGGCAGAGTAGTGGAGGCTTCTGGCCTGCAAGGAATTGGTTTGCAGCATCGTCCTGGCATTGGAGAACGCTGACATCAAGCTGATGAGAGCCGTTGCCATTCCAAGAGCCTTATGTGAGAGACAGTGAACTGGCTGCCGGATTGCAGCAGCGTTGCGCGCTATGTGGGCGCATCTCGCGCCTCATCGCTGCCCAGTTGGGCGTGTGCAGGGAATGCCTGCGGGCACAGCCTGACGAGGCGCTTGCCCTCGCAACTCAGACCCACGCTGAGGGACGCCGCCTCTTTGACCTGCCGGAAGAACCGCCTCGTGTCGCTGACGGCACTCGCTGCGGCTTGTGCGCCCGCAACTGCGTGATCGGCGAGGGACAGCGCGGCTACTGTGGGCTGCGAACAGTGCAGGATGGGCGGCTGGTGCACCTGGCTGGGGCACCGAAACGCGGGGTGCTGCACTGGTATCGCGACCCCCTGCCCACCAACTGCGTGGCCGATTGGGTGTGTGCTGGCCACGAGAAATGCGGCTACCACAACCTGGCTGTCTTCTACTGCTCCTGCACCTTCGACTGTCTCTTCTGCCAGAACTACCACTATCGGGAGGTGGACCCGGTGCGGAGGGAGGGCGTGAGTGCCCAGGAACTGGCCGATGCGGCCAACCCACGCACCTTCTGTGTTTGCTACTTCGGCGGTGACCCAGCCTCGCAGATGGCGCACGCTCTGGCCTCAGCGCATCTACTTGCAGAGCGGGGTGTGAGAATTTGCTGGGAGACCAACGGCTCGGCCCATCCCAAACTGATGGACCGGGCGGTGGAACTGGCACTGCAATCGGGCGGCACGCTGAAATTCGACCTCAAAGCCCTCGACCCAGTGTTGCACCGGGTGCTGACGGGTGCGGACAATCAGCGGACATTGGAGAACTTCGTCCGCGCCGCGTCCCGCGTCGGGGAACGACCCAACCCGCCACTAGTGGTGGCCAGCACGCTTCTGGTGCCCGGCTACGTGGATACCAACGAGGTAGGCCGCATCGCCCGCTTCATCGCTGGCCTAGACCCAACCATCCCTTATGCGCTCCTGGCCTTCGGCCCCCATTTTCTGATGCCCGATCTACCCCGCACCTCCGTGCGCCACGCCGAGGAAGCAGAGGCAGCCGCGCAGGCTGCGGGGCTGACCAATGTGCGGGTGGGGAACCGGCATTTGTTGTCACTGGAATACTGAGGGAGGATCGTGATCGCCGCCTTCTTCGACCTCGACGGTACACTCTTCACTGGCCACATCTGGCAAGGGCTGAGCCTGCACCACCGCACGCACCAGATGCAGCGTCTGCAGCTCTACGCCTACGTCGGCCTTCACATGGCCATGTGGCCTCTGTACCTGGCCGGGTTGATGAGCCGGGAAAGGTCCTGGGCGGCCTGGGCCCGTCACATGGCCTGGACTCTGGCTGGGCTGACCATGACGGAGGGCCAGCATGTCTTCGACTGGATGTGGACCGCCTACGTCCAACCGCAACTGCGGGAGGACATCGTGGGAAGGCTGCGCCAACATCAGGCCCAGGGCCACGGCACATACCTCGTCTCCGGTACTATGGAACCGCTGCTCGGAAGGATCGCTCAGGGGCTGGGCCTTCCAGCTACCTCTGCCATCGGCACCCGGGTCGAGGTGCGCAACGGGCGCTACACCGGGCGGGCCATCGAGCCTACCTGCATGGGGCAAGGTAAGGCGGAACGGCTCAAGCTCTTCCTGGCTGAGCATTCGGACGTTGACCTGGCCCAGAGCTTTGCCTACGCCGATTCCATCACCGACCTGAGCATGTTGGAGATGGTAGGCCATCCCACAGCGGTCTACCCCGACGAGGAGCTGGCAGCCATCGCCCGCGAACGCGGCTGGCAAGTCGTGGAAAAGGAGCAGCAAAAGTGACATGTCTGTCTTGGACGTCAGGCCAGGGGATATCGCTTCTCAAGGGTGATCCCGCCCCCTGGCTTCTGGAGCCGGAGGACCGAGCCGTCCGGTATCGTGCCCTGCGATACCTGCTGGACAGACCCGAAGACGATCCACAGGTACAGGAGGCCAAGGCTGCCATTCCTGCGACGCCGCCGGCCTCGACGATCCTTGCGGCCCAGAAGCCTGGCGGCTGGTGGGGCAAGACGCGGGACTACCACATACCCAAGCACTACTCCACTTTCTGGGCACTCACTGTGCTGGCCGACCTGGGGCTGACAGCCGAAGATGAGCGCGTGCATCGAGGGTGTGAGTTCATGTTCCACCACCAGCGGGAGAGTGGGGCTTTCTGCCGTCGGCGAAGACTGGCGGGCAAGGGGATCGTCTGTGACGAGGAACCAGCACCCTGCACCCATGCCCGCATCCTCCGCTTCCTCATCCAGTTCGGCTACGGCGACGACCCCCAGGTGAAGGCCGGACTCGATTGGCTGCTGGCCAAGCAGCGGTCGGATGGTATGTGGATGTGCGCCCGGCGCGACGTGCGGCGCGGTTGCCTGCGGGCCACGCTGGACTACCTGCGGACAGCCATCCTGCGCTCGGATACGGTGGGACTGGAAGGCACCCGCCACGCTGCCGAAGTGGTGTCTGAGCTGTTGATGGAGCCCCGCATGAGCCGGTACCACACGGGGGGGCGCTGGGAGACGCTCGAGTACCCCTACTTCGGCCACAGCATTCTGAGTGCGCTGGAAGCATTGATCGTACTGGGCTACACCGTCAAGCATCCCAAGGTCGCCGCTGCGGTAGACTACCTGCTCAGCCGACAGCAGGAGGATGGGACGTGGATGCTGGACGAGGAGGTCCACCGTCCCCCGGCCGACTTTGGTCGTGCGGGCGAACCCAACAAGTGGATCACCCTGGATGCCCTGTGCATCCTCAAGAGCTTGCACAGAGACAGTGTTTGCCATGAGATTTCCAGCCCATGACTAAGCGAAGTAAGTGCGGCAGCTCACAGCCCAAGCGCAGGCGAAGGCCCTCGATGTTTCTCTAGGAGGTTGAGCGATAAAGAGCTTCTATTTGCCCATCGAGATCGTCACCGGCGTGGGGTGTTTTGAGCAGTTGGCGGAGATGGCCCGTCGTTACGGAGAGCGGGCGCTGCTGGTCTGTGGCCCAAAGGCCATGCGGGAGGCCGGGGTTCTGGACCGAGGCCTGGCCCTCCTGGAGGGGGCCGATGTGACCACGACGGTGTACGACGCGGTGGTGCGCGAGCCCACGCTGCCGGTCATCGTCGAGGGCCGGAAGCTGGCCAGAGAGCAGGAGGTGCAGATAGCGATTGGCCTGGGCGGTGGAAGCGCGATGGACACCGCCAAAGCTATCGCTGGCCTGTACTTCGAGCCGGGCACGGTCGCCGAATATCACGCCAGGCGGCCCCTCGAAGGACCGGGACTCCCCTTCCTGGCGGTCCCGACGACGGCCGGGACCGGGGCGGAGGTGACGAAAAACGCCGTGCTCATAGATCCAGCCCGGGGGCTCAAGAAGAGCATCCGCAGCGAGGAGTGGTTTGCCCGGGTCGCTTTGGTAGACCCGGAGCTCACCCTGTCCCTGCCGCCTTCGGTCACCGCTTCCACCGGGTCTGACGCCCTTTGCCAGGCCATCGAGTCCTTCGTCTCCATCGGCGCCCAGCCGGCCACCAACGCGCTGGCAATAGAGGCCATCCGGCTCATCGTGCGGAGCCTGGTGCGGGCCTACGAGGATGGGCAGGATACCGCAGCCCGCGCGGATATGCACTATGGGAGCCTGCTGGCGGGCATGGCGCTGGCCAATGCCCGGCTGGGTGGGGTGCATGGCATCGCCCATCCTCTGGGCGGCCACTACCGGATCCCCCACGGCGTGATGTGTGGCCTGCTGCTGCCCTACGTGATGGAGTACAACCTGGAGTACGCGGTCGAGAAATACGCCCACATCGCGCAATTGCTGGGCCAGGAGGGGACCCCGCTCCAGGCGGTGAAGGCGGTGGGGAAGCTCCTGGCCCAAATTGGCATCCCTGAGCACCTGGAGCCCTTAGGCGTGCGGCGGGACGATTTTCCGGTTCTGATCGAAGAATCGCTGCCCTCCGGCTCGCTGAAGAGCAATCCGCGCCCCCTGGAGGCGGAGGATGTGCGATGCATTCTGGAGATGGCTATGTAAACGAGACTTGCGGAAAGGAGTGAAACATGGAGAGGGTGAATGAATCGGAGAGCGTATATCGTGGCGGTGAGAGCGGGGTCAAATACCTGCTGCGCGGGCCCAAGATCGACTGGGGGGTGATCCTCCTGTTGCCGGGTGAGCGGCTGGGCGCGCACTACCACAACGAGGTAGAGGAGACCTTCTTCTTCATCCAGGGCGGGGGCAAGGTGTACGTCAACGAGGTCGAGTACGAAGCCAAGGTCGGGGACGCCTTCCGCATGGAGCCACCGGAGCACCACGACATCCTCAACGACACCGGCGAGCCGACCAAGATGGTCTTCATCAAGTGCCCCTACCTGCCTGAGGACAAGGTGAGTTTGTAAAGGCTACCCCAACCCACTCGGGCGTAGCTATCCTTCCCCCTTTTTGCGAGGGCTCTTAGCAGACCGCCTTATCTTCCGCTCCAGACGTGCCAGCCGATGTCGCAGCTCCGCCTGGGCCCGACGACGCTGGGGGCCAGGCGGAGTTGTCTCCAACCGATCCAGAGCCCACCGGCTGACCTCCGCCGCGCGGGTCCAGTCCCTTACGTGCCACTCACAATGCTTAGCCAGCTCCACGTAGGGGTAGAGCTGGCGCCCATCTGCTACTGCCTTCCACCAGAGCTTGGATGCCTCCTCCCGCCGCTCCTGCCGTTTGAGGAGAAAGGAGAGACGGCGAAGGGCGTGATCGTGGAGCTCCTGCGGAAGCGAGCCCTCGAGCGCAGCGCGGTAGGCTCGCTCTGCCCTTGCGACTAGAGCGAGCGACTCGTATATCCTGCCCAGGCTGTAGAGGTCGGCAGCGTATACAGGGGGAGCGGTCCAGGGATCGGTGAAGAACTGGCACATGTACCCTGCCAGCACCACCAGGGAGAGCACATCCTGCTGGTTGTGGTAAAAGACGCAGGCCATCTCCTGCCCATCGCCAGTGCGAAGGTAGTCAGCGTAGAGGGCCGGGATCCGCCAGGAGGGCACATCGGAGCTGTTCCGATCCACTCCCAGGATCTCACCTTCCAACGCGCTCAGAGCGCAGGAATCGAGCCGCGCTCGCCACAGCCGGCGGGCGGGGAACAGCAGGTCGAAGTGGGGGAGGTCGGTCAGGCGGGGGGCCATGCGGGCCAGGGTGAAGCGCGTCCGCAGCAGCGGCAGGTCGAAGCCCCGGCCATTGAAGCTGACCACTGCCCTGAAGCGGTCCAGAAACCCAGCCAGCACCTGAAGCATGGCCCGCTCCTCCTCCAGCCCGCGCATGAAGAACTGGACCAGGTGGAAGGCACCGTCCGTAAAGTAGCCGACGCCGACCATAAACACGTAGGTGCCCGTCCCCCCGGCCAGCCCGGTGGTCTCCGTGTCCAGGAAAGCCGCCTGTTGGAAGTCCAAATTGCCCAGCCGCTCGTCCCTGGCCAGCCCCGCCGCGGCCCGAGGCGATTGGCCCAGCAGCAAGGCCAGGCAGAGCGAGCCATGCACATAGTCCAACGGAAAGGACTGCTCGGCGCGGAAACAGGCCCCCACTTCCGTCTCGACGACTTCCCCCGCCACTAACTCCTCAACGGGCGGCCCCCTTGGGCTCGGCGGGGGGATAGATACGATGCCCCGGCGCAAGCCCAGTCGAGCCAGTCGTTCGCTCAGCTCCACAATCCAACTCTCCCAGGCACCGCTCCCCCCGGTTGGGGGGCCAGTCTACAGTCCCCCGGGATCGGGCAGTTCCTCCACCGGGACGTTCCGGTGCTTGTCCCCCTCCTCGATGAGCATCACCGGGATGTCATCGCGGATAGGATACTTACGGCCGCAGCCAGGTTCCTGACACATCAGCCACACGCCCCTCACCAGCTCCAGTTGTCCCGGGTCGGGCCCCTCACGGCGGCCAGGGCCACTAACGCAGGCCGGACAGCGCAGAATCTCCAACAACTCTGGACTGACCATAGGATCACCTCCCTCTTTTTCTATCACGAATGGTACGAATATGTGAATCTCACGAATGTTTTTCTATCAATCGGGGGGCCAGCGAGCGTCGCAGCCGCCACAGCGCCAGGCCCCCAATGAGGCAGGAGACGATGATGGCCCCCAACACCCACAACTGTACGATGTCGAACCAGAAGGGGAGGGGAAATAGTTGGATGAGCGTGTCGGTGTAGGGGAAGAGCCAGGTGTCCCCTTCGAAGAAGAGGCGGTGAAATGCAGTGAAGAACCAGTTGAAGTTGACCACCGCCGCGCTCAAAAGAAGGGCCACCGATACGATGGTCAGACCCGCTCCCTGCGCCAGGCGTCGGGCGCACTCTCCCCCAAGGCCATAGCGGGCCAGGTAAAGCACCGCGCCCAGGACCAGCACTGTGCACACGCGATGGAAGACGAAGACTCCTCGGACCACTCCTTTCACATCCACCATGTGCCGCAGCTCCCGCTCATTGAAGAGCGGCCCTTCGCTCCCTTCCAGCCTTTGCAAAGCCTCAATTCCCATGCCGGTTCGCAAGTAGCGAATGCATTCTACCGCCGCGGTGTACCGCTGCTCCTCGCTGAGGCGCGTCGCCGGGGGGAAACTCCCCTTCCCATACTCGTACCGTAGGTAGGCCGGGGACATGAGAATGTACAGGCCGCTCAGCACAATGACTGGCGGCAGGCCCACAACGATCACCACCCTCAACAACCGGAGGAAGGCACGTTCCAGGGTCGCCACCTGTGCCTGATCAAGTGCAGGCATGCGATCATCCCCCTTTCAACCAGTAGCGCAGGATGAGAAAGTCGGTCATGTGCTCGATGGGCGCCCGATCGTCGGTGTAGAAGATCATGCCTCCCTCGGAGGGCAGGGGGCGCAGGTTGGCCACAGCCCGTCCCAGGACGTCGCACAGGAAAGGGTCCCCTATAGCTTGCAGGTTGGCCTCCAGGTTTGCCGCCTCTGTGGGTTGGACTGTGGCCACCAACAGGCTGTTGAAGGTCTGAGGCACATTGATTAGATACACACTGGGAAAGACCTGTTGCATCGTAGCCCCCAACGCGGCCACCAAGCGGTAATCCAGGTCGGTGCGCCCCACATTGATGGCCACCGCTCCCCTTTCGGTTAGATGATCGCGCACCAGGGCGAAGAACTCCTGGGTGGTGAGGTGGAAGGGGATGTAGGGCGCACGGTAGGCATCCACGGCCACCACATCGTAGCGGCGATCGGTGTGGGCCAGGAAGTACCGGCCATCCTGAGCTACGGCCCGCAGGTTAGGCTCGGCCATGGCGAACCACTCCCGCCCCACCTCGATGATGGCCGGATCCAGCTCTACCCCATCAATAGGGATGGGCCCGAAGGCCGCCGTGTACTGCCGGGCAACGGTCCCCCCCGCCAGCCCGATGAGGCACAGGCTCTCCACCTCCTCGGCCGGAAAGGGCGGAGAGTTGAAGAAGGGCGCAGCCAGGAAGTAGTCCCAGGCCCCTTCGGTGCGCAGTTGATCCTCACTGTAGACGGATTGAATCCCTTCCCCTTCATTGAGTTTGAGCTGTCTTTCGCTCCCCTCCTGGAGCACCTGGATATAGTTGTATGCCGATTCCCGCTCATACAGCAGCCCCGGCGCGCTCTTAATCGCCCCCGTTGGCCAGAGCAAGGCCAGGAGGAGGATCAGCGCCAGGAGCCCCAGGCTCTCCAGTGGAGGACGGCGGGAACCATGCCACAGGGCCAGCACCGACAGCCCCAGCAAGAAGATGGCCAGCAGCAGGAAGGTGCGCCGCGTCCCGATCCAGGGGATGAGGACCAGCACAGGCAGAAAGGTGCCCAGGATGCTGCCCACCGTCGAGAGGGCATAGATGCGCCCTGCAGCACCTCCCGAGGAATTCACGTCCCGCACTGTGAGCCGGAGGGCGAAGGGCGAGACGCATCCCAACAGGGTCACTGGCAGAGCGAAGAGCAGCACCACCCCCAGAAAGGAACCGATCAGAATGCTGGCTGCAAAGTCGCGCAGGCCCACATCCGCCAGGCGGAGGATGGGCCGGGCGGTGAAGGGCACCAGGCCGATGAGGAAGCCCGCCCAGGCGGTGATGCGGTAGAGTGTTGCTCCTTCAGGGTGCCGGTCGGCCCAGCGGCCCCCCAGCCAGGCCCCGAGGGTCAGGTAGACCAGGATCAGGCCGATCAGATTGGCCCAGATGACCAGCGAGTCGCCGAAATGGGGTTGCAAAAGGCGCGAGGCGGCCATCTCCACCGCCATGGTCGTCAGCCCCGCCGCGAACACCATCGCCAGCAGCCATCTTCGCTCCGAACCGGCATGCTCCCCCTTCATAGCTGCCTATTATACCCCTCCCTCCGACGCAGGGCAAGCCTTGCCCGCAGATTGAAACCGTGTTATACTCACAAAGGAAGCATTCAGCGGTCAGCAATCAGCCCTCAGCCTTGGAACAGGCGGACTGATGGCTGACTGCTGATGGCTGATTGCTTATGAAGTGACCGAGGTGAAGCGAATGCTCACATCCTTTATCGAGAAGCTGAAAGCTGAGCGCTGATGGCTGAACGCTTATTGTTGAGATATCGCTTTTGGCTTCTGCTGGCGCTGGTGCTCGCCCTTTGGCTAGTCGCTGTCACTTGCGGCACCTGGGCTCAGCCGCCTATCAGGGTAGAGTCCAGCCAGCACCAGATCCAGTTTAGGGACCATATCCTGTTTCAGTTGGTAGTTGAGGGCGAAGCGGCGATCGCGGAGATCATCCTCTTCTACCAGGTGGCCGACCAGCCGGCGGTCAACCACGCGTCACCCCAGTTCAATCCTAACACTCAGGTGGAGGCGGAGTACACCTGGGACCTCACCAATGGTGCTCTGCCGCCGGGGGTGCAGGTCACCTACTGGTGGAAGATCGCCGACCGGGAGGGGCATACTCTGGAGACCGAACCACGATCTTTGCTCTACACCGACGAGCGTTACGACTGGCATACTCTATCGTCAGAGAGGCTGGCCCTCTACTGGTATCGCGGCGATGAGGACTTCGGGCAGGCCCTCTTCGACAAGGCGATGGAGACCCTGGCTATGCTTGGCCGGGACGCGGGTGTCACGGTCACTCACCAGGTGAAGGTGTTCATCTATGGCAGCCATTCCGATCTGTTGGGCGCTATCGCCGAAGGAGCTAAGGAGTGGACCGGAGGACAGGCTTTCCCCGAGATGGGAGTCGTGGTGATCGGCGTGTCACCCGCTAATTTGGCGTGGGGCCAGCGGGCCGTGGCCCATGAGCTGAGCCACCTGGTGGTCCATCAGATGGTTGACACACCGCTGGGCGATCTGCCCCGCTGGCTGGACGAGGGGCTGGCTATGTATGCCGAGGGGGAGCTGGAGCCCAGCTACCGGCGCGCCCTGGACCGGGCGATCCGAGAGGACCAACTCATCACCGTCCGCTCCCTATCTAGCTCCTTCCCCACCGATTCAGAGCTGGCCCACCTCTCCTATGCGCAGAGCTACAGCCTGGTGGAGTTCATCCTGGAGGAGTATGGCCGGGAGAAGATGGCCCACTTGCTCCAGGTTTTCGCCGAGGGTGCCTATTACGACGATGCCGTGCAACAGGTGCTGGGCCTGGACTCCGGAGGGCTGGATGCGGCCTGGCGGGAATGGGTAGGAACTAAGATTGTCTCTCAAAAGCAGCCAACTTCCCTGCCGCAGGTGCGACAGCCAGTGCCAGCGAACCTGTTTCTGTGGGCCTCAGCCGGGCTGTGCTGTGTGGGGGGACCGCTGTTGGTGGCGGTGATTGGGCTGCTGGTGTTGCTAGCGACTCCGATTAGGGGAGCGATACATGGATCGAGAGACGAAAGAGGCGATCTACAGGCGGGTTAAGGGCGAGGTTGAGGCCGTGTTGGAGGGAGAGAACGACCGCATCGCAGCCATGGCCACCATCGCCTGCCTGCTCCACCAGGCCTTCGATACCTACCACTGGACGGGGTTCTATCGCCTGGTAGCCCCGAGGGAACTCCTGGTCGGTCCCTATCAGGGGACGCTCGGCTGCCTGCGCGTTCCCTTTGACCAGGGGGTATGTGGCGCGGCGGCGCGATCCAGGCAGACGGTGATCGTTCCCGACGTGCACCAGTTCCCCGGCCACATCGCCTGCGACACGCGTTCCCGGTCCGAGATTGTGGTCCCCGTCTTCGATGGCCGGGGCGAGCTGATCGCCGTGCTGGATGTAGACAGCGACCAGCTAGCCACTTTCGACGAGGTGGACCACAAGTGGCTGGAGAAGATCGTCGAGGTCTTCCAGATTACCCCTTAGTTGAGAACTGCAAAGACCTCTTGGTCGGTCGTCTTAATGCTTGAAACTGCAAAGACCTGTTGGTCACTCGTAGTCTAACGTGTGTAACCCAAGACCTTGATCAGCTCACCCTGGTGGTAGATAC
>Ga0114930_10000668_pt1 | contig 35559 bp, 38 predicted proteins | sample AnhtaG_FD_87300 | JGI IMG/M metagenome (GOLD analysis project Ga0114930, IMG submission 87300) | Deep subsurface microbial communities from Anholt, Denmark to uncover new lineages of life (NeLLi) - Anholt_01485 metaG | ecosystem: Environmental > Aquatic > Marine > Oceanic > Sediment | place... | reverse complement strand
TCATTTCCTGAGCCAGCAACGGGAGTTTTGGAAAAAAGTCTTTATGGTGATAATATAATTCTTATAGGTGACGCAGCGGGATTTGTTGCTCCTATCAGCGGAGAAGGTATTCATGGTGCTATTGTCTCTGGTCAAGTAGCTGGAGAAACTTCTATAGGTTCAATAGAAAAAGAAGATTTTACAGTGAATTCTCTTAAGGGGTTTAAAAAACATCCAAAAATTAGAAAGATTATTAGAATGTTTAAATTCCAACATAAATTTGTAAATTTCATTTACGAAAACGAGGGTGAAAACCTTAATAAAGCCTTTAAGATGGCAGAAGAGAGTAGTGAATTTAAACAAATAATTATAAATACCTTTATTTTCGGTCAAACACCCCCTAAAGATTTTATTTCGCAAATAAAAGGTATGAATTAAATATTTTATAAAAGAAGAACTCAATATCATTAAAACAGGTGTTATTAGCATGTATGATGTAATAGTTTCAGGAGCTGGTCCAGCAGGATCCAGATGTGCAGAAATTTTAGCCAGGAATGGTTTTAATGTTGCATTAATAGAAAGGGATGCTAATTGGAGAAAGCCATGTGGGGGTGCTTTAAGTGCACGAATCATAAGTAAATATTATCCACAACTAAGAAAGTTAAATCCTGTATTAAAAAAGGGTGCATTTATGTTTTCCGCTGACTTTCATAAATTAGAATATAATTGGGAAGGTTATGGGGAAGATTCGGTCGTAATGGATCGATTAGATTTAGATAATTTGATAAGAGATATTGCAGTTGAAGCTGGAGCAGAACTTTTTGATAAAAATATTTCATTTGACTTTATCATTAAAAATCAGAAAAAAATTGGAATTAAAACGATAACTACATCTGGAACTAAAGAGTATTTAGGTAAAATAATAGTAATAGCTGATGGAATGAGTTCTAAATTAGCAGTAAAATCCGGTTTGAGAGAGCGTTGGAAAATTGAAAATATTGGATTGGCAAAATGCTCGATCATTGAAGGTAAAACAGATTTTGATGAGACGAAATCCTATATTTATTTTAGACCTTATAAAGGATATGGATGGGTTTTTCCTATAGATGATAAACAAATTAATATTGGTTGTGGTACATTTAGAGAAGATAATCTTAATTATAATTTAAATGAGATTTATGATGACTTCATAAATAATCCTAATATTAAACAGTATTTTTCTGGATCTAATTATAAAAATAAATGGACAGGAGCGTTTCCACTTCCAGCGAAAGGGATATTAGAAAAGAGTTTATATGGAGATAATATCATGATCGTTGGTGATGCTGCTGGATTTGTGTCCCCAATTAGTGGGGAAGGTATTCATCCAAGCATAGTGTCTGGACAGGTCGCTGCTGAAACGGCAATTAAAGCGATTGATGAGGATGATATTTCTAATAAAACTTTGAAGTCTTACAAACAACATCCCAATATTAAGAAGATAATTAGGAATTTCAAATTAAAACGTTCAATGGTGGAATTTTTTTATGAAAATCAAGGAAAAAATCTTGATACAATATTTAAATTAGCGGAAGCTGATGAAGATTTTAAAACTCAGGTTATAAATATGTTCTTTTCCAACGCTGCTCCTTCAAATGAATTTTTTACAAAAGTTAGAGCTTCAAGTATGTGATTCACAAAATTAAATTTAGAGAATTTTTTTATAAATTTTTCGCTCTACAAGGTTTTAAAAGAGTGGGATTGAGTTTTTTATTTAAAAACAACTCTAAAAATTGTGTATCAGATGGGAACTGAAATAGAATTTATTCCTCGAATTGAATTATTGACTTGTCCATTTATGGAAAAATGTGAACTTCCAAAATTACAATTTTTATGTAAAATTCCTGAATGCAAGAATTGCACCGAATATAGCGATTGGTTAAAAAAACTAAAGTCCAGAATTCTTTATTAGATTAAATTTAGATTTAAAACAAAGCCACTCACTTCTAAGTTCGGTATAGATAGACAAAATAATTATATAATCTACTATACTTAATCTTAATTTAATGGAGATTAAATATTTGTAAGGAGAAATTTAAAACATGGGTGAAATCAATCCTAAAATTTTAGTAGTTTCTGATATTCATTTAGGTTCCTTGGATAGCGAAAAAGATTTATTTATTCAATTTTTAAGAAAAATTGTTAATGGAGAGTTTGAAACTGAATTAAGAGCCCTTATAATATTAGGAGATTTTATTGATTTATGTACAGATATTCCTAAAACTCTTTTAAAAAGGGAGCATATCCAAGAAATATTCACTCTTTTACTAGAAATTAAAAGGAATATAAATCTCATTTTTGTACTTGGAAACCATGAAATCCCTGTTACGGGAGATTACGATGAAAAATTTAAACGTCGAAAAGAAAAATTTTTAAGAAGGTTTAATAGTAGTAAATTCGGTGAATTGTTTGATAATGAGATTTACTGTCAATATTTATTATTAAAAAAGTTGAACAACGAGGATATGCTTTTGTTATATGATACACGAGATCAAATTGAGGAGAACCCTGTTAACAAGATAAGAATTGATGGACTTGAATTAGAGGAGGATTATAGATGTTTTATGACGCATGGTTATCAATTTGATGGTGATATATATCGCTTTTTTGTAGGACAGATATGGAAATCTTTAATCTCTAACACTAAATTTGAAATAAAAGAGACTTATGATTATTTTTGGAACGAAGTAATTAAAAATGGCAGAAAAATTAAACCTATTACATTTAGAAAGATGAAAGAAGAATTGGCTAACTTGAAAAATGAGTCTATAGAATCACAAAATACCCTTTTTTCAGGATTAAATATTTTAGAATTTAATATAATTAAAGCAAACATGCGTGTATTGAAAAAATGGGAACACGCTAGTAAACCTGATTACTATTTTGATGAGATAAAAAGGTTCTTAGAGAATGACGAATATGATTTATCAAAAATAAATCATTTAATATACGGACATTCGCACCATAATGGAATGTATAAAGGAACGGTAAATGGCCATTCAATAGAAATTGTAAACGATGGCTCATGGCAACATATGCATCCTTCCTATATAGAAATTCTTAATCGGGGTAAAATCAATTTAAAATCTTTATAAACTTAACCTTTTTTAAAGAATATGTAAAATTAACAACAATTGTTAGTTTTAGAGATCAGTTGTAAATTTAAATAATGTTCACAATTTATAAATCTCAACTTTTATTTTAAATTATTAATCTTAAAATTATTTAATTTATTAGAGTTTAGATTTTATTAATGACGGCACAAGATACTCCAATCTTTAAGGTAAATGATGGCAATAAGCCGATCTATATTTTCAAGATCGTAATTTTAGGCCAGGAGCGTGTAGGAAAGACATGTATTGCCAAACGCTTATGTTTTAATACATTTGAAGTTGATACTTCACAAACTCTCGGAATTGAGTTCTACACATATGATCTTCCCATAATTGTAGGCGAAGATAGTACTTTTGTCAGAATTAGTATATGGGATTTTGGGGGGCGGGAACAGTTTAAAAAATTATTCCCCTATTATATTAATGGTGCCAACGGGATTTTTATGGTATTTAATTTAGTAGATCTTCAAACACTATTAAGATTAGATTGGTGGTATGAAAGATTGGGTGAACATAATCATGCTGGAACTCCAAGAATGTTTATTGGCACGAAAAATGATCTTGTTGAAAACGTTGATGATAAAACGCGAGTAGATAAATTAGTCATAGATAGATTTATGAAACGGCACGCTGAAAGTGATTTTTACAAAACTTCTTCGAAGGATAATTTTAATATTAAGAAAATTTTTAGAGAGCTAGTTATTAAGGTTTTAGAGAAGAATAAATTAGATTACGATAAAATTGATTAAAAAAAAGTAATTTATTTTCTTATTAAAAACGTAAATGAATCTTTTCTAAGTCAAATTAGACCAGTTTGAACAATTTTATGAGTAGAAAATTCATAATTAAAGAAGGATTACAATTACGCCTAAAACAGTTATAATTACACCTAAAAACCCATATTTAGAAATTCTCTCCTTATTTACAAAATAAGTTAAAGGGAGGGAAAATAGAGGACTTGCACTTGCGATTAATGCTACAACATCAGCTCCTGCTACATGTACGGATTCAGTATATAGATATGCTCCAAGTGACGTTCCTATAATTGAAGCAATTATTAATAAAGCCCATGTACGGAGAGATTTCTTTTTATTAGCTAAATTTTTGTTTTCTTTTTTTAAGTAATTCTCCCTCAACACCATTGAGCTCAAGATCAATAAAGCAAATGGGAACCGGATTACATTTCCTATAATAGAACTAAGTTCTTCTACTTGGATAATCTTATCTATTCTGACAATAGCAATTTCAATCATAACAGCCCCAATAGCCCACCCTAGAGATGCAGCAAAACAAAAAATGATTGCTTTAACTATATCTTTCCCAAATATTTCTTGAAATCTGATTTTAATTGTTTGTTTTGTGATAGAGTTTTTATTATCGTTTGAATTCTCAGAGTTTATTTTGGATTTACCAATTATAATGATTCCAACCCCAATTAGGAGGAGTGAGAAAATTAAATTAAGTTTAAATGGTCTACTGAGAAAAATTAGAGATAGTATGAAAGTAAATAGTGGAAAAGTCATCGAAATAGCAAGTGCAATAGTTGTTCCTAGTTTTTTTTGAGCAGTAAAATAAGCTGTATCCCCTATCACTTGGCCAAAAACGAAACTAAAAATTAACAACACCCATAATTCCAAGGGGATTATAAAAATAAGGTTTAATTGGTTTAAAAAGAAAGCTATAAAGATGAAGGTTAATGTACCTACGGCTGTTCGAAAAAAATTGATAAAAGTTGGGCTAGCTTCATGCTCTGTTTTGCGAAAAATGACATTAGACGCAACAAATGTTAGCACAGCTAAAATTGCGATAATTTCTCCTAGCATTTTATATGAAAATTAAAGAACGCATAAATTGTTTTCCATCAAAATGACTTTAAATTTGAAATATAAATGAGGTAGGTATTTATCTGTTATTTATTCTGTAAACCTTCAAACTTTTTCCCATATTCATACAGTTTTAAAAATGATTTAGCCGCTGCTTCAAGAGAGGGATAAACAAGGAAATTATCCTTAAGAAGCATATCAACAAAAATTTTGCCAGATTCACTAGGATACTGATGTAAAATGATCATCATAGTTTTATTTTGTTTTTCTACATAATCTCTTATTTCTAATAAGTTATTATAATACCCTTTAAAGCGTCTACCTTCTATATCTTTCCAAGCATCTGTTTCCAATATTATTAAACTTATGTTTTCATCAATTGCAGCCTTGGTCACATCAACAAGTTCTTTTTGATATGTTACAAATGGTAAATCTAAAGGATTTGACAAACTACCTACTCGTATCGGATAGATATTAGTAAGTTTTTCCAAAGTTTCACCTTTAAAGTGAGGGACTTCAAACCCCATTTCTATTAAGGTATCCGTTGCTAAGATTCCAAACCCACCAGACCATAATATAATTAAAACCCTTTTATTGCTTGGATATTCAATCTCCCTTTCAAGCCTCTTAAATCGTTTAAAATAAGAAGAAAATAAATAAGTATCATCAATTAATTCATCCAGTGAGGAAGAAGCCTCAATAATAGGCGTTTGCTTAAACACAGCATTCCATATATTCTTCTTAGTTGCCATAGATCCTGTATGTGATAATACTGCAGTTTGGCCTCTTTCAGTTTTTCCTCCTCTCATAAATAAAACTGGTTTTTTCATACCTTTTAAAATTTTAAATAAATGTTTTCCTTCATTCTTATGAATTGGTGAAATTCCTTCAAAGTATACGCAAATTACATCTGTATCCTTATCATCATTCAAATAATGTAAAACCTCAGAAATTTGAATATCAACGCAATTACCAATACTTACTCCAATTGAAAATCGAAGGTGATATCTCCTAGATCCAAATTTAATCATTTTTGAATGTAAATCTCCCGATTGAAAAATCAAACCAATATTTCCATGTTCTTCTGGAAATGAAGAATAATAAGCCGTTTTTCCTCGTGGACTATAAATTCCCATGCAATTTGGACCGATACTTCTTGTATTTTTGTAATCATCTAATATTTCTTTTATTTTGTATTCAATTTCAGTACCAGTTTTATCAAATTCACCTGTTCCTGCAGTAAATATATGAATAAAATCCACTTTCTTTTTTGAAAGAACCTCTTGTAAAGCTTGAACAAGAAGGTCTCTTCTAATAGATAATATCAAAAGATCAATTTTATCTACGGGAATTTCATCAATGGATTTATAGCACTTAAGCCCTAAGAAACTTTCCTCTTTGGAAGAAACTAAATATAAATTTTCTAGATTAAATCCCTGTCTTTTAAATCCTTTCACAAAGAAATCGACAGTTCTACTAACTCTATATATGACAACATTTTTTGGTTTAAACAACAATTCTAAAGATTGGTTATTATCATCTGACTCCAACATTTTCCTCAGATTTTAGTATTAATTTTGCATTGCAGTTATAACAATAAATAGGAGTTGAATTAAATTCTGTTCCACAATTAGGACACTTTGATTTTATATTGTTCATGATAACGTTTAAATCCTCTATTTGTTCCTCAATTTTAACTTTTGTAATCTTTTTTAATGTCAAAGAAATTCCGATTGAAAATAATATAATTATAATACCGAGAAGTATTGTCTTTGTAAATAAAATCAAAAATTTTGCATTAAAATATGGGCGGTAATAATTATACAGAAACGTATAGAAAAAGAAATTAGAAAAAAAGAATGTTAATAAATTTATTGAATAAACCTTTTTATAATTGTTATAAATGAGAACAGGAATAATTGAAATGAAAAGCCAAATTGTATAAATAAAAAGTATATCCTTCACGCTATTATACATTATGTAATTAGCTAACCACTCAATTATAACTATTTGTTCTTCTGTAGTTTTGTTAGGTTTTGGAAATAGTTTAAGATTTAGTTCATAGTTATACCCAAAGATGGATATTGCTACAATTAAAATTGATATTTGAATTATAAAGAGAATAATTTTACTCCGAAAAAAATCGATAATCTTCATTAATAATAAAATAAATTATAACCAAGAATTAAACTCTTTTAAACCTCTATTGAAAATCTCGCTGAAAATGATAAAATTTTTATTATTTGCTATCTTAATTCACTTACAGTGGAAGATTCACTATCTTATTTTTTAAAATTAGCAAATCATCATCAATATAGAGGATGTTTTCTCCTATGACGTATTCTTCTTCTTCAAAAAATATATGTATAGATGTTAATGTGGAGGTAAATAGCAAATGAGCTATACTTTTTCCAGAACTAAAATGATTGAAAAAATCAAATTTGGACTTTTAAGTCCAGATGAGATACGGAAAATGTCTGCTGCTCGAATAATAACTGCAGATACGTATGACGAGGATGGGTTACCTATTCCTAGTGGTTTAATGGACCAACGACTTGGTACAATTGAGCCTGGTCAAAGATGTCAGACATGTGGTAATTTAGTTTCAAACTGTATGGGTCATTTTGGCCATATAGAATTAGCCCGTCCCGTTATTCATGTAGGATACGCAAAGAAAGTTTTAAAAGTGTTACGCAGTATCTGTCCGGATTGCTCTCGTTTAATGCTAACTGAAGAGGAAAAAGATATATTCAGACAAGAGCAAATAAAACATAGAAAGATTTTTTTCGAGGGGGATGAAGAAGCTTCGAAAATCGTATTTAAGCGTGCCAGAAAAGCTAAAAATTGTCCTTATTGCGGTACTAAGAAGAAAAAAATTATTATTGAGAAACCTACCACATTTTATGAAGAAGAAGAAGGAAAAGGTTCCCGTAGAATAACACCCATAGAGATTCTAGAACGTCTTAAGAAGATGAGTGATGTTGATCTTAAAATCTTAGGTATTTCCCCTGAAAATGCTAGACTTGAGTGGGTAATTTTTACCGTGCTCCCTATCCCTCCTGTATGTGCAAGGCCATCAATTACTTTAGATAGTGGTATCCGTTCTGAAGATGATCTAACACATAAATTAGTAGATGTTATACGAATTAATCAAAGATTAAGAGAAAATATTGATGCAGGAGCACCTCATTTAATTGTAGAAGATCTTTGGGAATTATTACAATATCATATTACCACATATTTTGATAATCAAGTTTCTGGGATCCCACCTGCAAGACATCGTTCGGGAAGAGCCCTTAGAACCCTAACTCAAAGATTAAAAGGTAAAGAGGGTAGATTTAGAAGTAATTTAAGTGGCAAAAGAGTGGATTTTTCTGCGAGAAGTGTAATTTCACCTAATCCATATATAAGCATAAATGATGTAGGTGTACCTATAGAGATCGCGAAAATTTTAACTATTCCCACTAATGTTAATGATTGGAATATTGAAGAAATGAAACAAATGGTTCTAAATGGACCTAATCATCATCCTGGAGCTAATTACATCATACGGAGTGATCGTAGAAGAATTGACCTACGTTATGTTAAAAATAGAAAAATTATTGCAGATATGTTAGCACCAGGATTCACTGTTGAGCGACATTTGGATGATGGAGACTTAGTATTATTTAATCGTCAACCATCGCTCCATAGAATGTCGATAATGGCACATGAAGTAAAAATCATGGATGGGCGAACTTTTAGATTAAATTTAACTGTATGCCCTCCTTATAACGCTGATTTCGATGGAGATGAAATGAATTTACATGTACCTCAAAGTGAAGAGGCTCGCACAGAAGCAGAATTGCTTCTTAAAGTACAAAACCACATATTATCACCTCGTTTTGGAGGTCCAATTTTAGGAGGAATTCAAGATTTTATTTCAAGTGTTTTTCAATTTACGAGTAAAAACTCTCTATACAATAAAAAAGAGGCATTAAACTTATTTTATATTGGAGGGATATTTGAATATAATCCTAATTTTAGTTTAGAACAATTAACTCCTATAACAACTGATCCAGAACCTTTATATTCTGGTAAAGATATATTCAGTAGCTTATTTCCTGATGATTTAAACTTAAAAGTTAAATCAAAATTTTGTAAAAGATGTGACGTATGTGAAGAAGAAAACTGCGTTTATGATGCTTATGTTGTAATTAAAAATGGAAGGCTAATAACTGGAACAATAGATGAAAATTCCTTCGGTGCTATGCAACCAAATAGTATCTTGGCGCGAATTATTAAGGATCATGGAAATGCGCGTGGTAGACTGTTTTTAGATAGCGCTACTAAACTGTTGCTGGGCGTTATTCGGAAAAATGGTATGACAATGGGATTGGATGAGGTTTATGTACATGGACATGCATATGAAGTAATTGAAAAAATATTAAAGGAAGCAAATGATGAGTCTAACAAACTAATAAAAGCGTTTCATGAAAATGATACTACCATTCTTAAAAGGGCACCTGGCCGTTCTATGAGAGAAACTCTAGAATTGAGAATACGCCAAGTATTGGCAGAGGCACAAAAAGAAGCAGAAGAATCAGCAGCGGAATTCATTGGAGATGAAGCACACTCCGTTATTATGACTAAATCTGGAGCAAGAGGGAATATAATAAACTTAGGACAGATGTCAGCTGTTGTGGGACAACAAGCTATAAGAGGTGAAAGAATTAACAGAGGTTATGTAGGGAGTAGAAGAACATTACCTCATTTTAAAGTAGACGATCTTTCACCAAAATCTAGAGGTTTTGTATCTTCATCTTATCGAAATGGGTTAAGACCTGTAGAATTCTTCTTTCATGCTATGGGAGGGAGAGAAGGACTCGTTGATACAGCAGTAAGAACATCTCAAAGTGGATATATGCAGAGAAGATTAGTAAATGCATTACAAGATATGGTTGTAGAAAATGACGGAACTGTTAGAAATTCTGATAAGAATATAATTCAGTTTAAATTTGGCGACGATGGCATAGATCCGATGCATACAGACCACTCTTCCGCCGTCAACCTTGACGTGTTGTTATTAAAAGCAAAAGCTCTTGATGTAGGAGAGATTCGTGAAGAAATTAAGCAAGAATCTCTCTCTCGAAAAGCTACTCCTAAAGCAAAAAAAGCTATTGATGTGAAACCTAAGGAAAAGGCTCCTCCAAAAGAAAATCCCAAAAAAGAAATAAAACCTAAAAAAGAAGAAAAGGTTCATGATGAAGATACATTGATAAAGCAATTTGAAGACGAAACTGGAAAGAAAGCTATTTGGAGAGGGAAAGAAACAAAAGCTTATATAGATTGGAAGCAAGAAAAATTAGGATAAAATAGGAATCAGAACATTTTATAGTGTAAAATAAAATTTGTAAGGTTTATAGAAGATGGGAAAAATAACTCAACAACATTCAGAAGAACAATTAGAAATGTTAAAAAAGGATGGAATTCCTGGCGATTTAATCGATAAAATTAGAGAAAAAATTAAAAATGAAGATCTAGAAGAAGAGCAATTAGAATATCTTTTAAACAAAATATTTATAAATTTTCATAACGCGCTTGTAGAAACGTCAGAACCAGTTGGAACTGTAGCTGCACAATCAATTGGAGAACCAGGGACACAAATGACGCTAAGAACCTTTCATTATGCCGGAATGGAAGAATTTAGCGTGACACAGGGACTTCCACGCTTAATTGAAATAGTTGATGCTCGACGTTTTCCTTCAACACCATCTATGGAAGTGTATCTAACTGATGAATACAGAGAGACAGAAGAAAAAGCAATAGAGGTTCACAATCGTATAGAACAGATACGTATTGAGCAGATTACCTCTGATGTGGACTTAGATTTTGTAAATTGGAAGATAGTAGTAAATTTAATCCCCGATATCTGTGAAAAAAAGGGAATTGATATAAATGAAATACCTGAAATTTTAAAGCGTTATAAGAAAAAAGGAACGATAAAACGCGAGGGCAATTCTATCATAATAGATCCGGGAATAGAAGATCTTCAAAGTCTACAAAAATTAAGAGAAAAAATACTTAAAAAAGTAGTTAAAGGTATTAGAGGTGTAAAAAGAGGATTATTAACACCTTCAGATGAAGGAGAAGAATGGGTAATCAAAACGGAGGGCACTAATTTACAAGGTGTAATACAAATCGAGGGAGTGGATGATACTAGATCCGTTTCAAACCATATACATGAAATAGAAAAATTATATGGGATCGAAGCAGCACGTCAGATGATTATAATAGAATCTCAAAAAGTTCTTGAACAACAGGGATTAGACGTAGATTTAAGACATCTCCTTATTCTAGCAGATTTGATGTGTCATTCGGGCTCAATTCAATCAATTGGAAGACATGGGATTTCTGGCTCAAAATCAAGTGTTTTTGCTCGTGCAGCATTTGAGGTCACAGTAAATCAATTACTTGATGCAGGGCTTTACGGAGAGGAGGAGCGATTGCTTGGAATTCCCGAGAATGTAATTGTAGGTCAAATATCACCAATCGGAACTGGTCGTGTAAACGTGATGTTTGATCTTGATGCTAATCTGGAAATATTAAAACAGATGAAAAAATAAAACTCTTTTTGAAAGAATAAAATACACCAAAAAAAACTTAAACATTAAATTATTATTATTACTAATTATATAGACACGATTTGAAAATATCATGGCAAAGAAGAAAATTAAAGGCATTACGGAAAAGGTTGATTTATCGCGCAAGAAAAAGAAGGAATTTGATGTTGATACAAATATTAGAGTAGCATATAAAACTGGTAAATTTGTCTATGGGAGAAATAATGTATTAAAACATCTTAGAGAAAGTCTCTTCAAACTATTAATTATCGCAAATAATTGTCCTGCAGAATTTGAAAGTCAATTAAACTATTACATTTCCCTTATGAAGGATAAAATATATATTCATAAGTATAAAGGATCCTCTTGGGATCTCGGTTTAGCTTGTGCAAAACCTTACATGATCTCTGTTATTGGAGTTGTTCATGAGGGAGATTCAGATCTCTTAACTTTAAAGACTACATGAAAATAATTACATAATATGGATTTTATTTATGCTAAGAAAGAATATTAAAATTGATAGAGCAGCAATGGAACTTATCTCGTTGTTTAATAATATCTCTGGAGCAATTATAAAGGATTGCATGATATTTAAAAATCTGGAAAATAATTCTGAAGTTATTATCTTTCTTGTAAAGGAAGAAGATGTAGGAAAGGCTATTGGGAAAGCAGGTGAACATGTTAAGGATTTAAAATCAAAACTTAATAAAAAAATTGATGTAATTGCGTTTTCAGAAAATCTTAATAAGTTTATTCAAAATATTTTACAAACTACCAAAAATTCTATTGTGGTTCAAAATATTGAAATAAAAGATAGCAGAAACTTAAAGAAAACAGTTATTATAACTGTACGACCTCAAGATCGTGGAAAAGCAATTGGTAAAGAAGGATCCATGATAAGAAAAATCAAAGAACTAGTTCTAAGGTATTTTGACGTTGATAACGTAATTATTAATACGAAAAATATCTGATTCTTATTGCTTAAAAATTATACTTATTAATTATTCTTAATTTAATCACAAAATTACACATTAGAGTGATTGATATTTCAACTATAAAAATGTATGATGAGCAAGCTGCTATTAATCATGTTAAATCGTTAAGTTTTACGCGTCACGCGGCTACTGAGGGTGAAACTAAAACTATAAATTACATCCGAAAACAACTGGATAATGAGAACGTTGATACTAAAGTAGAGTCTTTTGAATGGACTAAAACATTAACAAAATTAAGAAAATTGATTTTTTTATGGATATTTATTGTTAATCTTAGTTGTCTGATTTTATTATTATATCCAACTTTTACATGGATAATTGTTCCTCTTGATATGCTCTTTTTTATAGTATTAATTTTTGGAGGTAAGTATATTTTTGATCTTTCAAGAGTTATATTCATAGGAAAAAAAAGAGAATCAAAAAACGTCATAGCAACTATACAAGCTAAAGGTTTATTTCCAAAAAGACCTGTTATATTTTTTTCAGCTCATCATGATTCAGTTTCATCAAATTTTCCATATAAAATGATGAAGATATTACTACTTTCGGCAGTACTCTTTCTTCTCTCATATTTTTTTATAAACTTGATCCTTTCAATTTGGTCAATAATAGCCATATTTACGGCAATTCAAATTGATATTATTTATTTGTGGATAAGAAATATCTCATTAATTATTGGAATTATCCTATTAACAGAAATTTTCATAACTTTTTTTATGAAAAAGACTAATGAATCTTTAGGTTCAGTAGATAATGCTTCAGGTGTTGCAATTTTATTAGAATTAGCGAAATTAATTAAAAAAAATCCTCTCGAAAAAACCGATATAATCTTTTTATGGTGTGGAGCAGAGGAGATGGGACTATGGGGGTCAAAGCAATACTGTTCTAAACATTTTGAAGAATTAGATAATGATTACGACTTAAACAAATCATACAACATTAACATAGACATGGTGGGTACTTACATAGGTTTAATTGGTGAAACCGGATTATTAAAAAAAAAAAAATTAAATGAAAATCTGAATGATGTCTTAAAAGCATCAGATACACAACAAAAAATCCCTTCTGAGAAAGCAAAAATCTCATTGGGATCTGGAAGTGATCATCTAGTGTTTCAAGCTTTTTCAAAAAAAGCAGAGAAGAAAGGTTTTCAAGTAACCTGCTTTTTTTCAAATAAGGATTCAAAATATATACATTCTAAAAAGGATATACCTGAATTATGTTCTGCTGAAAATCTAAATAGATGCATAGAAATTTGTTATAATGCAATAAAAAGCCTTGATCTGAGAGTTGAATAAATTATTTCTCTTTTCTTATAGATGAATTAAAATCAAAATTAGCGGGGAATTAATTCATATACATAAATTTTAAGTTCTAGGATATATTTTTTCTCAATATACATATTTTAAATTTGGTGAAGAAATTGCCAAAAGGACTATATGCTGCGAGAAAGCTTCAAGCGAATAGGAAAAAGTTTAAATGGTCAAAGACAAAATACAAAAGGAGAAAACTTAAATTAAAACAGAAATCCGACCCTTTAGAAGGGAGTTGCCAAGCCCTCGGGATAGTACTTCAAAAAGTTGGCCGAGAGAGTAAACAACCTAATTCAGCTATTAGAAAATGCGTGAGAATTCAATTGAAGAAGAATGGAAAAGGTGTGACAGCCTTCCTTCCGGGAGATGGGGCGCTTAATTTCATTGAAGAACACGACCGAGTCATAGTTGAAGGAATTGGTGGAGCCAAAGGAAGAAGTATAGGTGATCTTCCTGGAGTACGTTACAGGGTAGTTAAAGTAAATGGTGTAAGTTTAGAAGCTCTTTTAGCTGGAAAGAAAGAAAAACCTTTACGTTAATGAGATAAGGAAATATGAGTAAAACGAAAAATGAAATTAAGTTTTTTAATAAATGGTCTTTTGATAACGTCACTGTCAGAGATCGGACACTCGAGAATTACATCAACTTAAAACCGATAATAATTCCTCATTCTGCTGGAAGACATGAACATAGAAGGTTTTGGAAATCTACCAAAGTATCAATACTTGAACGATTTACAAATAGATTACTTTCTCCCGGATTTATTGGAAGTAGAATTAGGGGACGTAAAAGTTCATTTAATTCTGGCAAGAAAGGAAAATTATTGACAAGTATAAAAAATGCATTTGTTTTAATTGAGTTAAAAACAGAGCAAAACCCGATTCAAGTTTTTATAGATGCGATAATAAATACAACACCTAGAGAAGAGACTACTCGTATCGCGATGGGGGGCATCAGTTATGCGTCAGCAGTAGATATCGCGCCCCAACGCAGAGTTGACTTGGCTTTAAAGTATCTGGCACAAGCTATTGCTACAAGGTCACATTCTAATGAGAAATTGTTTGAAGAGAACTTAGCACAAGAGTTGATATTAGCAGCAAACAATAGTCAAGAATCTAGGGCTGTAAAGCGAAAAGACGAAATAGAAAGAATCGCAGTTTCAGCTAGATAAAGATCCTCATAATAAAAAAGCAGATTAACTAGTTTAAGAAGATTCTGGGGGTACTAAGGTTCAAACTATACTCTAACTCATATAAATTCTAAATTATTTAGATTAGGTTTAAAAATTCTTTTACTTAAAAGATATACCAATTTCTTTTTTATATTAGTAATAAATTATAGTTATTAAGGGATATTTTAAATCATTAATATGAATAGGTGATGATACAGTAAGGTGTTAAAGAAAAGGCAATGGTTAACAATAAATGAAAAAATGGCAGATATGGGCCCAAAAGAATAGTATGAAGAAATTTTTAAAGAAATTATACAGGAAATTAACGAGAATGAAAATAGGACTAAAAGATACCTTTGATCCTACTCTACAAAACTTTCGACTCTACATATTAGTTCTCGAAATACGATCCTAGGTATCACCTATATATTACCTAAATTAATTCTAAGATTAAAAAAATCCTAAATTTTTATATAATTGGTAATCATATTATTTAGTTAAGCAGATTTAAAGAATATGTATGGTTTCGATAAGTAAAGTGGATTCCGACAAAAATAATAATTTTTTAGAGAAGCAACTAAAGACATTAGGTCATAAGATAAGAATAGATATTTTGAAAAAACTAAAAGTTGCTCAAGACCATTTTTCCTTTTCGAAACTCCAAAAAGAAGTCCTTGAACATAATTTCTCTTCTGTAAATTTCTCTTTTCATTTAAATGCATTAAAAAAATGTGAACTTATTGAATCATCAGAAGAAGGATATTATATAACGAAATTAGGGAAACAAATTTTAAATAATATATTATCAATAGAACAGATCCTCACAAATAGATCCAAAACAAGAATGATTAGGACATCTAAATATTCTAAAGAATTATTTGATTCAAACAAAATAGAAGAATATCTTGTTATTGAAGGCGAATTAGATGTTTTTTTAGCTAGACAAATTGCTCGAGAAGTTGAAGAGCGTTTAGCTAAAACAAATATTGAATATTTAACTGCTCCATTAATGCGAGAGTATATAAACGCTATTTTATTAGAAAATGGTTTAGAAGAGGTAAGACATAAGCTTACTAGATTAGGAACTCCCCCTTATGAAGTGTTTAAGTTATTCAATTCAAAAGAAAATGAAATGACACCCGAAAATTTTATAAAAAAACTAGGTTCTGATGTTTCTGAACAATTTCTACTTTTAAATCTCCTTCCCAAAAATCTCGCAGATTTATATTTAACCGGAGAAATAGCTCTCCTACATTTAAATTATTGGAGTTTAAGGCCTTTAAGTATTTATTTAAATACTGATTCTGTTATTAAGTATATTTTAAATAATAACTCAAATGTATCAAATAATTTTGAAAAAACCGAAGATTCCATAAAAATAATTTTAGGTTTTTGTGATTTTCTAAATAAATTTAAACGATTTTACTCTGAAGATTTATTGTTAGGAGATTTTAATAACCACTTTCTCACAAATTTAAATTTACCAACAAATAAGTCTTATATCATCGATTTATTAACCTCCCAAATGCTCAGTTTTAATGAAAGCTTCAATGATGGTCAATCACATTTATCCTTAGGATTTAATAACACACAGTCTCCAACTAATGCTAGTATTTTACTGGACCAACCAGTTACACAAATCTTATATTCTTTAATTGAAAAGCCAGTAAAGAACAATGGGCCATTATTATTGTTTGGATACTCAGATTTTGTTGCTCAAAATTCAACAAGGGATATTATTAATGACCTTTTTTCTCATTCCCTAAAAAATAATGTAATTCTCCAAGATAATGGTTTTTTAAATTTGCAAAATTCTACAATAATTAAAATTTTAGATCCAAAACAAAACAAAATCATTTTAGATAAGATTTTAATAAATTTGCATATGATTTCAGTAGAAGCAAAGCAAAATGATGACACATTTATTGAATTGTTACAGGACAAAATGGAATCGATTTTTGAATTATTCAATTTTAAGAAAAACCTTGTTAACAAAAAATTAAGTACGGTTAATGATTGGATTAAAATAATCCCGCAGGTATTTGGTGAAAAAGAAGAATGCATAATAAAGGATTCAATAAAGTCAATAAGTTTTTTTGGATTAAATAAAGCAATTCTAAATCATTGTGGCATAGAACTTGATAGAACGGAAACTAGTACTTCATTTGCATTAAATATCTTATCTTTTATGAAAAAACTTATTGAAGAAAAGAATGAATTAGAAAATGAATACTATACTTTGACGCAACCCCATAATGGTAAATATTTACAAGATTGCTGGAATAATGGAATCTCACATAGTGGGCATAAAATTAACTGTTATTCATCTAAAATTATTAGAGAGAATTCTACTTTATCTTTAGTTAAAAAATTCTCCCTATTTAAAAAATTTGAAAATATAATAAATGGGGGGTCAATATTTGATCAATCTATTAATGCAAATGATATCTCCCTTAACAATTATCTAAAAATGTTAATAGATTCAAAAATTAATGCTTTTTCTTTAAGTAATTTTGAAAATTATGTAAGAAATTAAAAATAAGAAGTGATATCTTCGGTCTCTTTATTCTTTCATTAATTCTACTAAAAGAGCTTTTCTCATCGGAATGCCATAAGAAGTTTGTTTAAAATAAATTGCCTTTTCAGAATTATCAACACCAGGAGAAATTTCTGTTATTCGCGGTAAAGGATGTAATAAACGAAATTTATCCTTAGTGTTTTCAAGATCATTTTCTCTAAAGGTGTAAAAATCTTTCACTTTTTCATATTCTTCTAAATCAATAAACCTTTCTTTCTGAACTCGGGTCATATAAAGTACATCTAAAATGTTTAAAATCTTTCTGTAATCCGTTATTTCCTTATATTTCATATGTCGTTGTTGTAAGAAATCTTTATCTCGATTTCTCATTTTCAATTCCACAGGACTTATGAAATAAACATTAACATCGAAATTAGATAAAAGAATTGAAAGTGAATGGACTGTTCTGCCATACTTAAGGTCTCCCATTAATCCTATATTCAAGCCATTCAATGCGCCGAATTCTTCAGTAATGGTTAAAAGATCTAATAATGCTTGAGTGGGATGTTCTCCACTTCCAGAACCCGCATTAATGACTGGGACCTGTGCGAATTTTGAAGCCATTCTCGCAGCACCTTCAAGCGAGTGCCTCATCACAATACAATCACAATAATTTTCTACTGTCCTAATTGTATCCGCAATACTCTCGCCTTTTTTAATGGAGGAAACATCTCCAGAATGAAACCCAATTACATTCCCTCCTAATCTATACATGGCAGATTCAAAACTAAGTCGAGTACGAGTAGAAGGTTCGAAAAACAAGGTTGCAAGAATTTTACCCCTCAGAAGATTTGAGTTTCTTTCACTTATCATTTCTTTGCCTTTATTCAAGATATACTCAATATCTTCTCTATCAAATTGCTTAGCGCTTATTATTCCTTCGGCAAATTTCTCATGAAGCATTTAAATTCTCATTTATAATGTTTTTATTAACATTATGAAAGTAAGATTTAAATTTTTTATTATTAAACTATGGTTTTTCAAAAGAAATAGGCTAAACTAATAAAATTTAAAATTTATAAATAATTAAATTAGTTAATTAGATAAAATTAATATTCTAAATATGAAGTATCCAAAAACAGTACGAAGGTATTGCCCCAGTTGCCGCACGCATCAAGTGCACAATGTTTCACTGTACAAAAAGGGCAAAGAACGTGCTCTTAATCATGGAAGACGTCGATTAGAGAAGAAGAAAAGAGGTTATGGAAGTTTTCCAAAAGAGATTTTTAAAAAAAATGCAAAAACTAACAAAAGAAGCACTCCTGTTTTAGAATGTACAGGGTGCAATAAGAAACAATATGCTAAATCCTATCGTGTTAAACGACTTGAATTACAAGAAGCATAACCAATAAGGAGGTAAAAATTAATGGCAAATAATAAAAAATCAAAAATTCTAATACCGCAACCAAATAGTAGGTTTTTACGTGTGAAATGTTTAAATTGTGGAAACCAGCAAATTATTTTTGGATGTTCGGCAACTAATGTGGAATGTTTAGTGTGTGGAAAAACTTTACTCCAATCCACGGGTGGTAAAGCTCGAATTCTTACTAAAATCTTAGAAGTACTATCTTAAAAGATCTTTATTCTTTAATCAAATTATTTATTAGAATAGACAAGAATGTCAGTTTTAATAAATATCTATAAATGAACTTTCACGATTAAACTTCATAATTTTAAATATAATATCTCAGCTAATTTACAAGTATTTTTCATTTGCTTTAATATACCTTTTACAAAACCACCCAATAAAAGCCATATCATCCTCTTTTAAATTCGCATTTTCTAAAGCATTATAATAGCTCTGTCTAATTTTATATTCTATATCAAACATAGGATATTTATTCTTAAATAAGATATAATTCATGAGAATTCTGCACATCCTCCCGTTTCCATCTCCAAAAGGATGGATAGAAACAAATCGAAAATGCATCATACATGCAAGAAATACAGGATGTAGTTTTTCTTTATTTTCTTTATACCATTCAAGAAGATCATCTAAAAGGACTTCTATTCCCCCCATTGGAGGAACATATTTACTTCTGCTTATCTGGATGGGATATTGTCTTATAATTCCTGCGATTTCTGGTTTTGTTAATTCAAAGATTTTTTCATGCCAATCTAAGATTAATTCCCAATCGATTTCTCTATTACTTATAATCATCTCTTCATAAGTACTCATGTGAGATTTTGCCTCTATTATATCATTTGCAGGTTTATTACTTGGAGTAATATTATCCTCTATAATTAATCCAACGTCCCTTAAAGTTAAAGTAGAACCTTCAATTCTGTTTGTATTATGAGTAAATCGAATACCAAAGATTCTTAAATTTTTTACTTGCATTGGTTTTGGTATCGAATCAAATCGTTCACAATACTTTTTTGTCATTTCTTCTATTGTGGGCATCCATAGTTTCTTAAATATCTCATATGAAAAATCTTCTTGAATAATAGCTAATTCCTCATATTCAGCTATGCGATTTCCTAGATATTTTTCTATGTGAAGTACCTTCGCTCCTTCCCGATATGAATAAGATAAATAATGATATTGTTTCCCATTGACCATTCTTGAAATTATTTTTGCCATAAGTAATAATTATAACTACAAATATATAAATGATTGTTGTTTTTCGCAATTTGTAGTTATAAGTTCCGATCAAACAATTTGAAATTTCCACTGCAATCCTCAAATTATTACCACCTTGATAAAATATCCACTGATCCACTTTCTACTCTTATCTCATTAATTATAGAAAAAGATAATTTTGTAGTAACTTGAACAAAATTAGTGATTTTTATCACATACTTTTTTGCATGGCCTCTTAAGATTTTAGCTCTTTCTCCACATAATTCATAAAATAAGAGAATCAATAAGCAAGCTTTAGTTTCTAAGAGTATTAACTATTTTCATTCTTCACGCCACGTGTATTTACACTTTACACATCTAAAAAAATGAGTACTTGGCTCATCAGAGCTTCTAATTTGTATATGCCAAGTTTCAGCCTCCTTATGTTGACATTTGGGGCAAATTTTTTTAACTATAGGATGAATAGAAATTTTATCTTCTTTGTTAACTATTATCAGATTTTTTTCTAAAGCTTCTTTCTTCTTCTGAACACTTTCATGATCTATTGCAGTGTATAGATTTTCTTGATAACCACACTTACATGCAAGATAGCCATTTCCATCTTCAGTTTTTTTGCGTAAAAGATTTGAACACTCTGGACAGAATTGTACCATTTGTTATACCCTATAGTTTTTCTTATTATCCATATTCCTTTTTTAATTCATAAAGTTTTAGATAGTATTCAAAATTTAATTTATTCATGTCTTGGATGATTTCTGCCACAATTGTTTTTCCTCCATCCATACTAATGACAAGTTCACCAATGACATTAATTAAATCATTTTTCTTGTTTCTAAAATCAAGATTTTTAATATCAACATTAATTTGTCCGGTTTTATCATCTAAAATGAGGTGGTCTTTTTCAATAAGATCTTTTATAGAACCAGTTACTTGAATTCTAACATCATTATTTTTGATATCTTTTATCGTTCTTTGTTTCGCAGATTGTGATGACATTTTTTCTTTAAAAAACTCTAAATTTAATACTACTATACATTGAAAATTTAGGATAAGTATAAATAATTAATTTAATACATAGAATTGATTTTATTAAAAGACTAATATTAAACATTATTAATAATGCTAATTAAACATTATTATCTTAATTATAATTGAATAAAGGTACTGAAAGAATATGAGCTTTACGTTAAAATTGGAAAATAGTCGGATATTGAAAGGGATTGTTGAAACTCTTGCCAGTATTATAGATGAAACTGAGTTTCGAGTCACTCCAAAAGAGTTTACAATTTCAGCGATGGATCCTAGTAGAATCTGTTTATTAAAATTATCGATAAAAAAGGATGATTTTGATGATTATCAATGTAGTAAAGACTCCAAAGTTGGTTTAAATTTGGATGATCTGGATAAGATCTTGAAGAGGAGTGCTGCTAATGATTCGGTTGAGATTGACTTTAATGAAACTGACCAAAAAATAAAAATAAAAATGCAAAGGGAAGGAATATCACGAACAAGAACATTTAGTCTAGCTTTATTAGATATTGATATCGAAGAAATTCCAATGGATAATTTACTGAAGATAGAATACCCATCGAATTGGGTAATAAACCCAGATTTTTTAGTAGAGGCAATAAAGGATGCTGAAATTTATTCCGAAATTCTTAATATAAACGCCAATGAAGGACAGGGACTCATTTTTAGTTCATCAGGGCAAATAGGTGAAATGGAATACGATCTTAGTGAAGAAGATTTAATCGAAAGTGAACTACAAGGTTCGAGCAGCGGTGCTTATTCCTTAACATTCCTTAAAGCTATTTTAAAAATTGCTTCAATTACAGAGAAATTAGAAATATCTTTAAAGACTGATCATCCCTTGAAAATGAATTTTGATCTTCTCGAAGGGGGAAAACTAAACTACTTCCTTGCACCAAGAGTAGAAGAAGAAGAATTTGATGAAAACGAGGATATGGACGAATTTTAATCAGCTCTTTTTTTATTAAAATTATTATAAAACCAATTAACTCGTAATAATTAAAATAAAATATCAATCATCTTCAAATAGATTAATTTATTTCGTTTTTAAAAAGTGAGGTAACAGGAGCTTTGAGCATTCCAACTGAATTAATAAATCGTTATCCATGGCTCCCATCGTTAAAAAAACATTATTTTGAAATTGCTTCAAGATCTCCATCTATATTCATTTCCGAAGTATTTTCAAAAGACTTTGGGAGTGATTTAAAAGAAAGACTTTTAGATTTATTTGAAGCTGCTTTCGATAATTTGGAAGAAATTTCTGATTACAAAAGTGATAGATTAAATGTATATGTATATTTACTGTTAAATATCTTTCTCTATGCTTTAGATAATCAATTGATTACAAATCGATTAGCTAATCTATATTCTAAAATAACTTATAACGAGTTAACCAAAGAAAATAATGATGCTAATCTCTATAACATATGCCAAGATCTAGGGTTAAAAATAAGGTATTATGAACCACCAATTAATTATGGCTTGAATATTGTAAAAGATCATCATCAAAAACTTGAGACTAATTTCACAATTCATTTTATTGATTATTTAAGACTTGCATCAAACTTAAGAGATGAATACAGAAAATTAGTGCATAATTCTCTTTTAGAGGGTTATGTATTCATTCAAAACAAAAGGCTAATTCGTTTAATTCAAGAATATGTAAGAAATAGGCTTCTTATAAAAGAAACTGAGGATAAGGCTTCATTAAAAGCATTTTTAAGCGATGTCTCAGAAATCAAAGATTTTAAGGAGATAATTGATAAAATTTTAAATGCTTGGACTGAAAGAAAAGAAGAATTTGAATATACGTTTAAAATTGATTTTGAAAGTAAAGAGGACCTATTAACATTGTATCCTCCATGTGTTAAAGAAATACTTAAGAAAACACAAGAGGGTCAAAATCTAATTCATAATGAAAGACTTTTTATCGTTTGGTTTTTACTTGCTCTTGATTATCCTGTGGAGAAGGTTGTGGATTTATTTTCAACAATGCCCGATTTTGATCGAGAGAAAACTACCTACCAAGTCAATTTTGCAAAAAAGAAAAAGTATATTCCATACAAATGCTTAACATTAAAGTCTCTAAATTTATGTTTCGCCGCAAACTACAAGGATAAGCTATGTTTAGAAGGCTACGGTTCAGTAGAACCTAGTGAAAGGAAAAAATTAGCTCACCCATTAAGTTATACTAGAATAAAGCAGTATAGAGCTTCTAAAGAGGAGTATTATAAAAATAGAGAAGTTGATGAAGTAAATGAGTGATATTTCATATTTGAAACGCCTATTCAGAACATATTATAAAGAAAAGAGATCTGAAATCCCAACAGTGAGTTTATTTTACCATCGAGAATTTGGTTATATTCCATGGGATAAAAAAATAATGATGAAAAGACACATGAGTTTTAAAAGTCAAGATAGTATAACAAAACATTTAGGTAATGAGGGGCCTAGACATGTCTATTCGAGTGGAGCGCTTTATACACAACCAGAAATCCAAGATATGGACGGGAAAGGCTATCAGGGCTGTGATTTTATTGTTGATATTGATGTAGATCATTTTTACACTCCTTGTAAGGAAGATCATGATTTCTGGTATTGTAAGGAATGTGGAAAAAGCGGATTGGGCATGGTACATAAGTGTCCCAAATGTGGCAAATCAAAAATTAAAACCTCAGCATGGATTTGTGAAAAATGTTTAGATACCGCTAAAAGAGAAATAATAAAATTGATTTATGATTTTTTAGTTTCTGATTTTGGGATTAGCATAAGTCAGATGAGGATAGCCTTTTCAGGACATCGAGGGTATCACTTGAAAATCGAAAATGAACAAATTAGAAATTTGCACAGTAATGAAAGAAGGGAAATCGCAGATTATATATCAGGAGAAAATATCTCACTTGAAATTTTAGGCTTACAAGAGAAGAGTGGAACTATTTATAGTTTTTCAGGTGATACTTATGGGTGGGCAAAAAAGATTATTAGAAAAACTTATGAAATACTAAAAAAACCTAATTCAGAAATTCAAGAATTATTATCAGAAAAAGAAAAATTCGATTTTAACAAAAATTACATTAAGAGCTTTCTAAATTCTAAACAAGATTTTATTGATAAGATTGCTGATAATAAATACTTTATATTACCCTCAATTGAGGGTTTTGGAATGACTAATTGGAGAAAATTTTTCACAGGAATAGTTCATGAAGTTGGAGTAGAAATTGATACTCCTGTAACTATTGATATCCATAGACTGATCAGATATCCTGGATCTTTACATGGAAAGACTGGGTTTAAAGTCCAAGAAATATTTCCTGATGAGCTTGATGATTTTAATCCCTTAGATGAAGTAAATGAAAAACTAGATCCAATTGTTTTTGAAAGCAAGGTGCAAACTACTCAGAAATTGGAAGTATTAGAGGCACAAGTACCTGCCACAAAAATCAAAGGGAAAACTTATGGGCCTTATACTAAAGGTGAAATAATCGAAGTTCCCCATCATATTGCTATATTCCTTTTATGCAAAGAAGTAGTAAAAACCATATAAGTTAAAAATTTATTTACATGAACACTAGTTTAGTATATTAAAGTGAAAAGTTTCGATATTAATGGATTTAAAAAGAGATTATGAGAATCTTTATCAGCATTGGCTTAATGAATTCCAACAAGTAGATTTAACTAAATTAAATCAGAAACTTTTTGATAAATATAATAAACTTTTAAATTCTATTGATAATCATCAAGAAAATGAAACTGATAACATTAAATTCCAAGTATTTGAATCTTATAAAAAAAATCTTAACTATTTATCCGAAGATCTTTTAAGGATGAGAGAGCTTAAAATTATCAATACCGCTCTTGCTCTTAAAGAAATTAATATTGGTAATGTTATTGAAGCTGAAAAATTACTTTACCAAAATTTAGTAAGTTCAATTAAAGGATATAAAAAAGTAAAAGCTATTTCGATTTTTGAAGGAGGAGAAGAATTAAAAACTGAAGAAATTATTGAATCTAAAGTTGAAATAGAACCAGAAATTGCACAATCAGAATTATCCTTAAAAGAAAAAGAATCTATTATCTCTGAAATAGTCAATAAACAAAAGACAGAACAAGTGGATTTTACTTTATTAAGATTTATAAGGAAAACACCACCATTAGTAGGAATTGATCTTATTAATTATGGGCCATTCGAAGAGGAGGATATTGCTTATATTCCCTCTCAAAATGCTATTATCCTTGTATTAGAAAAATTTGCAGAAAAAGTAGAAATCCCTTAATAATCAGTTAAATTTCTTTTCAAATTCTTCTTTAAAATACTTTAATCGATATTTACCATATTTATCTATTAAAGAAAATTTTGGAGGTCTTGGAATTACCAACTGACCCTTACAATAACGACACTTTGAATTAGGGTTTGTTAAACTGTATCTCTTACAGCTACTACACTTCTGTAAATATTTTGTCATAGGATAGTCAAATATATTAATTTAGGATTTAGTCTCTTATGAATTCAAATGTACCATTATACTGACCTGTTTTTTGTTCAATAATCTCTAAAGCATCAGACAATATATTTTCTGCGTCTAAATAGTCTTTTGTTATAACTTCTAATCGGTAAAATGGTGCAGCTAAATAATTAATCGTAATATTACGAGTTAACCCTGAGTCAATGACTTTTGAGGCTTCAATTAATGATTCTTTAATTTGCTCTATTCCATTTTCTGAATTAAATGATAGCTTAACTTTCCCAGATATACTTACAGTTGAAATTTCTACATTCTCATCTACTATTTTTAATAACGCAGTTCTAAATTCATCCGTAACTCCTTCTAAATTGCTTAGAATTTCTTCTCCATGTTCCTTCAGATTCTCTATAGCCTCCTGATAAGTATCAAAATAATCTAAGACAGGAAATCCAATTAATTCATAAGCTTCATCAAGATTCATATTAATTCCTTCAGTTTCGGTAAGGAATTGCAATAAATTCTCATATTTCACTGCATATTTCCATTCTTTTAGCCTAATCTCTTTCTGAGCTGAATTTACTCTTCTTAATGACATATCGACGTGACCCTTTTCTGGATCAACGCGCAATACACGTAATACTATTCTCTGGCCAATTCGAACAAAATTTCTTATATTCTTAATCCACCTAGAGCTTATCTCTGATATATGTATCATTCCTCTTGCTGTTTCCTCAGAAGGTAAGCCTTCATAGTCAACCAGATCAACGTAAACATATTGATTTTCAACCTCAGTAACTTTTGCTATGACAAATTCCCCATCCTTTGGAAATTTTGCTCTACTTTTTACCATAATATTAAATAATATTGTTTATTCTTTTTCTTTTTTTCAATTATTACGTTATTTAACGATCTATAGTTTTTTATTTTTATTATCTTATTCACTTGGAAATTAAAAAAAAAAATTATCATAAAATAAAAAAAACTTATTTGAGTTTAGTATTTGTTTAGGAATTAAATTATTAGATGAAAAAGACCTTAAATATAGTAGAATATAGTAAAAAATATAAACTTAACAACATTAAAAAATAACATCTAATAAAAATTAATTTAATTTAGAAATTTAAAATTAAAAGAAATAAATCATAATTAATAGAGGAAATTGATTAAAAATGGCAGACAAACCGCATTTAAATCTTGTCATCATTGGACATATCGATCATGGCAAATCTACTATGATGGGTGCTTTACTTATTGAAACTGGTGCAGTAACAGACAGAGAAGCTCGTGAGTTAGAAAAACTCGCAAAAGAATACGATAGAGATTCTTGGTCTTACGCTTTTGTTTTTGACAAGCTAAAAGAAGAACGACAACGTGGAATCACAATTGATTTAGCTTTTAGAAAATTTGAAACCCCAAATCGATACTTTACCATAATAGATGCACCAGGTCATGCAGATTTTGTCAAAAATATGATAACTGGCGCCAGTCAGGCAGATGCTGCTATACTCGTCGTCTCTGGGAAGAAAGGTGAAATGGAGGTTGGAATTGCAGCAAATGGACAAACACGTGAACATGCATATTTAGCACAAACTTTAGGTGTAAAGCAACTTGTTGTTGCGGTAAATAAAGCTGATGTTTATGATTATAGTGAAGATCGGTTTAATGAAGTTAAAGAATCTGTCGGTGATCTTCTAAAAAATATTGGTTTTCGTGTAAAGGATGTACCATTCGTGCCTACAAGTGGTATGGCAATGGAGAACCTATCAAAAAAGAGCGATAAAATGTCATGGTATGATGGTCCAACCTTAATTGATGCAATTGATAACTTTACACTTCCCGAGAAACCAACTGGTAAACCTTTAAGAGTTCCGATTCAAGATTCCTATAGTATTAAGGGAACTGGTGTTGTACCTGTAGGTCGAGTAGAAACAGGTGTACTGAAGAAGGGTGATAAAATTGTAATCATGCCAACTGGCTTCCAAGGAGAAATTAGAACTATTGAAATGCATCATGAGGAAATTCCTCAAGCTGAGCCTGGAGATAATGTTGGTATAAGCATCCGTGGGATTACCATGCAAGATGCGAGTCGGGGAGATTGTTTAGGGCATCCTAGTGATCCTCCTACTGTAATTAACCCAAGTGGAAAATGGACAGGACAAATCATAGTAATCTGGCATCCAACTGCTGTAGCACAAGGTTATACACCTGTAGTTCATGCCCACACAGCCCAAGTTGCCGCAAAGTTTGTAAGTTTAGTTAAAAAACTAGATCAGAAAACAGGGGCTGTAATAGAGGATTCCCCTAAGTTTCTTAAGAGAAATGAAGCAGCTATAGTTGAGTTATCTCCAATCAAGAAAATGTGTCTCGAGAAATATGAAAACTTTCCTGAAATGGGCCGATTCGCTGTAAGGGATATGGGGAGAACGGTCGCGGTTGGGATTGTAAAGGATATTGACACGGGAGCATAAAGAAATCTTTTTTTTTGAACTTTTTTATTTTATACTTATTTTGATTTATTGGTTTTTGTAATTTTATTATATAATTCTGAATTTTTTTTAATCTATTTTTGGATTCAGCTTTGCTTTATATTGGAATATTCCCATGTTATACGAATATTATTTTAATATTTGAAGCTTTAATCACCTTTTCCTAGTAAGAAGATTCTAATAAGAGAAGGTTGATTGGAAGTTCACACGACAAAAACAAAAATATGTTTTGTAGGGCAAAGTGGAGTTGGAAAATCTTCATTGTTATCATTACTTCAAGGAAGGAAAATCTCAAAGGAGACAAACCCAACTGTGGGATTAGAAATAGAAGATTCTGTTTTAAGTGGAAACAAAGTTAATGTCTGGGACTTTGGGGGTCAAGAACGTTTTAGATTTATGTGGCAAGATTTTTTGAAAGGAGCGGGATTAGCAATACTAGTATGCGACTCTACTGAAGATAGTATCGAAAAGACAAAAGAAATCTATAGGAAATTTTCACGTTATATAGGTTCAAAAATAATTGCGATAGCAAATAAACAAGATCTTCCTGATGCTTTAAGTGCAGAACAAGTTGAAAAAAAGTTAGGTATCCCCACTTATGGAATGTCTGCGATAAGAGTAGATCTACGCGGAAGAATTAAGCGTATTTTAGAATACGAAATTGATAGTAACAAATGATTTAATAATTAGAACAATTTTCCAATTAAATGTGCCAGGCGAAGACACTCTGGTAATTTAGAATCAATTGTACTCTTTTTTATTAATAATTCTACTTCAGAAATTTCTATACCTTTTAAATGAAAATAAAGACTTGAGATTCCCCCAGCAGTTTGAATTCTAGTTTTGTATAGATTTCCCGCACTTTTTATGTAATGGATTTTTTCTCTATAATCTTCTGGAAATTTTTTAATCAGAGCATTGATAACAGAATCGAGATTAACTTTTTGTTCATTAAATGCAATTATAGGTTTTTTCAATTCATTGTAAATTTGTTCAAGGTTAACGATATTGAAACCTCCAAATGTTATCGTATGAGTAAGCACATATTGGATATGTTTCTCATTTTGCCTTACAAGTTCAATTATTTTTTCAGTTGCATTATTTCCATCAATATTAATTTCTGTTCTTATTACATTTACCAGCCTAGTACCTTGGCATACAACTCCAATCAGTTGAGTTGTCTTAAGTCCAGATTTTAAATCAAAGGTTGAATCATCTATTCCAATAATAATAGGATTATCTTTCATAGTATTATTTCTTAGGTAAAAGTTCCTTAATATAATTGAAAAGATTAGTAAAAGCTTCTATGGCACTCTTTATCTCTTCATTTCTAATATTTAAATCTCCCCTTAAATTCTCTGATAAATAGTTAATTATTTCAAATAAAGAAACTTTTTTGCTGAGCCAGACATAGGCGACTAAGGCTTCAGCTGTATCAGCAAGATCATGTGCATCAGCTCGAGTTTTTGCGAAGTTCTTCATGTTGGCATTTTTCAACGCGTTAGCTAAAATTTTTTTACTAACTTTTACTCCAGTTCTTAAAATTTTGTTATTTGGACTGTTTTTAGTTAAATATATCGATTTTGCCATGGAATAAGTGAGATTTACAATTCCATCTCCTATTTTTGCTAACCCTTTATCTGTCCCTATCGCTTTTTGGGATTTATTCAGGTCTAGATCTCTAATTAAAAACTCATAATCCATTAAGATAAGTTGAATTATGGCTTCTTATAAAGTTTTCATATAAAGATTATAAAAATAGTTAAGTAAGTTTTTGGAATAGTTTTTGGACCTCGATCACTTCTTCCCTTAGAGATTCAATTGCTTCAAACAAAATATCTTTGATTTTACCCTTATCAAGGCGAATAAAGATTTGGGCTGGTACTATACCTGTTACTTTGTACGCTGCTGCATTTACACCCTCGGTTTTTAATAAATGTTTCACGAGAATATTACAGAAATCATGTGATTGACCTTCAATAATTAATTCGTAATCATTCTCGCCAACTGTTTTAGTTAAGTTTAATTTGAGGTGCTTATAATCTGGAAATCTAGCTTCCTCTTCTATTTCAAATTCTTCTTCTTCTTCAATATCATCGTCCTCTGCTGATGAAGGAACAACTTCTTTTTCTTTTTTCTCACTTAATTCAGGGTATTCACTAATATCATCATCAATTAGCTCATCTTCTAAATCATCTAATTCATCTTCATCTTCTGGTTTTACTACTTTTTTCTTAGTCATTATAAAAACACCAAATAATTAGGAATTGATAATATAAAATATTTAAAACAAAATAAAATTTTTATGGTTTTGTAAGAAAAGTCAATTCTTATAGATATTGATTTGCTAGGTTTTTTAATCTTTCAGTTGCTAGATTTTGAAGATCTCGTGAACCAAATAAAGTAATCTTTATGTTTTTTCCCTCAACGCTGGCATTTAAATTGAGATAATTTATCTTTTTTTGCACATTTTCAAGGAATTTAATAACATTGTCTAAAGAACCGCTATTATTATAGAAATGAATGACTTTTTTACCTACTTTTTTCAAATCTAAACACTTTATAATATGTATAATGGTTGCTATAAAATTATTTTAAGTTAAGTTAAAAAAAATTAAAATCTTAAAGGTTCAGAAACATTCCTATAGTCATCTGCCATTTTTCTCGTCTCGGTGTTCCCACATCTTTCACATCTTAACTTATTATAACCAATTTTATCCAGAGGTGTTCCACAAATAACACAATCTGCATAAATTACACCAAGATCTTTCCTGCTTGTACTTAAATTAAATTCGTTATAATTTAAGCTGATTACACGAGCTCTTATAATATCAGTAATTTGAAATGCATCTTGTATTTTTTCAATAAATCTATCTGAGATTTGAGAGACATGAATGTTACCAAAATAGCTTGAATTAAAATGAATCTTCTGATTTATCGTGTAAAAATTTGTACCAACTGAATACTGGCGTAAAAATAAGATAGGGCCAATAACGATATCTCCAATTTTTACAATTTTTCGGTCTTTTTCTTGATGAGTTTTTATTTCAATTTTTCTTTTTTCATTGTCAATATCAATAAATCCTGATTTAGTCGCATAAATTTGCCCATCTTTAACAAAGGTTGATTGCTTATCAGGCAGAAACTCCTCAACGACTCCAAGATACTGACCTGTGAGAACCAGATCGTCATTTTTTAAAGATTTTTTATCCAATAGTATCAACACTAATCTTTTAATTTCCCAATTTCTTTCTTTATTAAGAAAATATTATTAAATAAAATAAATAAATTTAATGTATTAATCATAAAAGAGTAAACATTTTTACGGATGAAAATCAACAAAAAAGAATTAATCTCTATCATCCAAAACACTGAAACATTTACTAAACCTAAAATTGAATTGGAACAATATTGCATTGATGCTATCAGTGCTGTTGATATAATATTATTCGCCGGTTTAGAATATAATGATATTAATAATAAATTTATTATTGATCTTGGCTCAGGAACAGGAAGATTATCTATAGCAAGTGCTTACTTAAAAGCGAATTCAGTCTTAAGCGTTGATATAGATTTTAACGCTTTAAAAACTTTAAAAAAAAATATACATGCCCTGAGATTAGAAAATATCATATTTCCTTTATGTACTGATTTAGGAAATCTTGAATTTTCAAAGAAGCACTTCTTCAATAATTTAAAAATCACTACAATAATGAATCCTCCTTTTGGAGTCAAAAAAAGAGCTGCTGATCGTATTTTTTTAGAAAAAGCTTTCTCTTTTTCAAATGTGGTTTATTCTATTCATCTAGCTGGTGACAAGGTTTTTAGATTTATCTCTAAATTTTGTGAGAGATTTAATTGGCATATTGATAATTTCTTTCCTTATAATATGAGGCTAGAAAGAACCTTTCAATTTCACACAAAAAAAACTAAATATATTAATGTCAATGTATTTAGGTTTTTAAAAAATAGAATATAAATTTATTAAATACTTATTGAAATTTCTTCCATGAGTCTAAATTTTTAGGATAAATCGCCTTACTTTCTAGTAGTTCCTCAATTCTGAGAAGTTGATTAAATTTCGCACATCGATCACTTCGACATGTAGCTCCTGTTTTAAGCTGCCCTGTACAAAGACCAACTGCTAAATCTGCAATGAATGGATCCTCAGTTTCTCCAGAACGGTGAGATACCATAACATTAAATCCATTATTGAATGACATTTTACATGCATTTATAGCCTCTGTGAGAGAACCAATTTGATTCACTTTCAGTAATAAAGCATTTCCAGCTTTTTCATTTATAGCTTTTTCTAAGATTTTTATATTAGTTACCGTTAAATCATCGTCTACAACTTGCATTGATTTATCAATTTTAGCAGTTAAATTTGTAAAACTTCTAAAATCTTTTTCGTCAAATGGATCCTCAATTGATTTAAATGGGTAATCCCGAACTAAATCGAGATAATATTGTAATAACTCTTCTTCACTTAGTTTTTTTCCATCAATGTTATAAATGCCATCTTCATAAAATTCACTCGCTGCCGCATCCATTCCTAAAACAAAATCAGTGCCTATTAAAAATCCTGCTTCTTCGATTGCTTCAATTATAATATCAACAGCTTCGGATGTTAAAGATAAGTTCGGGGCGAAACCTCCTTCATCTCCAACATTAATCGCGGAGGGACCATACTTTTTAGCTAATAAGGTTTTTAATGTTTGGTATACTTCAGCTACATTCTGTATAGCTTCTGAGAATGATTTAGCGCCTATGGGTAGAACCATAAATTCCTGGATTGATATATTATTTCCCGCATGTTCTCCTCCATTGATAATATTACAAGATGGCAATGGTAAGAGATAATCTTGTCTTGTCTTATTGAATGCTAATTTATGAATATGAGCAAATAATGGTATTTCGGATAAATTTGCAGCTAGCTTAGCAACTGCTAATGAAACAGACAATATAGCATTAGCTCCTAAATTACTCTTATTTTCAGTTCCATCAATGATTATCATTTCTTCATCAATTTTTGACTGTTCTCGTACATCAAAACCTAACAGTTTTTTACTTAGTATCTCATTGACATTAGATACTGCTTTTGTGACGTGTTTACCTTTAAAAGCTTTTCCACCGTCTCGTAGTTCAAGTGCTTCTAAAACACCAGTAGATGCGCCAGAAGGAACTGCTGCTCTTGCATATATTTTTCCTGCATAAACCTCTGATTCTACAGTGGGATTTCCTCGTGAATCTAAAATCCATCTTGACTTTATATTTGTTATTTTGAATTCAGTCATAAATATCCTATAAGTTTTTTTTTTTAGATATGAATATTAATAAGGAATTAAGGAAATTTAATTCTTAATATAATCTATTAAAAGTTAAATTCATCTATTAAAAAATATGTCTCTTGAGAATAGACCTTTCGTTGAAAAATATCGTCCCAAATTTTTAGGTGATGTTGTAAATCAAGAAGGTATCATTAAACGTTTGAAACAATTTGTTAAAGATAAGTCTATGCCCCATCTCATTTTTGCTGGTCCGGCTGGGACAGGTAAAACAACTTCTGCGCTAGCAATGGTTCGAGAATTATATGGGCGAAAGATGGCAAGGAATAGGACATATTTAGAATTAAATGCCAGTGACGCAAGAGGTATAGATGTCATAAGGACATTTATCAAGGATTTTGCTAAAGCACTACCATCTATAGACATTCCATATAAAATATTGATCTTAGATGAAGCAGACAACATGACATCTCCTGCTCAACAAGCTTTAAGGAGAACAATGGAAAAATATACAAAAAATTGTCGGATGATTTTAATCTGTAACTATTCAAATAAAATTATTCCGCCTATTCAATCAAGATGTGTTGTGTTTCGATTTTCATCCTTAAGCAACACTGATATCAAAATCAGGGTGAATTATGTAGCAAAACAAGAAAAGATAATCCTAACTCCCGGAGGTCTAAATGCTTTAGTAGATGTTTCTAGAGGGGATTGTAGAAGGGCTATAAATTACTTACAATCATGCGGCACGATCTCTAAAAAAATTGATAACGATATTGTTTTTAGAGTTGCCGGAGAAGTTCCTCCTGGAAAGATAAAAGATATTTTAAAGGCTGCTTTAGAAAGACAATTACAATTATCGATTAAACTATTAAATGATTTAATCAATGATTATGGGCTCTCAGGACAAAACATTATTAAAAATATTCATAGAGAAATTTATGACTTAAATATTTCTGAAGATTTGAAAATTGAACTAACTAAGCTTTTAGCTGAATTTGAATATCGTCTAAGTCAAGGTGGAACAGAAGAAATACAGTTGCAGGCATTACTCTCTAAAATTGTGATGTTGCAGGAGGCTGAATAGTTGATGCTTAAAATTGAAAGATACTTTATTTTTTAAAAAGAAACTTTCCATTCTTCCCTTAGATTTTAGATCCTCACTTAATTTAACTTTTTCATCATAAATAATGTCCCATAATATTAATCCCCTTGGATCAGCTGGTTGATAAGAAAAGACTTTCAAGGGATCGAGTAATTGAATGAAATCGTCATATAAGATTTCACCAATTCCTAGCTCTAAAATTTTCTTAACCATGCGGCGAACTTGTTGTCTTAAAAATCCTTTGCTTTTAAACTGAAAAATTAAAAAATCACCATCAATTGATAATTTTACTGATTCCATATCTCGTTTAGTATTTACTTCGTTCTTACCTCTTTTTGAGAAATTAATAAAATCATGTCGCCCTTCTAATGCTCTACAAGCTTTATGCATGATTTCAATATTTATAGAGCTAATATTCTGAAGATGCGAAAGTGGTTTTGGCACGAGATATATATAATGGCGTAATACCGCATTATATCGAGAAGAGAAATCTAGAGGCACTTTTGTATATGCCCAGATCCCTATATCATGGGGTAAAGCTGAATTAATTTCCATTAAAACTGGTTTTTTTTCCAATATACAAGTAAAGTATGCGCCACGAGCAGATACAAGCCTATCTGTTCTGCTCGCCGCCTCAAATCCTGAAAGTTTAATGTTGTGGATATATTTTTTTTTCATTAATGCTTTTAAAATACAATTTTCTATAGTCAGAAAATTAGATTGTCTTTGAGATCCGAAAAATTTCGATTTTCCTATATAATATATTTTAAAAAGGTACTTGCTTTTTTCCATAGTTTTTAGATCAACCATATTTAGTACTTCGATCAAAGATGCAAAAAATCCAAAACATTTTTATTTTATTGATATGATTTTGATTTTTACAATGTGTTGGATTAAAGAAAAACATTTTAATCTGAAGGATATTTTTTATATTCAAAATTTAATTATGGTTTATAAATTACCAATTTATTAAAATTTTAAATGAAATGCC
>Ga0114930_10000663_pt1 | contig 35670 bp, 27 predicted proteins | sample AnhtaG_FD_87300 | JGI IMG/M metagenome (GOLD analysis project Ga0114930, IMG submission 87300) | Deep subsurface microbial communities from Anholt, Denmark to uncover new lineages of life (NeLLi) - Anholt_01485 metaG | ecosystem: Environmental > Aquatic > Marine > Oceanic > Sediment | place... | reverse complement strand
TTCCAAGCCGACCCTCACAGTGGTCTGGTTTGTCATCGCCGGCCTTTGCCTGGGCCTTACGTTTTACACCTACACACCCAGTCGCTTCCTTCCATTTGCCTTGCTCCCCTTCCTTGGTTCAGCAACAGCACCGTGGTGGCGGAGGCAGCAAGCCCGTACCGATAGCCACACCCCCGTCCTTCCATCCCTGTCTCCTCTTATTGCTCTTGCAGCACTTGGCTTGAGCTGTCTCTTGGTTCTCGCTCCCCTTGGCGTGCACTTCCTGAGTGACCCTGCAAGCTTCTTCGCCAGATCTGGGGTGTCCGTGTTTGGTGCAGACCTCGACGAGCCGGTGGCAGTCGTCCTTGCGAAGAATACGGTCCAGCAACTAGCGATGTTTGGCTTTTCGGCGGACCCCAACACACGACACGATCCGGCGGGTCGCCCCGCCTTCGATCTCGTTACCCTCGCTCTTTTCCTCATGGGCGTCGTCGTCTGCATCCGTCACTGGAGGAAGATCCCGTATCTCTTCATCCTCTTGTGGTTCTCCGTCATGCTCCTGCCCGCCATCCTCACTTTCCCTGAGTTGCCCCACTACCTCCGGGCCATAGGAGCGTTACCCGTGGCTTACATCTTCCCTGCCCTTGCAGTTGAGCGGATGTGGCACTGGTCGACCACCAAGCGCACTTCTCTCAAGCTGCGGCCCGCGTTCGCTGGACTGCTGGCCATCTACTTCGCTCTCGCAGCTTTCTTCACCTATCGTGACTACTTCTCTCCAGCCGTCGAGGGGATCGAGTTAGTGAAGGCCTTTGACCCTCGTTTTGTTGAGGTGGCCGCGATCATGAACGAGATCGATCAACCAAACTCCGTGTGGCTCATCCCTCTTGGCCCCAACGGCGAGCAACGTATGGCGTACTTCGTGATAGATTTCCTCTACCAGGGAGAAGCCCCCCACCACTATGTGCGCGTAGACGAAACGACCGCGGCTCAGGAGTTGAAGGAGGCCTGCCTGGGAAAGGAACGAGCCATCATGCTCAACACGACAGCGAGCCATCTGTCTCAGCCATGGTTTGAGCTGTACGCCGACTCGAAGGGCCTGATTCCGTTTCTCCTCAACGAACATGCCCATTATTCGGGAACCCTTCACTTTGAAGGATTGGACTTGCTGGTTTACCAGCTCCCAGCCAGGGTCGAGTTCTCCATACCTGAGGAGGGACACCCCACAAGTAGCTGGGACGCTGGGCAAGAGGAGATAGACTATTACTCCTTCTCTGGGTTGGCTAATCTTGTCTCAGAGCGATACAATATCTCGATAGCGTTGCTTGGCCGGGACGGCGGAACGGACCCGATGCCAGGGCACACGATTGTCGCCGTGCAACTGAATCTGCAGTCAGATGGCTCCTGGCACATGAAGTCTTCGCTGCCCTCTCGCACAGCACGGAATGACAATCGCCTAGCAGACGCTGAACCGTGGGTTGCAAGTGAGCACAATGCGTGAGTCCGCCGGAGCGAACATGCCTTTCTCGAGGAAGGAGCTGCTGGCCCTGATTCTCATCATGCTGGCGGCTTCTTTCTTCAGACTATACGGGCTTGATGAGATTCCACCAGGCTTGGCTGGCGACACTGCGTACAAGGGCGTTGCCGCCCAGCGCGTCCTTGAGGGAGAGCATCCCATCTTCTTCGAGGAGAGCTGGGGAGGCGTGGAGCCGATGTACATGTATCTCCTGGCCGTCCTCTTCCGTGTCGCCGGCGCAACGTCTCTGGCCATCAAAGCCCTGTCGGCCCTGGTCGGCATCATCACAATACCCGTCTACTACCTACTCGTGAGAGAGTTGCTAGGCTCGAGGACAGTAGCGCTACTGGCAAGCTCCTGGCTCGCCATCTCCTATTGGCACATAAGCTACAGTCGCCTGGGGTGGGAGATAATCCTGGCCCCCCTCTTCGTCATCGTCGCCCTCTACTTCTTCTGGCGTGCGCTGCGATCCGGCCGGTGGAGGGATTTCCTCTGGACAGGGTTGGCCCTCGGCGCGAGCTTGTACACCTATCAAGCTATGAGGTTCTTGCCGATCCTCATTGCACTATATGCGGGATACCGCATCCTCACAGATCCAGGCTTCCGGAAAGCGTATGGCCTCAAACTGACGCTCTCCCTGCTCATCGCCCTGGTGGTCTTCGCCCCCCTCGGCGCATATTTCGCGACCCACTCCGACGCTTTCCTTCGCAGAGCGAATGAGGTCTCGATCTTCAACCCCGAGAAAAACCCCGAGGGCCCACTCCGGTCCTTCGCGAGCAGCGCGGTGAGAATACTAGGGATGTACAACGTACGAGGCGATCCCTTATGGCGGCATAACCTGTCTGGGCGACCAGCGTTCGACGTCTTGACGTCGATACTCTTTTTGATCGGCCTCAGCATCAGTATCGCCAAGTTCAGGGACCCTGCCTACTTGCTGCTTCTGTTTTGGCTGGCTGTCATGTCCCTGCCCCCCATCTTGACCCCGCCGAGGGATGTCCCGCACTTCTCCCGCTCTATCGGTGCCCTGCCGGCAGCCTGCATCTTTCCGGCCATCGGCGTTCATGCGGTCTGGGAGTGGGTGAAAGCCCGGCAACCTTCTCCTCGCGTACATCGTATCTTCGGGTTGTCGGTGCTTGCGCTCCTCAGCACCGTTGCCCTTCTCACCTATCGTGACTACTTCGTCATCTGGGCAAACACCGACAGTCTTCGTGACCAGTACTTCGACGGTCAGTTTGTCGACCTAGCTACAGCCATGAATCTGTTGGACGACCCGGAGGGAGTCTGGATACTGCCCATCAGTGCCCTGGCTTCGCCCCACGATGAACCAGGACACCATACTATAGAGTTCATGTATCGAGGTGAGGCTCCATTTCACTTTCTGCGCTTGGAGGAGCAGACAGCCGCAGAGGATCTGTCGGCGCTCTCTCGCGGGCACGCCATTGTGCTCCTCGTGGACTACAGGAACTACGTGATAGAGGAAGCATACAACTTCATTGATGCCGATCCCAAGCGACTGGCACCTTTCCTGCTGGGCAAGTATGGGCAGAAGCTGAAGCATAGGGAATTCGACAGCTTCGACGTTCTGAGCTACGAGTTGCAGGGCCACGCCGACTTCACCCTCGCTGATGCGCTAGAGCCCGTGTCGGCCAACTTCGGCGCCCAGTTGATGCTGACAAGTGCCGAGTACGGCGTGTACGCGACCAGGCAGCCACAAAGCGCAGTCCTGCCCTCGGGCGGCGAGGCCTGGGTGGTCCTGCAATGGCAAGCTCTCGCGGATCTGCCCACTGATTACAAGGTGGCATTGTCCCTCCAAGACGAACGGGGACGTTTGGCGGGCCAAGTTGACAAGATCTTGCTCAGCAACCACATGCGTCTCACTTCGGAGTGGGAGCATGGCCAGGTCGAGATGGACTACTATGTGCTGCCCAGCTTGCCAGCAACAGCCCCAGGCGACTATCATATCGAACTGGCGGTCTACGATCCTGCTACGATGGAGAGGCTAGTACTTCAGGATGACGACGGCAACGTCTTGGGGCACAGCTACACCATCGGGGAGCTGAGAATCGTCGAGCCTGCTGCCCCCCCTGTCGTGGAGCCTTCGCACAGTGTCGCCGACGGAGTGATGGTCCCTGATGTGAGACTGTTGGGATTCGATCTATCAAGAGCAGAAGTCAGCCCGGGCGAGCCAGCGGAGGCAGCCCTATACTGGGAGGCTCTGACCGATGTAACCAACGACTACGTTGTTCACGTGCAACTGAGGGATGATGAGGGCCAGATTTGGGGTCAAGAAGAGAGCAGGCCCGCATACGGTCGCTACCCGACAACCGAGTGGCAGAGCGGCGAGGTTATCAGGGATTGGCATGGTGTCCCCATCCCAGCCGATACGCCCAACGGAGACTATCACCTCTACGTCAGATTGACACAAGATGGACAAGTGAGTAGCGAGGTATCACTGGGGATGATCCGCATCAGCGGACGAGCGCGTTCCTACGAGATCCCCCCCATGGACCATGACATAGGTTGGAGTCTCGGGCAAGGGGTTGTCCTACTGGGGTATGATATGGACGAGACGGTGAGGGTCGGAGAGGCGCTGAAACTCACTCTGTACTGGCAATGCCTCGAACAGATGGATAAGTCATACACAGTGTTCACGCATCTGCTGGACGACGAGGGCGTCATTCAAGCACAGACAGATAGGATACCACTGAGCGGCGAAGCGCCAACGACGAGTTGGCTCGAAAGAGAGATCATCACCGATGAATATGAGATGGTGGTGGACGCACAAGCTCCTGCGGGTGAACAGGTGATGGAGATCGGCATGTATGACCCAGATACCATGCAGCGCTTGCCAGTATATGATGCTCAGGGGGAAGCTCATGGAGATAGAATACTCCTGGGGACCATACGTGTCGATAGGTAGGCCCACCCACTACCCATGGTGAGAGGGAATCCACAACTTTGTTAGACAGTTTGAGGAAAAAGGAGTATCTGGCGCTAGCGCTGATCGTGCTGCTGGCGGTGTTCCTCCGTTTCTACCAACTGGAGTCTATCCCCGTTGGCTTGAGCGGCGATGAAGGAGCCGACGGATTCGGCGCAAGGCGCATCTTGAGTGGTGAGGAACTGCCCATCTTCTTCACGTCTGACTTCGGGGAGGAGCCAATGCACACGTATCTGGTGGCACTCTCCTTCGCAACGTGGGGAATCAGCCTGTGGGCTATTCGCTTCGTCTCCGCCCTAGTGGGAGTACTCACCATACCCGTCGTCTTCTGGCTAGCCAAGGAGCTGTTCCCTGCCGACGAGAGAACCTCTGCTCTGTTCGGACTGGTTTCCGCATTCTGGGTCGCTACGTCCTATTGGCATATCATCTACAGCCGTGCTGGGTTAGAGGTTGTCACCTTGCCTCTCTTCTCCAGCGCCATATGCTACTTACTCTGGCGGGGAATCCGCTCCCAGAGAAGATGGCCCTTCGTGGTATCCGGCCTCCTCCTGGGTACAAGCCTATACTCCTACCGAGGTGCGCGGTTCCTGCCCATCTTCCTGGGCCTCTTCTTCGGCGGCTGGGTGATCAGCAGCCGGGAGTTTCGGCGAAGTCACTTGGTCAATCTGGTGTTAGTGGCCGCGCTGGCAGCCGTAGTGTTTGCCCCGTTGGCCATGTATGGGATGGCTCACCCAGACGTCTTCTTCGCTCGCGAGCTCCACGTCTCCGTGTTCAACCCTGATTGGGGACGAGGGTCTCCCCTCCAGGCCTTTGCCGTGGCACTCGTCAAAACCATGGGTATGTTCAATTTCCAGGGGGACCCTGAGTTTGACCGCAATCCGGGCAGACGACCAGTTCTGGACCCAATTGGCTCGCTGTTCTTTGTCATAGGCTTGGCAATCGCTCTGTGGAGGTGGAAGCGTCCCAATCATCTTTTCGTAGTCCTGTGGCTCCTGATCATGGCCTTGCCTGGGGCCTTCACTGCTGAAGCTCTCCCCCATTTCCATCGGGGCATTGGAGCTCTCCCCGCTGTGTGCTTGTTGTCCACTATTGGAGTCCTTTCCGTCAAAGAGTGGCTGGAGAGTAGGCCTTGGCGAGGAGCCCGTGAGGTCTCTTGGGCACTGCTTTGCCTTGTCTTGATCTCCACCTCTTTTCTTAGCTACAGGGATTACTTTGTTCCTTGGCGGCTACGCCTGCAAAGGGACGAGATTATCGGCAAGACGTACATGGAAGCCGTTGCGGTCATGAACTCAACTCGGATCCCCGATGGTGTCTGGATACTCCCGGCCTCACCTTTGCGGCCACGCAACCTTCCTTACTACGAGGTGGACTTCCTGTACAACGGGCCTGAGCCCGAGCACACTCTCAATGTGGATGAAGAGACAGCCCCTGCAGAGCTGGCCGAGATCTGTCAAGGACACCGGCAAGCAGCGGTGGTGAACTGGAAGCAGTTTGTGATGGAGGAAGCGTACCTCTCGCTGAACTCCGATCCGAAGGGGCTGCTCGACTTCCTATTGAGGAAATACGGGCGGCACTCCGACACAGAGCCATTCGAGAGCTTCGACTTGGTGACATACCAGCTGCCTAGTTCTCCAGACTTCGTCATTGCGGACTCATTTGAGCCACTGAACGTGAACTTCGGAGATGAGCTGCGACTTGTGGGGGCAGCCTTCGGGGGTTCGTCTCAGAGCGCAACCAGTAACCCCGAAGACGTAGAGCGTAGGGTCTTGCCCTCGGGAAAGGAAGGCTGGGTAGTCCTCCGGTGGGAGGCGCAGCGAACTCCTAGCAAGAATTACAAGGTGGCAGTCTACTTGCTGGATAGCCAGGGACGACCCGTAGGGCAGGTAGACAAGCTGCTCCTGAGCGGCCGCCTACAGCCCACATCCGGCTGGGCGGCTGATCAGGCCGAGATGGACTACTACACCCTGCCCTGTGCACCGGCTACCCCGCCCGGTCAGTACACCATCCAGGTGGTGGTGTACGACGCGGAGACCATGGAGAGGTTGAACGTGTTTGATGAACCCGCGGGGGTAACGCAGACCAGTGTGGCTGTGGGAACCCTGGAGGTGGTGAAGCCTCTGGGTCCGCCGCAAGTTGCACCGATGATGCAACCGGCACCTGCGGAGAGGGACATCGCCCCGGGAATCCAGCTACTGGGCTACGATCTGCCGGTTACAGTTGCGGGCCCTGGACAGACTGTGAGCGTCGCTCTCTATTGGAGGGCGACAGAGGATGTGGCTGAGGACTACGTGCTTTCTTTGCAGTTGAAGGACACTGAGGGCCAAGTCTGGCTCGAGCAGATCGGTCGTCCCGTGGACGACACTTATCCGACAACGGAGTGGGACGAGGGTGAGGTACTGAAAGATTGGCACGATTTGGCTTTGCCCGCCGACATCCCGCAAGGAGAGTATCTGGTCTTCGTTCGCGTCTTGGACGGAGAAGAGTTGCTTGGTGAGGCAGCTTTGGGCCACATCGACGTGCGAGGTCGAGCGCGGCAGTTCACCATTCCTGAGATACAGCACCCGGGGGAGGCCAGACTTGGAGAAGCGATACGGTTCCTGGGGTACGACTCGAGTAGTGATCAAGTGATGGCCGGAGGAACAGTGCAGTTAACGCTGTACTGGCAAGCCTTGCAAGAGATGGAGATCTCATACACGGTGTTCACTCACCTATTAGATACGGAGGACCGCATGTGGGGCCAGATGGACAGCATTCCTGGCCGGGGCGAGGCGCCGACCACGAGTTGGCTAGAAGGAGAGGTCACCACGGACCAGCATGAGATCGTGGTAGATCCGGAGGCTCCGCCCGGTGAATGCGTCGTAGAGGTCGGCATGTACGACGCCAGCACCGGGCAACGTCTGCCCATCTACAGCGGCGGTCAACGTGTGGAAGGCGACCGCCTCCTGCTGACCACGGTTCAGGTGCTTCCCTGAGGGTGAGTGCTACGTGGAGATAGCGTGATCAAGAACGAGCTGAAGAGCAGAACCATCTACGTTCTGGCGCTGATCTCGGTCGTCGGGCTCTTTCTTGCATATCAAGTGAATCCGCGCTTCGCAGTCGATTTGGGAGAGAGCGGGGATACACCATACGTTCGCGATTTCCATGACCCAGAGTCCACCGACGACTTGTCCTACCGGTGGAGTGCGGGAAGGTCATCCATCCTTTTCCCAGGCATCGGCGCGTACACCCCCGCCCTCATGCGGCTCAGATTGAACGGCTCACGCCCAGCCGGTCTGCCTCTGCCTCTAGTGCGCATAACCGCCAATGGGCGAGAACTCGCTTCGTTCACCGCTACCGATCAGTTCGAGACCTACAAGCTCGCCCTTGACAAGCAGACGATGGGATTCTCGGGAAGCCTGGAGGTGCAAATCGACTCCGAGACCTTCGTGCCGGATGAGGTAATGGGAGGAGGTGACCTCAGACAGCTGGGCGTGCTAGTTGATTCTGTTTCGCTCGAATTGCGGCCCGGCCCCATCCCCATTGTGCTGCCGCCTCCTCGACACCTCCTCTGTCTGGCTCTGACTGTCCTTCTTGGCTTTCTGCTAGCACGCCAGTTGGGGGTGTTCCGAGAACTCTCATGTGTTGCATGGGTGCTTCTGCTGGCAAGCGTTCTGCTACTGGTAGTCCAGGGGCGACTCTGGATAGGCCAACACTCGCTCTGGCTGCTTGCTTTCTTGGGTATCGCCAATGTTGTCACTATCGTGGCCCGCCCGGCCAGACGTCTGGTTGCGGGAGATCGCGAGATTCCTAAGTCTGACATGGCAGATGTCCACCTCCTTCTGGGAGTCGCCCTCATGCTTGCTCTGGGTCACTACACGCGAGTTGCCCTCGTACGGCCCATCCGGGAGCACAGAGCAACCGATTTCTTCATTAACTACACTGCGGCAACCGTCCTTGCCCAGGGCGGCAACATCTACGATGCCGACGCCCTGCGAGCCGCGGACGAGCTTAAGACGAAGCCCTTCACCACCTTCGACTTTGGATCGCTTTTCGTGACGTACATCACACCCCCGTTTCACGCCGTCCTGCTGTTGCCGTTGGTTCCACTGGGCTACGAGAGGGCAAGGATCGCTCTCCTTCTGCTCAACAACGTTCTTCTGTTCTCGTCCCTGGCCCTCATTGTGATCGCCAGAGATGGGAAGTCCCCCCGCCTGCCTCAATGGACGCTTGCTCTTCTGTTGGTGCTTGCGTTTCAGCCGATCTACATCTCTCTGGAGCTTGGACAGGTGGACTTCGTCATCCTCTTCCTCATCGCCTTGTCCTATGGGGCCTACAAGAGGGGAAGCAGGCTGGTTGCGGGTCCCTGCCTGGCATTGGCGGCCATGATCAAGCTTGCTCCGGCCGTACTACTCCTGTATTTCCTGTGGAAGAGGGAGTTCTTGATAGTGATCTCAGCGATGGCTACCCTGGTTCTGGCGGGTGTAGTGTCAGTAGTGATAGCCGGGCACGCGTCCGTACTGATTTTCGTCACCGGTATCCTTCCGGCATTGCTGAAAGGAACCGCGTTCTTCCAGAACCAGAGCCTCAACGGCTTCTTCAGCAGGTTGTTCGTCGACCCAGGTCTATACTACTCGTTACAGGAGTTCCCCAGCGTCCCGCAGGCCAGGATCCTGAGTGCACTGACATCGGCGGTGCTTTTGGCTGTCGCCGCCTATGCCACCAGGAAGAGGGCGCGCAGACACCGCCTTCGGTTTGATCTGGAGTTCTCACTGGCTATGGTAACGACGCTTCTGGTCTCCAGCGTGGCCTGGGATCACTACTACACCTGGCTGCTGCTGCCTTTTCTCATACTGCTAAGTCCCGAGCTGAAGGAATCCCTGGGCGCCCGGCCCTATCTGCCCGTAGTGGCCCTTGCCCTCTTGGCCTATCTGGCTATAGCCGTCCCGTCCACCCTCTATGAGATGAGCCTGCACTCGGCTGATGTGAGTATGTCGGCCCGAACAGCTCTAACGCTTCTGTTGTCGCTCAGAGTCTACGGGGCCTTGCTGCTCTATTCAATCTTCGCCTACCTGACTCTGAGACTGCCCCCAGAGCAGAGCAAGTCGGTGTCCTTGCAGGCTGGGAGAGGATTCCAGGGAGTGTCACCTTGAGGAACCGAAGTGTAGTACTGTGTACCATGCTTCTACTGGTACTGCTCGCCTTCGCCCTGCGCCTCTACCGCCTGGATCACCAGCCTCTACGCGGGGACGAGTCCTTCACCATTCAGTTCTCTGCACACCCATTGAGCTGGCTCGTGCCAAGCATCGCCAATGTCGAGCCTAACCCTCCACTTTACTACTTCGTACTCCACTACTGGATGGAGGTCCTGGGCCAAAGCGAATTCATCACTCGGTTCGTCTCGCTTGTCTTCGGTGTCCTAGCGGTTCCCGCCATCTACCGTCTGGGCAGCGCTCTGAGCCGACCCAAAGTGGGAATGCTAGCCGCCTTCTTTGTCGCAATCAACCCCTTTCAGATCTGGCATGCCCAAGATGTCCGCAACTACACTATCTGGCCCCTCTTGAGCATGGGGGGACTCATCTTTCTTATCTACGCTCTGCGCACGGGGAGAAAGCGGTACTGGGCCGGTTATGCAGGGATGACGATCCTCAGCCTGTATACCCACTACTACGACCTCTTCATGCTGCTCTTCCAGAACGTGTTCGTTCTGACCCTTATTCTGACGGGGTGGCATCGAGGGGAAACCCTCGGGCCATCCCGCCGCAGGTTGTTGCTCACGTGGCTGGCAATCCAGAGTCTTCTGGCTGTCACATATGTGCCCTGGCTAGCATACGGTTCGTCGCGCCTTTTCTTCTACACCACGATTGCGGACTCTCCACCACTGTGGGCGGTCTTCTCCCGCTCCCTGACCGCCTTCACTTTGGGAGAGACGGTGCCAAGAGAGCTTGCTGCTGTGTCCCTGCCCTTTCTGCTTGCGCTTCTCCTGATTGGCCTGGCCTATGCTCTCAGAAAGGACAGATTTGTAGGCCTCTTCCTGATCCTCTACGTCGTTGTGCCCTCGATATGCATTTTCATCACGGCTCAGGTGCGACCGCTCTTTCGCGAGCGGTATTTGAACGTCGTCGCTCCTGCGTACTACCTGGGTTTCTCCTATGGTCTTCTCGCCATACGGAATGAGCTGCCGCGCTGGAAGGTGGCGCCTCTGGTCGCAGGCGTCGGGCTTTTTGCTCTAGGCAGCGCATACTCCCTGAGCAACTACTACTGGAATCCTGCGTACAGCAAGAGTCCGGATTGGCGGGCTATGACCGATCATCTGGCGGAAGAAACCGAACCTGGCGACGTCATTGTGCTCAACTACCCCGACCCCACCTTCTCCCACTACTATCATGGCCAAGCGCCAAGCTTCATACTGCCCCGTGGGCCGCTATCCGAAGAGATAAGGACAGAAACGGCGGAGGCGTTGAGGTTCCTTTCGGAGAAACATCAGCGAATCTGGTTCTATCCGCTGGAAGACGTCGCGTGGGACAATGAGAGCTTCGTCGAGACCTGGCTCAACCGCCACGGCAGGTTGATTGAAGAACGTAACATCGTTGGTTTCCGCTGGCTGATCTATGAACCCATCACGGTGTCGGTGGAAGACACTGAGAACCCCATGGCCCTGGCGCTGGGGGATGCGATTGTGCTCAGAGGGTCAGAGTTCGAGGGCAGACAGCCCAACGGGTCGGGGATGATCTCCGTGGAACCGGGAAGCTCTCTGCGTTTGAGCCTGTACTGGGAGGCAGTGCAGAACGTCGACACCAGCTACACCGTGTTCATTCACCTCGTGGACTCTGAAGACCACATCTGGTCACAGCGAGACAGTCTGCCACAGGATGGGGACTTTCCCACAAACGAATGGATGGCAGGCGACATAGTCGTTGACCGGTATTCAATCCTGGTGCCATCAGACGCACCACCCGGCACCTACGTACTGGTGGCAGGCATGTATGACACTATCGACGGGCGGAGACTGCCAGTGTCCGACGGATCAGCCATCGCCCAAGGCGATCGAGCGACCATTGCGATAGTCAGGATCGAGTAGGCGTCATGGGCTGTTGGCCGGGTTCTGAGGGTGACTCGGCAGTCAGACAGAGTGCAGTCCGCTGTGTGAACGGGCAGGTGCAGATGAGGCACTCGAGGGCCCGGTCTGTCAGGTCCAACGACGAGATCCGGCTTTGGACCGGACTGTTTGCCTGGCGAATGTGAAGCCTAGTATAATGACTTGGGTCATGGCCCCCCAGGAGACGCAGAACCTGAGCGGGAGACAAGTCGGGAGCACCACTTCTAGATGCGTATTGGGATAGATGCCCGCCTGCACCACTACAGTCGAGCAGGCATTGGACAGTACATATTGGGACTTGTCAAGGGCTTGAGTGCATGCAATGGGGACGACAAATTCGTTCTCCTGCAAAGTCGAAAGGACAAGACCATACTGGCCGAAGGGCCCAACTTCTTCAGGAAATCCCTATGGACACCCAGCCATCATCGTTTGGAGCAGCTGGTGTTGCCCTTGGAGATCAGCCCCCTGCGGCTCGACGTACTGCACAGCCCAGACTTCATTCCCCCGTTCAGGCGGGACTACAGGTCGGTGATCACCGTTCATGATCTGGCTTTCATCCTCTACCCTCATTTCCTCACTCAAGAAAGCGCCCGGTACTATGGGCAAATCGACAGAGCGGTGCGACACTGTGACCACATCATCGCGGATTCTCTGAGCACCAAACGAGACATCATCAATTTCCTCGGAGCTCCCGAGTCCAAGATCACGGTCATCTACGCAGCGGCCAATCCCACCTATCGACCCGTTGAGGATGAACAGTCTCTACAGGAAGTAAGAGAAAGATACACTCTAACTGGACCGTTCGTATTATTCGTCAGCACCATCGAGCCGCGAAAGAATCTGCCTAGCCTCCTGCGAGCCTATCGCCAGCTTCTGGACCGTTACGGAATCGAAGCAACGCTGGCGGTGGTAGGAGAAAGGGGCTGGTTCTGCGGTGAGGTGTTTGCCACTGCCGAAGCACTAGATCTCGGTGACAATGTGCGCTTTCTAGGACATGTGCCCACGGACGACCTAGTCCTGCTTTACAATGCGGCGAGAGTTCACGTCCATCCATCGTTCTACGAAGGATTCGGACTGCCCCCCCTGGAAGCGATGAGTTGCGGCACACCGACGATAGTGGCCAATGTCTCTTCCCTACCTGAGGTAGTAGGTGACGCAAGTCTCCTGGTGCCGCCTGGTGATGTGGAAGGCTGGACAGTGGCGATGTGGAGAGTCCTTACGGACGAATCCCTGCACTCGGAGCTGTCCTACAAGGGACTGAAACGAGCTCAACTGTTCTCCTGGGAGAAGGCGGCTCGCGAAACCCTCAGTCTGTACAAACGCCTTCAAGCATGACCAGCAGAATCCTGTTCCTCACGCCGGACCTTCCCTACCCTCCACATCAAGGTGCGGCCATCAGGACTTACAATCTGATCAAGAACCTCTCTCCCCAGTACGAGATCCACCTACTCTCCTTTGTGCAAGAAGGCCCCGCTTCGGACAGAACCGGTCCTCTGGCGGCGCATTGCAGAGACATAGTCACTGTTCCTCCTCCCATGCGTTCCGCCAGCAAGCGAGCAATCTCGGTGCTCTTCTCCGCCCAACCAGATATGGCCCTACGCCTGCCCTCTTCGGAATTCTCACATCAGTTACGGCTTTGGCTGGACCGCCAGCGATTCGACTTCGTTCAGGTAGAGGCGATCGAGATGGCCCAATACGGGCTTGCCACTAAGAAGAGTGGCCTGTCGTCACCACCATTGGTGGTATTCGATGACATCAACGCTGAGTACGTGCTTCAGAGACGGGCCTTTGAGACCGACATCAAGCATCCCAGCCGCTGGCTGGGGGCTTTCTACTCCCTGATCCAGTGGGCGAAGTTGTGCCGCTACGAGGCAGAAGTGTGCCGGCAAGTGGACAAAGTGGTGGCGGTGTCTCAAGCAGACGCACAAGCGCTGCAACGCCTCGTCCCTGGCCTGGAGCCTACCGTCGTTCCCAACGGTGTCGATAGTAGTTACTACTCGCCTGCCGACACTGACGAGGAATCAAACACCACGATGGTATTCACCGGCAAGATGGATTTCCGACCGAATGTTGATGCCGTGCTGTGGTTTGCAAAGGAAGTCTTGCCGCTAGTCAGGCAGGAAGTGCCTGAAGTGGAGTTCAAGGTCGTGGGTAGGAACCCCCACCAACGTCTGCACTCTCTGAAGGGAACGCCGGGAATCACTATGACGGGTTACGTCGAAGACACCAGACCCTACATTGCTGAAGCTGGAGTCTATGTGGTGCCTCTGCGCGTGGGCGGCGGTACACGTCTCAAGGTACTAGAGGCGATGTCCATGGGTAAGGCGATAGTCTGCACGTCTCTTGGATGCGAGGGCATAGACGCGACACGCGGCAGGGACTTGCTCATCACTGACGACCCGACCTCTTTTGCCGAGAGGGTTGTCTATCTGATGCAGGATCGTGAACGGCGAAGAGAGTTGGGCCTCGCCGCCCGTCGCCTCGTGGAGGCACGTCATGACTGGCGGCACATCGTCCCTCTCTTGGAGCAGGTGTATGAGGAGTAGTCTAAAGCAGCTGGTCCTACAGACAGTCGCTCGGGTCACCAAGCCGTTCGCCGATCAGCGGCGAACGTGCTCGCGAGGAGACCTGTCCCGCATCCTGATCATACGCCCCGACCACATTGGTGATATCTTGTTCACCACGCCGGCGTTGCGGGCCCTGCGTTCAAAAGTACCCCATGCTCACATCACCTACATGGTCGGCCCCTGGGCCTACGCGATCGTGAAGGAGAATCCGCATCTCGACGAAATCATGGTCTGCCCTTTTCCAGGCTTCACTCGCCGCCCCAAGAAACATATCCTGCACCCATACATGCTGCTATGGAACTACTCCCGCTCGCTGCAAGCGCAGTCCTTTGACGTGGCTCTCATTCTTCGCTTTGATCACTGGTGGGGAGCGATGCTGGCATACTGGGCAGGGATCCCCCGACGAGTAGGCTATGCGCTTCCACAGATGAACCCCTTCCTGACAGAAGCTGCGCCCTACGTGAGCGGACGTCACGAGGTGGAGCAGAACATCTGTATCGTTGCCACTGCCGTGGACGACGATGTCAGAGAGGTAGGTCCTCTGGAATTCAGCCCCACGAAGGAGGATCTGAGATCTGCTTGCACACTGCTGACAAGCAGGAGCGCGAACCAGTCATTCGTCTGCCTTCACCCTGGGGCTGGAGCACCGGTGAAGCTGTGGCGGCACGACGCCTTTGCAGAACTAGCCGACACTATCACTCAGAAGCACGGTGTTCAGATCATCATCACGGGCTCGGCAGGCGAGAGAGACCTGGCGGAGAGCATTGCTCAACGAATGGAGAGCAACGCCCTCGTTCTGGCGGGGCAAACCAGCCTGGGAGAGCTCGGTGCCGTCATGGGACGGTGCGAGTTAGTGATAGGTGTCGACAGTGGCCCATTGCACCTGGCTGTGTCCCAGGGCGTCCCCACTATACATCTGTTCGGTCCCGTTGACCACCGTGCCTTCGGCCCGTGGGGGGATCCCACAAAGCATTTGGTTGTCCTCTCGGACATGGATTGCATCCCCTGCAACCGGCTCGACTATCAGCCGCAGGAACTGGAGCAACACGCCTGTGTGCGCTCCATCACCGTGGACCAGGTGCTGGAGGCCGCTGATTCACTCCTGACTGGTGATAGCCAGGCAGGCCCATAGATGGTATAATCGTGGTCCAGACAGAGCCAAGAGGTGCGTGAGCAGATGGCGCCGGAATTGACGTCACAGCAACTAGAAGAGGATTCCCACTGGTGGTTTGCTAGCAGGACACGAGCCCTGCTAGCGATGCTGGACAGGTGTGTACCTGGCAACAACCTCAGGGTGCTCGATGTGGGCTGTGGTGCTGGCAACATGATCCACCACCTCAGCCGTTATGGCGATGTCCTAGGTATCGACAACAATCACATGCCCCTGGAGATCGCTCACCAGCGAGGCTACGATGCGCGGCTGGCTTCCGCAGAAGACATGCCCTTTGACGATGGGTCTTTCGACCTCGTGACGGCTCTTGATGTGATAGAGCATTGCGATGACGACATGCAGATCCTGCGAGAGTGTTCTCGCGTCTGCGCGCCCGGGGCATTGATCGCCATTACGGTGCCAGCTTTCCAATGGCTGTGGAGCAACAACGACGAGATCAATGAACACAGGCGCCGGTACTCAGGGGGGCAACTGCGCACAAGGGTGTCCGAGGCCGGCTTCGTGATACAGCGGATGACCTACAACAACTTCTTTGTCTTCCCTATGGCCACACCACTGATCTTGACACGGAGAGGAAGTCAGCGAGAACCCCAATTGGCCACGCCGAGCACCGACGAAGACGCTTACCAGGTAGAGATGGAACCCACGTCGCCACCCATCAATGCCATCCTGACGGCCGTCGGCCGGGTCGAGGCCGCGGTGCTGCGCTTCGCCAGCTTCCCGGTCGGGACCTCCATTATCTGCATCGCTCGCAAGGGACCTGTTCTCGTCGCTGGGCAGTCTGCAGACGTCGTCCAGTAGCTGACTCACTGGCTTCTCCTCACCTGACGATCAGATCGCCGCCTATCGGGGGCGATTATCAAAGCGGAAAGTGACCAAGTCCAACATCCGAGGTGAGTTCACGATGGAAGAGTTCATCATTGAGGGAGGTCATCCCCTAGAGGGCGCGCTGATACCCAGCGGCAACAAGAACTCAGCGCTGCCGATGCTGGCAGCAGCCCTGCTCACCGATGAAGAAGTCGTCCTGGAAAACGTTCCTCGAATCGAAGACATCAAGGCCCTGATGGAGATCATCTCCGCCCTGGGAGTTGACATAGATGAGACAGGTGAGCATGAAGTGCGTGTTCATGCCAAGCACGTCAGGACCACCAGCTTGGATCCCGAGCTATGTCGCCACATCCGGGCCTCCATACTCCTCGCCGGACCGGTGCTGGCCAGGTGTGGTCGGATCAACTTGCCTCCCCCCGGGGGAGACGTCATCGGAAGAAGACGGGTAGACACGCACCTCGCGGCCTTGAGATCCCTTGGTGCCGAGATTGAGATAGGCCGCGGATACGACATGAAAACGACGGGACTCAAGGGCCGGGAGATCTTCCTGGATGAAGCCAGTGTCACAGGCACCGAGAACGCTCTGATGGCGGCATGTACTGCCAGCGGAACAACGACCATCAAGAATGCGGCTTCGGAGCCTCATGTGCAGGATCTGGCCCAATTCCTCAACAAGATGGGTGCAAGGATACGGGGTATTGGCACCAATACGCTCGTCGTGCACGGGGTGGACAAGTTACGCGGAGGACACTTCCGAATCAGCCCAGATCACATTGAGATCGGGAGCCTCATTGGCGCAGCAGCAGTGACGAACGGAGAGATCCTCATCAAGGATGCCGCACCCCAGCACTTGCCAATGATACTGCTCATGTTCGCCAGGCTGGGAATCACGGTGGACATACGGGGTCAGGACGTGTTTGTCCCTCGACAGCAAAGCCTCGAAATCGTGACGGATGCTCACGGCGTAACACCCAGGATAGACGACGCCCCCTGGCCAGGCTTTCCCGCCGATCTGATAAGCATAGCGACAGTGGTGGCCACCCAATGCCAAGGCACTATCCTGATGTTCGAAAAGATGTACGAGAGCCGCATGTTTTTTGTGGATAAGCTGTTCTCTATGGGCGCCCGCATCGTTCTCTGTGATCCGCACAGAGCAGTGGTCATGGGCCCTACTCAACTCCACAGCGAGACCCTCACCAGCCCCGACATTCGCGCTGGAATGGCTATGTTGATCGCCGCCCTCTGTGCCGACGGTCGAAGCATCATCAAGAACATCAGCCAGATAGATCGAGGTTACGAGAGGATTGACGAAAAGCTCCGGGCCTTGGGCGCGAGAATCACGAGGGTCAAGCACTGAGCCGGACGGCAGAGAGTGGATGGCCGTAGTTTACCTTGGGCTGGGATCAAACGTTGGCAATCGGGCCCGCAACATCTACAGTGCGCTGCGCCGCCTTGCACCCGGAGTGCGCCTACGGCAGATCTCGTCTTTGTACGAAACGGAACCAGTGGGACTGTCAGATCAACCGTGGTTCCTCAACCTCGTGTGCAGCGGCGAAACCGATCTGTCGCCTCAGGCTCTGCTGGAACTGGCCAAGCAGATAGAGCAAGAGATGGGACGCAGAGAGGGCCCGCGCTTCGGGCCCCGTTTGATCGACATCGATATCTTGTTCTACGATGACCTGGTCATCGCCACGCCTCAGCTGGAAATCCCTCACCCCCACCTTCACCAACGCGCGTTCACTCTGGTACCCCTCACCGAGATCTCCCCAGACTTGGTGCACCCTCTTCTCAAGATGAGTGTGCAGCGGCTACGGGACAGCGCTGCTTCGCTGGGGGAAGTCCGCCTCTACAGTCTCACGGATGAGAGAGCCAGTAGTTGAGCCAATGGTCGAAATCCTCCAGATCGTATCTTCCGCGGACTCGGATCCGCCTCAATTCGAAGGGGAGTTGTGATGACTGCAAGGAACCCGCTTCCACGGTCACTGCGCCCCAGTATCCCGCCGACTCGAGCACATCCACAACAAGCTTATCGTACTGCCCAGAGGGGTAGGAGAATAAGCGCACCCGGTCGTTCGTCCGAGCCTCTATCGCCTCTTTCGAGCCCAGTACTTGCCAGACGACATAGTTGAACGATTTGCCACGTAGGCTGGGGTGTGTATAACTGTGGCTTCCGATTTCCATCCCCTCCGCGTGTAGCAGTTCTATGTCCGCCCACGACATGTACTCCTCTCGACCCTCGTCAACGAAACCCGTGATGATGAAGAAGGTACCCCTGAGTCCGTATCTCTTGAGCAGGGGGTAGGCATTCGTGAACTGATCTTTGAAGCCGTCATCGAAGGTCAGCACTACAGGCTTCAACGGCAAGGGCTCTCCTACCTGAATGTGCATGATCAGATCTCGAAGCGCTATTGGCTGATAACCTCGCTCTATCAAGTAACGCAGTTGGGCCTCGAATCTCGCAGGAGACACCGACAGATCCGTTCGGATGGCATCTGCCTCCGGTCCCGCCACAGCCACATGGTGGTACATGAGGATTGGGACCACAACGCGCCGATTCACCCCGTCGGGAGTCGGCAGAGGCGCCGGCGTGGGAGAAGGGAGCAGCCTGCGAAACGGGGAGGCGGTGGGGACGAAAAGAGGAGCTTCCGTGAGGCTGGGGCCTGAGACAGGCAGTGGCCGTCCCACGAGAATCGGCGGACGAGGTCGGGCAAGACTCGCGAGGCGAGACCACGAGGTGTCAATACCCGCTTCCTCCACGCTGGTAGGTGCCCCCTCCATCCCCTTCACCTCAGCTCTGACCAGTAGAAGAGTCCCCAAGACAAGCGCGGTCGAGACCAGAAACAGCGCCGCATGCCGTCCACCAAGTCGACTCATAGGTCCAGACAAGCACCCCTCCCCATAAAACGTTCCCTATCTCCAAGAAGAATACCGCAGTTCAGCAGCTCTGTCAAGTGCTGTGAGACCTGCATCAACTGCATACTGGGCCAGAGTTCCAAGCCTGGGTTGCAGGGCGTTGTATAGGGTGCTAGAATACGAAACAACGAAAGATACCTCACGTCCTTCACAGGTGAGAGGAGGTTCCCGTGTTTCAGGAAAAGATCGCACAGCACTATGCTCAACTGGGACGGAACCAAAAGAAGATCGCTGACTTCCTAACACAGCAGTACCATGAGGCCGCATTCATGAACGCTTTCGCCCTTTCTCAACGACTAGGCGTGGATCCGGCAACGGTGACCAGATTCGCACAAAGGCTGGGGTATGCAGGGTACCCCGAGCTGCTGCGCGAGATCCAAGCGACGGTCAAGAAAGAGCTCAGGGTGGCGTATCAACGGCCCGTGGACAAAGATGACGAGGCAGGCCTTTTTCTCCAGGCGTTGGCTCAGGAGAAGGAGAACTTGGAACGGGCGATGACACACATCAGGGGAGACACCATCACGGAGGTGGTCGCCGCACTTCGTGCAGCGAGGAACCTCTATGTAGTGGCGCAAGGTCTCGCCAAGAATCCAGCCCAATCATTCGTCTTCTATCTCCGCGGATTGCTGGGCATGCCCGCTCAACTTGTGGCGGCAGAGCAACTGGGAGCTCCGATGCTTCTCTCCACCTTGACGGAAGAAGACGTGGTCATGGGCGTGAGCCTGTCTGCCCTTCACGACGACACGGCGGAGATGCTAAGGCTGGCGCGACATCGAGGCGCCCAGACCATCGGCCTAGCGGCATCTCACACTTCACCCACCGCTTCCAACGCCAATCTGGTTCTCGTTTGCTCCGGGGAGACGACAACAGGCATACCCTCTGTTGCCATCGTGACCGCCGTCCTGACTGCGCTGGTCCAGGTGATAGCTCTTCAAGAGACTGAGAGAATGGGCGACCTCAAAGCGGGCCTCCTGGAGAACTTGAACTGGCTGTTGGAGGAGAAGGGTGAGAAGCGAATCCAGGCTGAAGACATCCTAAGGCAGTTGTGACAACGATAGAATCAACCAGCTCAAATGCGCCAACCTGAGGATGCCTCGCGGTTGGCGCATTTCGTGTGTGTAGGTTTGTAGAAGCCGCTCAGCGGAAGAGCGACCTATATCTCGACAAAATAGGAGTCGCACGCCTGATCTATCAGCTCCTTTGTCAGCCCAGGCTCCACTCCCTGATAGCGGGCTATGTCAATGATCTGGTCCACGATGTCGCGGGGATGGACAGCCCTCAATCCACGCTTCACTTTCACGTAGTACTCGCGCATCAGATACATGAACCCTTCCTGATCGAAAGGAACGTTCCGGTCCGCCGCGACGCGCCGGAAGATCTCATAGAACTCCTTTTCAGTCGGGTTGGCTACTTCTATCTTGTGACGAATACGGCGCAGAAAAGCTTCATCGACCAAGGCCTTCGGGTCGATGTTGGTTGAGAATACGATCAGCTCGTCAAACGGAACGTCGATCTTCTTCCCCGTATGCAGGGTGAGGTAGTCAACCCTGGTCTCCAGCGGCACGATCCACCGGTTGAGCAAGTCCCTCGGCCGAACCTGCTGTCTTCCAAAGTCGTCGATCAGGAACATCCCGCCGTTCGCCTTCATCTGGAACGGGGCCTCATAGTATTTAGACGTGTCATCATAGACTAGGTCCAGGCTCTCCAGAGTGAGTTCGCCGCCCACCGCCACTACTGGTCTCTTGATCAAGACCCAACGACCGTCCAGTCGTCCGCCCTCCGGCAGCGTGGACGGTCCCTCCTCGGGCTTGTGGCTCAAGTCATCAAAGACCTTGATGATGTGGCCATCGACCTCCACAGCATAGGGTATGTATATCTCTCCTCCCAACATGGAAGCCATGGCCTCTGCGATCACCGTCTTGCCATCACCCGGCGGGCCAAAGAGGAAGATGGACCGGCCAGAATTGACAGCAGGTCCGATCTTCATCAGCATTGAAGAGCTAATCACCAGATGTGACAAAGCCCCCTTGACCTCTTCCTGGCTCACAGTAACGTTGCCTATACTCTGGCCTCTCATCACTTTCTGATATGCATCCAGCGTCACCGGAGCAGGTCCCACATATTGACTTCGGGCCAAGGCCTCTCGCACCCGCTCGATGCCGGCAGAGGCGATGGAGTAGCGAAAGGCTCTCTCGTCAAAGCCCCTGCTGCCAGTTATGCTCACCAGTTGCTCCCGTTTCAGAAAAGTGAGCGCCCCCTCTACCACGCCGCTGAAGGGAAGCCTGAGCTGCTCAGCGATGGCCTGACCGCTCAATTCCCCCACAGAGTAGATGGTTTTCAAGGCCAAGTCACACAGGAAACTCCGGCTCATCCCTGCCTCTTCGATGGAGCGAGGCTCGCGGAGCGAATCGTTGAGGTCTTGCATCTCACCACCCCTTGCGCCCGCGGATCGACGTTCTACGGTATTATATCAGACCCCGCTCTCTTCTGACAACACTACTCACGCTGGGGCATCTCACATCGCGGTTGCTGCCACACCCACAGGAGATCATTGGAAGCGACATTGTAGCGCCATGAGCGCATCCTACACCCCGCGAGGAAAGCGCCCACCAGCACAAGTGGGGGGGCTTCGTAGTCATCACCAAGTGGCCGTCCCCCGCGGGGACTGGGGCTCTTTGGCCTACCTTGAGTTGCGGGCCTCTGCGGATCGAACAGGTCCTGACCTGCGTGTCACCATCGAAGGCCCACTTGCATTGTCCGGCGCGATTCCGTATGGTATAATAGCCGCCAGTCACCGGTCAGTGTAGCGTGCCGACAGGATATCGAAACTCAATGCCTAAGAGGGGAACACCCAGCTACATCCTCAAGGTTCTCGTCAGTGGGGCCTACACGCTCTTCCTAGCAGGGGGGCTGGTATCTGCCTACCTCTTCTATAGCTCAGTGAGGGAAATCGCTGCCTACTCGCCCGTCTACCCTGGCGCCGAACTGCCGATCATTGGTGACACGGCGCCGCCCCCGGAAAGCCTGCCTGATTGGAGCCAAAAGGAACGGGTGAACATCCTGCTCTTGGGGGTTGATCAGCGGGCGGGAGAGGAAGGCCCGTGGCGATCTGATACGATGATCATAGTCACGGTTGACCCCAAGAGCATGACCGCCGGGGCACTCTCCATTCCACGGGATCTCTATGTCGAGATACCCGGATATGGGGAGCGACGCATCAACATGGCTCATTTCCTTGGGGATGCTTACGACTATCCAGGAGAAGGTCCCGGCCTGGCCATGAAGACGGTTGAATACAATTTCGGCGTCCCAATTCACTACTACATTCGCATCAACTTCCAGGGCTTCAGGGAGACTATCGACTACCTTGGCGGTATCACCATCAATGTCGAAGAGGAGATATGGGACTACAGATATCCTGACGGACAATACGGCTACACTACCGTCCACATCCCCGCCGGAGAGCAGGTAATGAATGGGAGGATGGCTCTCCAGTACGCGCGCACTCGCCATGGGGGCAGTGACTTCGACAGGCTGCGCCGGCAGCAGCAGGTCATCATGGCCACAAGAGACAAGGCACTGAGCCTGAACCTGATACCTAAGCTACCTGTGCTGGCGAGAACGATGAGCCAAACGGTGAAGACAAACCTACAACCCAATGAGGTGATAACCCTGGCTCAGATCGCCACACAGATAGGCGCTGAGGACATCCGCTTTGCGGTCATCGACGAGACGATGACGGTACCCGTCGTTCTTGACGACGGGGCCGATGTGCTGTTCCCCAAGCGGGACAAGATCCGCCAAGTAGTTGAGGAGATCTTCTCCTCTCCTCAACAAGCGGAATGAGCCCACGCACAGGTCACACCGTTGAGTCCTCCCGTGTGGGCACAGTTGCGAGATCGGCGAACCCCCCGATGAAGTGGCGCAACATAACCAACCTCAAAGCGTCTCCCTTGCGATCCTGCGGCCCGTGGAGAAGGAGACGAAGCGCTTTGCTGGTGCCGCGCACCATCTCCGAGCCAAGCGGCCGGAGTGCGATGTGTGCGCTTCCGGTGGAGCAGACCGTCTGTGACTCAGCAACCCCCGACGAGACGCACTGAGAACCGTGTCTTCAGTCCCGAGTCACAGCGCGCACCAGATCCTCGACGCTGGGGTGCAGCATTCCGATCACCCTGAGCAAGATCATCTCAGGAAGTCTTCTTGAAGGTGATCAAGACAAGATTCCGGTTGCAATCCCCACCGTAGGTCTCGAAGACCACCACGGGAGAGATGCCCGCTCCACTTTCGCTGACAACCTGACAGCTCCAGGTGCCATCCTTGGGCGAAGGAAAGAGATACACTTCCCACCCGCCTGGTCCGTATTCCGGCTTCTCGTCGGAGCGACTGGTGCCCTGCCACCCACCAGCCCAGACCTTGACCGTGACACCCGGGAGACCCACCCCATTGGCGTCGAGTACCTGGCCCCCGACGCCCAGCCAATCACATCCCTCCTCATTCTTGTCGTTTGCCCGGTGATATGTGTACCCGTGCTGCTCGTACGGCCAAGGCGTCGGTGTAGGCGACGGAGTGTGAGTCCGCGTCGCTGTGGCTGGCGGCCGGGGAGTCCGCGTTGCCGTGGGTGTAAATGTGGGCGTCGAGGTTTCCGTTGGAGTCGGCGTGAGCGTAGGGGTATCGGTTGGCGTGGGCGTATCTGTGGGTGTTGCCGTCTCAGTAGGAGTCCACGTTGGAGGGAATGTAGCAACCGACGGCGCTTCACTTGTCAGCGTCGGCGACGCAGCCGCTACCTCTCGCGGTGGAGGAAAGGGGTTCAGAGGCATGAATGGGTTGATGAAGATAGTAAGGTAGCAGAGGCAAGTCATAGCAGTGAGAACGAGAAGCACGATCGTTATCAGAAGAGCCACCCTCTCATTTATCCGACTCAACATCACAGCCTACCCCCTTTCCACGCCGCAACATCGCAGATGCGGCCCAACTAGTCAGGCGCAGCAAGCCTGAAGACCGGAGTCTCATCCTCGCGGAGAACCTCCACGAACAGTGATGGATCCCCTGATGCCACAAGCCTTACGGTAGCCTCTGTCAACTGGGAGAGCAATTCCTCTTCAGGATAGTCCGGATATAGCCCCAACCTCCCACGTTCGATCTCAAACCGAAGAACATCATACCAGGCCCGATCCACCGCAGTGTCGTCGCTGAACGTGGAGATCTGCTCATCATAGATACTGTGAAGTTCTCCATAGGCCGCATTCAGTTCGGCCTCAATATCCGCCAGATCATCTGACCATGCGGGCACGAGACGGAACCCGTAGCCGTCCAGAGCGATCCGATACTTGACGGTCAGCCAGTCTACGCCGGCCTCGGCCACGCCCATCTTCAGCACCATCGAGGATGCTCCGGCCAACTGTTCATCATAGGCGGCCCGCCGAGCGTTGTCCTCGTTCACCAACGCTTGCGCCACCTCCGTCCTCAACTCCTCTGGCACGGTGGTCTTCTCAGACGCTCCCTCCAAGAACTCGACGAGTTCCAGCACTGTCTCCATTCGCTTCTGCTCGTAGGAAGTGACCATCGCCGCCGTCGGCTCCGGAATCTCCATCACGAAGGGCGAGACTGGTTGCTCCGGAGAACCCTCTGACGCTTCCTTCGGTTCGCCAGTAACGTACCGTAACTCAGCCTGCAGGTCCGAGCACTCACTCGCTTTCTCCATCTCACCCAATGCCGAGTACGCTTCAGCCAGCTTCTCCAACACATCCGCTCGATGAGGGTCCTTCAAATGCGGACTGTTGACAGCAACCACATAGGCCTGGTCGTAGTTGAAAAGCGCCTCACTCTTGTTACCCAGTCGGGCCAGCCCCTCTCCGATCCCCAGATACGCGCTGGCTTTCGCGTAGTCGGACATCGTGGAGCTTAGGGTGGCAATCAGGTTAGCTAGTCGGTAACATAGCTGGGCTCGGTCGCCGTTTCCAGCAGCCGCATACGCCTGCGAGACGAGCAGCAGATTCCCAACGCGTTCTCCGCTACTCAGATCCGTACTGAAGAGAATCGTGGCGTAACCCGTCTCCAACTGCTCGTCCTCCAGAGCACGACCAACCACGTCTAGATCGTTCACTCCGGCCAAGGCCAGCAGGGCCAAGGTAGGCTCAATCTGATCCGTTCGTAGCTGCTTGGCGGGGTTATTCCACCCCGTGAGGCCAGCAAAACGGAGATACAGGTAGGCACCTCCGCTCACGAGACCAACCACTATCAGCAGAACTAGGAAACCAAGTATAGCCCACGAGACGCAAGTGCGCCTTCCAGTTATTGAACCCCTCCGAACCATATTCATCTCCACAGATTCCGCAGGCACATGTCATGACATGCGCCACTCGATGATCAAGTATATCATATCAAGATGGCTCTGTCTAGCGAATCCCTAGTCCAGAGTGTGCCACTTCGCCATGCTCATTCTATGAACCGCTCTATGTTCGCGCTCTCCCTCTGCTCTTGCAACCACTGCATGAAGATCTGCTGCCGCAAATTCTCGAAGATCTCCACAGCGATCTCCCGCTCCTCCTTCTCCAGAACCTGTACGATGTGAAAGCCAAACTGAGACTCGACGATCCCGCTGGTCTGCCCCACATCGAGTCCAAAGGCTACATTCTGGACTTCCGGTGGCATGACCCCTCGAGGGAAAAAGCCCATATCGCCTCCCCTCTCCCGGGTACTGATGTCCTCGGAGTATTGGCCGGCAAGGAATGCAAAATCCTCTCCTCCCTGAAGCCGGGCAAGGACCTCTTCCGCTCGCTCCCCGGTAGGTAGGAGTATATGCCTGGCGTGCACTTGTTCAGCGACGGGGGGAACAGACTCCGTCACAGCAGCGAACACCGCCTCACTCAGGAGTTGATCAAGCAACATCTGCCTGAAGTCGGCATAGCTCGTTCCCATTGCCTGGAGCGCCTCATTGAAGTCCTCATCTCCTCCCGATTGCTCCACAATGTCCTCGATATTGGTCTCCAACTCTGCCTCCGAGATGCTGACGCCCATCTCAGTGGCTGCCTGCCTGATCAACTCCTGATCTATCATTTGCTCCAGTACCTGCCGGCGCGCCTGAGCTAGCCTCTCTCTGCCCTCCTCGCTGTTCGGATCCAGACCTTCCTGCTCAAAGAAGGCTTCGACCTGAGCAACCTGCTTCTGGTAGTCCACAGTGGTAATCGGCTGCTCGTTGACCAAAGCAGCCAGACCTTCAGTCGCTCTGCTAGTCGCCGTTGGTACAGCTGGCAAGGGCGTTTGACCACCGCAGGAGACAAGGATGGAGCCAACCACCACCAGAGCAAGAATGATCGAGCAAGCGCCCCTTCTCATCACATGGCCTCCTTCTCTCAAATCCCGTTCGATCGTCCAATTATCACATCTAAATGCGTTTTTGGCAAACCTCCGCACGATACTTGCGAGTCAAGCCGTGACCGAGGCCTTCCCCACCGGACGGGGATCTGTGTATCTCTCGTTGCGCGATCATCCTTATCAGGCACACATCAAAGCCCCGTCATGCCTGCACACGGTCTTCACTCGTGATCTTCGGTCCCGATCCCCTGTCCACTCCCCGCTTTCTGCGCGCTGGGGAGTCTACACGAGGCAAGCACCTACGGGCCACAAGTCGGAGAGCAGCCTTCGGGCTCGGTAGCAGTGCCGCTGGCAGGATGTCTTGCGCAAGGACCAGTCGCACAGAGGGACGGCCTCTCAACACGCTTGTCTTTCTCGCTCACACCAGCCTACATGGGGATGGCGGGCACTGCATGGCAGGGGCCAAGACCACGTGTCTCCGCACGTGGCGTGCTCGCAGATGAGTGCTGGGGCTCACGCGACCCATCACTGGCACTCTCGCGCAGAAAGCCCGCCAAAGCTGCGCGGTGAAGGTGACCAGGAGCGGGTGCTGTCCCCTTGTCCCTCGTGAACTCGAATCTCGGCTGAAACCAAGCTGGCAAACAGGAATCGGACTGTTTGACAAAAGCCCAGCGGCAAGCTATAATGTGGTAGTATCTCTGCCAGAGAAGGAACTCACGGCCCAGAGATGACATGACTTTGGGCCTTTTCATTAACGGCCAGGGGACGTATCGGTTACATCCTCTGGACGCTGTCAAGAGTAGTCGGACATTCGACTGGGCGCGGGAGACAGTTGAGTTGAATAGTGTTTGCTCATGCGATCTGTCTGTGGTAGAATGCGCCCCGTTTCGGGCTGCACATATGTGACCTTCGCCCGCATTTCCCATTCGAGTTGAAAGGAGTTGATGTTTTTCATGGAACAAGGGATGAATCCCGCCTTGCTGAGAACCTTAGAGGTCGTGCTGGAAGGGAGGTGGGGAGGACGGATAGTGTTGTTGGTCATAATTCCGGTGCTGGTGCTTGCCAGCATTCTGCTTCCCCCCGTGTCCTTTGCGGAGAGGGTGTTGGCTGCTGGCCACACAGAGTTCACCAAGGCCGGCGGTTCACTTCTCGACCCCGATGGCACACAATTGACGATACCCCCTGGGGCCGTGTCAGGGACAGCACAGATACACTTCGTGTCGATTCCCCGTGCTGACTTCCTCGCCGGAGCGGCCGGAGACCAGGCCAGCGCCGAGGCGATGCCAAGCAACCTAGAGATGAAGAGTCCACTGTACACATTCTCCGTCCGTGGAGAAATGCCCAAGGAGACGACTCTTGCCATACCAGTGCCCAATGATGCAGAGCCTCTGAGTACTCTGGACATCTATGCCTGGACGGGGAGGGAATGGCAGTGGCTTCCCAAGACGATCTTTCAAGAGGACGACCTCTTGGAAGTCAACCTGGCCTCGATACCGTCGGCGGTGGCGATCATGCAAACGACACCCCTCGTGCCTTCGGTATCGGCCCCACTGCCAGCGGGATCCACTCTGCAATCCGAAGCCAGGGACATTCTCGTAGAGATTGAAGCAGAAGCCCTCCCTGTCCAAAGTGATGGTATTGACGGCAACAACACGGTCGCTGCTACAGGTGATCTGCTGGAGCAGCCGGGAGAAGGAGCATCCTACATTGTCTTGCCCACCATTCGAAACGAAATGGAGGGAGCGATCAGAAGTGATCTGATCAACAACATACTGGTAAGCGATGAGCTGCGACGGAACCACATCGACGACATAGTCAATCTCGTTGTGCAGAACATGTATCCTGGCATCAACCTGGACTACCAGCGTATGGACCCAGGGCTGAGAGATCAGTTCACCGCCTTCCTGAGCGAGTTGAGCCAGGAACTCCATGCCCACCACAAGCTACTGGCGGTCACGGTAGAGCCTCCGGTTCAAATCTCCGAAGATCGGTGGGACACGGGAGCATACGACTGGAAAGCTATTGGTCAGGTCGTTGATAGCTTCAAGCTCCCAGCCGTTACTCGACCCGAGGCCTACGCCGCGGGAGGGCAGATGGAGGCGCTGTTGGGATACGCTGTGGACAATGTCAACCGCTACAAGATTCAAGTCCTCCTTCCCAGCTACAGCACTGACTGGGTGGCGGATGAGATGATTCTCCTGTCCTACGCTGAGGCCCTGCAATTGATGGGCGGCGACCTCGTCTTGCCTGAAGGCAGAAACTCCTTTGCCCCCGGCGAGCTTGTCACCGTGCAGTTCTCGGGCGGCTCTTCAGGGGTGAACTTCGATGAGCAGTCCCAGTCCTACTGGTTCACCTACACGAATGAGCAGGGTGAGCACACCGTTTGGCTGGAGAACGCGACCAGCATGGCCCACAAGCTTGAACTGCTGCGCAAATACAGCATCAAAGGCGCAAGCATTCCCGGCCTGCTGGAAGAGGGCAACGACGAAAGGATGTGGGATGTCCTTCAGGAATACGTGAATTCTGTGACGCCCGCAGCCGATACTCAGTTCGCTGTCGTGTGGACGGTGGAGAGTGCCGTGGGCGCGAGCCTCACGCAGGAAGTGGGCTCACTGACGACACCGATGTTCGCCTGGACTGCACCTCTGGAAGGGGGTGAGTACTCTATCTCCGCTGCTATCTCAGATGACGGTGGGCAAACAGCCGGCTCTGCGGGTGGAAGGGTTTCCTTCGTCGTCTCCGAACCCACGCCGACACCTGCACCGCCGCCTGCTGCTACGCCCACTCCTCGACCCTCAGGAGGATCACCCGCACCCGCTCCCACTGCGACTCCGCCTCCCCCTTCATCGCCGCCCCCGCCGGGCACCGGTTTCGACTACGGGATCCAAGTCATAAGGCTGAACGGTAGCACCTTGGCGCGCGTGAACAACTTGGGATTCAAGTGGATCAAACTTCAGATCCGTTGGGAATATGTACCGGCGCCAGGGGCGATGGACTGGGCCCCTCTTGACGTCGCGGTGTCACAAGCCAACGCGGCGGGTAAGAAGCTTCTCTTCTCAGTCGTGACGAGTCCTCACTGGGCTCGCGCTAGAACCGTGGGGCAGGGCCCGCCAGATGACCCAGCCACCCTGGCCAATTATGTAGGATCAATCGCGGACCGCTATTGCGGCCGGGTCCATGCCATCGAAGTGTGGAACGAGCAGAATCTGGACACGGAGTGGAACACGGGTAGGCGGATAAGCGCGAAGGAGTATATCGATCTGTTGAAGCCAGCCTACAATCGCATCAAGGCTGCCTGCCCCGGCATGATCGTGGTTTCGGGAGCGCCCACGCCAACTGGCATGAATGACGGCATCCAGGCCATTGACGATGCGCAATACCTGCGGGAAATGTACAATAACGGTCTGAAGAACTACTGTGACGCGGTGGGTGTCCACCCCAGCGGGTTTGGCAACTCGCCCGATGATACCGCCGAGGCGTGCCGCGCTCGTGGCGACAGGGGTTGCCACCGCTCTTTCTTTTTCCAGAGCATGATCCGAACGTACCACAACATCATGGTGCAGAACGGAGACGGGAACAAGAAGCTTTGGGCCACCGAGTTCGGCTGGGCCAGCATAGAGAACGTAGCAAGCGCACCAAACCCCGACTACGAATACGCAGCCACGCACAGCGAGGCCGACCAGGCAGAGTATCTGGTTCGGGCCTTCGAGATCGGCAGGCAGAGTGGCTACATGGGGGTGATGTTCGTTTGGGTCCTGGACGCCGGCGTTGAGCAGGGCGGCGAGAATGAGCAAGCGAAGTTCGGCATCCTGAGACCAGACGGGAGCCCCAGGCCGGCATACAACGCTCTGGCAGCCATGCCGAAGTAGGAGAAGAGGCCGTGCTTTGCACGGAAGCGGAGCGTGGGCATCGCGTGCCCATGCTCCATTTTTCTGTTTCTGAGCTCATGCCGAGTGTGGCGGTGACCGACCCCCATGAAGAGAACTCAGAATGAAACAGGGAGGCTACCGGTTGACAAGGACACCGAACCGCAGCTCTACTAGGATGAAATGGGCTGGTTGCGCAGCGCTGACCATCATTACGCTACTGGTCGTTGGCCTCACAGTCGGTTTGACGGCCTCCCGGATGCTGGGCCTCTTTCCGCAGCACGGACCACCGGAGGCAACGGCGCCACTGGGCGAGACAACTGCAACACCTCCATCGAGCCCAGCCTCGCCTCCACCGACTCAGACGTCTCCTGCTGACACACCCGTGGCACCAGCGGCGGAAACGCCTTCCCCCAGTTCTCCCGGTACTGGCTTCGACTACGGTATCCAGGTTCACCTGTTCCATCTGGACGCGGAGTACGTCACCGATCTGGTGGACAACATGCATTTCAACTGGATCAAGCACCAGATAGAATGGAAGGAATTCGAGCAGAGCAAGGGGCACTACTTGTGGGAGCCTATTGACCACATGGTAGACATCGCTCATCAAACAGATCTCAACGTGCTGCTTAGCGTGGTCAAGGCCCCCGACTGGTCCAGAGGAGGGCGCACAGAGGAAGATGGCCCTCCGGTCAACTACAACGACTACGGCGATTTCGTGGCAGCCGTGGCCCAGCGTTACTGTGGAAAGGTCCAGGCCTACGAGATCTGGAACGAGCAGAATCTGAGACGAGAATGGAACACCGAGCGGGACCTAAGCGCCCAGGAGTACGTGGAACTTCTGCACGTGGCCCATGATCGCATCAAGGCGGTCTGCCCAAGCGCCATAGTCGTGTCTGGAGGCCCCACACCCGTGGGCTACACCAGCGCTACAGCCGTTGATGATCTCCAGTACTTGAGGGAGATGTACCAGGCCGGCCTGAGTAGCCATTGCGATGCAGTGGGTGTACACCCCAGTGGGTTCAACAACCCGCCTGACTGGCGCTACCCGCCCCCATACAGCGAAGCCGGGGATTCGACCGGTTTCAGGAACGACCGTCAGTTCTACTTCCTGAACACGATCGAGGGATACCACGACATCATGGCCGAGTTCGGCGACGGCGATCGAAAACTATGGGCCACCGAATTCGGTTGGGCGAGCGTCGAAAACCTGACGGACAGCCCTGCCGAAGGATACGAATACGCAGCCGACAACACTGAAATAGAGCAGGCGGGCTATCTCGTCACCGCTCTTCAAGTGGCCAGGAGCAAGGGCTACATGGGGGTTATGTTCATCTGGAACCTCAATTTCGCCCCAGCTCGGGGTGCGGACGATGAGCGGGCCGCGTTTGGCATCCTTGGGGAGGACTGGGGCCAGAGGCCAGCCTACCAAACGCTGGCTACCGCCAGGTCGACCGGCGAGCTCCCTTGAGCAAGTCCTACTCTACCCGCCGCCAGTCAATGCGGTAACTGCACTCGGGTTCGTAGTCCACGTCTATCACAGCGCTCAGTGGCTGGTCAGCGCTGTCGACGACAACCAGATGGAACAACCCTGCGTCAAACCCCGGGGTGAACTCATACTTCCCGGCTTGGGGCGACCCCTCCGATTCTTTGATAGCGCTGAATTCCAAGTCGTCGGTGTAGAGGAGCATTCTGGCCCAGGGTAGTCCATTGCCGCTGACGTCGTACACCCAGCCCCCAATGAGTCTACCTCTGCTGCAATCCTGCTCATTGAGGATGACATCGTACTGGTGGGGACCAGACGGTGGGATCGGAGTCGATTCGGAAGCTGACCTTGTTGGCGTAGCAGAGGGCGTGGGAGTTGGTGAGGGAGGAGACGTTGGGGTAGCTGGAGGGATAGGTGTGGCAGTCGGGGCAACCGGCGTGGTCAGTTCGGAGTGGGGTGTAGGGGTTTCAACGGGCAACTCGGTGGGTGCAGGTGCAGAAGCTGTGCTAGTGGCGCCCACCTCAAGGGTCGGCGTCCAACTCTCCACCGCCACGATGCCGTCGCCTCTACCTCTCGTGAGGGTGGAGAACGCCGCACACGCACCCAAGCACACGACGAAGATAACAAAAAGGAACGCTAAGGCAGAAGTCTTGTTCTGCATAGGCTCAATGCATCCTCTTGCTCAGCCGCGGCATGACGAGGTCGTACTCTCGTCCAGCAAGTCCAGCATCTTATGATACTATCATCGTGTATGAAAGGCAAGGAAGCACAGGAGTTGCACTGCTCCGGTACTCCATGCTATAATGGCAAGTGAAGGGGGCGAGTAGCTCAGCTGGTGAGAGCGCGCGGTTCACATCCGCGAGGTCGTAGGTTCGAGTCCTATCTCGCCCATTCTCCTTATCGGCCCACGGTCTCTCGGTGAAGCACAGATGCGTGAAACGCAAAGCACCCGAAGTGACTGGTGGACCAGCCACCTGCGCTGGGTGATACTGGTCCTTGTCTTTGTCTTCAGCTCACGGGACCCCTCTCAGAGACCCAGTCTTCTGCCGATCTATGCGGTTCTGGCCGTCGGGGCACTGTACAACCTGGCGGTTGTGTTGCTTCTGTACTTCAAACGGACGCCCTCCCATTTTCGCGAAACGACGGTGGCCCTGGATGCGCTCCTCCTCGTCACCATAACCTATCTCTCCGGGCAACCATACTACTTCCTCCTTTCACTGTTCCCGATCATAGCGGCTTCTCTCCAATTGGGGCTTGAGGTAGGTCTTCTTGTGGCTAGCGTCGTAACGTTGGCCTACGGCGGCTTCATCCTCTTCCTGCAGCCGTGGTTGGCAGGTGGGCAAAGCCTGTTTCCCACCATCCTCAGTATCGTGGCTCTGTTCATCGGAGCAGCAGCGGCCAGCCTGGCGAGCGGGAAGGAACGCGAAGACTTGTCAATCCCAGTGGTGGAGAATGGGGTTCCGCCAAGTTCGGTCTATCGAGAACGGTTCAGGGCCATCTACGAAATGACGAGCGAGTTGATTGCCACCCTGAACTACCAAATGGTCTTGGACAAGATGCTGGACGTCAGCTTGGCCGGCTTCAAGGAGAAGGAACACAGAGATCTACAGAGACCGGTCAGCATGGTCTTGTTCTTCGACGAGGAGAGGGAGAATCTGTACGTTGCCGCGTCTCGCAATCTCAGCACAACCGATGGGCTACAGAAGACCGCGGGCAGAACCGGGCTCCTGGGCCATGTTGCCGCTACTGGAGAGCCAGCAACAACCAGCCGACCCAACGCCGACCCTGAGTTGTCCACCTTCTCGGCCCTACGTCGTTGTCACTCCGTGCTGTGCGTGCCCCTGAGGGCTGGCTTTGAGATGTACGGCATGGCGCTCTTTGGCAGCCCAGAGAGCAACGCCTACAGCGATGTGTACATGGAACTCATCACAGCCTTCTGCAATCAGGCCAGCATCGCCTTGCAGAACGCGCAACTCCATCAAACACTGCAAGAGGAGAGAAGAAGAATCCTGTTCAGCGATGAGGAACTCCGCAAGCAGTTGGCGCGTGAACTGCATGACGGTCCCACCCAAACCGTCTCCTCAATTGCCATGCGCCTGGATTTCATCAGAACGCTCCTCGACTCAGACCCAGTGCGAGCCAGAGAGGAACTGAACAAGCTGGAGAGGCTGGCTGGCCAAGCGGTGCAGGAGGTCCGGACCATGCTCTTCAGCATGCGTCCCATAATCTTGGAAACGCAGGGGCTGGCCGCTGCCCTTGAGCACTATGCGCAGCGCATGATAGAGACCGAGGATATTGAAGTGCACTTGGATACCGATGGTCTAGACAAACGCCCCGTTCCTCTCGTTGAGGGAGCAACTTTCTTCATCCTCGAAGAGGCGATAAACAACGCCAAGAAACACGCCGAACCGCAGAACATCTGGATAAGCATCGAGAATCGGACCGGGGAACTCCTCGCCCACGTCAGAGACGACGGTCGGGGGTTTGATATCAGGCAGGTCGAGAGTTCCTATGACGAACGGACCAGCTTGGGGCTCGTCAACATGAGAGAGCGCGCACGGTTGATAAATGGTGTGCTGACCATAGAATCACAGCCTAGCAAGGGAACGACAGTGGCCCTGACAGCACCCATGACGGGCGAAGAGGAATAGCGCGAGCACCGTGCCCCCTAGACTACTACTTATCAATCTTGCGGTGATGTCACTTGTCAACCCTTGACTTGACAAACATCCTATTCGACCACAGAGTTGAGGTGGTTCTGTGGGTAGTTTGCTCCGTCGCCGTCTACGCTCTGGGCACCAACCTGCGGAGTTTCCTGCGCACCACCTCGGCCGGTCGACTCAGCAATGTCACCAAGATACTCGGACGTGGGCCCTGCAGTTCCTGGCTCCTCGAGTCCCTGCGCTTCGCCTACTACTTAGGTGTCCCCTACGTCGCCCTGACACGCGGTGTGACTAACCCCAGCCTGATGGGCATGGGGGCGACAGACTGGTTCGAACCATTCTCGTTGGGCAACATCGCCCTGGGCATGGTCGTGGGCCTTGTGACGCTGGTTCTCCTCGTCTGGGGCTGGCGACAGTATCTCTGTGCTACGGAAGGAATCAGTCACGAACCACGGCAGAGGCCTTTCGAAGTCGGAATCCGGACCCTCTTGGCGCCTTGGGGTTGGGGGCTGATACTACTCGAAGTCCTGTATCTGGAGATGCACTGGGCCTTCTACCGCAGCGCTACCATCCGTGTGGTCGGCAACTACTACGGCGTTTTCCTAGGCGTAGTCATTGTCTTGGCGGAATGGTGGCTGAACCCGGAGATACGCAAGACCTTGGGAATGGCACATCGCAACGGTGAAACCTTGACGACGGCAGCCATTGCTCTGAGCATCGCTATTGTCTTCTCTTTCACAGCCAACCTCTGGCTGTGCATAGCGATCCACTTGGCGATGCAATTCGGCCTGCTGTCATTCTTGATCCTCTATCGCCGCCTACCCGACTACGAAGGCCAGAGCGATTAGGATCGCGAACATCGCCCCGGCGAGTATCGCTATCCTCTTGAGGTCATCGTACACATACCCATACTGCTCAGTAAGACTCGCAGTTGTTGCTCTCGATAGTCCAGGCGCCTCAACCAGCGCCCCCTGTGCCCCTCCCACTGGCTCGGAAGGGGTCTGGGGCTTGCTGGCGGTCCTTTTCGCTCGTCTCCGGCGAGCTTGACGTGACTTCTTGGCCATCTTTGTACTCCCTCTGCCCTACTGATTGGCTAGCTCGGCGATGACAACTAGCCGATGCGTGTCTATCATGTACGGGTGACAGGTAATGAGGGTCAATGTCGCGTTGGGTGTCGGTGCCAATAGGCTAACCTCAGTCGAATCAACCACCATCTTGGCCACCACCAGATACATGTAGGGGGTATCACCGGCGTAGACGATAACCTCATCTCCTATGCTGACACTCTCCAAGTACCTGAAGATCTCGCCGTACACATCATTGTGCCCAGAAATGACCATATTGCTTCTTTCGCCAG
>Ga0114930_10000659_pt1 | contig 35743 bp, 51 predicted proteins | sample AnhtaG_FD_87300 | JGI IMG/M metagenome (GOLD analysis project Ga0114930, IMG submission 87300) | Deep subsurface microbial communities from Anholt, Denmark to uncover new lineages of life (NeLLi) - Anholt_01485 metaG | ecosystem: Environmental > Aquatic > Marine > Oceanic > Sediment | place... | reverse complement strand
GTCATAGGGCATCGTTGGCAAAAAAGCGAGAACTTGAGGGGCCACTTGCCCAAGCTGAGGAGATTGTCGGCCCTCAGATTGCCTCTTATAAGCGAAAAAAGGAAGAGGAAATCCGCATTCAAGAAGAAGAAAAGGCTCGAAAGATCGAGGAGGAAAGGAAGAAGAAAGAGGAGGCGTTTGAAAAAGCGGCCGCACTCGAGCGAGCTGGTGATAATGAAAAGGCTGCCGAGGAATTCGAGAAAGCTGAGAAGATCGAAGAAGAAGAATCCTTGCTCGCTTTAGAGCCAAAATTTAAGCCGAAGGCTCCGGAGACTAAAGGAACGTCGATTCGAGAAAATTGGAAATTCCGGGTCAAGAATTTAAAAGAGGTCCCTCGCGAATGGCTTAAACTCGATGAGGTTAAGGTCGGGGCGGCAGTCAGGACCTCAAAAGGCGAGGTCGAGATCCCGGGAATCGAGACTTATTCCGTCGACAGTCTTTCATTAAGGCAAGGATAATGAACATGATGGAAAAATCCGACAAGATCATCCATTGCCTCAAATGCAAAAAAATCACCGTCCATGAGCATTTGGATACCTTCAAGGTCAGATGCCTGAAATGCGGAAACGTCAAAGACTTGAAGAATCCCTATATTGAGGCTGAGATGGCCACCCAGGGCAAGCCAGAGAATGTATGAAAACGATAAGCGGCCGGGTAGCACCCCTCGCCAGGGATGCGCTCCTTCCGCGGAGGTCCTCTACGATGGCGAATCCACCGCGGATAATGGCGGACCCAAGGAATTGTAAACCTCCCCCGGCCGCTTCATGCCAAAGAGAAAGGATGGATTGAATGAAAAAGAGAACAGGAGATGATTGGTTTCCTTTTTGGATTGATAAGTGGCTTTTGGGATCCACGAGAGATGAATTAACGATCGAGCAGTGTGCGGTGTGGGTAGACTTCCTCGCTCTAAGTTATAAGGATGATGGTTACATAAGAGCCAACGAGGGAATCCCATATCCGATCAAAAGGTTGGCCGGTTTATTGAATAGACCGGAAAAATTGATACAGCAGACAATCGACCGATGTCTCGAGCCTGAAGTGAAAAAACTCAGGCGAGAATCCGACGGTACTCTTTACGTTATTTCGCACTCGGAATATGAACTCTCAAGACGACACAAAAAACGATTCGATGAAGATGCTGGAGAAAAATATGATTTCCCAAGAGGAATCGCAAAAAAAGAAACGATTAATGACCGACTTCGGTCGCTTATCTATGCTTCAATAAAAAATAACACCCATGGTTCTAAGTGGGAAAAACTGCTTGGATATACGCTTAAAGAATTGATGAATCATATCGAAGATAATTTCGAAGAAAATATGACATGGGAAAATTATGGAGAATGGCATATTGATCACACTAAACCCCTTGATTCTTTTGAATATACAGGATTCTACGATAAAGAGTTAAAAATTGCCTGGCATTATACAAACCTACAGCCTTTATGGGCGACCAAGAATCTTAAAAAAAGCTACAAGGACACTATGTCCTTAGACAAGGACACTAAGAGGAGAGTAGAGGAGAGTAGAGGAGAGGAGAGTAGAGAAGAGGAGAAGGATCCCCCACACCTGCGCATAAAATTCAATTTCAAAAAAAAGAAATGGCAGGGAATCATCGATGAAGATCTCAAGCGCTGTAAAAAGTCCTTTCCCGATGTCGATATTGAATATCACATTTTCACCAGGATGGTTGATTGGATTATTTCAAACCCAAGGAAGGGGAGAAAAAAGAACTTTGCGCGATTCATAAATAATTGGCTGTCCGATGAGCAGGAGAAATTCGACTTAAAAAATGCCGGGAAGCGCAGGGACGAAAAACGCGCCAAGGAATGGTACAAAGAAAAGGATTGAGTATGAATTTTAGCGACAAACCGGAACTCAAGGCGATACTCGATAGGTCGGCCAAAAGGGTCGGCAGAAGCGTCAACCAGGACGACGTTGAATTCTTTTATGACGAGCTTAAAGAGTATCCCCTGAAGACATTAAAAAGGGCGGCCGAAAAGGCCATGGAAGATCGGGATCCGGATGACGCATACCTGCACCGGGCGATGCTGACAGTGCAGGAGACGAAGGCAGCGGTAGAGAAGATCCTAGAGGAAGCGCCGACAAAAGGTAAGGTCGGGTGCGAACGCTGCGAGGGCAATGCCTGGATAACGAGTAAAGATGAGCTCGGGCGGCTTATGGCTCGGCCCTGCAAATGCCTTTATGATGTGGCGAAAGAGGCCCTGGCAAAGAAGGGAAGGGCGAGTACCGCAGACAGGCACAGGAGGCGAATCGTTGAAGCCTATGAGCGTCACCAGAAGGAATGGGGAATGACCCCAGAGACCGAAGAGGAGGCATAATATGAAATTATTTGTTTTGATCAGCTTCCTGGTGGTTGCGGCCATCGGCATTTTTCTCGGATGGCGCGTGCTCGGGCTAATGAAAAGAAATAAGCAGCTGCGGACGGACAGAAACGAGCTCATAGAACAGCGAGGAAAACAATCGGACCAGCTGCGCCAGAAAGGAATAGAGATAGACGAGCTGAAAAAGGAGCTGGACAAATATTCCGAGGTGGAGATAAAAGTCGCCCTAACGGATAACGAAAAGCAGATGATTCTGTGCGCCTTAGATTCACCTCAACACAAAGCAAAAGTCGAGGATCCTAAGACAAATTATTTTATCAGGGAGATCAACAGGAAACTCAAAGAGAAGATCAAGGAGAGCATTAAGAAATGAACGACCCCGGAGTCTTGAAGGATATTGAAAAAAAGCACAGGGCGTTTTCGACCGGCAGCCAGTATGCGGACTGGAGCTCCAGGAACTGCGACAGCTGCAAGAAAGGATTTGATAAGAAGCGCTCGAAATTCAGGTGCGATTATGAGTTTGCTTTGGGCGCCGCTTATTGTGGTGATGGCCAGATCACAGAAGAAGTGGCCCGGGCGATCGGCTACCTGGATAACGAGGGTTGCTATATTTGGGAATGCCCGGCATGGGCGAGGAGACGAGGATGAAAGCGCTTACCCTACAACAACCTTGGGCTAATATGATTGTTGAGGGAAAAAAGACAATAGAAACCAGGCTATGGCGCACAAATCACAGGGGATGGCTGCTTATAACATCATCGAAAAAGCCAGATATGGAACCAGCAGGATATGCATTGGCGGTTGTATTTTTAGGAGATTGCCGTCCCATGAAAAAAGAGGATGAAATAAAAGCCTGTTTTAAATTTAGGGAAAATGCTCATGCTTGGATGTTTCATACGATTTATAAATTGAAAAACCCGTTTCCGATAAGGGGCTTTCCAGGATTATTCAATGTTGACTATGAACCAAAGGTGAATGAAGTAAAGCGAGTTTTTTGAGGAGGCCAAATGCCAGAGCGAAAAGTGAGTAAAACGATCCAACTGAGCTGGCCGGAATGGCAAGAATATTGCGCGGAGCACGGCATCGACCCGCGCGAGCATTGCGAGGACGGCCACGATCTGGGCGGCGGAAACAGCCTTGATATTATCTGCCACGAGGACCCGCCGGAGGAGGAAGAGGATGATGGATAAGCGCTGCCGGCCGAGGTCCCGCAAAATTAAGGAGTTAATCTCAAAGCAAAACATAATGACATGGCAGAAGAAAGCAGCGGTATTTCTTTCGAAAAGCCCAAAGTGTATTAAGTGTGGCTGGCCCTTCGACCATTATTCAAGGACGATGATTTGTACGCCATGCCGGAGGGCCGCATATTATCTAGCGAATAGGGAAGAAATAAGACTGAGGAGGAAAAAGTGAAACATCAAAATTATCAAGAAGTCTTATTAAGGGAGATCCGTTGTAATCCGCGGAATCCCCGGAGAAATTTCGAGGGCCCTAAATTCAATGAACTCGTGGCGTCGATCCGGGCGAAGGGCGTCATCGAGCCCATTATCATTCGACCTTTTATCTTCGCGAAAACAAAGTATAAGTATGAAGTCGTCGCCGGCGACCGGCGCCTTAAAGCTTGCGAGTTTATTGCCAGTAAAGATAAGGGGCAAATTCAAGTTAGTATCCCCGCGATTATACGGCCCTACACAGACGAAGAGGCTTTTGATTGCATGATCATCGAGAATCTGCAGCGCGAGGATCTCACGCCCTTTGAGGAGGCCTGGGGCTTCAAGGAATATTTTTTAGAGAAAGGAAAGGGATCCGTTCCGGAACTGGCAATCAGGATCGGAAAGAGCGCCGGTTATATCCGGAGGAAGATCGCGGTCCTCTCGCTTCCGGATAATATTCTCAAGGCCTGGGAGAAGGAAGAGATCTCCTTCAGTCATCTCGAGCAGCTGCGGAGATTGAAGAACAAAGAAGAATTGAAGGAAGCCTTCGAATTTACCATAGGAACTAGATTTGGGAGGGCATACAGCGGCGGAGCAGTCTCCAAACGCGAGCTGAAAGAGCATATTGATAACACGGCGCCCTCGCTCGAGGCTGCGCTTTTCGACCTTGAAAAGCAGGGCTGCACAACTTGTGGCCAGAATTCAGACGTCCAGCAGGAACTCTGGGAAGTCGGCGGCATGGAGGGGATCCATTGTCTCGATAAAAATTGCTTTAAGCAGAAGCAGAATAACTTCCTCCAGGCCAACTGGAAGCAATCCAAATACAGAAGACGCCACGGCACAAATGGCTTTAGATTCCGGGAAGATATTAACTGGGAAGAATTCGATAGCTTTGAATATAGAAATAAACCGATTAAAAAATGCAAAGAGTGTGACAAGTTTTTGACGCTCATCCGTATCGACGGGAAAATAGAAACAGGCCAGGTTTGTATCGGCGGGAAGAAATGCTTTGAGGCGGTCCAGCAGTCGAGCAGGTCTACGGCCGCGGCGGTGGTAAGAGAAGAAAAAAAGAAACAGGAAGGCCCTCGAGTTTACTGGCATGGTGAGCATTTCCGGGAAGAATTCTTGAAAAAGCGGCTGCCGAGGCGATACGAGGAATTCAAACCCTCCGATCTAAAAATGGCACGGATGGGACTTTACGCCTTTGTCAAATTGGACCATGTGATCCTAGCTCGCATGGCTGCGACACACAAGTTTAAAGACTACCACGATGACAAAAAATTATTTGATTGGATCGCGAAAATGGAGATCAATGAGATCCAGGAGCTAACACAGAAATGCGCTCTTCTGATCATAATGAGGCAATATCCAGTAACTTGCGCCGGCCGGCTGGCTGCAGCTGCGCACCTTGGGATTGATTTAGCGAAGGAATTTGCTGTCACTCAAGACTATCTGGAGCACAAGACGATCGGGGAAATGCTCGAGTTCGGAGAGAAGTCCGGGATCTTCAAGAGCAAGAAGGTCCAGGATTATATGGTCAAAACGCTAAAGAAGAAGCCCGGGAAATTTAGCAGCTGCAAGAAAACGGAGCTCATAGACGTCTTCCTGCAGTCCGGGGTCAATTTAGTAGGCAAGGTGCCGGCCGAGATCCTGCCGGCGAAGGAGAAAAAAATATAAGATGAAGATAAAAAAATTAATCCATAAAAATTGTGGGGGGAGAATTAAAATTAGAGCACTTTGGGGATTGCCAGGAGGAGGAACCGATGGCGAAGGTCACTGTAAAAGATGTAAAGAAGAAATCTTATTCAAATCACAAATAGACTGGAAAAAAAGCAAGGTAAAAGATGATGGACAATTAGCTTATCATCTTTAAGGAGATAAAAATGCAGGAAATTGAATATGAAGATGGCAAAAAAACAAAGGAAAAATTTAAGACGTTCGCCGAAGCTTTAATCGACGCAGAGAATAAGGAGAAGAAGCGGCCGATCAAGAGCTTGAAAATCACTCGAATCATCCCGGGCCGGAAAAGAAGGGGCGGCTGCCCTCCGGACTTTATTCCCGGAAAGGAGGACTGAATGATACCCCAAAAAACGAAAGACTGGCTTGATACCGCCAGCTACGAGGAGCTGCTCACAAAATGGCGATTTGCCCCAACCGGAAGCCCCTGGTTCCAAGGCGAAGTGGGGACATATTTCGAGAAGGTTATGAGAAAAAAGAAAGAAGAGGTAGGGGAAGAGGCAGCCGTCAGAGCCAGCAAAAACATAGGCTGGTAATGCACCGAGGAGGAGAAATGAGCCTTACCAACACATTGGAGTTTTCTCCCCCGAGAAGGTTACTGACCAAGCTCAAAATATAGCGCAATAATGCATGACATGCATGATATGGAAAGAAAAAAACGAAGACAATTAACTGCTTTAACGAAGCTTTGTCGGCTCTCAGAGCTTGGGAAATGCAAAAAACGCTTCAAACAAAAAGTGTCGTGGCAAGACTTCTGCAGCTATGACCATCAGCAGCTATATTGGAAAATAGTGAGGAAGGAAAAAAGAATGGCTGCCACGATGCTTTCGGACCATGAGAAGAGAATTACAGAGCATGAGCAAAGAATAAAAAAGCTGGAGGAGAAGAACGATGAAAAAGAAAAAATCACTCCGCGAGAAAGGTAACGCATACCAGCGCTGGATCCGGGACTGGCTCCAGGAGCGCGGCTGGACCGTCCGGAACTTTCCTATGACATCAAGGCCGATCATGGTCCCGGATGAAAAGCATCCCGGGCAAAAGAAGATGATCTGGCTGCCGCAGAATAACGACGTCTTTGGCTGCGACCTGATAGCTAGGAAAGGAGGGCTGATTTTGTGGATACAAAGCAGCCTCGATGATCATATCACAAGACGGCTCGATGAGTTCTTTAAATATTTCCATAACATAGGGTCCTGGGAGCGCTTGATGATCTGGATAAAAAGAGAGAAGTGGCACTCTATCAAATTGGTGAGTGTAGGATCGACCGGCCTTATGGTAGTCGAAGATCTGGGGAAGATCCAGGTCGGCAAGTTTACTCTTGCCCGGGGCGTCCCTGATTTCACGTTCGGAGAAAAGAAATGAAGATGGAAAATATCCTAAAAGAAGTAGAAGAAGAGCTCGCTCGAGCGAAGGCCAAATTCCCGGTATGGTATCGGGATCCCGTCCACGGCGCGGCCATCGTAGCAGAAGAGGCGGGCGAGGCCCTGCAGGCTGCCCTGGATTTTTATTATGAAAGAGCCGGGGCCCACGTTCTGAAAAAAGAGCTGATTCATACCGTGGCCATGGGGATTCGGTTTTTACTGAATTTCGAGAACGTGGAGAAATGGATGGAGGCTTTTCTTAAAGGAAAAAACGAAGCGCTCGAGGCGGCAAAAAAATGATCGATTGGAGTGCGATGCTCTTGGCTTTCATTATTACGATATTGATTTTCGCGGCCAGTTATTTTTTGGAGAAATAGAGACGGCGAAGTTGAGAGGTTGCTGAAAATGCAAATGACAAAACAGAGGTTTTATAGAGCGAGGAAAAGCGCCAGGAATATTCTGGTCCGAAGCCAATATAAGGTGAATTATCTGGACGATCCCGTTTTTCATGTCGAGGCGATCCGGGAGAAGGAGATGAGAAAAATCAGGATCGTTTTTGACGAGATAAAAGAAGAGGACATCGAGGAAGTGCGAAATTACGAGCTTCCTCCGATCTGCACGAAAGAGATCTGGTTGAGAAAACCGGGTGAAAGAAAATTCATTGTCAAGACCTTTTATCCGTAAATTTTTATCGGGTTTTGCGAAATTAGTATCGGCATACCCGAAAATTTCCATCACTTCCTGAAATCACCAAAAAAACAGGGTTTATATTATCAAGTGCTATGGCGAAGTTCCTGCCTACGAAAATCATAGTCCATCACAGCCTCACCCGGGACAGCGGATCCGTCTCCTGGGGGGCCATCAGAAAATACCACACAAAAACCTTGAAGTGGAAGGAAATCGGATACCACGTGGGGGTGGAACTCGTCAAGAGCGGCGAGGAGTTGTACTTCGAGGCCCTGTTGGGCAGAATGTGGGACAGAAGAGGAGCCCACTGTAAGGGAGAGAACCGCGACTCCCTGGCAATCTGTTTCATCGGCAATTTCGATAAAGAGAAACCGGGGAAGCAACTGCTGGCGGCGGGTGCCAAGGTCATCGCCTTGTGGCTCGACTTCTTCTGCCTTGCAATCAAGGACATCTATTCCCACCACGATTTCGCTCCCCATAAAACGTGCCCGGGCAAACTCTTCAATATGGAATCTTTGAGGGAGTGTGTAAGGAGATGCTATGACTAACTGGATAAAACGGCATTGGATTTTACTCGTCATTGGCCTCGTTATTCTCTATCTGTCCTATGGAGCGATTGATGGGGCTATCGCAAAATACAAATACAAGAAGCAGATAAAAGGGCTGGACACGGAAATCACTGAGCTGAAGCAGGATAAAAAAGAAAGCAAGGGAAGAGAAGAGGCGTGGGAGAAATCCTCGCAAGATAACTGGGCATTGGCAATGGAGAAAGAGAAGAAATTGAGGCAGAAAGACAAAGAGATGATAGTGAAAATCCAGGAAAAGCGGGAACTGAAGAAGAAGATTAAAGCGATGCCCATTACTCAGGTCGTCGTACGCACTATTGAAATTATAAACTGTCCTGAGGTCATACAGCAAGAGCAGGGAATTGTCTTCACGCTGGATTGTGGGAAGTCAAATCTCACTGTTCTTGAAGCTTCATTTTCACTCAAAGGGGAGGTTGATGATTGGATGGAGAAATACAATACGAGCCAGGGAGAAGTGTCGGACTTGAAGAACACTATCACAGATAAGGATGGCGTCATCAAGGAAGTACGGGAGCAGTTGGTTGGAGAGGATAAGATTACGCTCAGGTGGGAAGGCAAGTTTAATCTCTCTGAGAAGCGAGGGAAGAGGTCATACTGGAAGGGTGTAAAAACAGGTGCGGCTGTAGGTGGAGTTATAGCCTTTTTCGCAGGTTTCTTTTTGGGAAAATAACATGGCAAGAAAAATCACTATACGCACATCCGTGGCATTCATCATCTGGGCTTTTCTGATCACTGGGGCGTTCGTATTCACGGGATTCAAGCCGGCCGCGCAGTTCACCGCGTATGCGACATGGTTGACTATCGGCCTTGGCGCCTACACGGGGAAAAGACTCTTCCAGAAGAAAAAAGAATTTAACGGGGCGGCTCCATAATGTTTAAAGCGATCCCCTGGGATACGATCGGCCCGATAGCCACGGCGGTAATAGTTATCCTGGCCGTTGTTTTTTGGTTTATGCTCAAATGGCAAAAGGGGGCCAAGACGCCCATCACTCCCGCGAATCCGCCCAGAAATATAAACGACATGCATAAGAAAAGCCTTTGTTTTGATCATCACAGGGATATTGCAGCTAACGCAACCGCAATCAGCATGATCAGCGAGAATATTAAAGAAGCCAATAAGCACAATTCTCAACAACATGCAAGGATTTTCACGAAGCTCGAGGATCTGGGAAAGGAAATGATTACGGAGATCAAAAAAATAAATGGTGGTCAATGAATATAAAAAAAGTCCCGATATCCGAAGTCGAGGCCTGGGCTAAGAATCCCCGGAATATAAAAACGAAGGACTATGAGCGCCTTAAAAAACAGATCCTGGAGCTCGGCGTCTATAAGCCTCTTCTCTGTGTCCGGGAAAACGGCCGATATATAACCCTGGGCGGCAATATGCGGCTGCGGGCCCTGCAGGAGCTCGAGCACCGGGAAGTCGATATCTCCATCGTCAAGGCAAAAGACGAAGCCACGAAGATAAAATTCGCCCTTTCAGATAATGACCGGGCCGGCGAGTATGACGATCTGAAACTCGCGGAGCTCACTTATCCCCATATCGAAGATATAAATCTCGAGGATTATAAAATAGACCTGGGTGCAGCTATCACCATGACCGAAGTCATGGAGCGCTTCGGGCCGGATCGGGAAGAAAAGCTCGAGGATCCTGGCGCGATCGCCCGGATTCCAAAGGACGCGAAGGATCTGATCAAAAAATTCGAGCATGTCCATGTCGAATTTAGCGGTGGGAAAGACTCGCTCCTGGCCCTTTTGTGGACCCGGAAAATTTGCAAGGAACTGAAGAAGCCCTTTACCGTTCTTTTCGTAGAAACCGGCGGCGAGCTCCCGGATCTCTCCAGCTACATAAACCGGCTCTGCATGGATCTGAAAGTTGATTTAGTCCGGATGAACAGCCCCGCGAACCTGGTGGAATATTATACCAAAAGAGGCCGCTGGCCAGATCCCCTTTTCCGGGATTGCCAGCATAAATTTATAAATGAGATCCTGGACAGCTACGATCCAGAAGCCCAGCCGAAGACACTCAAGATCCGCGGCGGCCGCTCTGATCAAAAAGTGGGAAGGAGTGTCCGGACTGCGTTCCTGAAGCTGAAAAACGGGGCCTCCGTTTTCGCTCCTTTCTATGAGACATCTCAAACATCTTATGAAACCATGCTGAAAAAAATAAAACGCCTGATCTGGCCCGGGTATGCCAAGGGATTCCAGCGAACGGCCTGCTGGTGCTGCCCGTTTCAGCGCCCTGAGCAATATGAGGCCTTAAAAGAGAATTATCCGATGGTCTGGGAAGAGATGAGGATCCTTACGAGCCGGCTGATATACCCGGCGCACAAGACAGACTCAAATATAAAGAGGTTTCATAGATACTGGGATCCCTATAACAAGGGAGCCCGGCCTAAGAGGAGAGCAAGCCGTTGAAGCCAGTCGTTCTTCCGGTTACAGTCGATCGCAGGGATAAAATAAGCGACTCGTTTTCCGAAGATCCCGGATTCCGGATCGCACGCCGGCGAACCTTTCAAAAGGAGGGCAAGCCGGGGCCGCTCCTTATCGATGATCCCCATGGCGAGATCGGCGCCCCGCATAAAATTAGCGGTAACGTCCTGGCTGCCGGCCATGATCATCCCGTTGCGAAAACGGGCCGGGGGGCGAGGGCAAGGAAGGCCGCCCAGCATTTCCGGGCACGCGTCCAGGATCTTGTAGCCATCCTTTCGCAGCTCCTCGATCCGCTCCTTGGCGAACGTCGCCAGAAAGCCGTGATAAAGGCACTTCTTACTCAAAAGGCAGGAGCTAACAAAAATAGAATCACTCATTTTATAAGGATTCTCCTTCTTCATGGGTATCAGCCAGGTCTTGATAATAATCGGCTTCGGACTTTTCTGCAACCATCGGAAGATCGAGCGCGTCGTAAAGCTCTTGGTGAGTTTCAAACCCGCAGAGTTGAGCGACTAGATCCGGTGCATATCCATATCCATAATTTCTTAACAAGGTGGGGACATGAGACTTAAACTCTTTCAGCTCCAGCCAGCCATTAAAAGGATCTTTAAAGGGTCTGATACCAAGGCCGCTGGTAACCTCCAAAACTTGGCGCCAGGTCGAAGGGGCCATTTTAGGGATACCGTGAAAGCGGCCTTTCTCGCTAAGAGTCTGATAAAGAAGCATCCGGGCTTGCGTTTCGTTGTATTTTTTTCTCATTTTATTTTTCCTCTGAATATAATATATGCCGTTTTAAAAGGTTTGCAAGAGGTTGATTTAAAATAATTTACGGATATGTGATGGCTAAGAAAGACACAACAAAATCTAGTGTCAAAAGGGCGAAAACACCTGTGCGCCCGATGAAGAAAATTAAAATAAAAAAGTTAAACGCTGGCCGGAAGACGAAATATCACGAGGACTTCCCGCTACTGGCCCAGGACTATGCACGGCGGGGAATGATTGACAAGGAGATCTGCAAGAAGCTGGGGATATCTCAAGAATCGTTTTATTTATACCTGCGAACATATCCTGAATTTGCTGAGGCCTTAAAAGAAGGTAAGAAACCGGTCGACGTGGAAGTCGAAAATGCACTTTTAAAAAGAGCCAAGGGATTCAGCTATGAAGAGGTCCACGCGGAGTTCCGGGCGAAGGACGCCAAAGACAAAAAAGCAAAGCCAATCGTCGTGAAGAAGATCACGAAGATGGTGGTTCCGGACACGACGGCCTGTATCTTCTTTTTGAAAAATAGACGCCCGGGACTTTGGAAGGATCGGCATAATTTCGATGTATCCGGGAACCTAAACTTAAAAGTCATTACGGCCGTTCCGAGGCCGAAGAAAAAAAGGAAAAAGAATGGATAGCGCAGTCGAATATGAAACCGTGGATCTGAGCCAGCGCTACGATCCCCGACGCAATAAGAAACAGCTGCTCTTCCATGCAGCTCCGGAGACCTATAAGCTCTTCGGCGGCGCCATGGGCGGAGGAAAGACGGCTGCGCTAATCAATGAGGGGAACCAGCTCAATCTTGACTACTCGGGCAACTTCGGCCTGCTGATGAGAAAGACCTGGCCATCGTTCCGGGATACGGTCCTCCCGCAGCTGGAGAAGTTCCTGGATCTGCGGCTTGTTAGGGACTGGAACCGGTCGGAGAAAATGATCACTTACATAAACGGCTCGAGGATCCGCTATGGCGGAGTCGGCGAGCGGCCGGATGACTGGGAGAAGTTTATGTCCGGAGAATACGGCTGGATAGCGCTGGACCAGGCCGAACAATTCACTGAAAAGGAATTCATCATGTTGGCCACACGCTTCCGGCTGAATATTCCAGGGATCCGATATTTCTTCCTCCTCTCCTGCAATCCGAACATAGGCTGGATAAAGGAGCGCTTCATAGAGAAGAACATGAAGGATCACATTTTCATCCCGTCGCTGCCTTCGGATAATATCGCTAATTTGCCGGCCAGCTATATCCCCATGATGAAAGATATCCTTACGCCGCAGCTGATAAAGGCCCTACTTGAAGGCGATTGGGAGGCGGTGGGCGAGCCTGATAATGTCTACGCTTATCTTGAGATACAAAAGGCGGTTAAGCGACATCTGAAGGCTTCTCTGCCCGTCGAGATTGGTTGCGACGTGGCCAGGAGCGGGGACGATGAGACGGTCATAGTGCTAAGAGAAGGCCTCCGGGTCCGGATACATAACCAGGCGCAGGGCCATGATACCATGCGCACGACCGGCGAGATCTGGCGCTGCTGTCAGGAGAAGATCATCCCGCAGTGGGGAGCCGACCTTGATCAGATCAAAATCAAGGTAGACGCCGATGGCCTGGGCGCCGGTGTAGTGGATAGGCTGAAAGAGCAACGCCGGGAGAAGAAAGAGCTTTACACGGAGATGATTCTGAGGGCGGTCAGCAAGGAGAAGAGAGAGGAGCTCGTAAAAGCAGAATACAGGTTGCGAATCAAGATCCTCGAGATCCATGGATCGGGAAAGGCCCGGGAGCCGGCGAAGTTCAAGAATCTGCGAGCGGAGATCCACTGGGGAATGCACGAGCTACTTCCGGAGCTAGATCTGCCGCTTGATCGTGAGCTCACAACACAGCTCATGGCCATAAAATACAAGGTAAATTCAGCCGGTCAATATGAAATCATGGCGAAAAGCAAGATCAAAGAGAAGCTAGGGAGATCTCCTGATAAGGCTGAAGGAGTCATCTATGCACTCGCGGCTTTAAGGCCCCAGAGTGAGGCGAAAATATGGTGAGGTGCTAATGTGGCCAATTAAACAGATAAAGACATTCGCCAGGAATATGCGACTGAAAGAAAATCCCGTCTTTATGTCTATGATGTTGATGTTGGGGACAAGTCCGCTATGGACGAAGAAGGATCTCGCCAAACTCGCGAAGGCTGGTTATCAGAACTGCTACGCGGTCTATGCCTGTGTTAAGCAGATCGTAGAGGCGGCCGGCGGGATCCCGTGGAATTTGTTTAGGAGGCCGATATCCAGTACCGGGAAAAGGGAGAAGCTCGAGGAGCATCCTCTTCTTGATCGGATGCGAAGACCGAATCCCCAAGAAGGCGGGGCGGCGTTCACAAAAAATATTCTGGCCTTTTATTTAATAGCCGGAAACTCTTACATTATAAAGGTAGGTCCTGTAAGGGGAGGGGAACCAAGAGAGCTATATATGATGAGGCCAGATAGGGTCAAGGTTTTGCCCGGGACGAGGTTCCAGCCCATCAGGGGATATCGTTATACCGTGGGTGGTGTTGACCGCAAACCGGACTTCAAGGCCGATGAGGTGTTGCATTTAAAGGCCTTCCATCCCCTTGACGATTGGTATGGACTCTCGCCGATCGAAGTAGCGGCCAAGCAGATTGATATCCAGGCGATGGCGACAGAATGGAACGCACGGCTCCTGGAGAATGATTGCCGGCCGCCAGGTGCGATTGTAACCGAAGGCAACCTGGATGACGAGCAACACGAGCGTCTCGAAAAGCAGCTAGATAAGAAAATGTTAGGTTATAAGGTCGCAGGGAGACCTCCAGTATTCGAAGCCGGGATAAAATGGCAGTCGTTCGCCATCACTCCTAGGGACATGGATTGGATCAATTCAGACAAGTTGAATTCGCGCAAAATTTGTTCGGTTTTTGGCGTAGCTCCGCAGCTGATCGGGGACGAAGAATCCAAGACGTTCGCGAACTATAAAGAAGCCCGGAAGGCGCTCTATATGGAGACGATCCTTCCGTTGATGGATTATTTGAGAGATGAATATAACAACTGGCTAACGCCGGCATGGGGTGATGACCGGCTATTACTGGAATACGATAAGAATGCAATCGAGGCAATCCAGGAGGAGCGAAATAAGGTTTATGAAAGGGAGGAGAGGGCTTACTGGAGAACCTTAAATGAAAAAAGGAGAGCGACCGGCGATGACGATATCGGAAAGGCGGGAGATATAATCCTGGTTCCCGCGACGTTCGTGCCGCTGGCCGACATAAGCGGGAATATAGAAGAGGAATAAATGGCGCTAGAAGTAAGAGCTCGAGACATTATAATCACCGACGCTCGGGATTATTTCGTTCTGCGGCGATATCTAAATCAAGAAGAACGCATCATCTCGAGACCGGTAAAGGCGCTTTGGAAGAAGCAAGCGGAGCTCGTAACCGTAGAGACCACGAAGATCGCGCTCGAGTCCAGAAATATACCGGCTGAATGGAAGGCCCCCTGGGAGCGCATGATCAGGGAATTCGTACGAGATGATGTGCTTACAGAATGGGTCAATAACATATCGGTCGCCGGCGACGGGATCGCCAAAAAGGTGAACCGGCTCCAGCGCAAGCAATTCGATTTCGACTCGACCATGACGAGTGTTAAGGCCTGGGTAGATACTGAAGGCGGCAGGCTGATAGTGGACCTCACAGCTGCGCAGATGGGCTCGACTCACGCGCTGCTGCAGCACCAGATCGCCCTGGAAGTGACGAGTCCCTATGTTTTATCCCAGAGGATCCGCCCCCTGGTAGGATTGACAAACCGGGAGACAATGGCCGTGGCCAAGTTTATGGCCACACTCCAGGAGCAAGGAGTCGCTCCGGCCATGATCAATAAGCAGGTCGCGAATTATGCGAAGTTCCTGCATAAGAATAGGGCCCAGAGAATCGCGCGAACGGAGATCTCAAACGCCTTTAATTTTGGCCAGATGAATTCGCTCGGACAGGCCGTACAAGAAGGCTGGCTGCCGGGGATCCCGGAGAAGTCCTGGATGGCCGGCGGGGCGGATCCGTGCGAGATCTGTTTAGAGAATGAATCGGTGGGGCCGATTGCCTTGCCAGACGTATTTCCGAGCGGCGACGCTCACCCGACAGCTCACCCACAATGTGAGTGTGCCGTTGGATATCGAGTCAGGAGGTAAATATGGGTTACAGCACATTGGCAAAAAACGCGATGCTAGACGCGCTCGGAGCACTTGTTCAATTTGTATCGCTCCATGATGGCGATCCGGGAGACAACGGGGCGAACGAGATCTCGGGCGGCAGTCCCGCTTATGCCAGAAAGGGGATCACCTGGAATCCGGCGGCCGGCGGGAATAAAGACTCTTCGAACCAGCCGGTGCTTGATGTCCCGGCCGGAAAGACGGTTGCTTATATTGGATTTTGGTCAGCGCTATCAGGAGGCGTATTCTATGGAGCGGCGGATGTTGTGGACGAGGTTTTCGCCGCGCAGGGGACATACACCCTGACAGATGCGGATCTGGATTTGAATGCATAAAATGAGGAGAAGTTAATTGCAATACGCACGACCATCTTCTGATATCGAGAACCCTGGAGGCTGGACTGTAACCCCGCTCTGGGAAAAGATTGACGAAGAGCCATTTGACGATGGTGATTATTTAATCTCGCCGAGGTCTGCAACTGGGGATTCATTCACGATAGGTCTTTCCGGCGTCATAGACCCGGGAGTCCATACTGACCACGTAGTTAGGATTAGAGTAAAGACAGGTGTCTCGGGAACATTCAAATTCGAGCTTCTGCAAGGTGCTGTCGTAATTAAAGATAGCGGAGACGTAGTGCTCACCACTGCCTTTGCCGAATACAACATGACCCTGAGTGAAGCAGAGGCTTCTAATATCACGGACTACACTGCTCTGAGAGTCAGGGTCACAGCTGTCGCCACACAGAAGAATCAGCGTCAGAATGTCTCCTGGATAAGGGTAGACGTTCCCTCTGTCAGTGGAGAAGAGCATTCCGGTTCCGGCTCAATCTCCGGGAACGGCTCGCCTGTCGGGACGGCCGAAAAGGGCGGAAGAGGCTCCGCATTAAAATCCGCAGGTGGGACACTTTTTGCTTTCGGACTTGCGGGAATGCTCGGTATAGCATCTGTCGCCGGCGGAGGTTCTCAGTTTGTAGCTGGTGAGAAATCTGCCATGGTGAGCGCGAGTATTTCAAATGGTGGTTCACAGGTTGCCGTTGGAAAAAAATCCACCTTCATCAGCGCGGCCATTTCAGGTGGGGGCTCGCTCATTGCAGAAGGCCAGGCCATAGAACATTCTGGTATTGCAGCCATCACCGGGAGTGGTGTTTTTGCGGGGATTGGCATAAAACAAGCTCCTGGCGATTCGACCGTTACCGGCGGAGGTTCCATAATCGCTGCAGGGCCCATGGTCGAAAGCCAGGCTGATGTTGCTGCTGCTGTCGTTAGCGTGGTACCCAGCGGCTCTCAAATATCCGGAGAAAAGCGGGATCTGCTTTTAATAGGGAATCCCGATGACATAATTTTCTTAGGCAAAAAGAAGCCTATTTTAATCTCCAGAAAATAGGAGGTAACTATGGACATGGAAGAAAAAACCTTTCCGTTTGATATTAAAGCGGTAACCGAGGAGGGAACCTTCGAAGGTTATGCGGCCATCTTTGGCAAACCGGATGCCCTGGGCGAAGTCATAGAAAAAGGAGCTTTTGATAAGACGCTCAAGGAAGGCAAGACCCGGCCCATGTGCTGGTATCACGATGTCCGGAATCCGATCGGCCTGGTCGAGCTCGAAGTAGACGATAAGGGGCTGAAGGTAAAGGGAGAATTAGACCTCAACATCCAATTAGCCAGGGAGAAGCACTCGTTGATGAAGAAGAAAATCGTCAAGGGCCTCTCGTTCGGATTTAAGACAATAAGGGATCTCTGGGATGGGACAACCAGGATCTTAAAGGAGATAAAACTTTTTGAGATCTCACCGGTTACTTTCGGGGCCCATCCGGCCGCCCTGGTGACGAGCGTCAAGCAGTGGGACGAAGAAAAGCCTTTTCCGAACGAACACAGCGCCAGAATTAAATCGCCAGGGTCCTTCGATCCAAAGACGTTTAGACGCACAAAGGACGGCACGATTTACGGTAGCAAAAAGGTGCCAGCGACGGCAGCTGTCATTTGGGGAAAATTGAAGGGAGCCGCAAAACCATCCGATAACCCCATTCCGCAGTCAATACGGTTCCCGACAGAAAACTGGACCGCAGCGCAGGCTAAGGCCTGGCTGAAGGACAATAATGTCACTTACGAGATGTTCGAGGCAGCCTCAAAATCACTGGAAGGGGCGATCGAATTTCTTGAAGAGGAAAAGAGCGAACGAGTAAAATCGAACGCTGATTTGAAACTTGTGAATAGCGCCATCCAGGCGTTAGAAGCACTTCTCGAAGCAAATGCGCCGCCGGAAGGCACCCAGAGTGGAGAGAAGAGCTTGATACCCGAGTCCATCGGGAGACTTCGGCAAGATAAGACGCCGCAACCGCACCTCTATCTTGAGAAAATCGAAATCCCGAAATCCAAATAAAGGAAAAATACATGCCATTAGAAAAAAAGGAAAAAGAAGAACTAATTGAAGAAGTAAAGACAGCCATCGGCGTAGAAATCAAGGAAGAGACAAAGACGAAGATCGAAGAGATCAACAAGGCTATCGTCGATAAGTTCGAAGAGCTGAAGAAGGGAAAAACAACAGAGACAGAGTTCCTAGAGTTTAAGAAAAAAGCCGACGCCCGACTTGACGATATAGAGACAAAAATGAACCGGCTCCCACCTGAAATTCCTAAAGCTGAAGGGGAAAACGAGAAGTCTGCCGAGCACAAAGCACTGGATCAGTGGATGCGTAAAGGCATCGTTGGTCCGGAAGAAGTGAAAGTTCTAAGGATCTCAGATGATACGGGTGCAGGCTATCTCGCTTCACCGGAGATCTCCAACGAGCTGCTCAAAACTCTTATAGAATATTCCAATATCCGGTCGATCGCTAGGGTCCGGCCGACAAGTAATGTTGAAATCTGGGTGAGAAAAAGAACGGGCACCTTCGCAGCCCGACACGTGGGCGAGACAGAGACCAAAACAGAAACGGAAGGCCTGGCCTACGGGATGGAAAAAATCCCGAACCACGAACTCTATGCAGATGTGATCATATCCAACCAGGAGCTCGAGGATTCCGACTTCAACCTGGAAGCTGAAATTGCTATGGAAGCGGGTGAACAGTTCGGCGTTGCAGAAGGAACGGATTTTGTTAAGGGAGATGGAGTCAATAAAGCCGAAGGATTCCTCTCAAATGCAGCAGTCCTGGCTGCCTTCATCGCTGGCGACACGATGGGCGATCTTAGCGTGACGGATATCTTGAATCTTTATTACGGACTCAAAGAGCCTTATGTGGCCAACGCGACTTGGCTTATGAGGCGGGCGACAGTTCAAAAGGTCGTGCTATTCAAGGACGCTGCCAATCACTATATCTGGATGCCGAGCTTAGTTACCAAGATGCCGCAGACGATCCTGGGCCGACCGATTCTCGAATGCCCCGATATGCCGGCCGTGGCAGACAATGCCTATGCCGTAGCTTTCGGTAATTTCCGGATCGGGTACACGATCAGTGACCGGCTCCAGATCAGCATTCTCCGGGATCCTTACAGCAAGAAGATGCAGGGTGCAGTTGAATTCACAGTACGAAAACGGGTTGGCGGTCAAGTTGTTCAAGCTGAAGCCATCAAGATTCTCAAAATCCTGGTCACAACATAAGGAGAATGAAATGAGAGAAAAATATCACGACTATTTACCAAAGTATTCAATCTACCCCGCTGCTCTTGGTGCTGCAGCTAAAGAAGGAGATGCTATCGTTGACCTTAAAGGGTTTGAGGGCGCGATGATCGTTTGCGGAAGTGGAGATCTCACCGTAGATATGCCGTTCCAACTGATGCACGGCGATGATGCCGCTCTTTCCGACGCTGCCGCCGTTCCTGACGCTGACCTGGTGGGTACGGAACCCACGCTCCTGGAAGCCAATGATAACGAGATTAAACACTTCGCCTATGTCGGAACGAAAAGGTATCTTCGAGTAGACACGACTGCCGGAACCGGAATTGGTTGGGCTGCAATCATCTTAGGACGTCCACGCCACGCACCTGTTGTTTAGCGGCTGAAAATTGCCGGTAGTAATTGACACAAAAGGGAAGGGGAGACACGCGGGTGTCTCTCCTCTCCCTATTTCATTAAAGGAGAAATCTATGAAAGTTAGAATGAAAGAGGACAAAAAGGGCAGCCCGGATGGGATCAATGTTATTGATTACGAGAAGGGCAAGACCTATGACATGCCGGATGTACTCGCAAAGCCCTGGATCAAAAAGGGTTTGGCCGTTGCCGTGAAACCCCCAAAGCTCGTGGAGGAAGAGATCGAAGAGCCTGAAGCCGAAGAGCCTAATGAAACAAAGGTCTTAGAGCCGCCTGAAACGAAGGACGAAAAGCCGCCCGAGAAAGAAGAGAAAAAGAAAAAGTAGCCAGGCCCCTTTTAGTGGGAGCTTGATAAATCAAGCCCCTAGGGTCCGGCAGAGGAGAGGACTTTGAGATTAAAGCTGAAGACTGCCCCGCTTTTAGAGCCAATCTCTCAGGACGTGGCTAAGAACCATCTGAAGGTCGACTCGGCCGATGACAATGTGTTGATCTCCGCGCTGATCACAACGGCCCGGCAGCTGGCTGAGAGAGAGACAAATCGGGCCTTCATAACGCAGACCTGGCAGATGTACCTGGATTCCGCGCCGGAGGAGATCGAGATCCCGAAGCCGCCGCTGCAGCAGGTGATTGACATTAAGGTCATTAGTGAAGCGGGCGACGAGTCGATCGTAAACTCAACGCTCTATGATGTTGATTGGTCGCAGAATTCACCAGGGCGCGTGAGGCTCAAAAGTGGTTATTCCTGGCCAACACATCGAGGTTTTGCCTCTTTCATAGTAGAGTTCAAAGCCGGCTACGGAGACGCTGCGACGGACGTTCCGGAAGCGCTGAAACAGGGGATCCTGCAGCTCCTCTCGCACTTATACGAGAACCGGGAAGCGGAGGAGATCCCGAAGGGACTAAAAGCTCTATTCTGGCCCTTCAAGATCTTGAGAATATGAGAAAGAAGTTAGCCATAGGCGAGATGCGGCACAGGATCACATTCCAACGGCCGATCAAGACGCCTGACGGCCACAAAGGCCACACAGTAAGCTGGCAGGTCCTAGTTACGGTCTGGGCGAGCATAGAGCCGCTCTCAGGGCGAGAGTATTTCTATTCTCACCAGATCAAGGCGGAGGTCACTCATAGAGTGAAGATAAGATATCGAGAGGACATCACGACGAAGATGAGAATTAAACACGGAGATAGGGTGCTGGCGATCGAGTCTATTTTAGATCTAAAAGAAAGGCGCCAGATCCTCGAGATCCTCTGCAGGGAAGAGAAATGAAAGTCAAAATAGACGTCATCGGCGAAAGGGAAATCCTCCGGGCCCTGAATAATTTGAGCGAAGAGAAATCGCGGTTAGTGAAGGGAGAGGTTTATGCTACTGGAATTGATGTCCGGAGAGAGGCACAGGAAAAGCTCCGGGATTCGAGAACTTGGGATCTCGGCAACCTTGCGAACTCAATAATCGTCGATCTTAAAGACGGCGGCATGGTTTCTGAAGTAGGTCCGGAAGCGCCGTATGGGCCATATGTCGAATTCGGGACACGCCCCCATTTTCCTCCGCCCGACGCGCTGGAAGGATGGGCCCGGCGACACGGTTTCGAATCTCCCTGGCCGATCTGTAAGGTCATAGCGGAGAGAGGCCTGCCGGCCCGACCGTTTATGTTTCCGGCCTGGCTCGCGATAAAGGATCTATTCTGGAAGAAGATCAAGGAGATCCTAGAAAGATGAAATCACCTTTTCTTACTCTACATGACGCAGAGGTCGCAAGGATCGAGGCTGAAACCAGCTACACTGTTTATGATGATATACCGGAGCAGGCGCCTTATCCTTATGTCACCATGGGCGAGCTGACGGCCCGGGATTGGTCAGACAAATTCGAGGCCGGTCAGGAGGTTTATTCTACGAAGCATATCTGGTCACAGTATAAAGGGAAAAAAGAAGTGACTGAAATGGGCGACGCGATCCTGCAGGCCCTTACAAAAAGCCCGCTAGATCTGGGCCCTAATTTCCGGGCGGTCCTGGATGCACTCGATACGAACGAGGTTATAATCGACATCGACGGGATAACGAGGCATGGAATTCTCCGGCAGCGCTATCTCATCGAGGAGGTATGAACATGGGAATTTTCAAACCAGGAGTGAACATCGGGAAGGCCATCGCAGGCAGGGTCAAGGGCTTTCCGGTTGGAGAAAAAAAGCCAAAGAAAAAGCGGCGAGGGGATAGTCATTCTTGCTGGATTTTATGTCCCAGCTTCCACATGAAGCCGCCCAAAAAGATAAGCAGAGAGGCAGCCGAGAAAGATCATAATTACTCCATCTTCATTTTTAGCGAGTCCAGCAAGGAGCGTGATGAAGCGCTCAACCACATGATACGCTGCGGCCAGGAAGAGATAGAGGCCGGCAATAAGCGGTTCTGGCTTCACGCTGTCAACTACAAGCTCCAGCATAAAGCGCTTTTTCAGGCTGAATTAAAATACATCTTTAGGGTGAGACAGATCCCTGAAGAAATCTCATAAGGAGGTAAATTATGGGAAAAGTAAAAGGTATAGACATCTACTTGAAAGTGAACACGGGTACAGAGGTTTCGCCAACTTGGACGAAAGTCGGAGGCCAGTCAGGAGCCGATTTTCCTCGCGGTCTTGCTACTATGGATGTCACGGACAAGGATTCCGGAGGCGACGAAGAGCATCTTCCTGGCAATAGAAACTGGGCCGTGAGTTTCGATGCTTTTCTGATCGAAGATGATGCAGGATTCCTTGAAATCGAGAACGCCTACAACGCCGATCCACCCACGCAGCTGCAGTACCAGATCATAACCCCCGGCTTCGCCTATATGGGAAAGGCCACGGTCGAAGCGCTCTCGGTCTCAGCAGCTCAGGATGCCGCGAGCGTAGCGTCTTTCACGCTCAAAGGAACAGCCGGACTCTCCAAGACGGCAATCTAACTTAACAGAAAAAAAGGGGACAGTCCCCCTTTTTAAGGAGGTAAAAAAATGCCAAATTTAACACCACAAGTAGTCGTACTGACGGGTATCACTCCGACATTGGTCGCAGCCGACGTTGGAGGAGATGAATTCGTCAATAGCGGCCGTGACTTTATCCACATCAAAAACGCAGACGCATCGCCGATGGACGTAACAATTAATTCTCAGGCACTCTGCGATCAGGGCGTCGACCACGACGTCGCGGTTACAATTCCAGCTACGACTGGTGAGAAATTCATTGGCCCCTTTCCTAAAGACAGATTCAATGATACCGCTGGCAAAGTCCAGATCACCTACAGCGCCGTTACCGATGTCACAATCGGCATTGTCAGGCTCCCATAATGGAAGCTCACGTTCTCACTCTCGATAAACCGCGAAAACTCCACTACGGCTTCAGGGCGATCAGGATCATCCGGGAGAAGTACGGAGGCGAAAAAGAGCTGACTGATATTCTGGAGATAAACATTGATGAGATCCCGTTTTTCGCTTATGCCGGCTTGATAAGAGAAGATGAATCGCTCACTCCTGAAAAGGTAGAAGAGCTCATCGACAGCGCGATCCCCGGCCAGTATACGGTACTCGATATCGTCGGCATTATCGCCAAGGCAATCACTGATCAGATGGGAGTGAAGCCCGGTAAAAAAAAAAGAAAGACCCCCTCGAAACGTACCGTAAAATCGCGTTCGAAATAGGCGTAAAAGACCTCGCAGAATTTGAAGAGCTCACGCCCGCGGGGCTGCAGGAGCGGATCGAAGCCCATGAAGCGAGAGAGAAAAAAACATGGTTCATGATTGGCTGGGCCGTGGCGGAAATCGTAAGTCACTTAGTTGGAACGAGAATTACTGTCTCAGACTTATTGCCTGAGATGTTTCCGCCGAAGATCTGGACAAAGGAAGAAGTAAAGAAGGAACTCAAGGCTCTTAAAAAGAGGCTGAAAATAAAATGATAGTCAAAAGCATGCTTGTCCGAATCGGGGCCGACGACGCCCAGATGAAGGCCGCTCTGAAAAAGGCCGGGGCTGGTTTAAAGAAACACTCGGCAGCCTTCAAGAAGGCGGGCATGGCCATGACGGTCGCCGGCGGAGCTATAACCGGCGCCGTGGGCCTTATGGTCAAGAGCTATATGTCGGCCGGCGATCAAGTCCATAAGATGGCCCTGAGAACAGGAATCGGGACTGAGGCACTATCGGAGCTCAAATACGCAGCGGAGATCAGCGGAGCCAGCCTCGATGATGTCGAAAAGGGCGTCAAGAAGATGTCGAAAACTATCATGGACGCCAAGGATGGTCTGGCGACATACGTCCGGGCATTCGACCGGATCGGCCTTCAAGCGGAAGATCTAATAGAATTAAGCCCCGAGGATCAGTTCGATAAAATAGCCCGGGCAATCGCGAGCGTTGAGAATCCTACGATCCGGGCAGCCACAGCGCAGGAGATCTTCGGCCGCGCTGGAACCAAGCTCCTTCCTTTATTTGCTGCAGGAGAAGAGGGCCTGGACGCCCTGAGACAGAAAGCTCGAGACATGGGGATAGTCTTTGATCAGGAAGCGGCGGACAAGGCAGCCGTGCTCACGGATTCCTTAACCACGCTGAAGGGCTCCTTCCAGGGCGTATCAATGAGTATTGCGAATACCCTGGCGCCGGTCATAACAGGCATCGTCGAGAAGATCTCCGGCGTCGCCCAGAAAGTAAAGGACTGGATGAAAGAGCATCCCAAATTATCCGGAACTATAATGAAAGTCGTTGTAGTCCTGGGCGGTTTGATGGCCGTTTTGGGCCCGCTGGTTATGATCCTCCCAGCTTTAGTCGCCGGCGTCTCCATGCTCGGAGGAGCGTTTTCTTTATTGCTCGGACCGATCGGCCTGGTTATAGCTGCAGTGGCCACAGCCACGATCGTTTTTATGAAGCTAAAGAAGGCGAAAGATGAGGTCCGAAAGGCAGATGAACGGCTGGTTGAAGCCCAGAAATCACTCCGCCAGAAACTCATCGACATGAAGAAGGCCGCCGGAATGACCGGGGAGGAATTCGGGAAGCTCAACAATAAATACAAAGGCAACATCGTCGCCATGACGATGGCCATCCACAAAGGAAAGGAAGGCAAGGAGCTCCAGGAAGCGCTGGCCAAGGTATCGAAAAAACACAAAGAGGAGATCGACAAACAGCGGGAGAGTTACGAGGGGATCATCCCAAAGGTCGAAGAATATAAGGTAAAATTACAGGAAGTCCCAAAAATCGTGGAGGCGATGACCGAAGAGATCAAGCAGGCCACTCTCAGTGAATATGAATACGCGAAATTGACGCTCGAACAAAAGAAGCTCGATAGGGACGCAGCGATCGAAAAGGAGCTCGAGGATCAGACGGCCAAACAGGAAGCATTGAATCTCAACGAGGAAGCCTACCAGCTGGCGCTGGCAGAGCTCGAAGATACGGCCGCAGAGGAAAGGAAAGAAAAGCGGGATGAACAGTTCGCGGCATATTTGGAATCCAAGCAGGCTCTCGTCGATTCTATTAATCAGATGACCCTATCCGAGCTTGAATATTCAGACTGGGCGCTCGACCAAGAGTATGAGAGACAAAAAAAGCATATCGAAGATACGATTAAAAACGAAGAAGAAAGGAATGAACTTTTGAGACTCCTGCGCGAAAAACATCTCCTGGATAAAAAGAAGGCTGAAGAGGATCATGCCGATGAGGTAACCATGATCCAGGCGAATACGATGTCGGCTTTAGCCGCCCTGTACGGGGACTTTATCGGCGACACTCTGGACGCATTTGAAGCGTGGGGAGCCGGCACACAGGGCCTTCTCAAAGGCATTGGCCAGGCGTTCGGCAATCTGGCCAAATTTGCAATCAAGGCCCTGAAAGATATTGTCAGGCAGGAGGCGGTCACGGCCTTAAAAACTCTTATCAAGGAAAAGGGAAAGGCGATCGCCAAAGTCATAACATCGGTTATGTCTTTGCCCTTCCCGCTTAATATCGCGTTAGTCGGTGGAGCGATCGCGGCGGTGACGCTGCTTTTCTCAAAGATAAAGCTCTTTGGTAAGGGCGGAATCGCCGGCCTACATGGCCCGGAACTCATCGTCGCCGGCGAGAAAGGCCCGGAGCTCATCACTCCATTGTCGAAAGTTGGCACAGAAATCGGCGGCGGTTTTATCCTCAGACAAACCAATAATTTTTACGGCGATATATCGAACGTCGGAGATCTGGACGAAATCTCGAAACGGCTTGCCGAGAAGACCCGCCGGGCCGTAGAGCGAGGAAGGAAATGACGATCGAAAAGATCAAGATAATTGATTCTATCGGCCAGGAATTTGTACTTCCAAAGACTTTCGAGCTGCGCAGCGAACCATCGGCCAGGAGGAGCAATCTATTGGATACGGCTTTCATCCACGGGGCGAAGGATGTATCCGACGGGATGTTTACCCCACGGCATATAGAGATTACAGGTAAGATATGGGCTGAGAGTGATATCGAATATAACCAGAAGTGGGACGCACTCGCTGAGCATCTCATAAAGGAGAACTTTCGAATCCAGCACAGGGATAGGCAGCTCCGTCTCCTGAAGGTGGTCGAAATCTCGCACGAGTATCCCTCTCCTGTGAGCTTTCATTACGGGGAAGTCTCTATAATTCTTGTTGCCGCAGATCCATTCTGGTACTCGAAGAGCGCGCAGCAGAAAGAGAGAGGAGTTATAACTTCTCCGGACACATTCCAGTTCGACATCGGCGGCAAGATGGAAACCTGGCCCATCATAACGATCGCAAATAACGCAGACAACTTCGATTTTAAGCTAGAGAACATAACCGATACTAACCGGGAACTCAGAATCCAGGACACCGGGGCAACGAACGGGACGACTATAATCATCGACTGCAAAGAGGGGACGGCGATGAGGGGAGCCACGAATTTGATCGCGGTCTTCTCCGGACTTTTCCTCAGACTTCTGGGCGGCCGGACAAATCAATTTCAATACACTGGAGCGAACTGCGATATAACAATTCAATATTTCGAGGCGTGGATTTAAGATGCCACGATTAAGGGAAAAGAAACGCCTCCGGGAACAGAGGATCCTGGGGATCAAAACCGGGATTCCGACATATGTATCCCCAGAGCTGGTAGTCAGGGGATTCAAACTCAAGTTCTATGACCTTTCCGATGTAAAAATCGGAGAACTCGGCTCGGACATCAAGACCGGGAAGGTCATCGATGTAGCATTCGAACTCAGGGCGCTTGGCTGCGGGGCTTTTTCTTTTGTCCTGGATGACAAGCCCGATTTCACGGTCGGGTTCAGGACCCGGGTTGATATCCATCCTTACTTTGACCCATCGCCCTGGTTTACGGGATTCATCCAGACGATCCCGCAGACTGGCCAGAAGAGACCCTTCGAATATACCGGCTTCGGATTTTTTGACCAGTTGGACTGGATCACGATAACTCAGTCCTACGAGAGCCAGGATGTGACCGATATCGTCAAGGACATTATCCAGAACCATGTGGCGCCCAACACCCAGATAATCTATAACGCGGCGAAGATCGAGACGACCGGGTATACCGTGAACTCCATCGACTTCGATCACGCCTTCGCTAAGGACGCGATCCAGACGCTGGCGGACATGGCTCAAAATTATGAGTTCGGAGTGGACGACTCCCGGGAGTTCTATTTCATGGCGGTCGACACAGCCATCCGATACTCCTATTGGGTGGGCAAACACTTCCAGAACATAGAGATAGAGGAGGATCCCTTCTCGGTCAGGAATAAGCTGTACATCAAGCTGGGCGAGATCCAGGCAGGCGGCTCGAACATCATCGGCAGCGTCCAGGATGATACCAGCATAAGCACTTACGGGCTGAGAGAAGAAGTGATAACCGTTCCGGAATCCCTGAATTCGGCCGACGCCACAAGGTGGGCCAACCTGATTCTTTCCGAGAAGAAGGTCCCCGAGGTTAAAGTGAAGATAATGAATATCATTTTCGACGAAACGAAGGCCAGGATTATTGCGCAAGGAAAGGCCAGGATAACCGTCGAGGGCGGCACGGAATACTCGCTTTTCATAGAGGCCGTTTCATATTCAATAACCGCCGGCGGCATACTCGGTGAGATGGAGCTAGAATGAGCGGACTTGAAGGAAGGATCCTCACTTTATTTAAGGAGCTGGAGGAAGAGAAGCGCCTCGCCGACAAGAGAGCGAAGCAACTTTATTTAGCGGGGGGCGGAGCGGTCCCGATAGGAATAATAATCCCTTATTTGGGCGGCTATTTCACGGATGGAGTGAATGGTGGATTCACGATGATGATGGCGGGCGCAAATACGGTGACAGCCGTCAACGCCTTATTAAACGGTGATGGATGGTATGTGTGCAATGGCGCCCTTCTTAATCTTGGAGGAAGCCCGATTTTTAACGGAGCAGGGCGATACCTTCCTCTGCTAACTGATGATAGATTTATAATGGGTGACACTCTTGGAGGGACGCCTGGCGGGGATAATGCGATGGCTCACACCCATGTGGTGGGGACCTTAGCGATAGCAAATGAAGGCGCACATACTCACGGCGTCACATCAAATGTTGCGGTGGCCGCGCACGGGATAACCCAGCCGGCCTTCACGGGGCCGAGCCACAGGCATACAGGACCGAGTCATAATCATCCGGTTACAGTTAATAGCACTACATTAACTATTGCCCAGATGCCTTCTCATTCTCATAGATTGCGTCAATATGCTTGGTATAGAACAGATGGAGCTGGCTATGGCATTTATGATGGTGACGCTAGCGGGACTACAAAACAGACTGGACCCACTGGGGGCGGCGGTGGCCATATTCACACGGGGTCATCGAGCAATGCAGGGACGGGATATACAGGTTACAGCGGGACGGGAGCCTGCACGAGGACGACCAGTGTGGCTTTATCGAATAATCATAACGTAACAAATAATGCAGTGACATCGGGAGGAGGTTCAGCCCATAATCACGGCATTTCTGGAAGCACAGGAGCCGCATCCGTAACAGAAAACAGACCGAAATTTCTGGGATGTTTTTATATTATGAGAGCTATTTAAAAAAGGAGATATTATGACTTATAAAGTTTGGTACAAAAAGCCAGGAAGATTCATCTGGCACAAGGTGAAAAATGTTGAGGCGGACACTATCATAGAAACCGATAAAGGACAGGCCTTAGCAGTGAGGGTGCTTTTCCTCTCGGATAGGACAAGACTGGAAATTCCTATGGATTGCATTATCAAATTCTCCAAAGAACGGTTTTATGATGTTCAGGCAAACCTGGAAAGAGAGGCGGGCCAGAAAATAACGACTAAATAAGGAGGAAAAAATGACTTTACCCATAGAGAGATTTAAGGACAGTTATCAGAACTGGCGATATAATCCTTTCACAGCTGCCGACATGGCGGTCGACAAAGAGGAGGATGGGCTTTTCATGCCATCGGGAAGTCCCTTCGTGATTCAGCTCTTAGAGGTCCCCAGGCATAACGACCCGACCTCAGTCGCAGTCCGCTGCTATGGCGTCAAAACCGACGTGGACCAGGATTCGAGTTCCGGCCAGCTGATTCTATACGTGGCATCCACGACAGACTTCTCCCCCGGTGACAACATCATAATCGACCGAGGAGGAGCCAGGGAAGAGGAGAGGGTCATCGACACCGTGCAAGCCGGAATATCCTTGACCGTGACGGTGAACCTGACATATACGCACACGGCCGTTCAAGCCGATGACGTGGAGAAATTTATCGCATTCACGGAGACCGCGGGAGCCCCTGCCCAGAGCCAGTTCCGAGTAGACTATCCGCCCGCAGATGGTGAGGGGACGGGGCTTGTCGAGTTCAACCAGAACGATGCAGACAAAGAAGTGAAGATCAGCTACAAGGCCACGGGGTCGTCAGCGCTCGCAGAGTACCTGGACACGAAACTCTCCTATCCCGCAGGCGTTCCAGATGACAACCAAATCGTAGGCTTCGCAAGTGGCGTCCCTTACTGGTTGCAACTCCCTCATGTTAACTTGGCGGGCGTGAGTGCCGACCAGCATCATCCACAAGCCCATACTCTGGCTTCTCATAGTACGAAGGCCCACAGCGAACTCACGGGGATTGGAGCAAATGACCATCACGCTCAGGCTCACACGTTAGCATCTCACTCTTCAAAGGCCCACAGCGAGCTGACGGGAGTTAGTTCAGACCAGCACCACCCTCAAGCTCACACACTGGCCAGTCATTCGTCAAAGGCCCACAGCGAACTCACGGGGATTGGAGCAAATGACCACCATCCGCAAGTTCATACACATGCCAGCCACACAAGCATAGGGGCTAATGACCACCACGCCCAGGTTCACACTCTTGGTTCTCATTCTGATTTTTCTTCTTATCTCGACCAAGCCGTTAAACAGGCTTCTAATGTAATTTTTGGAGGGGCAACTATTAATGGGAAATTAAGTTTAGGCGCACCCACAGAACTGACCATATCCGGCGGGGCCATCACGGTGACTCGCTCCTTTCATAAAGTAGACACTGAGGGAGAAGCGGCGACGGACAATCTGGATACAATAAACGGTGGGGTTATCGGGATGAAACTGATTCTGAGAAGTGTTCATGGGACCCGTGTTCCTACTTTAAGAAACAGCGTTGGCAATATATATTTAAATGTTGCTGGCAATTTTGCTTTGGATGACCCCGAAGATAAGATTGAGATTCTATACGATGACTACCCATATACTGGTTGGTATGAGATTAATCGCTCTAATAACCATTAATCCAATTCGGTTATTTCCTTATTTTCCAAAGAATAGGTCTTGTTCGTCCGATGACAGTAAAGAAGAAACAGGCCGCTGAATCCATGTTTCTTTAGAATCTCATACTGCCTAATATCTTTAGGAGTGAAATATTTCTTTTTGCGATGGTTATGGATGACTACCGCTATGTCTTTTATCTTATAGGCGCCTTTGGAATTCTTTAATCTTTCCTCTAGTCTTTCTATTTTCATATAAATCAAATTCTCATCGTAATTAGTATCCTTAAATCCTGTCTTGTCCTTCATGATTATGTAGACAATTTCGACTGGCTCGGTGAAAAGTTTTTGCCAGGAGTTGGTGGAGTCTTTTTTCTCCGCAGAGAGAACAGAACCCTGCATCAGCAAATAAATCAATCCCAGAATGAGAATTTTTGTTTTCATATTAATTACCCCTGCTATTAGAAGATAAGACCTATGGATTATTTTGTCAAGGTGAGTGTGGCCAAATTATGACCACCGTGTAGTCGTATGATTCATCAAGCCCACCTTCCCTGCCTTATTAGTGTGTCCATTTTTGTGTCCAAAAACATCACGCATTGTCAGCTATTGTCATCAATTATCATGCCCCCTTCCTCAAGAGAACGGGGATTGTCGGGGTAGCATGAAGGGGATATAGTTTATATTTCATGGAAAGGCAAGACTGTTTAAAACAAAAGAGTTAAGGGAAAAGTTATCTTTCAGGGTGTCCTAAATTGCGCCCTAATAAATCGACCGCGCTTTTCATTTTCTCCTTATCGGTATGTGAATAAATCAGGCTCATAGATATTGCACTATGGCCAAGTATAGCCCCGATGGTGACAAAGTCAACTCCTCTCTCCACGAGAGACGTAGTGAACGCGTGCCTCAAAAGATGGTAGTGAAACTTGACCCCCGCAATCTTTTCGAGCCGCCTGGTCGTATTGTGAAGGAGAGAGGCGTTGTTTCTGTTCTCCACATCAAAGACGAACTTCTCTCTTCTGGGCTGCTTTAGAATAATCTCCTTCGCCATGCTGTTCAGCGGGACGCTTCGCTTTTTCTCGCCCTTCCCTATGATTTCAACACTATCATCTTTCACGCTTTTCCAGGTGAGATTTAGCACTTCCGACCGCCTCATGCCAGTATTAAGGCCGAACACGACGAGATCGTAAAAAATTTTTTGAAGCTGAGACAATGGCGACTCCGAGATGGTCTTGGCCGCCTCTAATACTCTGGCCATACCCTCCTTAGAAAGCCCCTGTACGGCACTCTGGGGCTTGAGGAAGCGCACTTTCTTCAGCGGGTTCGGCTTTGTGTAGACCTCCCAGTCTATTGCCCGGTAAAACATGCCCCGGAGGATCTGCAGCCATCCGTTGATCGTGCTTTTCTTGAGTCCCCTCGCCTGCAGGTCCGCCTTCAGCTTTTCGATATGGTAAGGGGTTATGTCATCGAGATAGACAATGCCGAGTTTGCCGAAGAAGCCCTGGATCCTATTCAGCCTTTGCTGTTCTTTGAGTGCGATCTTAGGCTTTGAGGACCAGGCCCAGTCTAAATATTGTCCACAGAAGTCGGAGAACTTGACTTTCTCGCCCAGGTGCTTCTCCAGAAGCTTCTCCCTCAAGGGGGCATACCTGGCCAGAGCTTCGTTCCTATTTTCTGTCCTGAGCGATCGGCGGATCCGCTTGCCTTTGATGCGGATGTCGAGCCACCAGAATTTGCCATGCCGGACAAGGCCCATTATTCCTGCTTGATCTTGTCCTTCAATTCAGTTGCGATTAATTTGGCCACGCTTTTACAAACAGTTTCAACTGATGTTTTCATGAAAATAGGATTCGAGTCAGTCAAAAAAATAATAGCTGGGTCTACCTCTAATTTTTCACAGATATATCCGAGCTCATCTAATGTTAATTTACTTTCTCCAGATAGTTTATTGCTTATCCATACATCATGAACATTTTCTTTAAATTCATCTCCTTTTAGTAATTTTGCTAAACCCCTATTTCCAATGCCCTTCTTTGCTATCTCATCTTTTATCCTATCTAAAACAAACTTTTCAAAGTTATTCATTATTCCCTCCTTATTCCTTTTAATACCCTGCCCCAAATAATATTTAATAGATTTAACATTTATTGTCAATTATTTGTTTATTTTCAAACATTTAATAGAATGAAAATGTTTTAATATATTTACTAAAAGTGCTTGACATGTTTAATTAATTTAATTATATTGTTTAATACCATGAATAAAAATGATGATGGAAGGCTAATAAAAAAATTTATCGATTGGTGCATAGACAACAATCTCAACCAGGCGAAAATGGCGGAGCTCGCAAAGAGAACGCCTGCCTGGGCTTCTCTCCTTGTAGAAGGAAAAATCAAATCGCTTAATTTCGATACGCGGAACCAATTAAAAAGAATTTTAGGGGAACTATGACCGTCGATCTCAACTTCCACACAACCCGCCAGGTCGCTAAATTCCTTCACAAGGACATCGCTACTATCCGCCGTTATATCCACGAGGGCAAATTCCCCGGGACAGTCTTCTTTGGGAAGGAGTACTTGATTCCAGAAAATTCGCTCGTAGAATTTCTCCATAATCACTGTCCTGACAAGTTCGCCGAAAAGTGCATTTCATAGATAAATTTAAGGCTTAAAAATTCGTTTGGCAAGATAAAAATTATGGCAAAAAGTGGACACAGGTTTCAAAAAGAACTCAGCCGAAAGTTCGTTTACAAAGGAGACTTAATTGTGAAACTTGTGTCCAAAGCGATGGGTATATCCACCTCGACTCTCTATAAATGGACAGAGGGCGAGAGGGACATGTCGGTCGATTATCTTCTTCCCTATTTGAAAGCCACGAAGGATTACAGCTACCTTAAATATTTGGCCAGGGAGTGCGGTTTTCAATTAGTCCCGAAAGTGAACAAGAAAATGGTAGCCATGTTAATTTCCGAACTTGCGAGAGTTCTGGCATCGCTTGTTGATTCGAATGGAGGTTATGACGAGGAATGATTGGAAATCTTCTCATAAAAGGAGGTGAAAGAGAGAAAATTGATTTACTTTTACGGATGGCGGTGGCGAAAATCAAAGCAACGGGGCTCCCATCTTATGGTTCCCATCAAAACCCCCTTTATTGCTGACTATGCCGGGCTTGGCCCCGTTACCCGGCGCCGCCGTCATCCTTCATCATTTTCATAGGAGAAGAATATGAAAAAAGAAAAAGCTAAAGTTCTCAGAGAAAAATATGCAGGATCATTCGGTGGTAAAAGAGATGAAGAGCAGCCTAATCTCTTCGGGGATCAGGATTTCGTCTACAACGTGCTGCAGACCGAGCTGACGGATATCGACGACGAGATGGTGAAGACCCGGGAGGCGATCGACAGGAAAAAGGAGAAGCTCGAAAAACTCCAGGGGCGCAAACAGGAAGTCGATAAGGCGGCCGAAATCGTGGCCAACCAGAGAAAAGAGCTGAAGAAGAAAGTTAAAAAAGAGGTGAAAGATGCCTGAAAAACAAAAGAACTCACCCTCCGAAGGTGAGCTCGGGAATAATGGTTGTGTTGATAAAAACTGCTTAACTCAATTATTAGCAGACTCTACTTCAAATGTCAAGAGCAGAGCGAGGGAATGATGGCTGAAGAAAAGAGAAAATATTGTCCATTGAAATTTGCAATTCCTTTAGAACGAGTGATGAGCTTGGATTGCGATAAAGGTTGTGCATGGTGGGATGATATTACAGGGCTTTGTGCCATTGCAGTAATTGCAAGATTTGGATCGGAAAGTGCTTTTTATGTCGGTCGGCAAAAGCAAAAGGCTGATATGAAAGGGGTGAGTGATGGCAGTTAAATTAGCATTTGAAGCCACCGTGATCACCATGATCTTTGTATTCACCCTACTCTGGCTCATAAGTAAAATCAAAAAAAAGGAGAAATAAATGAATAAAGAAAAAAATGAGGAAACAAAAGCCATAGTAAAGGTAGGGGCTGATCTCATCAAAGTTGATGCGGCGGCCGTCAAATCTTATCTATGCGCCGGCGCCACGAAAGAGGAGATCGTCCTCTTCTTGAATCAATGCCAGATGTTTCAACTGAATCCATTCAAGCGAGAGATCTATCTCATTAAATATGGAACGAGCGCAGCTCAAATCGTTGTCGGATATGAGGTCTATGTAAAGCGAGCGGAGCGATCGAAAAACTGGGCCGGGATGGAATCCGGGATAAAGGGCAGCTTGAAAAAGCATGATCTCTGTGCCTGGGTTAAGATTTTCCGGAACGACTGGAAAATGCCTCTATATCATGAGGTCGATTATGATGAATATGTCAAGACAAGAAAGGATGGAACTATTACTAAGTTTTGGCTAAAAATGCCGAAAACAATGCTCAAGAAAGTCGCCATCTCCCAGGCTTTCCGGCTGGCCTTTCCGGATGAAATGGCTGGAATGCCTTATATCGTTGAAGAGATTGATCGAGTCGATGATCAGGCGTTACCGGATGCATCAGAGAGATTCACAGCTGAAACGGAGGAATCAATCGAGGCTGAAAAAATCGCCGATGAAAAAGCAGAGAAAGCGCATATCTCCAATTATCAAGTCACTGAGATCTCGCGGCTCGAAATAAAACTCGTTGATAGATATGCATTGGAGCCAGAAGATCTTCTTAAACAACAACTGAATTTTGCGGATAAGAAAGTATCTGAATTTAGTTTGAATGAGGCTGATGAATGGATTTCGATCCTGACGAATTTGCTGAATACGGAAATGAAAAAAGCTGAGGAAAAGCCAGAGAAGCCAACGGCTTCTGAATGAGCTACGCGAAATTTGAGCGCGGCCGATTCATCAAATCGAGGATGAATCATTTTATCATCATGGCTTTAGGCAGGGAAGAAATTGACGCCATCGAAGCATCCCGAATATTTGATTTGATCTCCGACGTTGAGACGGCCGGGACAACGCACAGCCAGGATCTTGTCAAAGAGCCTTTCTATATCCAAGCCGTTGATGATTGGCGAGCCGTGCCTGAAAGGAGATCCCGGGATCGGCTGATCCCTCAGCTCAGGAAACTTTTAAAATTAGCGCTCTCAACGAAAATTCAGGAAAAAAGGAGATAAAAAAGGAGGAAAAAATGGAAGAAAATGAGATCAAAAATCTCGAAACTCAGGCACTTTCTTTGCCTGAGCAAGCAAAACAGATCCAGATCGTTGATGATCAGTCCCTCCACAAAGGGAATGAATTTATTCATGCTTGCCGGCAAATGCGGAAAAAGATCGCAGATCTTATGGACCCGATTATTAAAAGATTTAATGATGGTCATAGGGCATCGTTGGCAAAAAAGCGAGAACTTGAGGGGCCACTTGCCCAAGCTGAGGAGATTGTCGGCCCTCAGATTGCCTCTTATAAGCGAAAAAAGGAAGAGGAAATCCGCATTCAAG
>Ga0114930_10000657_pt1 | contig 35765 bp, 27 predicted proteins | sample AnhtaG_FD_87300 | JGI IMG/M metagenome (GOLD analysis project Ga0114930, IMG submission 87300) | Deep subsurface microbial communities from Anholt, Denmark to uncover new lineages of life (NeLLi) - Anholt_01485 metaG | ecosystem: Environmental > Aquatic > Marine > Oceanic > Sediment | place... | reverse complement strand
TTAAAAAGAAATTCTATCTGGTTAATGAAAGGTTTTAGGAATTCTACAAAAATTAGGACTCAATTAAGCAAAACTAAAAGCCTCTTACAGTTAAAAGCGTCTTTAAAAGAAATTTTTAATTAAAGAATAGAAAATAAAAAATAATTTTCTCTATTCATATTTCTTTAAAAGTTCCTTATGGGTAAATACACCATCTTCAGTAATAACACCAGTAACAAGCCTAAATGGAGTTATATCAAATGCATAGTTTAGGCATTCTACACCATCAGGAACTATCTGAACTTTTCCTAAAACATTACTTACTTCAGTACTATCTCGCTGTTCAATTGTCACATCTTTTACAGTTTCATGAAGAGAAAGGGTAGAACTCGGTGCTGCTACATAAAAAGGTATATTATTATCTTTTGCGGCTAAAGCTACTAAATAAGTCCCAATCTTATTAAAAACAGCATCAGAGGTTACTCGATCAGTACCAACAATAACTTTATTTATTTTTCCTAATCTCATAAGTAATCCAGAGGATGTATCTGAAATCACCTTAACCGGAATCTTATCATATTGTAATTCATAAGCAGTTAACCGTGCACCTTGTAATCTTGGTCTTGTCTCATCAGCAATAACACTTATTTTCTTACCTTGTTCTATTGCTGATCTCACTAGAGCTAATGCTGTTCCGTACTGAACTGTGGCAAGAGAACCAGCATTACAATGTGTTAATACAACATCTCCATCCTGCAGTAATTCTGCCCCATTCTTACCTATATTTTTATTAACAGTGATATCTTCTTGAGCCATAAGTTTTGCTTCTTCTATAACAAGTTCTGAAAGGTTTTTAGGGCTATCTGGATAGGATGTAATTATTTTCCAAATTCTATCTACAGCCCAAAATAAGTTTGAAGCTGTTGGTCTTGTACTTCTAATAATATTAGCTGCCTTTTCCATAGATTCTAAAAACTTTTCTTTTGGTAAATCTCTATATTCAATTGTTGCTATGGCCATGCCCATTGCTGCTGCAACTCCTATGGCAGGAGCACCACGAATATTCATTACTTTTATTGATGTAGCAACATCCCTATAATTATCAAACTCTAAGAATTCAAGCTTGTGAGGTAAAAGAGTCTGATCAATCATCTTAACTTTATTGTCAGAAGTCCATTCTATAGAAGGAATCATATTATCCTAAAAAAAATTACATTTCTTAAATTTCTAATCATGAATTTGAGAACTCTCGTTTTTTTAATTATGCAATTTGGTACAATTTCTTATCTAATAGGTGTATTAATTTAAATTTATAAATTTAAAGAAATATTAAATTAATTATTAAATTATCTTCTAAAAATTTAAATGAGTATAGTTGAATCTCCAATAATTTCTTGTTCACGTAGAACAGATATACCTGCATTTTTAATGGATTGGATTATTGAAAGGATTAAAGTGGGGTATGTTGATGTAGTTAATCCATTTAATCGAAAACAAATAAACCGAGTCTCATTAGATCCCAAAATTGTTAAGTGTTTTGTTTGGTGGAGTAAAAATTTTGGAGAATGGATTAAGGAATATATTAAGAACAAAAATCTTTTCAAATCTTATAAGGGACATGTTTTTCAATTTACAATTAACTCTTCATCAGAATTAGAAAAGAATTTAAATATATCAGTTGAGGAACGATTTAAACAGTTGAAATGGCTAATAAAGGAATTTGGAATATCAGCTATAAGCTACAGATATGATCCTATAATTTTTTACAGAAAAAAGGATTCAGACAGAAGTAAAAATAATTTAGATAAATTTAAGTATATAGTCGAAAATGTAGCTAATCTTGGAGTTAAGGAACTCATCTTTTCTTTTGCTACAATTTATCCTAAAGTTAAAAATAGAATGGATGCTAGAGGATATATACCTATTGACCCACCTTTAAAGAAAAAACAAGAAATTTTAAACAGATTAATTAAAATATGTTTTGATTACAATATACAAATGAAAGCATGCTGTCAACCTAATTTACTGAAATTCGAAGGTATAGCACAAGCACATTGTATAGATGCATATAAAATTGAGCAATTAATTAATGAGAAAATTCCAAAAATAAAAGATACTGGACAGAGAAAAGACTGCGGATGTTTCAAGTCTAAAGATATAGGAGGATACACTGGGATTTTTCGATGCAAGCATAACTGCGATTATTGTTATGCTTCTCCTGCTAAAAAATAAAATATCAAATAAATGACTTCTTTTAAAGAAAAATAAATTTATAAAATCCCAAGGAATTTTGTTACACCACCAATTTTCGGAACTTCTACTTTAAAATAGTGATCCACTATATCATATAAAAAGGTAAGATAATTCATTTGTATTCTCTCACCATGCACTGCATTAATATTATCAATAAGAATTTTTGAAGTCCATGCCTTTTTTTCAGAATTAGTTATAAAATCTACTAAGGTTTTAGAGTATTCAAATGCCTTTTGAATCTCATTTCTAAGAATTATTAAACCAGTGACTAAATCATACTCTCCCAAAAATTTTTTCGCAATGCTTTTCTCGATCTCTAATTTTTTTGGATCAATAGATTTATCTTTATCTTGAATTACTTCTCTCTTTTCAAATACTATGTAATTCTCATAATTTTTCTGATTATTTTTATAATCTGTTTTTGACATAGCAATAATATCATTTTCAAATAGATTTTGCATTGCGTACTTGAAGAAATAGATAATATGATTAGCGAGAAACTGATCATCCAAAATCATAATTACTCCTTTGCCCAAAAATATAGCCTTAAAAACAGAAGCCATTAATAATTCAGGAATATTCAATTTTATTAAATCGTGATTAATTGATTTGGCTTCAGTAATAATATCATCCTTTGTTCCTTCAGTCGTTGAGACCTCAGGAACTTCAATTTTAAAGTCTGCAATTAAACAGTCTCTCACTATAAGATTTTTATCGACATAGGCGATAAAACTATGTTCACATATCATTCCGGCAGTTATATTTACAGCTAAAAGTCCTTTTGCAACATTTTTTGTCGCATCATCTGAGATTTCAATTTTATCCCAATTAGAACAAACTGGACATCTAACATCAATTTTAGCCATACTTAATCAAAATAGTCTGTCGAAAACTTATTTTATAAGAAGCGTATAGAATTCCTATTTTGCTATCTTTCTTATCTATTTAATAATTGTTGTAATATCAATATATAAGTTGGCAATAATTAGAGAAAATCGCCCTATTTATGAATCTGTTTAATACCTTTTAACTCTACCATAGTTTTTTTCGATTAAATTCGCTACAAGCAAGCAAATTATGGCACTAATATTTTCAGCAGTTAAAAAAGAAATTGTGTTATTCAGAAAAAAAGTACATATATAGAAAGTTATAAAGAAAATAGGTGTGAAAACCGCAAATATGATGATTAAAGGCATTGTTATGGGGAAATTTAAGAATTGCTCTAATTTTGAAGAATATGTTTTTGATTTTCGAAATTGGCTCCTTAATTTCTCTCTTCTCTCAACTTGAGCATAACTCTCAAAAATAATCATAGATGCATAAAATGTCGCCAAGGTTATTCCAAGTGGTACTAATATAACAACAAAATAATTACCGATCTCTAAAAAATATTGCCCAATATATATGAAAAAGAGTTGTAAAATCCCACACATGCCTAATAGCAATAATGCGATTCCAAAATATTCCTTTGATTTCCAACGGATTCTAATTGGCATCTTTTTCTTATCTTCTTAATTTTATAGTGGGCCCGGCGCGATTTGAACGCACGACCTTCTGCACGTCAAGCAGACGTCATACCAGGCTAGACCACGGGCCCTTAATTTCTCTATAAATAATATCGAAATTAGCTATAGATAAATTATTTCATTAAAAAATAAATATTTTATCAATCTTCTAAGAATTATAAATACAAAATTCACATAATAATAAAGAAAAGAAAAAACAAGTTAAAAATTATTTATGGAATTCTTTTGTTTCTTAATGAGAAATATCGAAATCACAGAAATAATCCCAATAAACAGAAGAATACTATATCCCGGGATATCAGGGGGACTCGGTTCACTCGGTATTTCTACTAATCTTACTAAAAGTGTATTTACGGTTTCGATATTATCCACAAGATCAATAGCTTGATATGAGATAAGATAGTCACCATATTCATAACTCGATAAATCAAATGGATTAGTATAATCAATCCAATCAGAATTATTGATTCTGTACCTAATTACAGAAACTCCAGATCCTAATCCATCATCAGCAGTTAAAGTAAATGTTGTTGATTTATTCACTATATTAGTTCCTTCATGTCGTATAAAAGATATCGATGAGGATGGTGCAAGTGTATCTTTCTGGACAGTTACTTCCGCAAATACCACATATCCTAAAGTATCATTCGCATAGAATCCAATTGTTACTGGTCCATTTCCTTTCTCATCCCACTCGGTTTGATTGATTGTTCCTGTTAATCCACTAAATGTAATATTCGTAATTCTTCCATCTAAAGTATACCATTTTTTAGTTATCTTAGGTCTTAGAATAGATATCTCGAAATTCGGTGAGATGCTTCCAAAAAATTCATTCTGACTCGGTGAATTTATTTTAAGTATTTCGAATTTTACTAGGCACATGTCAGGATTAGCTCCATCTGTGTCCTGATCCATATCCCAAGTTCCCCCTAGAATAACACTCTCTAAAGAATCCAAGATTATCCCCCAATATATATCAAGCCCACTCCCACCCCATGTGTGATTCCATTGCTGGAAACCTAAATTATCACATACTGCGAAATAAAAATCGTAATTTCCCATTCCAGTGTTATCTATAGCTCCACCAATATAAATATTGTCTGAAGAATCTAGGACTATTGTAGTAGCCGCTTCAGAATTACTCCCACCCCAAGTACGATTCCATTGATATAGTCCTGAGTCAGTAAAGGAAACTAGGCCTATATCCAAATCTCCAAGACTAGTTTCATACCCTCCAACAAGATAAAAATTCTCTGATGAATCTAATGCTAAATCAAAAGCCATATCCATACCACTTCCACCCCATGTGCTATTCCACTGATACACACCAAGACTATTAAATTTTACAAGACAAAAATCAGAATCTACATCATCTACAATTGTATAATCTCCTGCGAGATATATATTATCTGATGAATCTAATGCTATTGCTGAAGCTTCATCATCCTCATTTCCCCCCCATGTACTATTCCATTGATATTGACCATTGTTATCAAACTTCACTAGGCACATATCTTCATCAAACCCAATATTATCATATGTATACCCCGCGAGATATATGTCTTCAGAAAGATCCAAAGCAATACCAATAGCTTCGTCTTCATCACCCCCATCCCATGTACTATTCCACTGATATTCACCAAGATTATTAAATTTTACTAAACACATGTCTGGATTTAGCCCATGTTCATCTAAAGTCCCCGCAAGATAAATATTATCTGATGAATCCAATGCAATTGCTCGGGCAAAATCTTCACCACTTTCACCCCTTGTTACATTCCATTGATATACCCCTAAACTATCAAATTTTACCAAGCACATGTCATAATCTCCCGAAATGGTATTATTTGTATATCCTGCCAGAAAAATATTACCTAATGAATCTATTGCCATAGCTTCAGCAGTTTCATCATAAATTCCTCCCCATGTTACATTCCATTGATGTTCAATCGAATTACTAGTAGATAAGGTGGAAAGTATATCTTTTTTGGTACCATCTTCTCGATCTTCTTGGGTAATGTTTATATCTTGAAATAGGAAACTAAGAATTAGAATATAAACAAATGCAAATGAAATAACTTTTTTATTTTTCAATTTTTTTCACTAAAGGTTTTGAATTTTTTTTTAAAATTTTTCGAAAATATTATTGATTTTGCATAATCGATTTCTTAACATTTATATGTAATATACATAAATGTCTTTTAAAAATAAGATGTTATCTAATATAAAGTTATAAGGTCCAAATTTAAACAAAAGTGTAAATTTGTATTAAAATTGGCTTACGAACGATTGTTATTGAACATTCTTTAACAATTATGTCGCTTTCTACCCTTTAATCAATAAGGGTAATCTAAATTTAAATTCAAAAAAAAAATTAAGAAGAAAATAATATGAAGTTTAAACTTTTTTTTCTCTTAAAGCTCTAATCATAGGTAAGTCTTTTCCAGAAAGGATTTCGAGCATCGCGCCTCCTGCTGTCGAAATGAAAGAAACATCGTCAGCTTTTCCTGCCATTGAAGCTGCTGCGCCCATTTCACCACCACCAATAATTGTAAGGGCATTATTTTTCTTAGTAGCAGCAACCATCGTACCAACAATTTCATTGGTAGCTTTTCTAAATACTTCTTTTTCAAATATGCCTGGAGGTCCGTTTGCGACAATAGTTTTGCATTTCATAAGAATTTCATTAAATTTATCTACTGTTTTAGGGCCAATATCTCCTGTTGTAGTATTATAAGTGCCAGCCTCATCAATTTCAATTGTTTTTCTATTACCATTGTCATCAATGATCAAATCTTCTGGAAGAATGATTTTGTCTTTGTACTTCTCATAAGTTTCCATAATCATATCTTTATTAGCTTCCAGATCTTTAGCAATTATTTTATGGTTTGGTTCTCCCATATTTTTACCTAACGCTTCAAAGATCAGAATAGCTGTCAATCCTGAGCATAAAGCATAGTCTAATTTTTCATTATCAAAATTATATTTCATTGCTTTAAATTTGTCTATAGCCTTTGCCCCACCAATTAACATAGCCATAGGTTTTTCAGGTCCTTGCATGATTTTCTTCAAAGCATCTAATTCCTTGTCGGTTATTGGTCCTGCCATCATCTTAGGCCATCCTACAATCGATGCGTGAGCACGGTGAGCCGCTCCAAAAGCATCAACAATAACGTAATCAACCAATGGAAATAATGTTTTAACCATTTCTGTGTTTTCTGCTTCTGAAAAATCTTTATAGTTTTTCATTTCTCCTTCAAATTTCCTTACGTTGTTAAGGACTAAAACCTCTCCTTTTTTGAGATCCTTAATGGCTTGGATTGCTTTCTCACCATATATATCTTTGACAAATTTAACAGGGCGACCAAGATATTTTTCGATCTCCTTTGCATGTAAATCCAAATCTGTAAAATCATCGTTACCTGGACGAGATTGATGTGCTAGAATGATAACAGCGCTTTTCTTAAAATATTGATTCAAAACAGGGGCAAGTATACGAATTCTTGGTGAATCTCTTATTTCCATCTTTTCTAAATCAATGTTAGAGTTTATGTCAACACGCATTAAGACTTTCTTACCTTTTAAATTCACATCCTTAAAAGATGTATAATCAATTTTCATATTTTACATCACTTCAAATTAGGATTAATAATTGAAATTAGTGGTAATTTATAATGTATGTGTAATGTATAGTTATTATTTTTTTTTAAAAATTGATAAACTATAAAAATTTTATAAATTAGAAAAATACAAAATAAAAGAACTCTTACTAATACAAAATAATTTAACTTTTCTTATCACATTCTATTGTGAATATAAATTATGAGTGATATTAAAGATATTCTCGCTAAACTACTTGAGAAAAAAATGTCTATAGAAGAAGCTGAAAGATTACTAAGAGCCAATCATGTTGAAGAAGTCGGAGATTTAGCTAAATTAGACATTTTTCGTAAAATAAGGACAGGTACACCTGAAGTTATTTTTGCCCAAAATAAAGAACCAGAAATGGTTATTGAAATTACTAAGAAGTTCCTACAAAGTAAACAATTCGCAATAATCTCTCGTTATAATGAAGACCAGAAGATTCTAATCCATAAAACCTTTGAAAAAGCTGAAAATTATGATATTGATATAAATGACCTTGGAAAAATATTGGTAATTAAAGAAAAATCCTATGAATTTCCTAAGAAAAGTGGAATTGTGGGAATTATTACTGCGGGAAGTTCAGACATACCAATAGCAATTGAAGCAGAAGTTATTGCTGAAGCTATGGGTAGTAAGGTTATTACAACTTATGATGTAGGTATTGCTGGTATTCATCGAATTTTTACACCTTTGAGTGAGATGATTAAAAAGGGAGTTCACATAATAATAGTGTGTGCGGGAATGGAAGGAACTCTACCTGGATTAGTTGCTGCTCTTGTTGATGTTCCTGTTATAGGAGTTCCAATATCAAGTGGATATGGTATGGGTGAAAAAGGAAAGGGAGCATTAATTACCATGTTACAATCTTGTTCTCCAGGATTATTAGTTGTTAATATTGATAATGGATTTGGTGCTGGGGCTTCTGCGGCGTTAATTGCTAATAAAATTTCAGAAAAGTTTTAATTTGTAAATTAAGATAAAATGAAATTAATAGAATTGTAAAGCGGTTAGAAGCTATTATTCTCATTTTGGTTTAAACTCAGTTAGAAAAGTTATATAAATACTCGGGTTTAAATTTCATTTAATTATCATTGAAAATATATATTATAAAAATAGGTGAAATGTTTGGCAACAACAGCTTCACTTGAAGCTTTATCCAAACTTCGTGAATTAAATCAGGAACTTGGATGGTATGTTGTTCCACTACTCGTTCTAGTATTATACATTTATGGTGTGGAAGTTAAGAATGCAAGAGAAACAGGAAATTGGAGTACCGTATTTGCGGGGTTAACTCTTTTAGGCTTAGATTTGATAAATGAAATATGGAATGGACTTATTTTTGCCTTTTCGGATCATTCTGCTTTTTGGACTACACCCGGAGCAAGTGCTTACATCATTCTAATTGGATGGAATATTGAAATTGCTTTTATGTTTTCAATTGCAGGTATAGTATTTGCTAAGTTTTTACCAGAGGATAAAAATAAGAAGATATTGGGAATCCCAAATCGATGGGCTATGGCAATTGGTTTTACTATCTTTTCTGTTTTTGTAGAAATCTTGTTGAACAGGGGAAATTATTTAATCTGGGAATATGCATGGTGGCACTGGTATAACCCCGTTTTAATCTTTTTAATAGGATATTTTCACTTCTTTATAGGAGCTTTTTATGTGTACGATTTACCAGATAGAAAGTCGAAAGTTAGAGTAGTAGGGATAATCTATGCTATAGGTATTGTGCTATTATGCATCTTTCTACCTCTAGGTATCGCGGGAATAATTAATTTTTAATTTATTCAACTCTATTTTTTTTTAACCACTTTAAATACATTTATTCAAAATTTATAAAATTGAATCTTAGCAAAGTCTAGGGAATGCACTTTAATTAAAAACATATTCGTTTAAATAAACAGTTATCTAAGTTAATCTTTACGCTTTAAGATGCTTTAAGATTAAGATTAGAATTTCTCATAAATTGCCCCTTTTCAATATCTCACGTCATAAAATTTAAGATAGATAAGTATAAATATGTAAATTAATATAATAATAATTGAACTTATTTTTGTCTAAATAGAAACTAAAATTCAATAAGATCAAGAAATTAGTTGAGACCCCAATGGTCGCATCTATTGAACATCAAGAATTTTTTGAGAGATCAAAAAAATTTTTTGAAGATAAAGATATCGAGAATACTTTAGATCACTATGAAAAGGCTCTTGAACGCATAGATCGTACAAAATCAAAGAATAAAACGGAATACATTCAATTTTTAGACTCTATCTTAAAATTTTGCAGAGAAAACAATTTACCTGAACAAGAAGCTTTAGTTTTAAGGGCATTAGGAAGAACATACTCAGTATTTAAACAACACGCTGAAAGTATGAAATGCCATTATCAATCACTAAAGATTCAAAAAAAATTAGGTAAAAAGGTAGAAACTGCTGAGGGTTTAGTGTTTCTAGCTGAAGATCTTGAAGTCTCTGGGAATTACGAAAAAAGCGTACAAATATTCCAAGAAGCCTCAGAAATATTCCAAGATTTAGGAAAACTAAGAAAAATCAAGGACATTACAAAAGAAATAAATCGATTAAAAGAATTTTCCAAAGAAATGGTTGAAGATGAGTACTACTTAAATAAGTTTCAAGTTGATAAATATTAAAGCAGACCAACACTGAAATTTATTTATAAACCAATTTTTTTTCTTTTTTTTATAATTTTTCTTGTATATAATGACTACTAGTAAAAAAGTTGTTTTATCTTAGCTTGTATAATGAATTGTATCATTCTAACGGAAATTCCAGACTCTTCACTAATTTTTTTAATATCTTCATATTCTGGCTTAACATTTACTATTTCTTTACTGTTTTCCAATTCAATATAGGAGACTTTAAAGTTTACACTATAATCCTTTTTATTAATTTCTATGATGTGCTTTTCTATAGTTCTATCAACACATACACGATTCATTATGCTATATCTTACCCCTAAAGTCCCTAATTCATGTATCATTTTTTCCATTAATTCAAATGTATATTTTGGGTAGCACAAAACCTTTATTATATAACTAGGTCGATTTTTTTTTGTTAAACTTGGAATTATCTGAAGATCTAAAACTTTATCGGTTTTAAATTCATTGAAGAAATTTCCGAGTATCTCTCCCGAGACATCATCAACATCAGTTTCTAAAATCGACACTTTATCGACATATTTCTGCATTGGATGTGTAGATTTATAACTTTCGAGATCGTTATATTCCCCTAGAAATAATCTTAGTATATTCTGAAAATCTTTAAATATCTTCTGTCCAGTACTATAAACTGATTTCTCAATCACCATCTCAGGTAGATACTCCAAAAATTCTGGATTTAAACTTGCTAGTAAGGCAACTCCTGTAGGAGTTACCAATTCCGATTCTATAGGCCCTCCAAAAGTTATTAAATTTGACTTTTCTAAAATCTTTAGGGTAGCTGGTGCTGGAATTGTTAGCAGGCCATGGGCGGTATTAACTTCACCTCCTCCTAAAGGTATCTTGCTGCAATAAAATTGAATATTTTCATCAAAACCATTAATTTTATCTAGTGCGCTAGTAACCCCTAAAATATCTATTAATGTATCAATTGAGCTGAGTTCGTGTAGATGGATCTTATTAGCTATTTTACCATGCACTTCTGCTTCTGCTTGAATTAAAGAGTTTAAAACTTGGTTAGCATAATTTTTAGCTGAATCAGAAAAAGAGCTTTCATTTAAATATTTATTTAGAGAATCTTGTAGTGTTTTTGCCGACCTATGTTCCTTATTCTCTTTAATCTCAATTTTTAACTGGTTTAGTTGAATTCCTGATCTATGTATTTTTTTTAATTCAATAATTAATTGAGAAACACCAGGTAAATAATCTTTTAATTTTCTTAAATCTTTTAAAATATTTTCTGGATCAGGAACTATTCCTAACAAAGCTGCCAATAACATATCTCCAGAGATTCCAGAGCTGTTCAAATCAATATATAATATTCTCATTTTATTATTTTTTAAAATTGGTATATACTCAATAATTAAAGTGATAACAATTTTATAATTATATTATCTTTTTAATAATATTAAGAATTATTAAAAATAAATCAATTTTAGGGCACAGCTATGAGCTCAGAACTTCAAACACTAAAATGCTACATGAATCAACTACCAGCAACAATATTAAAATTATTAAATGTTGAGACTCCTCAAAATACCATTCCTGAGCCAGTTCAAGGAGTTCTAGATCTATATCAGGAAATAGAAAGAGTAAGTATTAATTTAATTGACAACATGGGACTCTTCGAAATAACCTATATGAAACCACAATTCATGATTAGTAGCGCTGAAGTAATGTTATTGCTAAGCACAAGAAATCCTTATACCTTAGGAGTTTTACATCAATTATTATATGGTGGGTTTGATGTGGAACCAAATGGTTTCCACCTTTTAAAATACTTAAATGAAAGCGATAAGAAATCATGTTTTATTGGGCGGAAAAAAGATTTGGACCGTTATGATGGAGGAACTAAATCTATTGCTAAAGATTCTGATATGAGTACCTGGGTGGAGTCCGCAAAGGTCATTAATAATTTTGACCTATCTTGGATGCATTATCTAGACTTTGAGAACTTACATAAACAGCAACAACAATTAAAGCAAAGAACTCCGGAGGACTTAATAGAGAAATTATTAAATAGAACTGATAAATGGATCTTAAGTAATTATAAGCAATTAAGGAAAAATTCACTGATGATCATAATCGGTGATCATGGTAGAAGCAAATTAAACTTAGAATACTCTGGAAAAATTCAGCAATGGAGGGAAGCTAGCGTACCAATTGCGATTTTTATAAAAAAATGAATTTTTCCTTTTTCTAAGAAAATGAGATGATGTTTGTTTAAAATGGAGGAATATAAGCGATTCACGATCTCTCTTCCTGAAAAATTATATGAGCTATTTGAGACATTTAGAAATAAGTTAGGGATGTCAAGGTCAGATGCAATTCGGAAAGCAATGCATTCTTTTATGATCCGTGAAGAGAATATTCCAGTAAGCTCTGGAAGTGTTGTTGGGTGCATAACAATTATTATGTCTCATGAACATCCAGATATAAAACAACAGGAACATTCTCATAATTCTTCTCATACAGCTGATCATGAGCATGATTATAGTTCTCGTACAATGTATGCTAATGTTCAGCAAACAGATGAAATATTAAAGATTGATATTCAACATCACTTTTTTGATATAATCATATCTACTATGCATATTCATTTAGAATATAGTAAATGCTTAGAAATAATCGCTGTTTCAGGACCTTATAATCGAGTAAAAATTCTTAAAGACCGTCTGCAAAGATTGAAAAGCGTAATCTCAGTTGGATTTTTTATAATTGATAAAGAGAGCCAAAAAGACTCAGAGAAAGAGGAAAAGTAAATATAAGAATATTAAATTCCTATTCTCGAGAAAGAGTCCAAGGTATAAGGCGATTTGGGAAGGAATTTTTATTCTTTATTTATTTTTGGTTGTGTGTGTACGTAATTGAAGATAAAGTTTTACAGATTTAAAATTACATACTCTGTAAAATTAGTAATTTCAATAATTGATATATAGAAGTAGAAATAGAGGTAGAAAAAAATTAGATTTAAAGCTTTTAATAAGAAATTTATAAATCTTTTTCTTGAAATCTATTGATCGAAGACGTCATCTATGATGAAATTGAACTAAAAGAACATAAATGCTAACCAAAGGACACTATTAAAAGACAAAATAATCGAAAAAAGATTTTATTAATTTATGAATAGAAAAAAAAAATAGTTAAAAATTGATTATAACTATTATTTAGATTTATGGAAAATTCGGTGTTTTTCTTGAATTAATAAATAAAGTATGGCAAGAGTAGCAAATATCAGGTAATAAGGTTCGAAAGCAATAACCGCTCCTCCATTTGTTCCATTTCCGTCTCCATTTTCGTCTCCATTTCCATCTCCATTTGTGCTCTTTATGAGTAGAGCGTAAATATCATCTTCTAATATTCCCCCTCTACTATCTTTCCACGTGATGATCGCACTCCCTGCTCCATCGGTGCATAATTGAGGGCTATATTGGTTATTTTTTTCCGTGCATATAGCAATACCATTCGTGGTCCACTGTACATTTCCGGATGAATTAATAAGTTGAGCATAAACATCGTAATTCGATCCGCTCCTGTAATCATGCCACGTGATAATTGCACCTCCAGTTCCATCGTTACAAATCTGCGGTAGTGTTTGGATATTGCTTTCCGTGCATATAGCAATACCATTCGTGGCCCAATGCACATTTCCGGATGAATTAATAAGCTGAGCATAAACATCATAATTCGATCCGCTTCTATAATCTCCCCATGTGATAATTGCACCCCCTGCTCCACTGCTGTATATTTGAGGGTTCTCTTGGCTATTAAATGCCGTGCAAATGGCTACACCATCGGGTGTCCATTGCACTACTCCATTAGAATCAATTTGCTGAGCGTAAATATCGTAGTTCAATACACTTCTATTATCTTGCCACGTAATGATCGCACCTCCCGCGCCATTGTCACATAATTGAGGGTAATACTTGATAGTGCTTACCGTGCAAATGGCTACACCATCGGGTGTCCATTGAACTACCCCATTAGAATCAATTAGCTGAGCATAAATATCATTTAATACTCCATTTCTATTATCTTCCCATATAATGATCGCACCCCCTAATCCATCACTACATATTTGAGGATTAGTTTGACCATTAAACACCGTGCAAATGGTTACACCATCTGGTGTCCATTGCACTACTCCATCAGAATCAATTCGCTGAGCGTAAATATCGTCGTGACCTCCGCTTCTAAAATCTTGCCAGGTGATGATCGCTCCCCCTGCTCCATCACTGCATATTTGAGGGTACCCTTGTTCATTGTTTGCCGTGCAAATTGCTACTCCATTGGTAGTCCACTGTACATTTCCAGATGAATTCACTTTCTGAGTGTAAATATCAGCATAACCGCTTCTATAATCACGCCATGTCATGATTGCTCCCCCCACCCCGTCGCTACATATTTGAAGCCACTCCTGGCTATTAATTACCGTGCAAATGGCTTCACCATCGGGTGTCCATTGCACTACTCCATCAGAATCAATTCGCTGAGCATAAATGTCAACTTCTGGATGACCAGTTCTTTTATCCGTCCATGTAATGATCGCACCATTTACTCCATCACTGCATATTCGAGGTGCATATTGGCGATTAGCTGCTGTGCATATTGCTGTGCCATTAGGCAACCATGTATTTGTAGAAGATATAGTAGTTGTTTTCATTTTAGACGTCATTGATTTTTCCAAGTTCAGATTCTGTGTTGGAAAAAGGTTAATAATATGGGTTGCCGTTGTAATTATGAATAGGATTGATATTAAAATTTTATAATTAACTTTTTTCATTTTCATTTCGCCAAAAAGTATTTGTTTTGTAATATAATAGAAACTTACTATTAAGTATTTAACACTTATGTCATATCTAACATTTATGTCTAAATCTTAATTAAAATTTCATTACAAATTGATTATAAGAAAAAAAATTAGATGAAAAAAAAATTAAATTTATAAATTTAAACAAGAATTCTACAAATCTTTTTCTTGTACGGTTTTCCTATTATTAGCTTTGGCTCTTCCAATCGCTTTATCAAGAATTTCAATAATAGCATCGTTAAGTGCGGGGCCATCTATTACGTCTCCACTTGTATTGCAATCTTTACCCTTGATATATTCTCGAACTTTACTTTTAACAAACAGAGCCTCGAAAGCTCCTTTTTTAGCCATTTTTTTTATTCCTCCTTTAATAATTTAAAAATGATTTAAATAAAAATTCTATTTTAAATATTAATCTATCCTTCTTATTTTTAAACTTTAAGATCTGATCATCTTAAACGATGAATAACATCGCTCTAAATACAAAATTTGCAATTTCAAAAATGTATAAAATTTGGGGCAGATTTTAAAATTAATCGTAAAATTAGTAAGATATATCTATTTCCAAATTGGAAATAATGGAATTAACTCATCTATAAGGAATTCTTTAATGGAAACTATTTCTCTAAATGGAAAATGGAAATTCAAACCTGATCTCGAAAATTTAGGTATTAAAAATAAGTTATACCTTCCACACATTTATGATAATTTATCCATTACCATATTTAGTTTTCACTCGTTTAATTGATTACTTCATGGAATATATTGAGAAAAAACAAGATTATTTAAATCGGTAATAATCTATTATCTATGTGATAAATCTTGAGAAAGATCATATTTTCAAGAGCACCCGTTCGAATATGTGATATTGGGGGGTGGACTGATACTTGGTTTTGCCCGAATGGTGCTGTGTTTAATATTTGTGTTGGTCTCTATAGTTATGTTAGAATTATTCCAACCAATACTGGTAGGATAAATATTGTCTCAGAAAATCTTAATATCCATACAGAAATTAAGAATTTTCATAATATTGAATACGATGGAAACCTTGATTTGCTAAAAGCTGCAATTAAAAGAATGAACATAAATGAGGGATTGAATATTTATGTTAGAACAGAAGCACCTCCTGGATGTGGAACAGGAACAAGTGCTAGTGTAGCAGTTGCATTAATTACTGCTTTAGCCCAGCTTTCTAATAAAGAACTAAATCCTTCAGAAATTGCAGAATTAGCTCATAAGCTTGAGGTTGAAGAACTAAAATTAGAAAGTGGTGTTCAAGATCAATATGCGGCCGCACTTGGAGGTATTAATTTTATGGAGATTACCTATCCTGAAGTGAAAATGGTACCTCTTGAGGTTGAGAACAAAAAAATATTCGAGTTGGAAAATCAAATGATATTGGTATTTCTTAGTTCACGGAGTTCAAGTGAGATGCATAGAGCTGTTATTGAAAATTATAATAAAGGTGATAGTTCAACTCTTAAATCTTTTGAAATTATTAAAAACTGTGCATATGAAATGAAGAGAGCAATTCAATCCGACGATCTTACTTACATGGGTGAATTAATGAATAAAAATTGGGAGGCTCAAAAGCAATTACATCATTTAATGGTAAATCCTATTATTAAAAAAGCTGAACAGATAGCTACTAATAATGGTGCAATAGGGTTTAAGGTAAATGGTGCTGGGGGAGGGGGTTCAGTCTCAATTATAGCTGGTATTGGAAAGGAGTATGTCTTAAAACAAAAATTAATTGAAAATGACTTTCAAATACTTCCAGTAAAACTAGATTTCATGGGGGTTCAAACTTGGATTGCCTAATTTAACCTCAGACGTTTCTACACATGAATTTTAGTCAAAAGTATGTGCTTTTTATAGTTTATATATAAAACATTTATATGATTATGCAAGATCAAGCTACCTTTCCTTCCAAGATAAAAAATTATAATGAGAGTTCATTAATACATAATTTATTTGTTTTTAATAAATCTGGTGTTTGTTTTTATGGTAGAAATTTTACAGATTATATCAAAGTTGAGAAAAACTTAATTTCTCCTTTTATTACGGCTCTAATGTCATTTGCAAAGGAGATTATTGGAAAAAAATTTAAAATAATAGAAATGGAAGATATTAAAATCGTAATTTTTGAAAAGAATTCCCTTTATTACGGAGTTTTATGTGATACAATTGAAAATATAACATTATTGGATGACATAATTTTAAAAATCCATCAAAAGATAGCATCTTATCTTATTAAGAATAATGTTAATATAAATGTTGAAATCATCTATGATCGTGAATTAAATGGAGTAATCGAAGAGATTATAAGTACTGCTTTGAGTTATGACTTTGGGTCGAAAAAAGAAATAAAAGTTATTAACTTTTTGAAAGATCTAATTTCCACAGATGATATTGATGGGATAATTCTTTTAACTGATAGAGGAAAAGTAATTTATTCCTCTTATAACAAGTTAGATTTGAAAAATTTTTTAAAAGAAGTCGATTTTCGCGTAAAAATTCATAATAATTCAATTTTAAAGCTATTTTATACTTTTAAAGACAAGAAATTTATATTTTCTGAGTATGTGCTTGATACGTACTTTGTTATATTAGTATTTAGTTCAAATGTAAAGTTTGGTTTAGCAGACCATTATTTAACTAAGGTTGTGAATAAAATTAAAAATACCATATCAAATTAAGCTTGAGATCTGATCTTCATATTTTTAAATTTTGCATTATTTGTTTATTAAAAGAATTCCAAAATAGTAGATTTTAATTTATTAATTATAAAAGCCAAATTAAAAAATCTATTAATATAATTTTAAAATAAAATTTATCTCATTGTGAAGAAAAGTGACAAAATCAGAAGAAAATTTAAATGACGCATTTGCAGGTGAATCCCAAGCAAATCGTAAATATCTGGCTTTTGCTGAAAAAGCAGATAAAGAAGGATTTCCTCAAGTAGCAAAGCTTTTTAGAGCTGCTGCTGCTGCTGAAACAATTCATGCCCATAACCATCTTAGAGTTCTTGGAGGCATAAAATCAACCAAGGAAAATATTCAAGCAGCTGTAGAGGGAGAGCATCATGAATTTACAGAAATGTACCCTGAATTCATTGAAGACGCTAAATCTGAAGATAATAAAGGTGCTGAAAGAACATTTAATTATGCTAATGAAGTGGAAAAAATTCATCATAAACTCTACGAAACTGCTTTAGAAGCAGTTGAAAATGGCAAGGATTTAGAAAAACAAGATATTTATATTTGTCCAGTATGCGGTTACACTCATGAAGGAAAACCACCAGAAAAATGCCCTGTTTGTGGGACAGTAAAAAAAATGTTTAAAAAAATTGATTAAGAATAATTTTTTTTTTATTTATTTTAAATTTTCCAAGGGCTATAACACCCTTTTACCTGTAATAAATAATCATCTAATGAGAAATTGAGGGTTTTTTCAGCTTTTTTTAAAGCCCCAAAATTTGCACCATTTTGATAGTAATTTATAAGAAGATCTGAGACCCTTTGATCACCCAAGGAGATTAATGTTTGGAGTCTTGCATTTTTTACTATCGTTTTAAAGTTCATAAATTTTATTTTAATTGAGTGTATTCTTTTTAGTTCCTTTTCAATTTTCTGATATTTTAGGATTAGTTTGTTTAATTCTTCTTTAATGTAAAAATTTATTTCTTTTTCATAAGGAGTATTTAATTTTGGGATAAGAGGGTTTATGTTTACTCTTAATGAGTTATTTTCAAAACCTAATTTATCTATAAATTTTAATAAATTAATAATTTCCTCTATATCTTTTTCACTTTCATTAGGTAAACCAATCATAAAGTAAAACTTAATATTTCTAATTTCTGAATTTCTGATTTGAGATAAAACCGAAATTATTTTATCATTTGATATCATTTTTCCTAGGGCATATCTAAGACTCTCTGATCCTGCCTCTGGAGCAATTGTAATGGTTTTTATACCTGCTAATTCAAGAATTTGAATTATTTCTTGAGTAATATGTTCAATACGTAATGAGGGCAGTGTTAATCGTTTTCCTTGACTAATTATATATTCACAGATTTGTTGGAATTTTGGATGTGAGGAAACACAAGATCCTATAAGGCTAATTGTTTCAAAGTCTGAATATTGTATAGCTTTATCAATCACTTCAATTATATTTTCATAGCTTCTATTCCTAAATGGAGAATTATGAAAGGATGATATACAAAACTTGCATTGATATGGGCAACCTCGATTTATTTCAATGAAAAAGTTGTTTTCAAAAATAGTTTTATCTTTAGATGATTTAACCAACAATTGATAAATTGGTATTGGAGACTTATCTAAATTCTTGAGAACGGCTCTTCTAGGATTATTATTAAGTGATGGAATAAGTATACCTTCTATTTTTTTTGATTGGGCTAATAATTCTGAATACGATATTTTTTTACTTTTATAATCTCGGAATAATTTAAAAAATAAATCTAAATTTGGTTCAGCATCCCCAATAAAGAGAATATCAAATATCTTACTTAAAGAGATTGGATTAGATGTAACTACAGGCCCTCCTCCGATGATTAGAGGAAAATCTATATTTTCGTTGTTTATTAATTCGCGTCTTTTCTGAAACATAATGGGAATATTTGCTTTTTCTAAAATCCATAGAATATTCTTAAAATCATTTTCAAAATGCAATGAAAATCCTAATAAGTCAAATTCTCTTGGTAAAACCTTATTTTCAATGGATCGTAAAACTGTTTCTGATGAATAATCAAGTGAGGCCGGAAATTTAATATTTTTTGGTAAAAATATTCGTTCACAAGCTATATTTTCATAAGAATTAATTATGGAATAAAGCAACCTAATAGAATATGATGACATCCCAATCTTATACACATTAGGGTATATCAACCCAAAAGAAAAATCTATTGTTCTCCAATCTTTAACAATTAAATTTTCATTAGACATCTATATGATAGATTCAGATTTATGTTCAGTTTTAATCTTTTTGATTTCTTCAACAATTAATGGCAATATAGTTCCTGTTTTATTATTAAGTACAATTTCTGCTTTATCATCTAAATGCGTAGGTTGATCATTTACAATAATTAATTTGCCACCTCCGCTTAGTGTATATACAGGTAAGTCACAAATTGGGGCCACAGTTAAAGAAGATCCAGCAATCAACATTACATCTGCTTTCTTTGCCAAATCAATAGACATATATTTTTCAAATTTTGGGAGTTCTTCTCCAAATAAAACAACAGAGGGTTTCAAAGGCATTCCACAATAATCACAAAGTGGTGATGATCTTTTTCTTCTTTTTAACTTATTTAAAACTTGTTCTTTGTTATAACTTGCACGACATCCTAAACAAGTAAATCTGTTAATATTACCATGAACTTCATAGACGATCACTGCACCAGCTTTCTGATGTAATTCATCCACATTCTGAGTGATAATAGCTTTTATTATTTTCATTTTTTCAAGTTCAGCCAAGGCAAAATGACCTGGATTTGCCTCAGCATTAAAAAGTGTTGGGGCGATGTCTTCTGCCATTTTCCAAAATTTTGAAGGATCTTTTAGAAAACTTTCCAATGCACCAAACGTTTCAATTGAGTACTTCTTCCAAATACCATCATCACCTCTAAAATCAGGGATCCCCGACTCAGTTGAGATTCCTGCTCCAGTTAATACTATAGAGTTTTTAGAATTTGCAAGTAACTCCGCAGCTTTCTTTATATTTTCTCTTTCAGATAGTTCCAAGGGTGTCATCAGGATAGAAATATTGCTCCTTCAATTATTTAATTTTTTAAGAGTTATATTGCTAATAAATTTATAGATACTATTTTAGAAAAATTTTAATTCTAAGATTTGATTAAATTAAACAAAATTATATTTCTTAAAAGTTATTAACGATATAAGAGCTCATTAATTATCTTTTTAAAAATTCTTAGAGTTTTTTCTATGATCACTGGTTTTACAATTATATTAGAAGAGGATATTCTTTATTGTTCAGATAATAAAAAATATAATTCCTTTGAGATAATCCTATTTTTAGAAAAACTATTGCGCAGTATAAACCCTAGAAATACTTGGCGCTTGAAAAAAATCTGTTATAAAGATCTTAAAACAGGAAGAGAAAGAATAATTGTAAAACACATAGTTACTAAGAAACACCAGAACTTGTTTTTTTGTATTATTGGTAATTTTCATGTAGGATCTGAGGAAACTTTTAAAATTGTAAATGAATTTAGTAAGCAAGTTAATCTCCACTATAAAAATTTAGCTGAATTAAAAAATGCCTCTGAAGAATCTACATTCAATGATGTAATCTCTTTAATTACGACGTATTTAAAGGATAAGTATACAGAACCATTAGAAGAAGAAGTAATTTTTAGTGAAAATGAGAATAATTTTAAAAATACAATTCTTTATGCAGGAATATCATCTCAAGGATTACCTATCATATCTCAACTTTATGATACAAATCTTCTTATGAATTTAGCACGAGAAAAAACCAATGAGAACATTGAGCTATTCACCTCAGATCTTTCTGCAAAATTAGAAACTATTTCGATGAATACTCAAATTCGAGCAAAAACAAGAATAAAAGAAATCCATTTCATTGATAATGAAGATATAAAATATAAAATGATTATCTTATTTGGAAATATTAATGGCTACTCATTAGATTTCGTTGCTTCCGGGAATTTCTATAAAATTAAGGATATTTTTAAACAATTTAAATCTAAAATGTTATTAGATACTATTTTTCAGAAGGAATTTGCAGGGGATTTAAAACCTTATAAACACTTAAAACAACATCTTAATGAAATTGTTAAAGAATTTGATGAGTAAATTACATAAATCTTACCTATGAAAGCAGTCATATTAGCTGCAGGTGAGGGAAAGATTATAAAAAAATCCAATCTAGATTAATTATTGGCTTTTATTGAATTACCATATCTACTTGCATTTCTTGATTTTTCCTTTTTTTAAATTCACGTAATAATTTTGAAAATTTCAGTGGTTTACCCTTATAATTAAGTTCTCTAAGAGCTTGTTCTTGATAAGCAATAAAGAGCCTACTAGAAAATTCTTCCCAATCACGACAAATTGCTAAAGTTTTTTGATCATTTCTAAGAAGACTATCATGAGATATTATTCTTGTGAATTCTGATACATATTTTTCAATAAGATCTGAGTCAGCTCCTTTTAGTAAATCTCTACAAAAGTCGTCTGCAGGATACCAATCGTTTACTCTAGAAAGATCTCGGTGAATCTGAGTGAGGAGGACGTTTCTTGGTCCCTCCCACAATTCCATAATCATAGAATCACGATGTAATCGTGGAAAAGATAAGAAATCTTCCATAATCCCATGACCACCAAAAAATGAAATTGCTTTTCGTATCATTGCTGGAGCTTCATCAGCAACTACGATTTTTTGCAACATTATTAATTCACGTAATCTAAAGCGGTGTTTGCGTTCCTCGATGTTATCTATTTTTTCTAATTCTCTTATCCCACTAATCAGTTCTTCTCCAAAATGAATATACTCTGAATATAATTTAAAGACTCCAGCAGCACTTCTCTTAGAATAATGATCTAAATCATTTATTTGGTTAATCATCAATGGAAATGAAGAAATCGGAACTTCAAAAGCAGTTCTAAATTGTGAATATAATATTGCTTCTCTCGCGACCCGTAAAGCACCAGCAGCCATTCCAAAAGCCACATGAATTCTAGACAGTGAAAGAACAATCCCAACAATATCAGCAAGACCCTTTTCAAGAGGACCTATAGGATATGCCACTGCTCCGTTATAAGTAATTTCTGCTGTTGGTAACTCTGCAGTTCCCAACTTTTGTTTTAGTCTATCAATAGTGAAGGAGTTTCTTATTTCTCTTTCTTTATTTCCAGGAAACCAGGAAGGAACAACAAAAGCAGCAACTCTAGTAGAGGATTCTACTCCTTTTGGTTTTGCTGTAACAATAGCGTAATCAGCATGGGTTGCAGAACAGAAAAATTTTTGCCCATATAACCTCCAACAATTTGAAATTCCATCCGAACCCTCTTCTTTTTCGAAAATAACTTCTACAAGATTAGCAGGAACGTCACTTCCACCTTGAATTTCACTTACAAATTGTGCGCCTCTAGCATAGTCTCCTTTTTTTCCATCTCGAATATGCTTAAGAATTTTCTTCGCTTCAGGGCCCAATGTATCCTCATATTTTTGCATAAGTTCAACAGCTCCATGTGAACACGCCACAGGGCACATAACACCTGCTTCTCCATTCTCGTATAGTAAAAACATTTTAATAAATCTACTCCAAGGAGTATTTCTTACAGGATCAAAAAGACCAAGACTGAAAACTTCTTGTTCTAATGTTTCAGTTTCCAAACAGCGTTCAATTCTATCTATTCTATGATTATGAGCATCGTAGTGTCTAAGTTTTGTCACTTTTATTCGATTTTCTAACTCATTTGCTTTTTCAGCAAGATTTCTAAATCTAAAAGAAACATAATCTGAGAGCGCTCTAAGATCCCGATCAATTTGTTCAAACTCATCCCCGGTATATTTCCTAACTAATGCTTGGAAAAAATCATCATCAGAGTAATAGTTGAAATTATCTCTTACAAACAAAAAATCATCAAAATTATATTGATTATTACGGTTTCCTTCTTGATTTGACATTATTTTTACCTAATTCTTAATATTTTAAGAGCTATTAAAATAATAGGTTAGAATTAATATTAATATATGAATTAGAGAATAAATTACTTTACTCATAAAAATGATATAATATTTATTCTTTGTTATTTAAAAGCTTAAGATAAAGTAATAGTAGTAGTATTAGGAACTTGTTTCTTTTTTATTACTCTCTTCACTTTTTGCTGATGAATCTGATTTAACAGTTCGCCGTGAAGTGTTTGTTCTGGTTTGAGTAAGTTTCTTAACATTTATTCTTTCAGAGCGTCTTATTTCTGATTTTCGAGATCTTTTAACATCGACTTCAACAATTTCAAATTGATCATCAGGGATTACCTTATCTTCTCCACCTTCAGGAATAGATAGAAGTTTACTCTTAACTACGACACAATTTGTTAAGGGGTAAATTGTTTTAGCCACTCTCTGAATTTGATTTTTAAATTCTCCATAAATTACACCCGCTATAAATTTCTCATGGTCAAGTGATTTAGCAAATTCCCTTAAAATCTCTCTCATAATTTTACGAATTAAAACAATTTGGGAATTTCTTGCTCTTTTTAAAGTTGTACAAATTGTAGTTAATCGAAAAATGTATCCATCCTTAGTAGTTAAATTTAAAATTGTTTGTACTTTTGAACTACCTCTACCGATTAATGAACGTATGAAATCATTTGTGTACTGATGTCCGATAAAAATAGCATTGCATTTTTTCGCTTCATTATTAACCTCATTAACTTGAAATTTTAACTTCAAACTAATATCAGAATATTTTCCAGTGAAATCAAAAAGAAGATTTTCAATAGTTCTTCCCATTACATTATCCTCGAAACCTAGAATTTCACCAATAGGTTTAAAATTGAATATCTTTGGTGTAATTATTTGGTACCAGGATTTATCTTTAAAGGAAACTTTTTTAAGGCTTGGTTTTTTTTTTTTTGCTCTCGAACTCACTTTTAGTCCTCCCTTATCTGGCAACTAGTGTTCTAATTTTCTCTGGATCATATTTAAAATCAGCAGCTAATACTTTTTTCTTTTTATAGTATTTAATTAGTCGATATATTTTAGATTCAGTTCTATTTAGACCTTTTTTAGTTTCTCAATCTTTATGATTGCTCTCGAGGTGTTTTCTAATATTTAAAGCTTTTCTTACTAAATTGGATAAGTCCTCCGGAAGTGGTTCTTTGATATCATTTGATTCAAGAATTTGACTAACTTTTTTGCCTGCCACAATTTTAACCAAGGGCACTCCACGAGAATCTCTCATAATAGTACCTATCATTGATTTTGAATGTCCTCTTCTAGCTAACTTAACAACTTCATTCTCAACTTCACCGGGACTTAATTCCACCCAAACGGGACGCTCTAGCCTGGCGGGTCTAGTGGAACTACTTTTTCCTTTCTTTCTGCTATGCATCCGAGCCATTTTTCGCTCATCTAATCTATTGCTTTAGAGATTTTTAAAATATTATTATACCAAAAATAAAGAAATATACAAAATAAAGTTTTGGATAAAGCTCTGGAAAGGTACTAAATTTATTTTTAAAATCAAAAAATTATTCAGTACTTAAAACGGAATTCAAAATATCTTCATTGAGCTTTTTATTTAAATTTAAAAAATAACTAAAAATATAGCATAATTATAGTATTTATGACCAATAATGAAAACACTGTTTACTTTATTACTGGAAATAAATATAAATTCCGAGAAGTTTCTGAAATTTTCAAGAAAAAGAAGATCAAGTATGACTTAGAACAAAGAGATATTAAAACGACTGAAATACAAGCTCAAACGTTAAAAGATGTAGCTTTATTTAAATTAAATAGCGTAAAATACAAAATAAAAGGTTCCTTTTTCATAGAAGATGCTGGCTTTTTTGTAGATATTCCCCTTGAAGGATTCCCCGGGGTATATTCTTCATATGTATTAAAAACTATAGGCAATGAGGGAATACTTAAATTGATTAATGATTTTGATAGGTCAGTAGCTCATTTCTCAGCAATCATTGCATTTTATTTTAAACTAATTGATAAAATTTTATTTTTTGAAGGAACGGTTGAAGGAAAAATTTCAAAAACAATCAGAGGTAAAGGAGGATTCGGATTTGACCCTATATTTATCCCGAATATCATCCCAGATAAAACCTTTGCTGAGCTATCTACTGAGGAAAAGAATAAAATTTCTCATAGAGGTCAAGCATTAGGAAAATTATTAGAATTCTTAGAAAAGAATTGAAAAAGGGATTAGATATTTAAATTTCTGAACGAAACTTAAAGTTTAAAACGTCTGTCGAAAGATGTCCATTATCGTTTGTCTTGATAACTTAATTAAAATTATGTAGGTTCCTAAAAATCCAACTGAAATAGAAATAATAAAGACTCTGAGTAATACATCAATGGGAACGGTAAATATTATTGGCATTTCAGTCATTAATCCCATGTTTGTTTCTAATAAATATGCTGTATAAGTACCTATTATTGTTCCCATAATACCAGAACTAAGTAATATGATTAAACTTTCAACTAAGAACATGTTCCGTACATTTTGTGTTTTCATTCCCATAGAACGTAATATTCCAATCTCAAATTTTCTTTCTAACATAATAGCATACATATTGCTCACTAATCCAAAGATACTTATCATAATCGTAAATGATAGAATAAGTTCCATCAAAAAGCTTTGTCTTTCTGTCATATCCTCCATAAAATTAATTTTTGAAATTGCGTCATCAATTACTATATCTTTATCTTGATACATTAACCTGATATCTTCTTTTGTTTCTTCAATATTTTCTTCAGTTTTTTCAATTAAATTTATAAAAACCTTGTCTACAATCATATTACTTTCTCCAGCATTATCAATTTTCATCAACCGCATGTAATTATCTAATGAAACCATTACACCACCTCCCTCTGCAGAGATTTCATTGCTTCTAAAGTTGAAAAAACCTGGAATTCCACCAGAGATTCCCACTACTGTTAAATTATAAGGTATTCCACTATCATCTGGATCAGCAGGATCATAAAAAGTTATACGAATTTTTTTCCCAACTTCTCTAATTCCAACTACACTTGCAATTGATTTGGCAATAATACATGTATTATTATCAGTAAATAACTTGTTAAAAGAATAACCTGTGCTACTTCCATCACTCTTCCAAATTAACAAGTCTTTATCTATTAAGTCAACAAAATCTTCATTAATGCCTATAAAACCAGCGTTAACAACATCAAAATCCATCATGTCCCCTGCCGTTGTTCTAATTTTCATTTCCTCTTGAGCAGCATAAAATTCAAAAAGGTCCATCAGGACTTCTTCTGAACCCCTCCCACTAAAACCAACTTGACCTTCACTAACTTCAAATACAGCAGCTAATGTAGCCTGCAAATCAAATGTATTATGAAGTGATAAAGCAACCTTTTCAATACCAGGTAAAATCTTAAGTTCATCAACCATTTCCAATGTTAAAGCACTTTCTTCATCATATAATTCCTGATTCAACAACACTAAATCTGAACCATACTCAAATTTTAAGTATAGTGCCATATTTTCAGATTCCATCTCAGCTACACTAGTGATAAAGAAAATAAATGAAAAGCTAATAGCAAACATAACAACCGTACTTGTATTACGCCTTCTATATCTTTTTAGAGAGATACCTATAATATTTTTATATTTTTTGATAAATGGAGAGATAATTCCTAAAAAGACTTTTTGGACTAGTGGAACTATTCCTATAGAGGCGAACACTAACCCTATTAAAATTGCTGCTAATAAACCAACAAATAACGAAGAAGTTAGCATAAAATCACCCGTAACAAAAATATTAGGGATTAAAATGAAAATTATCATTCCAATCGTTGCTATAGCTATTCCTACAAGAAAACTTTTAACATTCATGCTACCTTCTTTTCTGATTTGCCATCCCTCCTCTTCAGTTCTATAAGGGGTAATAGATTTTATCAATTCTATCTTTGCTGTTTTAATAGCAGGTAATAATGCCACTATTAAAGAAACTACGGTTCCAATTGTAAATGTCATATAAATTGTTTGTGGTTTAATTACCCAATCTACATCAGAAAGTGTAAATTCAAAATTGTAAAGTTTAAATAAACTTCGAGCTATCGGTCTAATGAAAGAAACACCTAGAATCATTCCTATAATTGAGCCTATAACACCTAACATTAATCCTTCAAAAAGAACCATTTTTAATGTATATAATTTTTTACCACCCACGACACGAACAATCCCAAACTCTCTAACTCTTTCTTCAATTGAAGTAGTTAGAATACTATTTATTAAGATAGCGGTAATAAGCATTGAAAGGATGGTAATAAACCAAAAAATTATAGTGACACTCATCAACAAAAATTCCCCTCCCTTAAGCTCTTCTAACTTCGGGAGAGTTATAGTATATTCATTAATATCCAACCTGTCTTGAATTCTAGCGCTTATTTTACGCAATCTTCGAGTTGTTCGATCTATATTACTGGCATCATAAATTCTTTTTGGGTTCTCGATTGTCCCAACAATGAAATTAATTTGACCATCTTTATTTAGAAAAGATTGTGCTTGTTTTAAATTAACCAGGATTAATGCATTTTCAAATTGCATGAATTTTAAGTCTTGAACACATATCTCAACAACGATTAAATTTAAGTGTTCGTTTTGATATTCAAGACAAATATCATCTCCACGCGTGATGTTCAAAATCTCAGCGACATTCCATAAAATTACACATTCACCCGATTTAGGTTCTTCATCGTAAACTTCACCAGTTTCCTCACCATTGGAATCGGTAATTAATAAATCTCCTAAATTTCCATTTGTAGCTTCTTTTTCAAAGTCGATTCCATATAGCTGAAGATAGCCACTTGCATTAATATGATCAGAAGAAGTTTCAACTAACATCATTATACGGGGAAATAATTCTTCCACACCTTCAATATCATTGAGATCATTCTCAATCAAATTTTCGTCATAAAAGGTGTTAAATGTTAAATCTGTCTGAATAGTTTTTGTAATCATAATATCTGTTTTACCTGTAGTAGAGGTAACATATAACAAATAATTATAATTAACTGTGTCATTCAACATTCCTATAACAGTTAATAAAAATAATGAAATTGCAATTCCAGATACCCCAAATATTGCTTTTGCTTTATCGCGTTTCAAGTCAAGCCATGAATGCTTGAAGAATTGTAGATTTATGCGTTTTTGTAATCTATATAAGAACACCTTTATTTCCATGCAATATTCACGTTTTCTATCTTTGGTATTATTATTTTATTCACTATCTAAAATACTGAATTTTTTTCTTTTTCTTTCAAATTTTCTTAAAAGTTTACCTTTTTGAGCTAGAAGTTCTTGAATATCTTCTCTTTCTCTTCTAATCAATCTAACACCTTCGCAAGTTTTTCTCTTACAATAATAATTGTCTCTTGGTTCTCCTTTTAGATACCATTTTCCACAATTTTGACAATTATAGGCTGCATAAATTTGGTCATGCTCACAATTCGGGCAGAAAATGTCAAATTTTTCAGCAAAATACCAAGAACGGCAATATTTGCAATATACAGTTAACGGTCTTTTTATTTCTTCGTCTTGTTCAACGAGTTCTATTCTTTTAACTATCTGAACTTTATCAATATCACTCAACCTAATTTTTTCTGCCCGAGTTTCTCTTACCTTTCCAATCCATACTTTTCCTTTTTTTTCAGTAAATAGATATATTACGAATCCAACAACAATAACACAAGCAATTAAAATAATATATGGACTCCAAGTATTCCACCACTTAAAATTATTTACTTTGACAGTTATAATGCTTTCTGCGAAATTTCCTGCTTTATCATAAGCTACAACCTTAATTTCAAATTTTCCATCATTAAAATTATTTGTATTCCATGTAAACTCTAAGATATTAGTAGTGCTATTAAATGTTAATTTTGTTCTATCAATGCTTCTATCATTAAGAAACACATAGATTCTCGATTCATCTAATTCAACATTATCAGATATATTTACTTTAATTAAGATTATTGATTTAACTGTTGTTTCATTTATTGGGTTGAGGATAAATACTTCTGGGGCTATAAAATCCGTCGTTTTATCATAACCAATATAAATATCACTTAACAACCAACCATATCCTATTCCCATTACAATGTTATTTGAGTTCAATGTAAACATAATCATTATATCTTCTCCTGAATATTGAGAGATGTCAATCCTTTCTGTTCCAAAAAGAGATTCGCTTTCATAGGTATATTCTTTAAGTATTGACCATGATTCCCCATTATCTTTAGATATTGACACAAAACATTTATCCAATTGATCTTCCGGCTGAAAAAATTCGTTTTGTAAAGAAATTTCATAGTTATATTCAAGATAAACTTTATACTCACTTTTTAAACTTAAAGGCTTAGTAATTAAGTTTGCATCCCAGTTTGTTCCATAACCTTGATTAATACCTCCATAACTTTGACCTATTCCACCATATATTAGGTGTTTTCCTAAACGAACAAAAGGATGCCATGTATTATCTCCTCCTAACCAAGCATTAAACTCTTTTGGTGAAGGAAATCCGGATATATAATAATCAGATAAATTATTATTTGTAAATTCATATCCAATAAATTTTTGATTTTGATATACATTAAATTGTAAAGGAGTTGGTTCAATAAATTGAAAAAGCGAATTATCTTCATTATACCACACAGTAGTGTTTAAAAACCTGCCATCTGAAACATGAAAACGAAAAGATTGGTTTGATATATCTTCAAGGATTAAGGATCTTCTGAATAAAATCCCAAAATCTCCAGATATATACGAACTAGCGTTCCAATCTCCATAAATATTATACATAGTGTAATTATTATTATCCATCTCCAAATAGATAAACTCAGGATAATTATCATCTAAATCATAATATTCACATGAAAACGTAAACTGGTGGAATTTTGATTCATGAGTTATTGGTACATTTTCATTTAAATTAAATTTAATTAAGGGTGAGTGAATATTACTATAGTTTTTAATGGAAAAATAATCTAACATAAATCCTTTGTAATTTATTGAATCAAATGTATCATCTAAATAGGTTTTAAACCTAAATTGGATAAAATTTCCAATATACCTTGTAAGGTTAACTTCTTCTATGAACCAATCACTTTCTTCATTGTTATAGGTTCTTATCGTTGTCCATCCAGTCCAATTTAAATTTATTTGTAAATAAATGAAATCTCCAGAATTGATACTAACCCTCACACCAAATTTAGCATATGGTTGTGTGCTATTTTGATTAAGTTGTGTTAAATTTAATAGAGGACTAATTAAAGAGCCATTTGGATAAGGATCTTCTGTTATTCTAAATGGTTGATAAGTATAGTTTTGTGGAAAACTATGGTAAGTTCCAAAATACAAAGAGTTCCATGAATCTTGGTAAACTCTTGATCGATTATCTTTATTATTAGATTGTTGTAATACATCCCATCCAGTTCCAATATATGTCCAATTACCAATTCCATCATTAAAATCATGTTCAGAAGGAAATTGAATACTATCAGTTGGAAATTCGATTGTAACATTTAAGTAGCCCATTTTTGGATATCTTGTAGTAAATTTCCCGTCGCTAGCAATAAAATTGTATTGAAAAACTCCTGGATTTGAAAATGTAATATAATCACTCACATATAATGCACCATTACTATAATTACTGTCTAGTGGATTAAACTGTGATAAGGAGTAATTTTTAGAAATTCCCATAATTGATACGTATACCTCTTGAGGTGGAACATTTGAAGTATCATTATCATAATATTCAATATAAAATCTATAACTATCAATACTGTAATTTTTATTCGGATTATTACCAGTAAACTCTTGAAAACTCATTATTGTGGTATTTTTAGAGCCCCCAAAATAATTTATTTCTGGAACTTTTAATACTGGTTCGAATAGATTTTCAACAACAGAAACATTTAATGTAAATTGTGAATTTCCTTCAATTGCTTTAACAGTGAGGATACAATTAGTTTGATTTTCTTTAGGTGTAAAGTAAAAATAATCAAAATCACCGAACCACTTCCTTGAAGACTCTAATAAAATAGGCTCTCCATATTGATCTGATGTATTCGCAAATAAAAATATATCAAAATCAGCATCTGTGTCTGTTACAGATAAATTAAATAAATATTGCCGGTCTTTTATTAATTCTATTTGGCGAGCAAACACATGAGGACCTGTTGGATTCTCTTGAGAGCTTATCAAATTTTCATTCACAGTTGTATTAACTTTAAAAGATTTAGTTAGAGCTTCAATTGCAGCCTGAATGTTAATTCTCCCATATCCTTCATGAATATCTTTCAACCCATTAGTTAGGGGAGCAAAAGAGATTGTTGGTGAATAATTACTTTCATCTTCTATTGTAGATGGATCATCTTCCCTTTGCATATTAGTCTCTGAAGCAGTCATTAATAATATTGCTTTAATAAATCTAACCAATTCAGATCGATTCAATTGGTTCCACTGATTCCAATTATTCCATTTGGCCTCAATTAATAGATTTATAGCAGCTGAAACTATAGCTGTAGCAATTGATGTTCCATAACTTGTTGTTATATCATCTGATTCTCCTGCAGCTGAATTAATTGTTCGATGTCTAGCTAATTTACTACCACCAGGAGCAACAATGTCTGGTTTAAGGCTTTTCCCAATAGTTTTTCCCATGCTACTATAAGAGCTAACTTGATCTTCATCATTAATTGCTCCAACGACTATTGCGTTTTTGTTTGTTGCTAAATTATTCAATGCCTCCGAGGTTTCAATACCTGAATTTCCCGCAGCAATTACCACTAAGACACCATTTTTAATAACCTCATCTATAGCTTTATTAATTGCTCCAACATCCTCCCCAATTGTACCTATACTCAAACAAACGCTAATTATATGATATTTACTTCTATTATTAATAATGTGCGCTAAGGCAGAGATTAAATCTGAGGAATATCCAATTCCTGACTGATTGAGTATTTTATAAGAAACTATCTTTGTACCGTTTGCTATACCAGTGAAATATTTGTAATCTTCGATATAATATTCAGAGTAATATCTTACTGAAGTATTTAATGAGAAAACTGGTTTACTCTGAAGTTTTTTATGGTATTTGATATATAAATCATAAATGCCCAGTTGATTTTGAGGAAGCGTATAATTTATAATATAATTAAAATCTGTGTTTATATTATGAGAATACCCTACTAATGTATTATCGTAATATAATTCAATCCAAAATTCATCTATTCCACTTACATCCCAATCCCATGACGAATTAACGAGAATTATTGAAGATGGTGCCGAAACATTAAATGAGAATATTTTCAAACTGTAATTTTTTGCGGGAGAAAATTCATCAAATAATTCCATATGTGAATAATTTCCATTAATTTTTACAGTTATAGGACTAGATGAGTTGTAAAAATAACTTCCGGTCCCAGATATAATTGAGGAAATATATGTTCCATGACCATTATCATCAGAAATAGGATTATTATTAATTAAATTATCCCAACCAACAATATCTCCACTTAGATCTGAGGGATTATAACCATTTGGAAAAAATTCATGCGTTGGATTAATCCCCGTGTCTAGTACTGCCACTGAACAATTTGTTTCCCCTTTATATCCATTTATAAACCAGCTTGAATTTATTGCACCTGTTTGAATTGAAGCATAATTCATTTGAGTTTCTAAAATCTCATCATTTTCTATTTGGGCATCAGGAAATTCATTTTGAAATAAAGTCATATTTTGTTCTGTAGATATAATTCCAGAAAAGCCAGAAAATGAAGTAAACAAATTATTCCATTCATTCTTAACTATTCCACCATAATCTTCAAATTTTGAAATAGCAGAGTTATTGTATGGAGATTTATTAAAATATACTATAATATTTTCTTGAAAATTATTCGAAGATGAAATATTATCATTAATATAATCAAATTCTAAATTACTAGATGAGTAGGGAGATAATTTTAAATAAAATAAATTAACAAAGAAAAATGTGACTAATAGATTAAATAACACAAACATAGCTTTCTTTCGTTTATTAATCATTATTATCTACTCTATTCTTCACTTTTTTCTTTGGTAAGCTTTGATATGATTCTTAATCGGTCTCTTAATGTGCTTTCTATATTTAAAATTGACTCTCTTGAACTCATTTCAAAGAGATACTTTTCAGTTCTTTTTAATTTACTTTTTTTCTTTTTAAATCTGGAGAATTGTAAAAAATATATCATTAAGATAAAAATTCCAACAATTCCAGGAATTAAAACATATAAAAATTGATCAAACTGAGGTGTGATAATTTTTATTGAAACCACATTTGAAATTTCGACCAATTTTTGTAAATAGTAAAAATTAATATATGCAGGATTTAAGGTTACAAGACCTTGTTTTTTTGCTTTTATCGTGTAATTTAAGGATACTACTTCTCCAGGTTCTAAACTTGTGATAGAATTTACTAATTTTCCTCTTATTAATGAAAATTCAGACTGAGAAAAACTAATTACGTCATTAACTATAATGTCTCCTACAGTAATAGTACCCGTATTTTCAACTTCAATAATTACAGTAATATCATCACCTATTTTAATTTGTTCCTTATTTACATATTTAGATATTGTAAAGTTGATTGTACCTAGTATACTTGATGAAGAGCTTAAGATTTGAATTGTTTTGTCTTCTGAGCTTTCAAGGTAATTGATTGGGGGATAATAATAACCCTTCCACCCAACTTTATTTATTGTTATATTAAATGAAACTGTTTCATTATATTCAATATTTTCAAAAAATAAATCATAAGAATCAACTCTATTAAGATCTCCGATTTGATCTATAATTGATATGTTTATATCAGATGTTTTAATCCCATAAGGATTAACATTTCTAAGAATAAATGTTAAATTGAATATCGGTTGATTAAGATGAATATCGCTTATATTTGAACTGATTTCTATTAATCTAACAAAAGGAAATTTATTTTCATAATCTAGTGGTGCTGATAGATATACTTCATTTGTTAATGAAACGATTTTGGAAGAATTCCCTCCTTGAACATTTTTAGGATTATTGTAAATAATTAAAACTTCACTTATGACTCTAGTATTAGGCACATAGAAAGAGAAATTTATTGTTTTTTCTTCAAATGGAGCTAATTTTGAAATAAAATATGTTAAATTACTATTTTCAAGAGTAAACTCGCTGGTATTTTTTATTATACCTGGAATATTTAAAGAAATACTAATATTTTCAGCTATATCTGAACCAATATTTTTGAGACTTAGTATATATGTATTGAGATCTCCTTCTCTTACACTATAATTATTAACATATGATGTTGCGATGATTGAAGCCATATCAAATGTACTTAGAGGAATGGAATTTGACCTTCTTTCAAATTGAACATTACCTGTGGTTGATCCAAAAACGACCCGAGATCCTGTATCCTCATTAATACTAATATCCCTAGTCGAAAATTCCACATCAAGATCATTTATAGATATATTGAAATTTTCTGAATTAATTCCTCTAATTTTAAAGAGCATAGTATGATTTACTTTTTCTAAAGGATAGAATAACCAATCCATACTATTATTGTTATTAATAAATGAGAATGTCCAACTGTTGTTTTCAATAGAATCTAAATATGGATTCATATCTTGAAATATTTCTTCATCGAAATTGTAAATTTCAAAAGCTAAATCGTCTAAATCGTCTGAAGTACTAAAATTCATTATGATAGACACCCTCTCGAGAGAATTATTACTAAAATCGATATACGTGTCATTTCTAAAAATAAAATCAATTTCAATTCTTTGTTTTAAAAACTTATCTTCTGATTCAATAACCCAACTTTCACTATCATTACTTAATGCCATTTCTGGGAGAGTCCCATCAACAGATGATCCAGAGATTAATTCAGGTGTTTGAGGATCAGTATCTGTAGTAAAATTATTAGTATAAAAAGGAGTAAAAGAATCTATATTAGTAATTGAAATGTTGTGAATGTTATAGGAAAGGATTTCCCCCGGATCTAATTTCCAGTTATCATTATTCCAGACGCTCTGCTCGTTAGTAAATAGATCCTTAAGTTCATCA
>Ga0114930_10000655_pt1 | contig 35810 bp, 33 predicted proteins | sample AnhtaG_FD_87300 | JGI IMG/M metagenome (GOLD analysis project Ga0114930, IMG submission 87300) | Deep subsurface microbial communities from Anholt, Denmark to uncover new lineages of life (NeLLi) - Anholt_01485 metaG | ecosystem: Environmental > Aquatic > Marine > Oceanic > Sediment | place... | reverse complement strand
CACCCCCACCGTATAAAACCAGGCTCGGTAAAGATAGGGTATTAATAAGTTCTGTAGCGCACTTACGAGGACTCCCCGTTGTAGACTTGTCAGGAGCGGTGAGGTCTTTCTTATCGAGTGTCGATTTACGCGCCATAAGCGAAGTGTATACTGTCGACGCCTCCCCTTAGCTCCAGTCCAGCGCTCCTTTACGCCACTCATAGATAAAACCTATAGTCAAAATAATTAAAAAAACCATCATTGACCAAAAACCAAATAAACCAATTTTATTTAGTACAACTGCCCAAGGAAATAAAAACGTCACCTCAAGATCAAAAATAATGAAAAGAATAGCTACTAAATAAAATTGAATATCAAATCGACCACGGGCGTCATCGAATGGGTCAAATCCGCACTCATAGGCCGAGATTTTTTCAGGATCAACTCGACGAGTCGCAGTCAAAAATGGTAAAATAAGTAATGCAAGGGATAATAAAGAAGCAATTACAAAATAAACTAAAACACCAATATACTCAACCATAAATTATTATATTTTATTATGTTTTTTGCAATAAAAAGAATTACAAAAAGTTATTTAATTGAAAAACGAGAACGACGGGACTCGAACCCGCGGCTTTTGACGTGACAGGCCAATACTCTAACCAACTGAGCTACGTCCTCGTTATTATCACTATAAAAGAGTGTTTAAACCCCCTCTTATGCAATATTCATAACACTTTTAAGCTTAACATTAAGCTTGAAAAGCCTTCTGTTGGGCAGGCTCCACAGCTCCTTCTTTTAACTTATAATGGATAAGATAATCTTCAATCTTACCTAAAAATGGGATTACCACTAAGAAATAGAAGAAGAAATAAACTGAAGCAAGTTGCCCAATAAGAATATAAGGGTCTTCTACAGGTTCTTGCCCGATCCATACAAGAATCATACAGTCAGCAACGAGTAGCCAGAAAAACTTTTTGTGTAAAGGTCTAAAACTAGAACTACGTACCTGCGACGTATTAATAAATGGCAGAGCTAATAATGAAATGAAGACTAAAGCAATAGCTGCTACCCCCCCAAGTTTATTAGGGATGCTACGTAAAATAGCGTAAACCCATAAAAAGTACCATTCAGGAACAATATGTGCAGGAGTTGACATAGGGTTTGCTGGGATGTAATTATCAGGGTGCCCTAAAACGTTTGGATAGAAATATACAAAAATTGAAAAAATAACAGCAAAGGCTGTCCAACCAACTAAATCTTTTACATAGAAATATGGGTAAAAATTCACCTTATCAACAGACGAATTTGTACCTAATGGGTTATTTGACCCGTATTGGTGTAACGCAGCAATATGTACAAGAGACGCTCCAGCAATAATGAACGGTAAAAGGTAATGTAAGCTATAAAAACGATTTAAAGTTGCATTATCAACAGAGAACCCTCCCCATAACCACGTTACTATAGTATCTCCAACAACTGGAATTGCACTCGCTAAGCTTGTGATAACAGTTGCTCCCCAGAAACTCATTTGACCCCAAGGAAGAACATACCCAATAAAGGCAGTAATAATCATTAATAAAAGGATGATAACACCGATACACCATAAAAATTCACGAGGACTCGCGTAACTTCCGTAGTAAAGCCCACGGAACATATGGATATATACAACCATGAAAAACATAGATGCACCATTAGAATGGGCGTATCTTAGAAGCCAACCCCCTTCAACATCTCGCATAATATGCTCTACACTCATAAAAGCAAGATCAACGTGAGGTGTATAGTGCATTGCTAAGAAAATACCTGTAGCAATCTGAACCATTAAACAAATACCAGCTAAACTCCCAAATCCCCAATAGTAATTTAAATTACTTGGAGACGGGTAATCAATCAAATGCTCATTAACAGTGGATAAAAGCGGTTGTTTTAAAATAGAAACGCGTTTCATAAGAAAACAAATTTTTTATATAATTTTAGTGTAAGTGAATTGCATCATTTAGGTAGATACATACTAAAATAGTGAAAACGTAAGCTTGCAGACAAGCAACTCCAATTTCTAAACCAGTTAAAGCGAAAACGATCACAACTGGAATAACTGAAGCAACTGCTAAAATACCTCCTACTGAAAGCATTGTCCACGCAAAGCTACTAATAATTTTTACAAGAGTATGACCCGCCATCATGTTGGCAAAAAGTCGAACACCAAGACTTACTGCACGGAAACAGTAAGAAACAAGTTCTAGCACGACTAATAGCGGTGCTAAAATCAAGGGAGCTCCTTTTGGTAAAAGAAAACTAAAGAAATGAAGACCGTGGTGCTGGAATCCAACGATAGTTATTCCAATAAAAAGAGCAAATGATAGCCCAAATGTCACAACAATATGACTTGTGGCTGTGAAACTATAAGGAATCATTCCTATTAAGTTTGCACTTAATAAAAATAAGAATGTCGTAAAGATTAATGGAAAATATTTTCGACCTTGAGGACCGATCTGTTCTTCCACTAAACTTTGAACGAATTGAAAAATCATCTCTACAATTGATTGCCAACGTGATGGGATTAAATATCCTCCATTAACTGTCACTAAATAGCATAAAAGACTTACTAGTCCCGTAGCTAAAAACAAATATAGTGAAGAGTTTGTAAATGAAAAATACACATTCCCAATGTGCAATGGAACCATATTAATAATAGAAAATTGTTCTAAAGGTGTCGAAATCATAAATGTCAATATATTTTAGACTATACTAATCTACTAATTTTTTTAAAAATAGATTATATATTTTGAGCAAGTAAAAATTTTTACTTTTTAAGTTATACAAGAGTCCCCCTGTCTTAAGAGTTCTTTTGTCATTAATGACAAAAGAACTCTTGGTTTATTATTTTTACAGTATAAAAAGTAAAAATAATAAAAGACACTTTAAGCACCTCCCCAGTAGTAAATTGCTACAAAAAGGAAAAGCCAAACAACATCAACCATATGCCAATACCAAGCTGCAGCTTCGAATCCAAAATGGTGTTGTTTCGTAAAATGAAAACGAATCAAACGTCCTAAACATACAGCTAGGAAAATCGTCCCAATAATAACATGAAATCCGTGAAATCCAGTAGCCAAATAAAATGTTGATCCATAGATACCGTCCGAGATGTCAAATGGAGCCTCAAAATATTCATAAGCTTGGAATCCAGTAAATATCAGAGCTAGAGCTACAGTTACAAAAAGTGCGATCATGGCTTGCTTACGATATCCAGCTAAAATGGCGTGGTGTGCCCAAGTTACAGATGCCCCTGAAGACAGAAGGATAACTGTGTTAAGAAAAGGAATTTCCCAAGGATTTAGAACTTGAATTCCTTGAGGTGGCCAAACGGCCCCAATTTCTACAGTTGGTGACAGACTTGAATGGAAAAAAGCCCAAAAGAACGCTGCAAAAAACATAATTTCAGATACGATAAATAAAATCATACCATAACGAAGCCCTTGTTGCACGGCAGATGTGTGAAGACCTTCGAAAGTTCCCTCACGAATTACATCACGCCACCATACAGCCATACTGTAAAGAATCATGAAAATTCCAAATGGAAGAACAAAAGTCCCTCCGTCATAACCATGCATATACATAACTCCTCCAAAAGTTGAAACTAATGCAGCAATTGATGCAAAAAATGGCCACGGACTCGGGTCAACTAAGTGATACGGGTGTTTTTTTAAACTCATAAATCATTTTCTTTCATGACGAAATTTTTTTGTTTTTAGCAGAAAAATTTCGGATACCTGGAATATAACATCAGATATAAATTAAAAGTGGGAGATGGGCACCTCCCACTTCATACGAAGAGTAGGTCTTTACCGTCAACCCATTTTAAAAGGAAGCTTTAAAGAATTAAGCCTCTTCGATCTTATTTGCAACCCATGCAATATAGTCTGAAAGAGGAACTGCTTCAACAACAATTGGCATAAATCCATGATTAGTTCCACAAAGTTCGCTACATTGTCCATAGAATACTCCTTCACGTTTAATAAACGCAGGAACTTGGTTTAAACGACCTGGTACAGCATCACACTTGATTCCTAAAGAAGGAACTGCCCAACTATGTAAAACATCAGCAGATGTAATGATAAAACGTAAATGAGTGTTTACTGGAACAACTATGCGGTTATCAACCTCTAAAAGTCGTAATTGACCTGGAGATAAATCATCCTCAGGAACCATATAACTATCAAATGCAACAGCTGGTTGGTCTGTCTGATTGTAGTCACTGTACTCGTAACTCCAATACCATTGATGTCCAATTGCTTTTACAGTCACAGCTGGATCAACAATCTCATCCATACTATACAGTAATGCGAATGACGGAATGGCAATACACACTAGAATTAAACTAGGAAGAATTGTCCAAACAATCTCAATAACTGTACCATGGATAATTTTCTCCGGAACTGGATTACGTTTTGCATGGAAATGATAAAGTGTTCGCGTTAACATCCAGAAAACAAAAACAACAACCACGACTAAAAAGAAAAAAATATCATGATGTAAATCAATAATTCCTTGCATTACAGGAGTTGCCGGATCTTGAAATCCAATTTGCCACGCTTCTGGTGCGTCTAACCAACTTACAGCCGGAAGACTAGATAATAAAAATCCAAGAAGAAAACGCATAAGGGTTTATTTATTTTTGAATATTCTTACAAGAATATCCTATCCAGAAAAGAATGGTCTCAATTTTCAAAGAGACTCATTTATAGTTTTTTATACTGACAATTTTTCAAATAATTGAAAATTGTAATAAGTTTTGAAATTAAAGTTCTATATTTAACAAAACTATGTAAAGTTAATCACCACCAACGGTAGCGGAGAAAAGCTCTATTTGTCGAAGCAGCTTTATGAAGTGAGTCACGTTTTTGTCTCGGTGTTCCACGTTTTAAATAAGCGTCTACTAGCTCATCCGCTAAATTGTCAACAAACGGACGTGATGCGGTTTTCTTTCTTCCACGTGCTGAATCCAGAATCCATCGAATAGCTATACCTTGGCCTCTTTTTGGGGACACTAATGAGGGGATATCGCGAGAAACCCCAGCAATTTTTTTTGAACGAACTTCTACGCTCGGGCGAACATTCTCAACGGCTTCGACAATAAAATGCATTGAGGATACGCAAATATACTCTTTACTTTGTACAGATAATTTTTTCAATGCTTTATCGAGAGCGGACGAAGCTAGAGAAAAAGCTTTTTGCTTTTTCCCATCTTTCATCAAACAAGATACAAATTTCTGAAAAGCAACAATTTGTTGAGGATTATCGCTGGAAGGAATCCACGCGTAAGCTAATTGGTTAATAAATTTTTTATCCATTAAATTTTAATTCTTTTTTAAACGAGTCCCATACTTTGATCGAGCTTGACGACGCTTTAAAACACCTTGTGTATCTAAAACCCCTCGAACAATGTGGTACTTTACTCCGGATAAATCTTTTACTCGACCACCACGTACTAAAACAACAGCATGTTCTTGAAGATTGTGCCCTTCACCCGGAATATACGCGGTCACATCCATTCCATTACATAAACGAACTTTTGCAACTTTTCGTAATGCTGAATTTGGTTTTTTCGGCGTTCGTGTAAAAACCCGTAAACAAACGCCTCGTTTTTGCGGAGAACCTTTTAGCGCTGGTGTTTTAGTTGTATTTAAAATTGTTTTAGCTATACTGCGACTTGTTTTTGGCCGTAATAGTTGGTTTGGTGTTGGCATGAATTATATTATTTTTATTAAAAAAGATGTTTATTTATCAATAAATGTGTTGAAAGGTTTTTAATATTTCTCATTCGATGAAAGATGATCTCTTCAACACATTTATTACGTTTCTTTTATTAAGAGTTGACAAAAATAGAACTTTGAGTTAATACGTTTGTTATCGAACAACGAATAACTTCTAAAAAAGGCTCAGGTGCGACTCCCATCCAAAGAACACCTACGCAAAAAGGTAAAAGGATGAAGAATTCACGGCGATTCAAATCACTAAAAGAAGAGATGTAGTAGGGTTTTGGAAACCCATAAGCTACTCGGTTACATAACCATAGCGCATAAGCCCCCCCAAGAACCATCCCAGTAGCAGCAATTGTAGCAATTAATGTATTACTTTGAAACACTCCTGTAAGAACTAAAAATTCACCAACAAAACTTGCAGTTCCGGGTAAACTAATATTGGCCATAGTAAAAAATACTAAGAACAATGCAAATAAAGGCATAGTTTGCGCACATCCTCCATAATAGCGAACAAGGCGTGTTTTGTGACGGTCATATAGACAACCTACTAATAAAAAGAGAGCTGGCGAAACAAGACCATGGGCGATCATTAACATAACGGCACCTTCAATTCCTTGAGCATTTAAACTAAAAAGACCTAAAGTTACAAAACCCATATGGGCTACAGATGAATAAGCAATAATCTTCTTTAGGTCAACTTGGCGCAATGTTGTTAACGACCCGTAAATAATAGCGACTAAACTCAATGTCTGTACAAGAGGAGTAAAGTAAATTGATGCTTCTGGAAAAAGTGGAATCGAGAATCTTAAGAACCCGTAAGTTCCAAGTTTTAATAAGATTCCAGCTAAGATAACAGAACCTGCAGTTGGTGCCTCAACGTGTGCTTCAGGTAACCAGATATGCACAGGAACCATAGGCACTTTTACAGCGAAACTTGCAAAAAAAGCAAGCCACAAGATCATTTGACGTGACTCACTCCATGGAGTCGCGTATAAAATATGAAGATCAGTGGATCCAGCCTCACTATACATAAGTAAAATCGCTAATAACATGAAAAGAGACCCAACAAGAGTATAAAGGAAGAATTGATATGCTGCTCGAATTTTTCGTTCACGTGATCCCCAAATTCCGATAATACAGAACATTGGGATTAAAACACTTTCGAAAAAGATATAAAATATTAAAAGATCTAAAACCGAAAAAGCAGCGATTACAAGCGATTCTAGGACTAAAAAAGCAATACAATATTCTTTGATAGAAACTTGAATACTTGACCACCCAACAAGAATACAGATAGGGATTAAAAAACAAGTAAGAATAACGAAAAATAAAGAGATACCATCAAGACCAATTAAAAAATGAAGTGATGATGATTTTGAAATAAACGGAAAAAGATCTGTTGTAAATTGAAATTTAGCAGTTGAACTGTCGAAGAGAACCCAAAGAAAAAGGGAAAGAATAAACGTAATTGACGAAATTCCCAGTGAAGTTACTAAAATACTACGTCTATCCCAACTTGGTAAAAACAGAAGAATTCCGCAACCGATTAAAGGGAGAATAATTACCCAATAAAGTAATGACATAATCAAATTTGTATTATTAAAATAATTAAAAAGTTTTTTATAATTTTTTAATTGTTGAATTAAGGAAGCCAATCAAAGCTTACTAAAATTCCTGATACAAGCACAACCCAAGCTAAAGAAAGTGGTAAAAATACTTTCCACCCAAGACGCATTAATTGGTCATAACGGTAACGTGGGAAAGCTGCGCGGACCCAAATAAATAGGAATAAGAAAAAATTCAATTTTAAGCCAAGCCAGAAAAATCCTGGAATCCAGTGAAATAAAACGAAATCAAACGGCGGTAACCACCCCCCTAAAAAGAAAAGGGCACATAAAATACTCATTACTAAAATATTTGCGTATTCCCCTAAAAAAAAGAGTGTAAAACCCATCGCCGAGTATTCAACATTATACCCCGCAACCAATTCGGCTTCAGCCTCAGGCAGATCAAATGGAGCCCTATTAGTTTCTGCTAAACAAGAAATAAAGAATAAGATAAGAAGTGGGAATAGCGGCACACAGAACCAAATCGTTTGTTGCGCTAATACAACATCAGTTAAATTTAAAGATCCTACACATAAAAGTACGGTAATTAAAATCAACCCGATTGATACTTCATAAGAAACCATCTGGGCAGCTGATCGTAGAGCCCCTAAAAATCCATATTTCGAGTTACTTGACCACCCAGCTGTAATAATTCCGTAGACACCTAATGAGGAAATGGCAAATACGTATAATAGGCCTACGTGAATGTCGGCTAATACTGCGCCTTCACCAAATGGTATTACAGCCCATGCTACTTGACTTAATAAAAAAGTTAGAACTGGGGCTACTAAAAAAATTACAATGTTTGCATTACTCGGAAGAATAGGCTCTTTTACCATAAGTTTAACCCCATCGGCAAAAGGCTGAAGTATCCCGTACATACCGACAACGTTTGGGCCCTTACGTCTCTGCATTGATGCCATTACCTTACGCTCAGCTAAGGTTAAAAAAGCAACTGCAAGTAGAAGAGGCACTGTAATTCCAAGAATCTTTAAAACACATTCAATAAGAGTCGAAGACATATATGTTTTTATATTTTTGTGATTATTAATCAGTTTTATTAAGAGTAATAAAACTGATTAAAGAGTTTAAAATTTTATAAGTGAAAATATGTAACAGGGGCGGCTCCAAGCACGATCTAAGAAGTCTAAAAGTACGGAATCCGCCCCTGTTACATATTACAAAATATTTGTAAGACGCCTTATGCACGAGTTGCTAAGAAACGGTCAGTAAACCCTTCAAAGAATGACTGAAGTTTCTTGTTTAACTCATCAGAAATAGCTTGTTGCTCACGAATTGCAGTTAATAATGCAGGATCAATTTCTTGTTGAAGAGATTGTTCGTAAGCAGAAATATCTGATACATTTAGTTTATCTAAGTAACCTTTCGTAGCTGCATAAACAATAATAACTTGACGCTCAATTGGCATAGGTTGGTATTGCCCTTGTTTTAACATTTCAGTTAAACGCTCTCCACGGTTTAATAAATACTGAGTTGCGGCGTCTAGATCAGAACCAAATTGCGCGAATGCGGCAACCTCACGGTATTGTGCTAATTCCAGTTTTAATGTACCAGCAACCTGTTTCATAGCTTTCAGTTGAGCAGCTGATCCTACACGGCTTACAGATAATCCAACGTTAATCGCTGGGCGGATACCTTTATAGAATAATTCAGTTTCTAAGAATATTTGCCCGTCAGTAATAGAAATTACGTTTGTTGGAATGTAAGCAGATACATCTCCAGCTTGTGTTTCAATAACTGGAAGTGCAGTTAATGATCCAGCCCCTAACTCATCAGACATCTTCGCCGCACGCTCTAATAAACGAGAGTGTAGATAGAAAACGTCTCCTGGGAAGGCCTCACGACCTGGTGGACGACGAAGAAGTAGAGACATTTGACGGTATGCAACAGATTGCTTACTAAGATCATCATAAATAATTAATGCATGCTTCCCGTTATCACGGAAGTACTCTCCCATAGCACACCCTGAGTACGGTGCTAAGAATTGAAGTGGGGCAGGGTCTGATGCTGTAGCTGCTACGATAATAGAGTAATCTAATGCACCAGCATCTTCTAAAATCTTAACTAATTGCGCTACTGTTGATCGTTTTTGACCGATCGCAACGTATACACAGTATAGTTTTTTAGATTCATCATTACCTGTATTTACAAATTTCTGGTTTAAAATAGTGTCAATCGCGATAGCTGTTTTTCCAGTCTGACGATCTCCGATAATCAATTCTCGTTGTCCACGTCCTACCGGTACTAAACTATCTACGGCTTTTACCCCAGTTTGCATTGGCTCGTGTACTGATTTACGAGCAATAATACCAGGAGCTTTTACCTCTACACGTTGGCGAGTTACGTTCGTTAATGGTCCTTTTCCGTCAATAGGTTGACCTAAACCATCAACTACTCGTCCTAGCATTCCTAGACCTACTGGAACGTCTACAATTGTTCCAGTACGTTTTACAATGTCCCCCTCCTTAATAGCTACATCACTACCAAAAAGTACAACTCCAACGTTTTCACTCTCCAGGTTTAATGCCATTCCTTTTACTCCACTGGCGAATTCAACCATCTCTCCAGCTTGAATCTTGTTCAGTCCATTCACTCGAGCAATTCCGTCTCCAATTGAAAGGACACGACCGATTTCATCTACTGAAAGTTGAGAATAAGTTTTAGAAATTTTCTCTTCTAATAACTTTGACATTTCATTTAATTGTAAAGCCATATAGTGTTTATGTTTTTATTTGATCTTTTGTCACAAAAATACTTTCTTTCAAATTTTATACATCAAAAGCGAAGAAAAAAATTCACCGTGCAAAATAGAATTGAAAAGAATTTTCTAAATCCTATACTTTTTACCAACTTGCCTTACTTACTCCCGGTATTAAACCTTGGGCGGCAAGATCACGAAATCTAATTCGCGAGATACGCCATTGGCGTAAAACTCCACGACTTCGACCACTTAAGGTACATCGATTTCGAATGCGAGTAGGTGAGCTTGAGCGCGGTAATTTATTAAGCAATTCCACGGCACGAGCTCGAATATCAGGACTTAATGACAAATCTTGAATAATAAGTTTATATTGACGTCTTTTAAGTTCATAAGAAAAAACTAGTTTTCGACGTGATTCGTCTCTTTGAAGAGTGTTTACCATAACTTTTATTTTATCCTCTGTTTAACAAAATTTATATTTAGATAACTATAAAATTCCAAAACAGTTTTTTATTTATAACAGATCCACACCTTAACTCCTGTTTTTCCAAATGATGTTAATGCCGATCTTTTCGAAAATCCGATCTTTTCGGAGAAAGTATGTAGTGAAGTCTGTCCCCAATGAAAACGTAACGTTTGTGCTCGTTGAGCTTTCTTTGATCGGCTTCCTCCACGTCCCGCACACGTAACACGAAGACCCTTAACTGCTCCCCATTGTTTTTTATAATTTTCCTCAATTTCTTTTAATATCTGCATTTTAATTGTTCGAAATGATACGCGACGAATAAGGGCTTCAGTAATTTCCTGAGCTAAGAAATCTGCGTGCTGACTTTCCCAATTACTTGACCATAAACTTACTGATCCTGGGGATTGTTGATAAGAAGTTGCAACTTCAGCTAATGCATTTGAGATTCCAGAAGTTCTTTTATATTTTTGACCTCCTGGCAACTCCGTCGCATTCACTTGAAGTTTCGGAATGTAATGGGGTAAGAATTGAGCTACTTTTGAATCTTGAAGTCCAGCTAAACAAGCATTTCTTAATGCAACTGATAATGAAAATGGTTGATTACGTAATAAAGTTTCTTTAGGAAGTAACTTTTCCTGCTTCAAATTATCCGATAATAAACAATTAAACTGTTTTTTAAATGCTTGTTGATCTTTTACTACAAAACTCTTAGCCGAGTCTAGTAAAGGGTAAGTTCTTTTTTGACGGCTTGGTTTTAAACGGTATCGTGATAGTTTATAAGCTCGACTATCCGTCGGGTCTAAGAAAGATACTAAATAGCGATGACTATTAGAAGACGCCATCAGTGAAACTTGACCTTCGGGCATATCTTTTTGTTTTAAGATTCCTTGAAAATAATCATTCATTTTTAGTTTTTGAAGAAAAATATGTGTATAATAACGATCGCTATACCAGCAATCAGTGTAATTTTTGATGGCCGACGGAAATCGTAAAGATAATGGATTTACTTTTTGTCCCATATTGAATATAGAATGTTTTTAATAAAATGTGTAATTTGTGTATTCCTCCTCAAGATGGACTTGAACCAACGACCTGACGGTTAACAGCCGTCTGCTCTACCAACTAAGCTATTGAAGAAAAAAATTTAAAAATAGTAGACCTAATTAAGAATATAAACTAAATCTACTATTTTTAAAATAAAAAAAAGCCGCATTAGTACGAGTTAGCTTAAAATCTTACGATTTGTACACATCTCGCCTATTTCGTAGTGGTCTTCTACGCGTTCTGAAACTTGTTTTGAGACACGATTTCCCGCTTGAGAGGCTTTCAGCGGTTCTTCGGTTTGAACGTAGCTACCCAGCGTATTGCCGTTGGCACGACAACTGGTACACAAGAGGTTCACCATTCTCGGTCCTCTCGTACAAGAGAATGATTCTCGCAATTTTATCTAGGAAATTTTTCTTAAAAGAAAAACTCTAGTGTCACTCGAAAAAGATAGGATCCGTACTGTTTCTCAACGCACTAAACCCAACTCACGTACCGCTTTCATCGGCGAACAGCCGAACCCTTGGAATCTTCTTCAACTCCAGGATGCGATGAGTCGACATCGAGGTGCCAAACGACTCCGTCGATAGGAGCTCTTAGGAGTCATCAGCCTGTTATCCCTAGCGTACCTTTGATCCGTTAAGCGAGAGCCCTTCCACGCGGAACTCCCGGGTCACTATGGCCAACTTTCGTTTCTGTTTGACTTGTAGGTCTCACAGTCAGGCAGACTTATACCATTACGCTCTACAACTGATTTCCGACCAGTTTGAGTCTACCTTCGCACGCTTCCGTTACTCTTTAGGAAACCATCGCCCCAATGAAACTACCCATCGATCAATGTCTCTTTCTTTTTAGAAAGATAAGACCACCTTAGAAAACAGGGTGGTATTTCAAGGTTGATTATCCATCTCCCACCTATCCTACACAATTTTCTAAGGGTGTCAATAATAAACTATAGTAAAGGTGCTAGGGTCTTACCGTCTTTTTTCGAGTACTCCGCATCTGCACGGAGAATTCAATTTCACTGAGTCTACGTTGGAGACAGTGGGGCAGTCGTGACGCCATTCATGCGGGTCACCAATTATGTGACAAGGAATTTCGCTACCTTAGGACTATCAGAGTTATAGCCGCCGTTTACTGGACCTTCAGTTCGAAGCTTGAATAAATCCGCACCTTTCCCTTTAAGTTTCCAGCACTGGGCAGGCGTCAGACCCTATACTTCATCTTACGATTTTGCAGAGTCCTGTGTTTTTAGTAAACAGTCGCCACCCCCTTTTTTGTGCCACCTTCTCATTTATCTAAATAGACTATCAAAGGTCCTCCTTCTCCCGAAGTTACGGAGGTAATTTGCCGAGTTCCTTCAACGTAGTTCTCTCAATCGCCTTAGTGTATTTACACTCAGTGACCTGTGGCGGTTTAGGGTACGGTGCATTGTAGATACCTTATTTCCTGGTTGATTTGAATTCCCATTTAATAATCCAATCAATAAACGGAACTTCTAAATCAACGTCGCGTATCTGCATAGAAGATAGAATGTCTTTCTTCTTTTCCCATTAAGTACAGCTTTCGCTTTTCTCTTAGGGACCGATTAACTCTACATCGATAAACTTCTGTAGAAACCCTTCACTATTCGGCGATCATGTTTTTCACATGATTTTCGTTACTCATGTCAGCATTCTCACTTTTGATCTCTCCAATATTTCTCGCGAAATACCTTCAGTAAATACAAAACGTTCTGCTACCGAATATATCTATAGATATATTCCCACCGCTTCGGTAATAGACTTAAGCTCCGTTACATTTTCAGTGATAGTAAGCTCGACCAGTGAGCTCTTACGCTTTCTTGAAAGGATGGCTGCTTCCAAGCCCACCTCCTGGTTGTCATCGCTCGTGAAAGATAAATCTTTCACTATCATCTTTTCCCACTAAGTCTATGTTTGGGAACCTTAGCGTGTGATCTGGGCTTTTTCCCTCTCGACTTTGGACCTTTGCGCCCAAAGTCTGTCTGTCTTTTGGTCTGTTTTATAAATAAAACATTGTATTTGGTATTCGGAGTTTCCATGAGCTTGGTATCGCTTTGGGCAACCCTTACCCAGAGAGTGCTCTACCCCCAAATACATTTTCAAAAAACGCTCTACCTAAATAGATTTCGCAGAAAACCAGCTATCTCCGAGTTCGATTGGCTTTTCACCCCTAGTCATAAGTCATCCCCGCCTATTGCTACAGACGTGGGTTCGATCCTCCAGAAAGTCTTACCCTTCTTTCAATCTGCTCGTGACTAGATCACTCGGTTTCGGGTTCAAGTTCTAGAACTTATTATACGGATTTCCCTTCGCCTACACCTATTGGCTTAAGCTCGCTATAAAACTTGACTCGCTGACCCATTATGCAAAAGGTACGTTGTCACTCTCTTCATATAAAGAAAGCTCCAACTGTTCGTCGGCTTTGGGTTTCAGTGTCTTTTCACTCCCTTTTTAGGGTTCTTTTCTCCTTTCCCTCACGGTACTTGTTCACTCTCGGTTAGAACGGAGTACTTAGGCTTAGAGGGTGGTCCCCCTATCTTCCATCAAGGTATGTTCTCGATGTACTCTTCCCAAACATAAATGAAAATGAACCTACGTCTACAGGGCTTTCACCTTTTATAGCAGAGGGTTCCACACTCTTTCAACTTATTTATTTTTCATCTATTTATTGTTTGGTGGCCTATTCCGATTTCGCTCACCACTACTAACGGAGTCTCGGTTGATTTCTTTTCCTCAAGGTACTTAGATGTTTCAGTTCCCTTGGTTCTTGTACATTACGGTTTTTACGCCGTTTAGGGTTTCCCCTTAGGAGAGCTATGGATCTCAGGGATTACGCTCCTCCCCATAGCATTTCGTCGCGTGATACGTCCTTTCTCGTTCTACCTAGGCATCCCCCCAAAGCCTTATTTTGGCTTTTTGCTTTTTTATTACTGACTCGTTAGTGAGTATTTGTTATTCTTTTAACAATAAAATTTATAAATAAAGTGCGCGTGCTCGGAAAGACTCGAACTTTCAACTTCCAGAGCCGTAATCTGACACTCTATCCAATTGAGCTACGAGCACGTCACAATTATCGTATATGCACTTATTTATTATTTATTGTTTTCATGTGCTCCAGTAAATGGCACAAATTATAATAAGGGTTATTTAAATAGCTAAAGTCGCACATAACTTTTAATGATATTAAATACGCCCCTAACGAATTTAACACAGGAAGGCTTGAAACATAGGCAGTTTTATCAAGGTTCTGTAATCTTTCTAATTCATGGTATGCTCTTGTTTTGCCCCCATATAAACCTCCAACCATAAAACCGCCCTGTTCTTTCTCAAGAGCTTTTACGAACGCCCCTAATAGCTCAGGCGTTTTACACCCATATACAAGTAAACGTCCTTGGCAGGCACTGCCAGATCTACTATTTTTTGTATTTGATTTTAGCTCTAGTTCTAAAAGTCTTGATTTTATTTGGAAGTATTTATAATCATTAGTTTCTGGGTTATGCAACTCGAGTCCTTTTTCTATATTTACATTTATCTCATTCCATCGCTTCGTCGTTTTTTGTGTTATCTGGAACCACGTGACGATCGGGTAAAGGGACAACATTATGCCAACCTCTTCTCTTATAATTCTTTTCTTTGATAGCATGTTGTTTTTACTATTTTTATTATATTTTAAATACGCGTATTGGCTTGTATACTCTATGTAGTACATACCCGAGCACAGTATATTTATACCTAAATGGTCGTGGTTTTTTGGGCACTTTATTTAATCATAAATAATACTAGTCTACAAAGTTTCTTAGTTTATTTCTTACGCCCTTGTTTTAACTTTACAGTTTTATGTGCCATTTGTTTTCTTGTTCTAGCAAACTCCCCAAACTTATGACCAATCATATCCTGTATTACCTTAATTTTATGAAAGAGTTTACCCGTGTGCACGTAAAGTTCTTTATTAATGTGTATAGGGAGTATCATTGAACGTCGTGACCAAATATAACTTTGGTCTTTATTGATGGTTTTTGACCGAACTTCGGAAAAAATTCCCTTTTTTAATGATCGTGTCATAATTTTATTAGTTCATATTGTATAACATAAGAAAGCCTATTACCGGACTTGAACCGATAACAATCGGTTTACAAAACCGATACTCTACCAATTGAGTTAAACAGGCATCATCTTAAAATATTTTAAAACGATTTTTCAATAGCCGATATATTTAACAAGGTAGGGAATAAAATTTTTTGTGGAAGATATAGATAAATAAAACTTAAAGTCTTGTACGATACCTCTAAATTTTGCGCCTTCATAATGTTAAACGCCCGGAACATTACTGAATGATTTAAATTTTTTTGAAATTTACGCGAGGTTTGGAGACGTAAAAGAGAAATAAAATTGTTTCTTACACTTTTAACTGACATCCCACCTTTATTATCCACTTCAAAAGCATTCAATGAACCTCCTAACTCAATATTTTGGATATTAGGGAAAGCTTCTTCATCGGAATTTGAAATTAGTTGCGTATTTTTTAAAAACACTAGGAACCTTTCTAAAATATTTTGGATCAAAAGAGCGTGCCATTTTTCTTGAATTGTTACTATATCTCCTGGTCGCATTTGATAGCTAGGACGTCCGATTGGGCGGTCATTCACGTAGATTCTTCTATTTAGAACCCATTGCCTTGCTTCATAAACACTCCCAAAAAACCCCGAGCGGTATAATACAATATCTAAACGTTTTTCGAGATTTTGAAAAACCGAAGATGCAAGTGTCACATCCTTCGTATAAGAGTTTTTAAAGAGTTTTCTTAAGATTCGAGTTGAGATTCCACCGTAGAACCAACGTAATTTTTTCCTTTCTTGAAGTTGGTAGCCAAAGTCTGAAGATTTTGGTATTCTATTTTTCTTCAATTCTAAATTAATCTGATCAATCGAGTAGACAGCATTAGGCGTTAAATGGTTCTGTAAATCACTATTTTCTAGTAGTGGTAAAGCAAATGCTTTATAAAGTTGATTGTTTAAATTCGAACTAAACTTCTTTGTTATAAGCGCCTTGTTCGATTGTTTATTTATTTTTGAACGTTCCCCTTTTTTTAGAGAAAGTCCACTAAATGGTAGAAGGTTTTCTGGAATTTTCTGATTTAAAAGACTATGACTGAACTTTTTAAATTGACGAGTTCTCATGTGGTAGTTTACTTTTTATAGTTTAGTTATTAATAATAAAACGCGTTCGGAATGGCAGTTTATGGTGGGCAAGTCGAGCCGCTTGCTCAGCTAGTGTTTGAGAAACTCCATCCATTTCATAAAGAATTTGACCTTTCTGTATTGGGCAAGTCCAGTGTGAGTGGGCACCTTTACCTTTCCCCATTCGAACTTCGGCAGGCTTTGATGTAATCCCAAGATCGGGAAATACCCGAATCCAAATTTGACCACTTCGTTTAAAGTGACGAGTTAAAACACGCCGAACAGCTTCAATAGTTCGGGCGTCTAATCGACCATCTTCGAGCGATTGAATTCCGAATTTTCCAAATTCTAAACCTTGAAGATTCCCGAGTATACCTTTTCTTCTAATCTTATGGAATTTTCTAAATTTTGTACGTTTTGGGCTTAACATAAAATGTTATTTTCTTTTTACGCGATGCGCGTTTAGTCTTTTTGCAGTTCTTGCGTTTCCGTGCGTACGTTGACCTCGACAAGGAAGTCCTTGAGAAAGCCGAATACCACGCCAAGATGATATAGAAACTAGGCGTTGCGTTTGTTTTCTAATTAAGGATAGTCGTTCATTTTCCACAACATAGAGTTGACGAAGTGCTTGGCTTAGTCTTTCTTGGTGGTTTTGTGTTAAATCACTTACTTTTAATGTTTCGCTAAAACCTAATTGAGCGCAAATGTCTTTGGATGTTGGTTTATTAATACCAAAAATTTGAGTAAGAGTTATTACAACACGTTGAGAATCTTTTAAAGGTACGTTTAATAAAACGATCATAGGAATGATTATTATTTTCTTTTGACTGTAATAAAAAATTTTATTCTATTAACAATAAAATTAGACAATTAAATTAAAAAGTATTTCCACTCTTTTGTCGTAATTTTTATCTCGACCCCTGGCACTTCAATCTGGTTTAGAGCAAAAACGAATGAATTTAAACTTGTTGAATCAGAAAAGTTAAATGCAATGCACATTTTTGTTGTCTTGTAAACAAATTGTTCTCTTGATTTCTTATCAATATGAGGAGATCGTAGAACAGTAATATAACTTTTTTGGTTTGGTAACGTGATAAATGTTCTAATTTCTTTATTGTTATTTAACTCGTTAAATAGTAGTTGAATGCTTTTTTGGCCATTTGTAAGATTTGCATGATTATTACTTTTTAGTGAAATTGTTAATTTATAATTCATGTTAGATTTTTTTCGAAAAGAATCAGAGTGACTGGATTTGAACCAACGACCTTCCGTTCCCAAAACGGATATACTACCAAGCTGTACTACACTCTGAAAAACAAAGCGGATAAGACCGCTGCCCGGTGGTGGGAGCCGAGACCATAGAAGGCTCGGCTCACGATGAAAAGCGGATAGACGGAATCGAACCGACATAGTCTGCTTGGAAGGCAGAGAATTTACCATTAATCTATATCCGCAGGATCTTCCCTTTGATCCTTATCCTGTCGCTTCTGGACCCTCAAAGGAGCAAGAATGAGTTTACTTTGACCTCCGCAGCCTTCGAAGGCTGCGGAGTGAATGAGACTATAGGACTCTATCAGAGCCTGCAGAGGTGGGTCAAAATTAGATGTTGTGCCAGATTCTTTATTACCATAACTCTTTTTTTTCACTCTTCTTTAATATCTTATGTTTTGCACTTACGCTTTGCAGGCGAATAACGGGAATTGAACCCGTATTTCCAGAGTCACAGTCTGACACTTTAACCTTTTAAGTTATACTCGCCATTTTACGGATAGCAGGACTTGAACCCGCAAAGTCGTTAAACTCCTAGAGCCTAAATCTAGTGTGTCTGCCAAATTCCACCATATCCGCTCCTTGTTTTTAAAAACTTAATTTGGGAGTTAGTGGACTCGAACCACTAACCGCCTCGTTGTAAGCGAGATACTCTACCAATTGAGTTAAACCCCCTTCAAAAAGCGAGATAATTTTTAAAATCAATTTAAGAAGATAAGTTCGGATGAAGGAGGATTCGAACCTCCGATACCTTCTCAGATATGCCGGTTTTCAAGACCGGTACTTTCGACCGCTCAGACATTCATCCTTTTATTAAAAGTTAAGAAGTCCCATGATTCTTGCCATGTCTCCCACAACAGCAGTACATATGGTGCTCAGAAATTTCACATATCGAGTTCGGAATGGGTTCGGGTGGGGCCTTTTGAACTTTAAGAATCACAAGACTTCTTAACTTTTAATAAAAAAGCTACATTTATGTTTATTTAGGCCTAGGAGGACTTGAACCCCCAACTAAACCGTTATGAGCAGTACGTTCTAACCATTAAACTATAGGCCTATTTAAACCTAAAAAACTTTTCTAAAAAATATTTTTTCTGTGGGAGTTATATAAGACAACTCCCACAGAAAAAATGTGAATCAGTGAGCTTCTACACGACCTAGCGGTTGTGTATCCTTAATACTTGGAATTTCTTCGAAAGTATGAAAAGGTGGTGGTGAAGCAACCATCCATTCCAGTGTTGGCGCGATCCCAGGAGTTGTTTCCCACGGATTAGCAGGGCAACGCTCGTTCCCCGTTAGGGTTCTATAAACAATATAGAAGAATAAAACTGCTCCAAGTACTGATAAATAACTTCCGTAGCTTGCAACAGCGTTCCATCCAGCAAATGCATCAGGGTAATCCGGAATACGACGTGGCATTCCAGCAAGTCCTAAGAAGTGCATTGGAAAGAATGTGATATTTACACCTAAGAAAGTAATCCAAAAGTGGATTTGTCCTAATGTTTCAGGATACTGTAATCCAGTAATTTTCCCAATCCAAAAGTAAAATCCTGAGAATAGAGCAAATACCGCCCCCATTGAAAGAACATAGTGAAAATGTGCAACAACGTAGTAAGTATCGTGAAGTGCGATATCTAATCCTGAATTTGCAAGAACGACTCCAGTTACTCCCCCAAGAGTGAATAAGAATAAGAATCCAATAGCAAATAACATCGGCGTACGGAATTCAATACTTCCTCCCCATAACGTTGCGATCCAACTAAAGATTTTGATCCCTGTTGGAACTGCAATAATCATAGTAGCTGCGGTAAAATAAGCGCGTGTATCGATATCTAAACCAACAGTATACATGTGATGAGCCCAAACGATAAAACCAAGAACACCGATACTTACCATAGCGTAAACCATACCTAAATACCCGAAAATTGGTTTTTTGGCGAATGTACTAATAACATGACTAACGATTCCGAATCCGGGAAGAATTAAAATATAAACTTCAGGGTGTCCGAAAAACCAGAATAAATGTTGAAATAGAATGGGATCCCCTCCTCCAGCAGGGTCAAAAAATGTTGTATTGAAGTTACGATCTGTCAATAACATTGTGATCCCTCCAGCTAAAACAGGAAGCGATAATAGAAGTAAGAATGCTGTAATAAACACTGACCATACGAATAAAGGTAAACGGTGCATTGACATCCCCGGAGCTCTCATATTCATAATAGTTGTAATGAAATTAATTGCTCCTAAAATACTACTTGCTCCAGATAAGTGAAGACTAAAAATAGCTAAATCTACAGCTCCTCCAGAGTGACTAGCAATGCTACTCAACGGTGGATAAACTGTCCATCCGGTACCAGCCCCAACTTCAACAAGTGCTGAACTTAATAATAAAAATAGTGATGGCGGTAATAACCAGAAACTAATGTTGTTTAATCGAGGAAATGCCATATCTGGAGCTCCTATCATAATAGGTACAAACCAGTTTCCGAACCCCCCGATTAACGCAGGCATTACCATGAAAAAGATCATTAAGAATGCGTGAGCCGTAATGATAACATTATAAAGTTGGTGGTTTCCGTTTAGAATTTGGTTTCCAGGGTGTGCTAATTCCATACGAATAAGTACTGAAAAACATGTACCTAAAACTCCCGAAAAACCCCCAAAAATTAAATATAATGTACCAATATCTTTGTGGTTTGTTGAAAAAACCCAACGATTTAAAAATTGTGTCATAATTTTTAAATAAATTTTTTAAGAAATGAGAAATAATTATAAATAATTATACTCGACGTTTTCGTGAAACTCGACACCCATTATGTGCTAATGGTGTTCTTTCGATGAGCTCCAGAATTTTTAATTTTGAATTTTGGAAAGCTTGAACTGCTTTCTGTTTACCTATTCCAAGTCCTTTCATATAAATAGAGACGCTTGAAATACCTAAAGATTGTGCTTTTGTCGCGATTTGTTCAGAAGCTAATTCTGCCGCATGAACGGTCGATTTACGACTATTACGAAGACCAGCTGTACCTCCTGACGCCCAAGCTTTTACTAAACCTTTTTTATCAACAAGAGTTAAAATAGTGTTATTGTTTGTACTTTGAATATGAATTATACCCGTTTTTTCAGTGGGTAAAACAATTTTTGACGTTTTAATCATGAATTGTAATATTTTTTTGTAATTGGAGATAACCGGAGTTGAACCGATGACCTTATGCGTGCAAAGCATACGTTCTACCAACTGAACTATACCCCCTTGCATTATTTCGGAGGAAATGGGATTTGAACCCATGGTATAATAAGAATTATACGTTGATTTAGCAAACCAATGCCTTCAGCCGCTCAGCCATCCCTCCATTAAATTTATTATAGCTTTTCAAATCTGGGTATGGCAGGATTTGAACCTACGACCATCAAGTTAAAAGCCAGATGCTCTACCAACTGAGCTACACACCCTTTATGCTTATAAAGTATTTGTCTAGAGGGGGACTTGAACCTCCGACACAAGGATTTTCAGTCCTTTGCTCTACCACCTGAGCTATCTAGACTGTTTCAATTTTTGATTAACTCTGGGGTGAAAGGATTCGAACCTTTGAATGTCGGATCCAAATTCCGATGCCTTGCCACTTGGCGACACCCCAAAAATTAGTAAATTTTCATTTTTACTCAAAAAAAGGTAACTAGTTACCTGCTACTCGATTTGAACGAGTGACAATCCACGTATGAAGCGGATGCTCTGACCAACTGAGCTAAGCAGGCTTTTTTATTCAAATATAAGACTTATTACTTTATTTAAAAGAATTAAAAAGATAAGCTGGCATGTTGCATTTCGTTTAAGAAAAGCGGGGGCAGGATTCGAACCTACAATCTTCAGATTATGAGCCTGATGAGGACACCATACCTCTTCCCCACTAAAATGAGTCAATCCAGCCGCAGGTTCCCCTACGGCTACCTTGTTACGACTTCGCTCCAGTTATTTAACTGATCTTAAACTCGTTGATTATATCTTACAGAAACCCATACCTTCTAAGAAGATAAATTGTGTTTTTGGATTTTATAACCAGTGAAAGTCTTCGGACCTTTTAAACTTCCAGAGCGTGACGGGCGGGGAGTACAAGGCCCAGGTACAAATTCACCGTGGCGTGCTGATCCACGATTACTAGTGATTCCAACTTCATGCTCTCGAGTTGCAGAGAGCAATCCGGACTAAGATAGGGTTTTAGGTTTCGCTCCGACTCGCATCATTGCCTCCCATTGTACCTACCATTGTAACACGTGTGTAGCCCAGTCCATAAGGGTCATGAGGACTTGACGTCATCCCCACCTTCCTCCAGTATATCACTGGCAGTTTGAAAAAAGGCAAGAATCTGTACTAAGACTCCGAACAACTTTTCAAGAGGGTTACGCTCGTTAAAGGAACTAACCAAACATCTCACGACACGAGCTGACGACAGCCATGCAACACCTGTAACTGGCATACTTCATTGATAAAAACGAAGTTCTCAAGTTATGTCAAGGACTGGTAAGGTTTTGCGCGTTGTTTCGAATTAAACCACATGTTCCACCACTTGTTTGAGCCCCCGTCTATTCCTTTGAGTTTTAACCTTGCGGCCGTACTCCTCAGGCGGAAGATTTAACGCGTTAGCTAGACCTCTAATCAATACACAGTGTAAAAACTAAAGATGAATCTTCATCGTTGACTGCGTGGACTACTGGGGTCTCTAATCCCTTTTGATCCCCACGCCTTCGCATCTCAGCGTCAGTTAAGTGCCAGATAATTGCCTTCGCTTTCGGCCTTCCTCCTGATATCTACGAATTTCACCTCTACTTCAGGAATTCCATTATCCTCTCACTTACTCTAGATTAGTTCTTGTTATGATTTACCTACTTTCCAGTAGGGCTTTCTCACTCATTAAAGGAAATAACAACCCCCCTTAACTATCTTTAAAATATGTATTACATGTTTCAGAAACAAGCTATATAATCAGCCTACATGCTCTTTACGCCCAATCATTTTGAATAACGCTTGCCCCCCTCGTATTACCGCGGCTGCTGGCACGAAGTTAGCCGGGACTATTACTTAAACCTACGTCACCATTCTCGGTTTAAGGCAGAGGTTTACGACAAAAAACGCCTTCTTCCCTCAAGCAAGATAGCTGGATCAGGCTTTCGCCCATTGTCCAATATTCCTCACTGCTGCCACTCGAAAGTGTCTGGACCGTGTCTCAGTTCCAGTGTGGCGGATCATTCTCTCAAATCCGCTAAGGATCTTCGGCTTGGTGAGCCTTTACCTCACCAACTACCTAATCCTCCGCGAGCTCATCTCTAAACGCTCTTTGGCTTTATAATTTATCGGGAATTTAACATATAGCCTTATGCCCAATTTAGAGGTAGATTCTCACGTGTTACTCACCCGTTCGCCACGGGAATGTTTTTACATTCCCGTTCGACTTGCATGTGTTAAGCTTCTTGCTAGCGTTCATTCGGAGCCAGGATCAAACTCTTTAACATTATTCTTATATTGGATTGTTATCAGCTTCATCCAATAATGAAAACTGCTACAATCATAATTGTCTTTTATTCTATTTAACAATAAAATACTTACGCTTTACCTTTACCCTTTTATTAAATTAATAAATTCTACGGCTACAGTACCACGCACACGATAGTAAACCACTAAAAGCGCAAGCCCAATGGCCGATTCAGCTGCCGCTACAGTTAAAATAAATAGGGCAAAAATTTGACCTAAGATATCATCAAGAGCAACTGAAAAGAATAAGAAGTTTAAGTTAACTGCTAAAATCATTAGTTCAATAGACATAAGCATTACGAGAATATTTTTACGATTAAAAAATATTCCCCAAATTGCTATTAAAAAAAGAATAAAAGAAACTGTTAAAAATTTAACTAAATCCATATATTTGTAAATTTGTTTTAAATAAATTAAATATTTGTTTGGTAACACGATGTGGGCAAGAAGGGACTTGAACCCCTGACTTTACGCTTATCAGGCGTATACTCTTACCAACTGAGTTACATGCCCACCTAAAAGATAAGGGATATTATCCCTTATCTTTTATTTAACAATTGTTTATTAAAGGACAAGTGCACAAGCAACTTTATGGCTTACTAAATATAAAGGAGTCGGGTACACCATTAGAAATACTAAGAATAAAAAGCTTAAAGCTACAATAAGCAGCAGCCTGAGAAGGTTGAGAAAGAGTTACCCAAGTTTTTGGAGTCTCAAAATACATGATTTTTACCACACGAATGTAATAAAAACAACTTACTGCACTCGTTAAAATACCAATAACAGCAAGACTATACTGCGATACGTTCATAGCGGTCCAAAAAACGGCAGCTTTTGCGTAAAAACCGGCAAGTGGAGGGATTCCGGCAATAGAAAATAAAGCAACTGTGCATGTTAATGCGAGTACTGGGTTTGTTTTCCCTAATCGAGCAAAATCTGTTGTATACTTGAAACGTTCAACCTCTTGAAAACCCTGACGATGTACGGGTATTAGTAAAATACCAAATAAAACCGCTGTTGTAATAATATAAACAACTAAATAAATAACTAAAGCTTGAATACCTTCAAGAGTCCCACAACATAAACCAATTAAAAGGTATCCGCTATGCCCAATTGAACTATAAGCTAGAAGTCGCTTGATTCTTGCCTGCGTTAAACCTGCAAAACAAGCTAAAATCATTGAAGCAGCACTACAAAAGAAAAGAAATGCTTGCCAATCTGGAAGGAAATCGTAGAAACTCTGGTACAGTAGTCGTGTAAAAAGAAAGAAAAAGCTTGCCTTCGGTGCGATTGAAAAAAAAGCAGTTACCGGTAACGGTGCTCCTTCGTAAACATCTGGTGCCCACATGTGAAAAGGAACAGCAGTGAGTTTAAATAAAAATCCAACCATAAGGAAAAGTAATCCCAACTCACATCCGCGCCATTCGAGTATGTATAAACTATTATCTCCTCCTTGTAAAAGTTGAGCTAAAGCGTCAAATTCCAATGTACCTGTAAACCCGTAGATTAATGAACACCCGAAGAGTAAAAGCCCTGATGAAAACGCCCCTAAAATAAAATATTTCAATCCAGCTTCTGTCGAAAACTCCGAATCTCTTCGAAAAGCTGCAAGAACATAGAAACATAGACTATGAAATTCTAGTGTTAAATATAAGGCTAATAAATCACCTGCAGAAATAAAACATACCATTCCTAGGGATGAAAGAAGAAATAAAATAGGAAATTCAAAAGAATTCATAAATTGACGACTTAAAAAATCTTGAGATAAAAATAAAGTAACCATTGTGGCCAATAAAATGATCACTTTGAAAAAAGTGGTCCCATAGTCTACCAAAAAACTTTGAGATAATACTGCACAGTGAGTCCAAGGATTGCTTATATATAATAGAATCGCCCAAGCCAGGCTCAATTGCGTCATCCAAATTACTTGAGGTACTGATAAGGGGTAATTATGCTCTCTTGATGTTGAAAGCACAACCCCATAAACAATTAACCCTAAAGCACATATGAGCAGAAATAGTTCTGGAAGGATTACTTTAAAATCATTCTCAAAAAATAATGTACTAAACGAAAAGTCATTTAATGGTGGTAAATTAAACCAAGATGAATTTGAATTCATAGAATTTTAAATGTAAATACTGTATATATTTATTAATAAAAATAAATATATATTTTTTGCATTCTGCAGGATTCGAACCTGCGACCTGCAACTTAGAAGGTTGTTGCTCTATTCCAACTGAGCTAAGAATGCTCACTATCGGACTTGAACCGATACTCCCAAAAGGAACAGATTTTAAGTCTGTCGTGTTTACCGATTTCACCAAGCGAGCTGAACTCAAAGCTGGAATTTCAACTAAAAATAAAAAAATTTAAAGTAACATCAACGGTTTAAAAAGCTACCATAGCTTTTTAAACCGTTGATGTTACTTTTATAAAGGTAATAACAAAAGATTATTACGAAGTTTTTAAACGTGACAATGCTTGGCGAATCATAACACGATTTGAAGGTCCACTTTGAGGTGATTTTTGTACTTTTAAAAGAACACGAGCAAATTGAGACTGTGCCATCCTTGTTTGCCATTGTGTTTGTAACGATCCAGAACTTTGCGCAAGTGTTGTAAGTTTACGAAGCATATCCTGCGATACAACAGACTTTAGTGTAGCGTTTCCTGTTACACAAGTTTTTTGAACCTGAGAAGCAGTAAATTTTACTAAATTCTGAAGTGCTTGTGTTAATGCAGCAACTCTTTTATGTTCTTGAACAACTTCTTCAAGGGCAGTTTTTTTTAAGACAAAAAAACTCTCTAATTCTTGACGAATCCCTTGACTTCTTTCATCCAACGATTCTTGAATTGTTTGTCCAAAATAACGGTAAACAAAATAAACGAACGCAAAAAATGTAATGGTTACTAAAATTTCCTCATTATAAATAATAATGTGTTTTGAGCTCAAAACACAAAATGCTAAAAAAGCAAAAATATAAGGACGAAGCTTTTCATTCGACATCATAAAAAGTTATATTTTTTTGTAATTGGAGAAAATTAAAATACCTTTTCCAATAAAAGATGCTTCTCGGAGGATTCTCAAAGAAGACTTATACGCGTATACAAGAAGGCGTGGTTAACGTACTCTTGTATTTTTTGCTTTTGCTTGAGCAAAACGTGATAATTGGGCTAAGATCACAGACGAGCGAAGACTTGGTTGAACTTTTGGAAACGCTAAAGTCAACGCTAAGTTGTCACTTAGAGATCGCTCTCCAACTGATGTTAGGTAGCTCTTGTTTGCAGATTTCCAATCCTTCACGTTTGTCTGTTTTAAAACAACATCTACCCAATTTGTGGTCTTCTCAAGTGTTGATTGAACTAGTTGTTTCGATGTTGAAAGACCTGAGTCTAAAACAGTTGAAATACTTTCTCCAACTTTAGATTTTTCTTGGTGTAATGAAGTTACTCCTTGCGAAGAACCGCGAAGTTTATTTTCACGAAGTTTAAAAATACGGCCAAATCTTGGTAATATTTGTTTTACCACTACTCCATAAAAACCTAAATAGAAGAAGCATAGCCAGAAAAATTGGGAAAAAAATGTCACTTTATCTAATTGAGGCATAATCTAAAATTTTTGTTATTATTAACAATATTTGAACTTTCGCAAATTCAGATATTCTTATTTTGGGAAAAGCAGGATTCGAACCTACGTAGAAGAATATTCAACAGATTTACAGTCTGCCGCCTTTAACCGCTCAGCCACTTTCCCAATTATGTTTTACATAATTATTCTTTTAACAAGAATAAATCGCAATAAAACATACGAGCGCAGATAGAAAACAATTGAAACAATCTTTTATTTTGTGCTCTTGTCTAAACTTTCCCACGGACTTGCAAAATCGAATGAGCGGAACTCTTGAGTAAGCTCTAAAGGTTCAGAAATTACCCGTTTCTCGGTTGCGTCATACCGAACTTCCGTATACCCAGTTAATGGGAAATCCTTACGCATAGGGTGCCCTTGAAACCCGTAATCAGTTAAGATCCGGCGCAAATCAGGGTGACTTGTAAAGAATATACCAAATAGGTCCCACACTTCACGCTCACACCAACCGGCCGAAGAATAAACCCCTGTCACGGATTCGATAGGTGTGAGCTCATCCACTTCGGTTTTTAATCGAATCCGTGCGTTCCAGTCGATACTTAAAAGATTATAAACAACAGTAAACCTCTTATTACGGTCAGGGTAATCGACAGTAGTTACGTCCAAAAGCTGTGCACAACGAGTTAACATATTTTGACGTAAAAAATAACACATAGGCACAATAAATTCAGGATGGACTGTAATCATAATTTCATTATGTACGATTTCACAAGATTTGACCCATTGTGGAACAGTTTTTATAATTGATTTTGCAAAGTTTTCTAACATCTTATAAAAATTTCTTTTTTTTTATTCACTTTTATTTTTCATATTTGAATAGGAAAAAATGGTGAATTTTTCTGTTAAAAGAATAACGCCTGATTCTTAAAATTTAATATCAAAAAGTTATTCTATCCCCTACGGGAATTGAACCCGTGTTGTCGCCTTGAAAAGGCGAAGTCCTAACCACTAGACGAAAGGGACGTGATATACTCACATTGAATTCAGGGGAAAAGGGACTCGAACCCTTAACCTGTGGTTTTGGAGACCAATATTCTACCAGACGAACTCTTCCCCTACAATAAAACGGTTAGATAACATAATGGTAATGTACGAGATTGCAAATCTTGTAATGACGGTTCAAATCCGTCTCTAACCTTTATCTGGAAAATTTTATCAACACAATAGAACAGAATTTTATGATTTTATCAATTATCCCACAAATTTCAAAAAAGGCTCCTTTTTTTATTTTCATGAAAGAAATAAAGTGGAGAGTTTTCTACACCTTATTGAGCGTTTTTGTAACTTTCGGAACATGTTATTACACATCTCCCGACATTTTATTTTGGATCACAAAACCATGCCATGATTTTCAATCTCATTTTGTTTTCTTAAACCTTCCCGAAGCCTTTTATACCACATTAACAGTCTGCGGGATGTTTACGTGGTGCGCATGTCTTCCACTTTTTTGGTATCATTGCTGGTCCTTCTTAGTTCCTGGGCTTACCCTCATCGAGAGAGCAAGGGTTTCAAGAGTAGCCTTCCTGTTTTTCACACTTTATGCAACAAGCATATGGTGTACTTTTCAGTACTTTGCGCCATATCTAACCGATTTTTTACTCCAATTCCAAATACAGGAGACTTCCTTTGTCGTTGAATATCAAGCGACACTGTCGGCTTATATTTCGTGGATCTGGTCTTGCCTCATTATCTCCTTTTTCGTCTGCCAATGGCCAACACTTTTATTTGTTGGACTTGCTTGGAATAGATTATCTATAAGCTCTTTAACGCAACACAGAAAGATAGTATTTTTCTTGTGTATTCTTATTGCAGCGTGTTTATCTCCTCCAGAATTTATTATTCAATTTACAACAACTTTTTTTTTATGGATGTATACAGAAATAATCTTTTGGTTTTTTCATATATACTTAGCTCTCGAGAGAGGGTAGTATATATGAAAAAAAGGGCGTGTCTATAACTCGTAGACACGCCCTTTTTTGTTTTCATGGACACACAAAGCATATACAAGGAAATAGGTATTGATTGTTGCCTCTTCAGGATCCGAGGGGAGGTTACGCCCGATGGTGTAAGACTTGACATGTTATATATACACGCATAAAAAATGAGGATGTACGTAGATATATATTGGCGCCCGTATAGGATGCTCGGTGTCATAACACACCTCGCAATCACTACACAGAAGCGCCTCCTATATACTACCTATTAAACACAGTATTTTCAGCACTAAATGGTAACGATTTTTTGACCACTTTCTTTAATTGTTGTTTAATCTTTTTGCTATTATCTCGTATGAAATTCATATAAAATGGGGCGAAAGATGGCTCCCACAATGACCAAAAACAGAGGACAAAAACAAATTTTTATCGGTCTACCTCTCCGAAAACGATATCCTGTGTTCCAATAATAGTTACAACATCTGCAAGCATATGGTTTTTGGCCATAAAATCTAATCCTTGAAGATGGGCGAAACCTGGAGCTCGAATTTTACAACGATATGGTTTGTTTGTTCCATTACTCACAAGATATACACCGAACTCCCCTTTTGGGGCTTCGACTGCAGTATACGTTTCTCCCGCAGGAACGCTAAACCCTTCTGTGTAAAGTTTAAAGTGGTGTATTAAAGACTCCATAGATGATTTCATGTGCGCTCTTGAAGGAGGTGTAATCTTGCGATCATCAGTTTTAATTTCACCTTGTGGCATTTCTTGTAAACATTGCAGAATGATACGTAAACTTTGTCGCATTTCTTCAACACGAATTAAATAACGATCATAACAATCTCCACGAGAACCTACCGGAATCTGAAAATCCATTTTGTTGTAAACATCGTAAGGCTGTGTTTTACGTAAATCCCAAGCGACCCCCGATCCACGAAGCATAACACCGGAAAATCCCCAATTTAAGGCTTGGTCAGCGGTTACAACACCTATGTCAACAAGACGTTGTTTCCAAATACGATTTCCAGTTAATAATTCTTCCATTTCGTCAATGCGTGAAGCGAATTGTCGGCAGAATCGGTAAATATCTTCACTTAATCCCATTGGAAGGTCTTGAGCAACCCCGCCTGGTCGAATATAAGCAGCGTGCATACGGGCTCCAGAAACTCGTTCATAAAACTCCATAAGCTTTTCACGCTCCTCAAAACCCCATAAGAATGGAGTTAAAGCCCCGACGTCTAGTGCATGACATGTTAAGGCTAATAGGTGGTTAAGTATACGGGTAATTTCTGAAAATAAAACCCGAATATATTGTGCTCTTAATGGAACTTCGCAACGAAGAAGTTTTTCAACAGCTAAAGAATAACCGTGCTCTTGGCACATCATCGAAACGTAGTCAAGTCGGTCAAAATATGGAAGAGCTTGGAGATATGTTTTATATTCAATTAATTTTTCAGTTCCTCGATGTAACAGCCCAATATGGGGATCTGCTCGCTGCACTACTTCTCCATTCATTTCTAATACTAAACGAAGAACTCCATGAGCAGCTGGATGTTGGGGACCAAAATTTAAAGTAAAATTTTTTAAAGTTTGTCGTTGTACTGCTTTTTCAATAGCCATAGTAATCAATTTTTTTATTACATAAATATTTGCATGCAAATATTTATGTAAAGTTTTCTATTATATTATAGAAAAATTATTTGTGCGATCTTCTGTTACTTATTAACATGTTAATAAGTAACAGAAAACCATATCTATAATATTCTAATATTCTTTATTTTAAACAATAGATACATTTGATGATTCGCTAATAGAAGATCCATCAGTTGTCGATGTGTTTAAAGTGAAAAGAAAAGTTACAAAGAATAAGAAATATAATCGTGGGTCCACGAAACCTTCTAGAACATCCCATAAAGCAATACATGTAATTGCTAATGTGAGCCCTAAAACCATAAGAACAGCGTAATGTGGGATTAAACCACTTTGTAATGTTCCTAATCGTCGACTCCATTTCGGGAAAGTGTGTATAATACCATAAGGCCCTAAAACTTCAAACCATCCTTTATCTAAAGTCTTCCAAGAAATATGGTAACCAAAGTCTAAAGCTTTTTGGGCAAAGAATTGGTTATATACTTGATCGAAAAACCAGCGACGACTGGCCATAGTGTATAAACTACGCCCAAACGAAGATGTTTTCAACACGTAAATAGCACGACTTCCATAGAATGTTGCGGTATAAGCCACAAGAGCTCCAGCTAATGTAAAAACCAGTGGAACCATTTTTTGTGCTTGAGGGATATACTCAGATTCAAGTAATAAGGTATTTTTAGGCAGAATAAAAACTGCATTACCCCAAAAATTTGTACCAAGTCCAATAAACATGTCGTGGAATAGGTAACCGACAAATATACTTCCGAATGCTAATAAAACAAGAGGAATAGCCATAATTAGTGGTGCATCATGGGCGTGTTCTAACGTACGCGGTGTTGAAGTTGTAGGCGCAAGGAATGTCATGAAAAGTAATCGGAATGAGTATAATGATGTTAAAAATACACAAATAGTACCGAACCAGTACGCGAAATTCCCGCTGATAGTATATGTGGCATAAGCAAGTTCAAGAATACGGTCCTTCGAGTAGAATCCAGTTAAGTAAGGGAATCCTACTAAAGCTAGAGAACCTATAAGCATCATACTATATGTAAAAGGGAACAGGCGAACAATTCCTCCCATACGACGCATGTCTTGTTCATCAGATAAACCATGAATAACAGATCCAGCACTTAAGAATAATAAGGCCTTGAAAAACGCGTGGTTCATTAAATGGAAAACTCCGACTGAATATTGAGATAATCCACAAGAAAAAACCATGTACCCAAGCTGACTACATGTCGAATAGGCGATAACACGTTTTAAGTCATTTTGAACAAGACCGGTTGTTGCCGCAAAGAAACAAGTCATTGCTCCAATAACGGCAACAACAACTAAGGCAGTCGGGGCATACTCAAATAACGGAGAACAGCGGGCTACTAAAAAGACTCCAGCGGTTACCATTGTCGCAGCGTGAATAAGGGCGGAAACGGGTGTAGGCCCTTCCATAGCATCAGGCAACCAAGTGTGTAAACCTAATTGAGCCGATTTACCAATTGATCCTATAAAAAGAAGAATACAAATGGTTGTTAAAGCATCTACTTCCATTGTACAAAATGTAAATGTTGTTTCAGCTAAACGAGGTGCACATGCAAAAGCACTCGCAAAATTAACGGTTTGGCATTGGGTATAAAGTGCCATTATCCCTAAAGCTAACCCAACATCCCCTACACGGTTCATTAACATGGCTTTGATCGAAGCTTTAGAAGCTTGAAGTCGAGTAAACCAAAAATTAATTAGTAGGTAAGAGGCCAACCCTACACCTTCCCAACCAAAGAAAAGCTGTAAAAAGTTATCAGCTGTTACAAGCATAAGCATGCAAAAAGTAAATAGGGATAAATAGCTCATAAATCGAGGAAGGTGGGGGTCGTGCTCCATATATGACACACTGTATAGGTGAACAAGGGTACTCACCCAAGTAATAACGATAAGCATAACACTTGTCAACGTGTCAAAATAGAATCCCCAACCAGCATCAAAAAATTCCGATATAAACCATGGTGATAGAGAGACCGTACACGGGCTCCCGCAAAGTGCGACTTCGTAAAAAACAATTCCGCTTAAAAAAGCAGAAATGAACACACTTCCTGTAGTAACAAGAACTGCTCCACGTGATCCGATAAGAAATCCAAATAAACCAGCAACGCAACTTCCCAATAAAGGTAAAAAAACCAGAAGTAAGTACATAAAGTTTTGAATTTTTAATTTGTTTGAACATCTGTTCAAAGTTTAGATATCTTCAAATTTAATGTGAAGCCTAAGGGTATTTTACAAAGATTTAATAAAAATAAAATACCCTCAGAAAAATATTTAAGAGATTTTTGAAACAGTCTTTGCGAATTCTCGAGTATTTTGGTCAAATACTTCTTGACGTTTAACGTGTACTCCTTTGTGAAGTGTTAAAACAATCGCACCAAGCATTGCAACCAATAAAATGAGACTAGCAATAATAAAAAAGTAGAAATAGTAAGTATATAAAAGAGCACCTACACTCTCTAAAGGAGTTACTGCTTCAAGTAATTGTGCCCAAGAAGTCCAAGGACCGGGGTTTGTTTGCGGCATTGACGTCCATAATTCTGCAGAACCTAACCAGGGAATCAAGTCGTTGTTTACAATCAAAACCATTTCTCCTAAAAAAAGAAGACCTAAAAACCCTCCAATTGGAAGATAACGAAGTTTCTTCTCTGAAATTTCAGCCAATTTAATATTCAACATCATTACGACGAATAAAAACAGAACAGCAATTGCCCCAACGTAAACAACAAGGAATACCATGGCGAAAAAGTCCAGACCAAGCAAAATAAGAAGACCAGCACTATTAAAAAATACTAAGATCAAGAATAGCACTGAATGCACCGGATTTCGGGATTGAATTACCATAATCCCAGATGCAATTGCGAAACTTGCAAAAAGATAAAAGAGCCAGGTCATAATTTACATAATTTTTTATAAAAAATACATTAAAAACGGATGATAAAATTTTATATTTTATCATAATTTAATATATTTTTAAATATATTGAAATGCACTAAAAACTAAGTGATTTATAGAAGTGTTCGAAACTTTATTCTCCGAAAAGCCTGTTGATTTAATTTGCCAACTTAATTGAAACCCCTGAAAGGTCTGCAAACTATCTGATAAAGGCTCTAATTCGAAAAAAAGAAATGGATCGCGGTGCCCACAACTTGATTCTAGGGATCTTTGTTTTTCGCTTTGAGCCAATGTTTGCCAATCATAGACACGAGGTAAATAATATGCAACATATTTCTCAAAAAAGTTATATAACGTAACGTTACGAAGGGTTACACGGCATCCAAGAAGGGAATCTTTTCTTAAACGAAAAGATGCTATCGATTTTCTAGACCAAATAACAGCTGGTTTTTGACCAGTTAAATATTCAAAACCTGATAAGATAGGTAAAATGCGTTTTTTATCTTGCGTGATGCTACCCGAGCTCGAATGAAGAACAACTTTTTGTATTTTCGGTAATTGGTGTATACTTTGGATAGGTAATTTTAATAAAAGATCGGGGCATACAATGCCTTGATAATAAGTTAAAAATCTAGGATCAAAAGTTTGCATAATTTTAATGTTTATTTTAATGAATTGACAAATGACGTTAAAAAGAACGATTAATTATCAGCGTAAGAAAGCATATTTAACTCCTTTGAAGACGTAATTATTAATAAAGTTTATTCAACGTTTTTGCTAAACGAACTAATAAGTTTAAGCAATAATAGATCCAATTGTGGTTTTCCGTGTTTACGGGAATTGGATAAGTAATATAATCTAAAGAAGAATTAGAATCAACAAAAGCAAGTACGGGTATTTTTAAACGAGAAGCTTCGCGAATAAGGGTACGGTTCTCCTCAGGTTGGCACACGATAATTAAATCCGGACGTTTTTGGAATTTTAGTTTAGGTTGTTTGTTAAAGTTAACGCTCAAATCGTTTGTATCAATAAGGCCTGGGAAGGCGTTCTTCATTTTTATAAATCTTGGAGAATGCACTTTTAACTTTTCAACATTGGCCTTGAATGCAGTTGAAATATGACCATATTCTGAAATACGTGGAGAAATAGTTTTCCAATTTGTGAGAGTTCCAGCTATCCAACGTTTCCCGCTTCCTGAAAAAGGCGCGGATGTCCCCACGGTTTTTGAAATAAAGCTATAATTTACAGGTGAGAATTCTTCACGCGTATCCGCAACAAGTATACGCCCTTTGTTTTTAAGCACTAAAGCTGCAAAATAAAGACCTCGGTTAGTTGCTTGTAACGTTTTTACCGGATCGATAATTTGAACACCTTTACGGCTCCCTAAAAATGTAGACGACATTTCAGGGTATGACAGCCTTTTCCAAGAATTGCGAAGAGATTTATGACCCCAATGCGTTCCTTGGTCGAACATACTATTAAGACGACTATTTAGTCGACTTAAAGCCTGTTCTTTTTCAATCTTTGTTGATAATTTTTGAGAAATATCTTTTTTAATCATATTATAAAATAACTTATATATTTTGAATAAAATGTAAGGTTGAATGTTTCCTTTAGCGGAAAATTTTAAACTTTTAAAATCCCTACGAAATAAGCATTCAAGCCTGTGGTTATTTTAGTTAAAATAACCACAAAACTTTTAAACAAAATTACGAAATTCTCGATTAAAAGACTTTTTTGATAAAATATCAAGAAAATCTTAAAATACGAATAAAATTAAGAATGCCATCATTAACGCGAATAAAGCAATAGCTTCAGTTAAAGCGAATCCTAGAATTGCATAACCAAATAATTGTTTAGTTAATGACGGGTTACGAGCTACAGAGTTAATTAATGAACCGAAAACAATTCCAATTCCTGCTCCTGCTCCAGCTAAGGCGATAGTTGCACACCCAGCTCCGATTAGTTTTGCACCTTCAAACATAATAAACAGTGTCTTTTTTTACTTACTTAACGGAAACATAAATTTATGTACGAGTTTATTAAATTCATATGTAAATCATCATTT